>Ga0182030_10010341_pt1 | contig 18967 bp, 17 predicted proteins | sample 812S3MmetaG_FD_121299 | JGI IMG/M metagenome (GOLD analysis project Ga0182030, IMG submission 121299) | Permafrost microbial communities from Stordalen Mire, Sweden - 812S3M metaG (Illumina Assembly) | ecosystem: Environmental > Terrestrial > Soil > Wetlands > Permafrost | place: Sweden...
CAGCATGTATTGCATGCAATCCCGCAGCGCTTTGATGTCGTACGGATTATGTTCCATTTCGAACACCACGCCATCGAACGGCGCCCCGCCAATCGTCAGCGCGTTGCCGATCTCCGCCGGGGAAAACGGCGCGAACGCCGGCTTGTTCGATTCCAAAGCCCGGATCACGCCATTCAGCCGAGGGATGTCCATCTGTCAGCCTCCCGTGAAAAACAATTCCTCCGGAGCGAACACCCGAGGCACCAGCCCTTGTTCGGCGGCATACCGCAGACAAAATTCAATCCCGGTCCGGTTCGCCTCCAGCCCGTAGGGCAGGGGATCCCCGCCGACGATCGCCGCGTACTTCGCCTCCGCGCTGGCCGTTCGCGCCGCCGCTTTCGCCTCAGCGAACAGTCGCATCAACGACGCGCCGTACTCCGCCGCGAACGCGCTCTTCACGCACACGACATGATTGACCGGATATGCCCCGGTCCGCCGGTACCACCCCGCCGCCGCCGCGTCCGAGTCCGAAATGACCGTCCGCGCCTTCGTCTCATCCAACCCCGCCAGAGCGATCGCCGCGTCGATCTCCCCTGACAGCAGCATCGCTTTCAGGTCCTGCCCCGGTGCGATTCGCACGACATTCGGCGGATCGCGGTATTCCAGGACATGCGCGTCTTCCTCGGTCACCCAGGTGATTGCTCGGTGATCAACCCCGTACTCGTCCAGCAGGATCCCCCGCAGCCACACCCCGGTCGTCTGCGAGAACGCCCGCACGCCGATCTTCTTCCCAACCAGATCCTCCGGCCCGCGCAACGGCGATCCCACCGGACACACCAAAGCCGCGTGATGAAAGCCGCGGAACACCACCACCGGCAGCGCCGTCAGCTCCTTCCCGAACGCACGTGCCTGCGCCAAAGTTGTCAGCGCGATCTCGCACAAATCGAAATCGCCGGTCCGCGCCATGCGCCGGAACGCCCGCGTGATCGGATTGACCGTCTCCCACGCGAACGTCACGGCATCCGAGCGCACCGTCCCGTCCTTCAGCGCCATCACATGCGGGTAATCCGCCAGCGCCGACTTAAGTACGACCGTCACGGCGCCTTCACCGTCGGATAGATATCGGCGCCATAATGCTTGCGGAATGCCTCGATCTGATCCGGCGGAGGCGGCGCGTACACACACTTCTTCGACACGAACCGCCCGCCCATGATGCGGTCCAGCTTCACCGCGGCCTCACCCAGCTTCACCAGGTTGGTGATGCCATTGAGGATCGGCACACCGTCCTCGGTCGCGTGAATGCCGGCATTCGCCAGCATCGCCATCACCACGCCGCCCGCCGCGATCACCACCTCGGCGCCCGCTTCGGTGTTCTTCCGCGCCGCCGCGTTGAACTGCGCCAGAATTTCATCCTGTACCGGTCCCGGCTCGAAGCCCGGCCCGAGGTCGGTAATCCGATCGATGCGCATCCGGCTGGCCCCCACGAAACGCGCGCGCAATCCGCAACGATCGACGTTTTCCACCACGCGTGGGGTGAATTTCTCGTTGATCGTCACGAACGAAAAATTGGCGCCCATCATGCACGCCACATGCATGGCGGATTCGCACAAGCCCAGTACGGGAATGTTCGCTATCTCCCGCGCCTCGCGCAGGCCGGGATCGGCGATGTTGCCGATCAGAAAGGCGTCGAAGCCTTCCCGCATCGCGCGCTGAACGTTCGTCAGCACCTCGCCGGTTTCCAGATATTCCAGATAGCGGTACTGGTCGCCGGTGCCGCCGATCTGGGTGATCCCCGCGACGTGGATCTCAGTGTCCGGGTCCTTGACCTTGTCCAGGATCGCCCGCAACACGGCGGGGTAGCCTCCCCATTCGGTCTGACGGGACATGCTTTGATACCACAGCTTCATACTAACCTCCCAAACCGTCATGGCCCGGCTCGACCGGATCATCAACCTGATCTCCCAAACCGTCATGGTTCGTCTCGACCGGACCATCAACCACCGCTCGACGAACACCGCGACGACCCGCCGACCTCGACGCCGACCTTATCGTCTGCCCCCACTGGTAGCCCGCCATCGTCGTTATGGCTAATGTCCAGGCACGGGGAGTTCAGGGGGACAAAAATGCATCCAGTGTTCCGGGCATTGTCCGGGCTATCCTTGTCGTTCGTCCTGTTCCTGGGCCACACCCATGCGCAGACACTGGGCATCGCCTCGTCCGCGCCGGTGACCAGCGTCGATCCGCACTACCACACCTTTGCGCCCAACGAATCCTTCAGCGCCCATGTGTTCGAACGCCTGGTGACCCGCGACGCCGGCGGCACCATGATCCCCGCTCTCGCGCTGACCTGGAAAACCCGCGACGACCACACCTGGGAGTTCAAACTGCGCGACGTCAAATTCCACGACGGCACCCCGTTCACCGCCGAGGACGTCGCTTACACCCTGGCCCGCGTCCCCCACGTGAAAAACAGTCCGGCGTCGTATTCGATCTACACCAAGGCCGTCACCGGCACCGAAATCGTCGATCCCCACACCATCCTTTTGCACACCGACAGGCCGTATCCTCTGCTGCCCAACGATCTCGGCAACATCTTCATCATCCCGCACGAACTCGGCCCCGACCCCGCCACCGAGGATTTCAACAGCGGCAAGGACGCCATCGGCACCGGCCCGTACAAGTTCGTCTCCTTCACGCCCGGCGACCGCATCGAGATGGAGCGCAATGATGACTATTGGGGCGAGAAGCCGCGCTGGAAGCACGTCACCTATCGTATCATCAGCAACGACGCCGCCCGCACCGCCGCTTTGCTCGCCGGCGATGTCGGCATCATCGAGTTCGTGCCGCCCACCGATTTACCGTCGCTGCGCAAAGACCAGCGCGTCACTTTGGCCGAGGTGGTCAGCAACCGCTCCATCTTCCTGTGGCTGGACCACTCCCACACCGGTCCGACGCCATTCGTCACCGGCCCGAACGGTGAAACGCTGGACAAGAACCCGTTGAACGACCTCCGCGTGCGGCAGGCCCTGTCATTGGCGATCAATCGCCAGGCCATCGTCGATCGCGTGATGGAGGGCGCCGCGATCCCCACCGGCCAGTACCTACGGCCTGGCTCCTACAGCTACGTGCCCGACCTGAAGCCGCCGCTCTACGAACCCGATCGCGCCAAAGCGTTGCTCGCCGAGGCCGGCTATCCCAAGGGCCTGCGCGTCACCATCCACGGCCCCAACGACCGTTACGTCAACGACGCGAAAATCATCCAGGCGGTGGCGCAGTTCTGGCAACGCATCGGCGTCCAGACCACGGTGGACGCGATGCCCTGGAACACCTTCGTCGCCCGCGCCGGCAAATTGGAATTCTCCGTCTTCCTGCTCGGCTGGGGCGTCGGCAGCGGCGAGGGCCTCAATCCGTTACGCGCCCAACTCGCCACCTGGAACCCCGCGCGGGGCCTCGGCACCGCCAACCGCGGACGGTATTCCAATCCCGAGGTAGACAAACTGATCGATCAGGCCATGGGCACCATGGACGACGACGCCCGCGAGAAGATCATCCAGACGGCGATGAAAACCGCCATGGACGACGTCCCCGTCATCGAGCTGCATTTGCAAAAGAACATCTGGGCTACGAAGAAAGGCCTGACCTACGAGCCGCGGGTCGATGAAGCCACCCTGGCGATGGGCGTGCGCGAGGCCAAATGATCACCTGGCTGATTCGCCGCCTGATCCAGGCTTGTTTCGTCGTCCTCGCGATGACCGTGATCGTCTTCGTCGGCGTCCACGTCATCGGCAATCCCGTCGATATCCTCATCTCCCCCGAAGCCGACCAGGCCGAGCGCGCGCGCATCATCGCCAGCATGGGACTGGATCAACCCTTGTGGCGCCAGTACGCGTATTTCCTGTGGGACGCCTTGCACGGCGACCTCGGCCGCAGCTTCGTCTTTAACGAGCCGGCGTTGAAACTGATCGCGCAACGCATGCCCGCGACGCTGGAACTCGCTGTCACCGCCGTGCTGTTCTCCGTCATCTTCGGTGTGCCACTGGGACTTTACGCTGGGCTGAAACCCAACGGTTTCCTCGGCCGCACGATCATGGCCGGCAGTATTCTCGGCTTTTCGCTCCCCAGTTTCTGGGTCGGCCTGATGCTGATCATGGTGTTCGCCGTGCAATTGGGCTGGCTTCCGAGCACCGGCCGCGGCGCCACCGAAACGATCTTCGGCGTCCCCTGGTCGTTCCTGACCATCGACGGTTTGCGCCACATGTTCCTGCCCGCGCTGAACCTGTCGCTGTTCAATATCTCCCTGGTTCTTCGCCTGTCGCGCGCCGGAGTCCGGGAAACCCTGCCGATGGATTTTGTTAAATTCGCCCGCGCCAAAGGCCTGTCGCCGGCCCGCGTCATCTTCGTCCACGTGCTGAAAAACATCATGATCCCGGTGGTCACCGTGCTCGGCCTGGAACTCGGCTCCACCATCGCCTTCGCCGTGGTCACCGAGAGCGTCTTCGCCTGGCCCGGCATGGGCAAGCTGATCATCGACAGCATCAACGTGCTCGACCGCCCGGTGATCGTCGCCTATCTGATGATGATCGTCTTGTTGTTCATCGCCATCAACCTGGTCGTCGATATTCTTTACATGCTGCTCGATCCCCGTGTCCGCCTGGAGCGCAAATCATGAGCGCGACCGCTGTGACCCGCGAGGAAACCCCGTTCCGCCGCTTCGTCTCCGAGTTCGCCGAATCCAAACTCGCGCTGGTCGGTCTGGTGATTTTCGTCATCATCGCGCTGCTGGCGATCTTCGCCAGTTTGATCGCGCCGCAGAATCCCTACGACCTCGCGCAACTCGACATCATGGACGGCCGCCTGCCGCCGGGGTCGAAATCGATGGTCGGTTACACCTTCATCCTGGGTACCGACGACCAAGGCCGCGACATGTTTTCCGGCATGCTCTACGGATTGCGCATCAGTCTTGCCGTCGGCGTTGGGTCCGCGCTATTCGCCGGCGTCGTCGGCACATCGTTGGGCCTGCTCGCCGCCTTCGTCGGCAAGCGGACCGACACCGCGATCATGCGTCTCGTCGATCTGCAATTGTCGTTCCCATCCATCCTCGTCGCGCTGATGATCCTGGCCGTGCTCGGGAAGGGCGTGATGAACGTCGTGCTCGCTTTGGTCATCGTCGAATGGGCCTACTACGCCCGCACCGTCCGAGCCACCGCGATGGTCGAACGCCAACGCGAATACATCGAAGCCGCCGAATGTCTCGCGTTACCGCAATGGCGCATCATGTTCCGCCATCTGTTGCCGAACTGCCTGCCGCCGATGATCGTCATCGGCACGCAACAGGTCGCCCGCGCCATCGCGCTTGAGGCCACCTTGTCCTTCCTTGGCCTCGGCGTGCCCATCACCGAGCCGTCGCTCGGCCTGCTGATCGCCAACGGCTACCAGTACATGCTCTCCGGCAAATACTGGATCAGCTTCTATCCCGGCATCGCTTTGCTGGTCACCATCATGTCGATCAACCTCGTCGGCGATCAGTTGCGCGACGTGCTCAATCCGCGCCTGAAACGATGAACGCGACCGTCGAAGTCAGAAACCTCCGCACGCATTTCTTCACCCGCGCCGGTGTGGTGAAAGCGGTGGACGACGTGTCGTTTTCGGTCAACCGAGGCCAGGTGCTTGGCCTTGTCGGAGAATCCGGCTCCGGCAAAACCGTCACTGGGTTTTCCATCATCGGCCTCGTCGATCCGCCGGGACGGATCGCCGGCGGATCGATCTGGTATCAGGGCCAGGACCTCGCGCATCTGTCGGAACGCGAGATGCGATCGTTGCGTGGCAACCGCATCGCGATGATCTTCCAGGACCCGATGATGACGTTGAACCCGGTTCTCCGGATTGACACGCAAATGATCGAGACCGTTCTCGCGCACGACAAGGTCTCCCGGGACGAAGCCCGCCGCCGGTCGCGCGATGCTCTGGGCATGGTCGGCATTCCCAGCCCCGACGAACGGCTGCGCTCCTATCCGCACCAGTTCTCCGGCGGCATGCGCCAGCGCGTCGCCATCGCCATCGCTTTGCTGCACAATCCCGATCTGCTGATCGCCGACGAACCGACTACCGCGCTCGACGTCACCATCCAGGCGCAAATCCTCGCCGAAGTGCAGAAACTCGCCGTCGAGCACGGCACCGCGCTGATCTGGATCACCCACGATCTGTCGGTGATCGCCGGCCTGGCGGACCAGATCGCGGTGATGTACGCCGGCCGGGTCGTCGAATCCGGCGACGCCGCCACCATCCTCGACCGGCCCTTGCATCCTTACACGCACGGACTGATCGGCAGCGTCCCGAGTCGCAACAAGCGCGGGGAACGGCTGCGGCAAATTCCCGGCATGACGCCAAATCTGCTGTCTTTGCCAACCGGTTGCGCGTTCCGCCTGCGCTGCGCCCACGCTAACACCGCCTGCGAAATCGAACCGTCCGCCGAACCAACCGAGGGCCGCGTCCTGCGTTGCTTCCACCCGATGCTGGAGCAGACCGCGTGACCGAACCCATCATCGAACTGCGCCACGTCTCCAAACGTTTCGGTCCCACCTACGACACCGCCGCGCGCCTCACCCGTTCCATTTCCCGTCGACTGGGCTCTGAACCGCGCAACGAAACCGTCCGCGCCGTCGATGACGTGTCGCTGACCGTCCACCGCGGCGAGGTCGTCGGCCTCGTCGGCGAATCCGGCTGCGGCAAATCCACGCTCGGCCGCATGGTTGCCGGCATCATGCCGCCCACCGAAGGCCAGATCCTGTTCAACGGCCGCGACATCGCCACGCTGGCCGGCCGCGACGCGAAATCGGCAAAACTGAAAGTCCAGATGATCTTTCAGGACCCCTACGCGTCGCTGAACCCCCGCCTGCGCGTCGCCGACATCGTGGGAGAGGCGCCCTTAACGCATGGCCTCGTCAGCCGCGCCAACTTCGACAGCTACCTCGACGCGCAACTGCACCGCGCCGGTCTCGATCCGTCGTTCAAGCGTCGCTACCCGCACCAGTTCTCCGGCGGCCAGCGCCAGCGCATCGGCATCGCCCGCGCTCTGGCCGTGCAACCCGACTTCCTGGTCTGCGATGAAGCCGTCGCCGCTTTGGACGTCTCCATCCAGGCGCAAATCCTCAATTTGTTCATGGATTTGCGCCGCGACCTGGATTTAACCTATCTGTTCATCAGTCACGACCTTGGCGTGGTCGAGCATTTGTCGGATCGCGTGCTGATCATGTATCTCGGCCGTATCGTCGAATCCGCCCCGACCGAGGAAATCTTCGCCCATGCCAACCACCCCTACACCCGCGCCTTGCTGGCCGAGGTCCCGCGTATCGATGCCAGAAAGCACCGTTTCACCGCCATCACCGGAGAAATCCCCAGCCCGATGAACCCGCCCGCCGGCTGCCACTTCCACCCGCGCTGTCCCTCGGCGATACCTCGTTGCGCTGTCGAAATGCCCGCCACGCTGGAAATCGCCCCCGGCCACCACAGCGCCTGCCATCTGAACGAGGCGAACGCATGACCCCCACCGCCAAAAGCATCGTCATGGCGGAGCCTGACCCCGTGAGCATCAAGATAAGCCCCGGACAGAGCACGATCTTCAATTTATCGTCATCCTCGGCCTTGAGCCGAGGATCGCTCGCATCATGCACGGCGCCGATTTTCGACCCTCGGGGCGCTTCCACAGATGCTCGGGTCGAGCCCGAGCATGACGGCGGGGGTACTCTCGAGCCTGTCCGGCGCTTATCTTGATGCACATGGAACCTGACCTCGCCATCCGCCGCGAAATCCCACGCATGACCGGCGCCACCTTCAACCCCCAAGTCTCGTCATGGCCGGGCCCGACCCGGCCATCCGATCCGGACTCCCACGCATGACCGATCCCACCGTCGATCCCGCCGCCCTCGGCTGGCGCCCCATGCGCACCAACGCCATGCCCTCCTCGATCGGCCTTCCCTGGGCCAAACGTGCCGACAACAACTGGCATTACGCACTTCTCACGATAAACGAACACGCCAATCCGCAAGGGGCCGTCCACGGCGGCATCCTCATGACCTTCGCCGACCACACCCTCGGCATCTACGCCTGGGAAGCCGCCCAACGCGCGCCGTGCGTCACGATCCAAATGAACACCCACTTCCTCGCCGCCGTCACGCCAGGCGATTTCGTCGAACTGCGCGGCGAGGTCACGCGCGCCACCAGAGGTCTCGTCTTCGTCCGAGGCATCCTGGCGGTGGGTGACAAAGACGTCGCCGCCATCGACGGAATCTGGCGCGTTCTGCGAGCCAGACCGACAGGATAACGCCAAATGCCCCTGACCCTCGCCATCGATATCGGCGCCACCGGCCTGAAAGCCGGCGTGCTCGACGACGACGGAAACCTTGTCGTTCCGCACAGCCGCGTCCCCACGCCCAGGAAAGCCTCCCCCGACGCGGTGGTGGAGGCGCTGCGAACATTGGTCGAACCCATGGGCGAATTCGATCGGATTTCCGTCGGATTTCCCGGTGTCGTTCGCGCCGGACACGTGATGACGGCGCCCAACCTGGGCAACGCCGCCTGGCGAGATTACCCGCTCGCCGCCGTGCTGACCGACCGCCTGGGAAAACCGGTGCGCATGCTCAACGACGCCACGGTGCATGGCCTCGGCGTCATCACCCGCTCCGGCCTCGAATGCGTCATCACACTGGGCACTGGTTTCGGATTCGCATTGTTCGACAGCGGCCGCCTGACCCCGCATCTGGAACTGGCGCATCATCCGATCCGCACCGATAAGGATTACGACCAGTATGTCGGCGACGCCGCGTTGAAAGAGATCGGCCGCAAGCGCTGGAACCTTCGCGTCGCCCGGGCGCTGGCCTGCGTCCGAGACCTGACCAATTACGATCTGCTGCACCTTGGCGGCGGCAACGCGCGCAACATCAAATTCGCGCTGGAACCAAACATCCATATCGTTCCGAATGAAGCTGGGATCACGGGCGGAGTCCGCCTGTGGGATCCGCGCCTCGACTCCGCGTTTACGTCGGGACGATCGATATGACCGATCCGGACGCCGATGCCAGGAACGCGCTGCGCCTGATCGGCCCGGATCCCGCCAACTGGGTGCCTGATCGCGAAGGCATCGACCACAACGTAACGATCGTCGGTGGCGGCCAGACCGGTTGCGCGTTGGCGTTCGCGCTGCGCCGGGCGGGGATTGGCAAGGTCACCATCCTGGAAGCCGCGCCCGACGAAACCCGAGCCGGCATCTGGCTCAACGCCGCGCGGATGAATTTGCTACGCACCCCCAAAGCGCTGCCCGGCCCCGAACTCGGCATTCCGGCGTTGAGTTTCCAGGCCTGGTACGAAGCCCGCCATGGTCAGGACGCCTACGCCGCCATCGACCGCGTCCCCCGTGTCGCATGGGCCGCATATCCGAGTTGGTACAAGCAATTTCTGAACATCGCACCGCGATATCACATCCGCCTGACCCGGATCGAACCGGTCGGAGATCATTTCCGCCTGCACCTTCAAACACCCAACGGTCCCGTGACCGAAACGACCCGAAAACTCATTCTGGCGACCGGATTCTCCGGCTCCGGCGGCCAATACATCCCCGACGTGCTGACCCGGAACCTGCCGCGAAACCTGTATGCCCACACCGAGGATCCGACCGATTTCGCCGCCCTCAAAGGCAAGACCGTCGCCGTGATCGGCGCCGCCGCCTCGGCCTTCGACGCCGCCGGCGTGGCGCTGGAGCATGGCGCCGCCGCGGTGCATCTGTTCGCCCGCCGAGCCACCATCGCCGCGACCCCGATCACCCGCTCGCGCGGCTTTCCCGGTGCCTACGACAATTTCTATCAGTTGCCCGACGCCGACCGCTGGCATCAGGCGATCCGCTTCCGCCTCGCCGGTTCCACGCCCACCACCGACGCGATCGAGCGCACCGTCAAATTTCCCAATTTCCATTTGCATCTGTCCGCGCCATGGACCAACGCCGCAGCGAATAACGGTGTCGAAACGACCATCAACGGCATCACGCACCGTTTCGAGTTCGTCATCGCCGGCACCGGCTATTCCGCCAACATCGCCGCGCGGCCGGAACTCGGCGATTTCGCGGACAGCATCCTGCTCTGGCGCGATCGTTACGCGCCGCCGTCCGAGGAAGAGGATGACATGCTCGCGGTGCATCCGTATCTCGGCGCGGGTCACGAATTCCTGGAAAAAACCACGGGCGACGCGCCGTTCCTGAAAGACATCCACGTGCAAAACCCAGCCGGTTTCGTCAGCTTCGGCCTGCCGATCGGCGATGTGCCCAGTATGAAGCGCGATATTCCGGTCATCGTCGGCCGGATCAGCGCCGATCTGTTCCACGCGGACCTGGGAGCGTTACGAAATCGTATGCTCAGCGACGTGCCGGCGGATTTCACCGAGGCGATGTACCGATCGGCGGTGCGGAACTGATCCCGGCCAGCATTTCGTAATAGCCCATCATATGCGCCAGTTTCGGCGCCGCGACGCCAACGCCGCCGGCGAAATGCACGAACCCTTTGCGCGACGGCGCCGTCAACGGCGGCAATGACCGCAAATGCAAGGCGACCGCGTCGCGGAACACCGTGTCGCCCGCCGATCGTGTCTTATGCAGGACATAATTGAAAAACGGCTGATCGTAACACTCGTACGCGTCGCGGTTCCCGGCGCGGGCGGTGACGCGTGTCGCCGCCTCGATAATCATCCGGAACAACCAGCGCTGCTCGCTGACGGCGCGAAACGCGAACAGACCGCTGGAAAACCCGGGCTGGTCGCGGTCCGGCACGACCCCATCCGCCGCCAGCAACGACTGTCCGTAATGATCGTCGGGCGAGCGTAGCAAAAACTCCGGCGTGACCTGCAACTCGGGCGACAGCGCCGTCAATCGTGTCCGCGCCGGGGCGTCGCGAATGATGTCGGTGTCGAGGTAAGGCACCGGCTGGTACGCCTCCGCCATCTTCACGTCGACAATCTTGTAGCGGGCCAGCGTGTAATCCAGCACATCGTCCGCCGGCATCGCCATCACGCGCACCCGCTCGCGCATGACCGCTGGCAGCCTGCTGGCGAAGTCCAGGTGTGCCGCGTCGGTCAGCAGCAGGACATCGCCTTCCCACAGCCCGAACGCGAACAGCGCGCGGATCGCCCAGGCGGCGCACTGGAAGATCGGCTCAGGCCCATACGCGACAAGGTAAGCCAGCGGCCGAAACAGCACATAACGCTCCGGCTTCCAGCCATCGACCAGCAGGCAAAGCTCCCGCGGCATCGCCGAACCCGAGCCACCGGTGGCCGCGATCAACGCCGCGATACTCACCTGACCGCCGCCGATCCGGATCGTGTTCCCACCCGGATCGGCGGTGGGGGTCACGAACGCGCCGGTCAGGCAGGAGAACCAGCGGTTCGCCAGCACGAAGTCCAGCCACGTGCGATCGCCGGTCAACAGGAGAGGCGGTGGCACAGGGGCGCCGCCCTCAGCCATGGATCTCCTCAGACATGCACCCTTCAGGCATGCATCCCCTGGCGGGCGCGCATCTCCTGAACGTTGCCGCCGACCGCGTTCCCGGTCAGGTATTCCATCGCCGCCCGCACGCCACCGGCGTGGTGCGGAATGCCGGCCGCGCGCAGCCCCATCTCAACCCCGGTCAGCGTCCCCGTCAGTTGCAGCACGCCCAGATCGCCCATGTGGCCGATGCGGAACACCCGGTCCTCGATCCGGCCGAGCCCGTTCCCCAGGGACATGTTGAACTGTTCCAGGATGACGGTGCGCAGCCGGTCGGCGCTGTGGCCCTCCGGCACGCGGATCGCCGTCACCCCCGGCGCGTAGGCCCGCGGATCCTGGCATTGCAACTCCAGCCCCCAGGCGCGCGCGGCGCGGCGTGTCGCCTCCGCGTACCGCTCGTGGCGAGCGAATACCGTCGGCAGCCCCTCCTCCAGCAGCATGTCCAGCGCCGCGCTCAGCGCGTACAGTAGGTTCACCGCCGGGGTGTAGGGGAAGAACCCGGTCTTGTTCGACGTCACCAGCGGCGCCCAATCCCAGTAGCTGCGCTGTGTCTTGTTCCGCGCCGCGGCCTCGAGCGCCTTCGCGCTGATCGCCGTGAACGCCAGGCCAGGCGGCGTCATCAGGCCCTTCTGCGACCCCGCGATGGTCACATCGACGCCCCATTGGTCGTGCCGGTAATCAGCGCAGGCCAGCGACGAAATCGCGTCCACCATCAGCAGCGCCGGATGCCGCGCCCGGTCGATCGCGGCGCGCACCGACTCGACGTCGCTCATGCAACTGGTCGAGGTCTCGCTGTGCACCACGCAGACCGCCTTGATCTGGTGGTCCCGGTCGGCCGCCAGAGCGGCGCCGATCGCCTCCGGGTCCGCGCCGCGCCGCCAGTCGGTCTCGATCGTTTGCACCTCCAGCCCATGCCGCCGCGCCAGTTCCTCCCACAAATGCGAGAACTGGCCGGTGCGGCTCAGCAGGATGCGGTCGCCCGAGGTCAGCGTGTTGACCATCGCCGCTTCCCACGCGCCGGTGCCGGACGCGGGGAAGATGCCGACGATCCCATCGGTGCCGAACACCTGGCGCATTTTGCCGATGACCGTCAGGCCTAGTCGGCCGAACTCCGGACCTCGATGGTTGATGGCATTGTTGTCCATGGCGCGCAGCACCCGGTCCGGCAGGTTCGTGGGACCTGGCGTCTGCAGAAAATGCCGTCCGGCAACGTAATCGGTCATCGCTTCCTCCAAGGGGCGCGGACAAAGCACGCACGCGTCGCTTTTGCAATAGCCTGGTTCACAGGTCGGGTATTTTGCGCCCGTCACGCCCGCAACCCACCGACCCCCGTCATGATCCGGCTCGACCGGACCATCGGCTGAACCACAATGGCGAGAACGAGTTTGTGGAGAACGATGGACCGGTCGAGCCGGCCCATGACGACGAACGGACGGTGCCGTTTATTCACGAACCAATTTCATCTGGGTCGCGACGTCAGGCGTGCATGAAGGCGGTGCCCGATCCCACCCGCTATGCGCGGCGGAATAAGATATCCATCTGCTCGAACGCCAGATCCGTCAAAGGTTCGGGCCGGGACGCGGCGGGTTCCAGATACATATCGACCGTATACCGATTGCCGATGGTGAACGGCGCGAATCCGGCCCGCCGGAACAGATCGACGAAGGCCGGCACGGTAATGCCATGGTCCCGCAACCCCTCGGCGCTGACCTCGATCAGCAGTTCCGCGTCCGTCGCCAGATGCGGCAGCAATTCAGCGAACCCCTGCACGACGGGCCATTCCGCGCCCTCGACGTCGATCTTGATCAGCCGGGCGCCGAGAATCGTCGCCTCCGGCAGGATGGCGGTCAGCGGCAGTCCGGGGACCCGCGCCTCCAGCCGGACCGCCCGCCGCCGAGCGACCGCCGGGATGATCGTGGTGCCGCCCAGATTGCAAGAGTCGTGCAAAAACACCGGGACCTCGCACGGGCGGGCGCAGACCGCCATAAGATGCGGCGTCACGTTGGCGGTCTCGTTCAGCGCCAGGTTCTCGGTCAGCAAATGGTAGACATGCGGCGACGCCTCGATCGCGTGCACCGCCCCCGCGGACCCGACCAGATGCGAGGCCAGCAGCGTATCGTACCCCACATTCGCCCCGATATCGATCACCGTATCCCCCGCCGCCAGCGCCTGGACCAGGTAAGCGGTGATCGCCGGCTCCCACACGCCGAAGAAATACACATAGGACTGGATCGTGTCGGGAAACCGCACATGCATTCGCGCGCCGAATCGCGTGCTGGCCAGCAGTTCCACGTCGTGCCCATGTGCCATCAGCCGGGTCACGACGCTGTTCCACACCGGCCGCTTGCCGAGCGTGCCCGGAACGTGCCGGTAATACGCCCGCAGGAGGGCCGCGCTGCCTTTGACCAGGGATTGTATCAAGCCGTGTGCTCCATCCGGGGTTGGATGGACCACGAAAAGGAAAACAAATCGTTGACGAGACGGTCGAATTTTCTCGTGACGTGGTTTTGCCTCGGTCTCGCCGTGGTTTTGCCTCCCCAGGTCTGGGCTGAGGCCAGCCCGGTCTTCTCCGGGTCCGGCCCCGACGCCGAGGGTTATGGGCAGGCTCAGGGTTACCTCGCCGGGCCGCGCGGGGTGCTGGTGCCGCAAGTCAACCTGGTCGGCCACTATAGCCATTTCGCCGAAAAATATCCGTCCCGGGTGGTCGCCCGCGGCGGCCCGGTTTCATCCTGGCGCCGAGCGGACCAGGAATTGAGCCTGACCTACGAGTATCGCGGCGCCCGCCATGATCTGCCGGATTATCTGTCCCGCCATCCCGTCACCGGCCTGCTGATCGCCCGCGGCGACACCATCCTGTTCGAGCATTACCAATACGCCTGCACCGACCAGGATCGCTTCCTGTCGCAATCGATGGCCAAAACCCTGGTCTCCATGCTGATCGGCATCGCGCTGGACGAGGGTGCGATCCACTCCATCGACGATCCGGCCGCCGAGTACGTGCCGGCTCTGGCGGGCACCGAATATGGCAAAACGCCGATCCGTGCGCTGCTGCGCATGGCCTCCGGCGTCGCGTTCACGGAGGTGTACGATGTGCCAGAGGGCGACCTCCAGCGCCTCGGTCTCCTGCTTTTCACCCGCGCCAATCCAGGGCCGGCCCAGGCGGTGGCGACGTTCAACCAGCGGGAGGTGCCACCGGACACGCGTTTCCGTTACGCCAGCATCGAGACGGAAGTGTTGGGCCTGGTGCTGACCGGCGCCGTGAAAATGCCGCTGGCCGAATATTTAAGCTCCCGGATCTGGCGGAAACTGGGCGCCGAGGCCGACGCCGCCTGGACCATCGACACCACGGGGCAGGAGGTCGCGTATTGCTGCGTCAACGCGACGCTGCGCGATTGGGCCCGGGTCGGGATGATGCTGGCGAACGATGGCGCCTGGAACGCGGCCCAGATCGTGCCGCGGCGATGGGTGCTGGACGCGACCTCGGCCGATTCGTTGTTCCAGCGGCCGGGCATCGCGACCGGGTTTTTCGGCTACGGGAACCAGGTGTGGCTGTTTCCGGGACCGCGGCGGCAGTTCGCGTTGCGCGGCTTGCATGGGCAGACGATCTTCGTCGATCCGGCGGCGAAACTGGTGCTGGTGCAGACGGCGGTGACGCTGAAAGCGAACGGGGAGCCAGCGGGGACGGAATTGCGCGCGCTGTGGGCCGCGCTGGTAGCCCAGAAGGGCGAGTGAGGGGCGCCATCACAGGCCCGATCCATGTCATGATCAAGCCGATCCACGGCATCACCGGCCCAATCAAAGTCATCCCCGGGCTCGACCCGGAGATCTCTCGCCGCACATGCATGCCGATCGCCAACCCCGCGTATTGGCCGAGAGATGCCCCCGGCCACCCCTTTTTAACCCACGGCAACATCCGGACTGGGACATCTCCCGCCGACCCGCCACCGTGCCGCGCATCAACCAACGAGGCACCCATCCTATGCATGTGACCATCGAACCCGGCATCCTCTACTTCGGCACCCCGGTCGTCCTGATAAGCACCATCAACGAAGACGGGTCCTGCAACCTTGCCCCCATGTCCTCCGCCTTCTGGCTGGGCTGGCGCTGCATCCTCGGCCTGGGCACCGCGTCGAAAACGCCTCAGAACATGGCGAGGACCCACGAGTGCGTGCTCAACCTGCCCTCCGCCGACCTGGCCGGCATGGTGGACCGCCTGGCGCTGACCACCGGCTCCGATCCCGTTCCGGAGGCGAAGCTCCGCCGCGGCTACCACACCGAGCACGACAAATTTGGCGTCTCCGGCTTCACCGCGATGCCGTCCGAAACGGTCGCGGCGCCGAGGGTCCGCGAATGTCCCGTGCAGTTGGAGGCGGTGGTCGAAGCCACGCACGGCCTCGCCGAGCACGACCCCGCCACGCGCGGCCGCATCAGCGTGATCGAAGTGCGCATTCAGCGCGTGCACATCGACCCATCGATCCTGATGGACAACGAAACCAACCGTATCGATCCCGACCGCTGGCGTCCACTGATCTTAAGTTTCCAGGAGTTTTACGGGCTGGGCCCGAAACTGCGTTCTTCACGTCTGGCCACGATCCCGGAAGCCTTGTATCGCGGTCCGGATATCGATCGAGCCCGCTCGCTCGCGCCTCTGGTTGACGCTGGCCTTTGACCGTCATGGCGACCCCTCAGCGTCATCGCCGGGCTCGACCCGGCCATGACGCGCCGCACAGTGTGCGTGCCGCGATGGACCACCGAGTTGAGCCCGGTAATGACCAAAGAGGCCTGACTCAACATTGACCTCTCCCGGACCGGGCGCATACTCGCGCCCGTCAGGAAAGAGGGCCCAGAATGTCAACGTTGTTCGATCTGACCGGCAAGGTCGCCATCGTGACCGGTTCGACCAAGGGGATCGGGCTCGCCATCGCCAAACGCATGGCCGAGCACGGCGCGACCGTCGTCGTGTCCAGCCGCAAACCAGACGCGTGCGAGGCGGTGGCAACAGAAATTCGCGCCGCGGGCGGCAAGGCCATCGTGATTCCGTGCCACGTCGCGCGCAAGGAGGAGTTGCAAAACCTCGTCGATAAAGCGGTCGCGCAATGCGGCGGCCTCGACATCGTCGTCAGCAACGCCGCCGTGAACCCGTACCTCGGCCCCCAGGCCGGCGCGTCGGACGACGTGTTCGAGCGTGTGATGGGCACCAACGTCCGCTCCAACTTCTGGCTGTCGAACATGGCGTGCCCACACCTGGCCGCGCGCGGCGGCGGCGCGTTCATCATCATCTCGTCGATCGGCGGGCTGATCGGCAGCGCGGCGCTGGGTCTTTATGGAGTTTCCAAAGCCGCCGACATCGCTTTGGTGCGCAACATCGCCGTCGAATGGGGGCCGAAGAACGTCCGCGCCAACGCCATCGCGCCCGGCCTGGTGCGCACCGATTTCGCCCGCGCGTTGTGGGAAGATCCCGTGCGCTACAAGAAGACCACGCGCGACGCGCCTCTGGGTCGCATCGGCGAGCCCGATGAAATCGCCGGTGCCGCGGTTTACCTGGCGTCGGCGGCGGGCAGTTTCACCACTGGCCAGACTTTGGTGATCGATGGCGGGCGGATGGCGGGCGCGCCGTTGCACAAAGACGACTGATGGACGCCGGCGATCCCTTACGATCGTTCCGGGATCGGTTTCTGCTGCCCGACGGCGTGATTTATCTGGACGGTAACTCGCTCGGTCCGTTGCCGCGGGCGACGCCGGAGCGCATCGCCGCCGTGCTGCGCGAGGAGTGGGGCAGGGCGCTGATCCGTGCCTGGAACGATCACGGTTGGATCGATCTTCCCCTCCGCGTGGGCGACAAGCTTGGCCGCCTGATCGGCGCCGAGGCGGGTTCGACGATCGTCGCCGACTCCACGTCCATCAACATCTTCAAGAGTCTGCACGCGGCTTTGGCGTTACGTCCTGGGCGTCGCGTCATCCTGACCGAAACGGGCAACTTTCCGACAGACCTTTATATCGCCGGCGGCATCGCCGGAGCGTCGGTGCGCGTCGTCGATGATCCGATCGCCGCGTTGCGCGACGACGTCGCGGTCCTGATGCTGACGCACGTGAACTATCGCACCGGCGCCATGCACGACATGGCAACGATCACCGCCGAAGCGCATCGTGCCGGAGCGTTGGTGTTGTGGGACCTGTCGCACTCCGCCGGCGCCGTGCCCTTGAACATCGCCGCGGACGACGTCGATTTCGCCGTTGGCTGCGGCTATAAATACCTGAACGGCGGACCCGGCGCGCCAGCTTTTCTGTCCGTGTGCGCCGCGCATTGGGACGCCATGCGCTTTCCGCTGACCGGTTGGCTGGGCCACGCCGATCCTTTCGCGTTCGATCCGTCTTACGTCCCCGCGCGAGGCGTCGCGAGCGCGGTCGTCGGGACGCCGCCAATCCTGAGCCTCGCGGCGCTGGAAGTCGGCGTGGACCTGATGCTGGAGGCGCCGATGCGCCTGATCCGCGAAAAATCGCTCGCGCTGACCGGACGTTTCATGGCTGCGATGCGGGCGCGCGGGTTCTGTTCAATTACCCCCGCCGATCCGGCCCACCGCGGCAGCCAGGTTTCGTTCTCCCATCCCGGCGGTTACGCCATCATGCGAGCCCTGATCGCGCGCGGCGTGATCGGCGACTTTCGCGCGCCGGACGTGATGCGGTTCGGCTTCGCGCCGTTGTATCTCCGGTATCGCGATATCGACGACGCGCTGGCGATCATCGACGATGTCATGCGAACCGAGACCTGGCGCGACCCCATCCATCAGCAAAGGCACGCTGTGACATGAGCGGAACTCCCTTGTTCGATCCACGGGATTTCTCGATCCCTCCGGGCATCACCCATGTCTGCGCCGGCGGCGAAACCGCGGCCTTGCGCCGTCATGGCGCCGCTTTGTCACGCTATTTGCATGACAAAAGCAGCGGCATGGCCGGCCGAACCGCGCAGGAAGCCGAGATCGCCCGCGGCCGCGCCGGCGTCGCGAAGCTGTGGGGCACCGATGTCGGCTCGATCGGTTTCGTCGGCAACGTGGCCGAGGGCGTCTCCATCGTCGCCGAAAGCCTGGACTGGCGCGACGGCGACAACATCGTCATCGATGCCCATGAGTATCCTTCCGTTGTCGGACCATTCGCGGCGCGGACGCGTCCCGCCGTGTCGTTACGCCAGGCGAGAGGCGCCGAACACGATCGTTTCGCCGGTTGCGTGGACGAGCGCACGCGCGTCATCGGCGTCAGCTACGTCTCGTACTTAACCGGCGAGCGTCACGACCTGCACGCGCTGCGCGTTCTGGCCGACGAAGTGGGGGCTTTGCTCATCGTCGACTTCACCCAGTCGTCCGGCTACCTGCCGATCGAAGCCTCAGTCGCCGACTTCGCCTTTTCGGCGTGCTATAAATGGATGCTCGGCATCACCGGCGTCGCCATCGCCTTCTGGAACCGCTCGCGCCA
>Ga0182030_10010342_pt1 | contig 18967 bp, 15 predicted proteins | sample 812S3MmetaG_FD_121299 | JGI IMG/M metagenome (GOLD analysis project Ga0182030, IMG submission 121299) | Permafrost microbial communities from Stordalen Mire, Sweden - 812S3M metaG (Illumina Assembly) | ecosystem: Environmental > Terrestrial > Soil > Wetlands > Permafrost | place: Sweden...
AATCGTTGTCCCCGCTGCCACACCTGTTACGGTACCGCTCAGAGAGCCGATGGTTGCCGCAGCAGTATTACTGCTGCTCCATACACCGCCACCCACTGCATCACTAAGTGTTGTGGTATCATTGGTACAAACGGAGAATGCACCGATAATGGCAGTTGGTGAAAGGCTTACCGTTATTGTAGTGCTGACCTTACAACCTGCCGGTGAGGTATAAGAGATAATGGTGGTGCCGGTCGCTACTCCTGTAACATTTCCTGCCAGAACAGTCGCCACCGTGGGTACGGTACTACTCCACGTTCCGCTGGTCGGACTCCCGCTCTCAGTAATTATCGCCCCCACACACTCTGCCGTTGGTCCGGTTATGGTAGGCAAGGGATTCACTGTTACTGTCGTCGTTCTTGAACAACCTGTGGCCACCGTAAAGGAAATGGTCGCTGTGCCCGCGGCCGCTCCGCTTACAATGCCCGATGTCGGTGTGACTGTGGCTATACTACCGGAAGAAGAGGTCCATATCCCACCGGTTGTGCCATCAATTAATGTCGTGGTTGAACCTGCACATATAGATAGTCCTCCGGCAGATGTCGGAACAGCTGGCAGTAGGTTTACGGTTACTATTGCAGTCCTGGTACAGCCAGTGGCAGGAGTAGTGTAAGAAATCACTGATGTTCCAGGCGTTAATCCGGTAACTACACCTGTTGTGCCGATCGTCGCCACAGAGGTGCTTCCGCTGCTCCACACACCGCCAGTAGTCAGATCGCTTAACGTAGTGGTTGCGCCGGGACATGCTGAGAGCGTACCGGTGATGGTTAGCGGTAATGGATTAATGGTTATTGTAGTATGCGCTGTGCAGCCGGTAGCCGAAGCCCTATAAGTAATGGTTGCAGTGCCGCCCGATACCCCGCTCACTACACCAGATACAGAGCCAATGGTAGCTATACCCATACTACCACTACTCCAGGTGCCCGCACCATCGCTCAACAGTGTTGTTGAACCGGCGCATGTGACAGCTATGCCGCCTATGGCAGGGGGTAAGGAATTTACCGTTACGGTTGCAGAAATGGAGCAGCTTACTCCTATAGCGTAAAGAATAGAAGCCGTCCCCACGGTTACGCCGGTTACACTGCCCGTTGATCCAACTGTAGCTACAGCGGTATTACTACTGGTCCAGCTACCCCCGCCCGCGTCACTGAGCAGGGTTGTTGCCCCGGGGCAAACAGTGGTAATGCCCGTGATTGCAGAAGGCGTTGTATTGATGGTTTCCGTTGTTGTGATGAAACATCCGCTGGGAAGGATGTAGCTAATAGTGGCCACGCCTGCCGCCACGCCGGTAAGTATGCCTGAAGTAGCTGCTATGCTAGCAAACGTATTGCTGCTGCTCCATGTCCCCCCGGTTACTGCATCGCTCAGTAGGGTGGCAAGACCCACACATACTTCTGAAACCCCTATTATTGGCAAGGGTAGCGGGTAAATAATTACTGTGTCTGTTGTCGCACAGCCATCGGGTAATGTATAGCCAACTATCGTTGTTCCCGGCGATACACTATATAGTTGTCCGTGATAAGTAGATAAGAAGGCAACAGTGGCAACTGCCGTATCACTGCTGCTCCATGTCCCTCCGCCTACCGAAGCGGTTAACGATGACCCATAGCCTAAACAGAGTCCGGGTGCATATTCAATAACTCCCGGCGACTGGTTAACGGTCACTGTCCTTGCCGCAGTACAGCCCGTAGAAAGCGTATACATTATAGTAGTGATGCCGGGCGACAACGCTGTTACAATCCCGGAATAGAGGTCCACTGTAGCTGCAATAGTATTGCTGCTGCTCCAGGTACCACCAATTGTACTGTCGGTCAGCGCGGTAGTTGTGCCATTGCACATACTGTTTATGCCCATAATAATAGTAGGCATTGGGTTTACAAAAATCGTAAAGGTTACATAACAACCTGTGCCAGGCGTAAAAGTGATGGTAGCGGAGCCTGCCGTTATGCCATATACTGTACCTGTTCCATCAATCGAGGCTACGGCCGTATTGCTGCTGGTCCAGGTACCAGGCCCTCCGTCGCTTAGCAAGGTAGTACCGCCAGTGCACAATGAAGCGGCGCCAACAATAGCCCCTGGCAAGGCATTTACACTCATCGCTTTAGTGGCTATACAGCCATCAGATAGTGTGTAAGTAATAGTCCCCGCCCCCGCAGTGTAGCCGGTAATGACGGCCGATGTATCATTAGTGGCTGGGCTGTAAAATGATATTAAGGCGGGTGGTGATTCTGTCCAGGTGCCGCCTGTTAAAACACTGCCAGATGTATCCCTTAAGGTGATGGATGAACCTAAGCATACACTCGATAACCCTGCTATCGGGGAGGGTGAGGCGCGAATAGTGACGGTTGTTTCAGCCATGCAGCCGGCAGGCAATGTATAGGTAATCGCTGCCGTACCTGATGTTATGCCGGTTAATATGCCAGTGCTGCCCACACTGGCAATGGAAGTAGCGCTGCTGCTCCACGTACCGCCTGTGATGCTGTTGCCGAGGGTTGCTGTTGCACCTGCGCATACATTCGCTGTTCCGGTTATGCTGCCCGGCATGGCGTTTACCGTTATCGTTGCGGTTGTAATAGTTGGCCCGCAACTCAAAGTAACCGAATAACTTATCGTTGCTGTACCTGCAGAAACTCCGGTTAGCGATCCTGTTGATGAACCAATTGTAGCTATTGTGGCATTACTGCTCGTCCACGCCCCGCCTGTTATCGTATCGCTTAATGCCGTTGTTAAGCCGACACAAACACTGGCAATGCCTGTTATGGTTAATGGCTCTGGCTCTATGGTAACATGTATTGTTGTGGTATCCGAGGCAAATCCGTCATTTATCCGTACTTTAAACGAGTCAGTTCCGCTGTATCCGGCATTGGGCGTATAATAAGTACCCGAAGGCATTATTATGCCGCCAGTAGAGATTGAGGTAAAACTTACAGTAGCGGTTCCATGTACTGGCGCCAAAATAACGCTCCATGTCTCCGTTTGAGAAATGTCGGAATCCTGAATCGCCAGTAAAGCATTAACGGAGTTCGCGATAGCGTTTTCACAAATGGTAATGCTTTGGCCGTGGCCATTAACAAATTTTGGCAAAGCGTCAAGTCCGATTTTGCGGATCCTGTTATTTTGTTGGTCTGCAATTAATAGGTGCCCACCGGCATCAAAAGCCTCATCAACCGGGGTATATAGCTCGCCTGAAGTTGCCGCAACGTTATCTATGAAACCAGGAGTGCCATTTCCTGCATAGGTACCCATAATGCCAGAGGTGTACACTATCCGTATTTTTTCATTACCATCGCCAGCTATGTACATATTGCCTGTCGCGTCAAAATTTATTCCTCCGGGAAAGCTCAGTTGGGCGCTGGTTGCTGGCGTCCCGTCTCCAGCACTGCCGGTACCGCCATTTCCTGCCACGGTAGTTATTATGCCGGTACTGCCGTTCACAAGCCGGATCCGTTGATTGGCATTGTCAGTTATGTACAGATTTCCGCCTGATGTAGCAAATACATAGTTGGGATTATGTAACAGGGCTGCTGTTGCCGGGCTGCCATCTCCGGAAAATCCAGCTGTTCCGGTTCCGGCATAGGTAGATATTATTCCCGATGTATTGATTACCCGTACTCGTTGGTCACTAATATCACCAATATACAAATTACCTGCACCATCAAATGATAAACCTGCCGGTTGATTTAATTGCGCTGCAGTAGCCTGCCCGCCATCCCCCAATCCAGATGAGCCGCCTCCCGCAATTGTAGTAATGATCCCTGATGTATTAATTTCACGTACACGGTTATTGTTGGCATCGCTAAAATATATATTTCCACTTGCGTCAACTATCACAGTGAATGGATTTTGCATTGTGGCTGCAGTTGCCGGTCCACCATCTCCGGTATAACCGGCACTTCCGGTACCTGCCACAGTGCTAACGATCCCTGAAGTGTTTATTTTTCTAATGACGTGATTACCATTGTCAGCTATAAAAATATTTCCTGTCGCGTCTTTAAAAACGCTATGGGGATTATTAAACTGCGCGGATATAGCAGGCCCCCCATCTCCACCATATCCTGCCCCGCCTGTTCCGGCTAACATAGTAATGATCTGTCCTTTAGCCGCTAAACCAATTGCAAATACAAAAAACATACAGGATAATACGAAAATGTATTTTTTCATATGGATAATTTTTATAGGAGATGGTGCCAAAAGTGACTTAGCCAAAATTAGTATTTATTATTACTAATGTCATTGTTTTATTAATTCATTATGCCACACAAAAAATGCTAATCTCCGAACTTTGCAAGGTTTATTACCCCGATCCAGTGAACTCCCTACATTTGCGCAGCAAAAAGAGGGTCAAGTTAACGGCACTCAATTATAAAATTTCAAAATAAAACCAGTTAAAAGGTAGCAGCCAATTCTGAAAAACATCTCAAATCTTATCATCTTTGAATCCTAAAAGCCATCACAGTTCAGGACAAAATTTTCGTACCCGTAGCAACGAGCAAGCCTTCCTGTCCCACTGTATTTTTGCATAAGGCAAATAATATTGCTAATCGGACTGGTCCACCCAGCCTTAAAAAATACAAAATGAAAGATGAACTTCAGTACCTGTCGAATGAAGGAATCTTCAAATTATCGAACCAGGGTACTCCCACTTCTCAAGAGCCGCGGACAACCGCAGCAGCACCCCGCTATTGCACATATATAAAAACATCAGCGGGAGCAACTTGAAAAGCCCGCGCTTGGTGGTATTGTCAAGATCATAAAGAGGAAGCAGGTAGCCTAAAAAAGCGATGCCGAAATAAACCACAGCAATGCCGTAAAGCGCAATGAGTGATGCGCGGTTGAAACGCCTGATGCAGCACACATCGAGCAGCAACAGGTAGCAAAAAAGAAAAATGAAATAACCATATTCCGATATTCCCCACCTGGAAAAGATAAGGTACCGGTTCATATCCCACAACCGTGCAAAGAAAACACTGACGTGAGAAAGTTGCGGATTGACCTGGCTACCGAGATCAAATGGAATGGGAATGAAATTGCGGACAAAAACATGGATGCACACCACATAAAATAAAGCGGGAATGCCCAGGAACGCGGCGGCGTATAAGGTAGCTTTTTTGGCAGGCACTTTCAGCCGGTATAAGATGGTAAACAACAAAGGGGCGGTCATGACTACCAATACTAATGTTTCGGTTCTTATATAGGTAGCTAAGCCAAATAAGAAGGTGGCCAATAGTATATCGGCCGTGAGCTGGCTTTCGCTATCCCTGTAGAGGAAATAGAAACCGCAAAAAAAGAATACGGTATTGCTGTAATCATATAGGATGATGTAGGTGTAGGCATAAAGGTCGGGGATGCTGATAAAAAAAAGCAGTAGCAATCCGCCCAATAAAGGATGGATAGCGCGGCGCATTAACGCATAGAGCCAGGTGGTAAAAGAGACAAAGATGACACTGAGCCACAACTGACCAAAAGGACAAACCAATAGCTTGTAAATAATCTGCAACCCGGTGATAAAAGGTGATTTGAAATAATTATTTGTGGTGGTCAGGTCTATGGAGAATACAGAGTTGACCAAAGTGCTTTCGCGAACGGTGTATTCGGCTATCAGTTCAGGGCCGGTAAGCATATCGCGCGACAAGGGTGGATAGTAAAAACACCGCCATACACTCACCGCCATTAAAAAAATGAGGATAATGATAAAGGGCCACTCGTAGCGAGCCGGAAGAACAATCTTCTGAAACACCGGCTTCTTAAAATTGATAACAAGGGGAATGATAAGCAGCCAGGTAACAACACCTATACCTATGGAAACAGACGTAACAGTAATGGCTATATTCATCAACTGGACAAAGCACGGAACAAAGGACAAAACCGCTACGCCAATGATCATAGACGCGCAAAAGATCTGCAGGCGCGGCAAGGTGACACGGAATAAGCGCAATATCCCACGGCCTGAGAAATAGTGCGCTGTAAGCACAAATAAGAGACCTAGAAGATTCATGAGCCTGGTTTAAATTGCAGAAAAATTTTGATCAGTGAATCACGGTCTTCCATGCCGTTAATTTTTCGTAGCATGGCGCTATTTATCTCTTTGCCTGGCAACATTACCCACGTGGCCAGGCCTACATTCGGGCTGCTGGCAAAGACTGCTTTGCAGCCGGTAAAGTAATAGAACTGGGCAGGCTCTACGGTTTCTACATTAACAGCGCCGCATTTCGTAAGGAAACCTACCGGTGGCAGTAAAATAACGGGGTCGGTTACCTGTAGCCGCTGAAATAGATTTACGGCCTCCATGTAAACATGATACGAGTTACCATAGCGGCTGGCTCTCCGCTCCTCAGGATCCAGATGGCCAAACTGGGTAGCATAGCTGATGGGAGGCTTTAAGATAAAACTGAATAACCATCTATAATATTGGGGAATAGTGAAGAACAGCACTATAACTAACAAGGCTGCAACAAATAGATAGTTTCTCCGGGACATTCCTATTGCTTGTGGATAATGCAAGAATGAATGTACGAATATAAAAGAAACATTGCTTATGCACTACCCTTCTCCTTAGCTTCCATCATACTCATTTCCTTGGCTTTGGCCAGGAAGTCTGAAGCGAATATAAAGGCATTTAAACGCTCATCCTTACTGAAAATGATCTCCTTATTAGTGCCTTCCCACTGCTTATTGCCGTTATACATATATACGATGTGGTCACCGCTTTCCATTACCGTATTCATGTCGTGGGTGTTGATAATGGTGGTGATATTATATTCCTTGGTGATCTCCTTTACCAACTTATCTATCACTAGAGATGTTTGCGGGTCAAGCCCGGAGTTAGGCTCATCGCAAAAAAGATATTTTGGGTTTTGTACTATGGCTCTTGCAAGCGCCACACGCTTTCTCATGCCGCCGCTTATTTCCGCCGGGTATTTTTTGTTGGCCTCTATCAGGTTTACACGCTCCAGCACTTCGTTCACACGTTTCACCTTCTGCCGGAAAGTGAGGTCGGTAAACATATCGAGGGGAAACATCACATTATTTTCCACAGTCTTACTGTCGAATAAAGCTCCACCCTGGAACAGCATGCCTATTTGCATGCGAATTTCCTTTAGTTCCTTTTCATTCATCTTGGTAATGTCCCGGCCCTCATAGATCACCTCACCGGAGTCCACCGGCAGCAAGCCTATCATTATCTTCATCAGCACCGTTTTGCCGCTGCCGCTGGTGCCAATAATGAGGTTGGTCTTGCCAGCCTCCATTTTCGCGGAGACATCCTGCAACACTACTTTGTCACCAAAACTTTTTCTTACATTTCTTACTTCTATCATTATACCTGAAATACGCCCATTTTAAATTCTTTCTCCACCTGCGAATGGTTTGCGGCTTTTATACCTTCTGATATTACAGACCTTGTTTCGGCAGGGTCTATGATGTCATCTACCCAAAGCCGCGCTGCAGCATAGTATGCAGAGGTCTGGCTATCATAGCGGTCTACTATTTCCTTCAGCATTTCTTTCTCCCGCTCCGGTTCTATCACTTCACCCTTCGCCTTCAGAGATGCCACTTGTATTTGTAATAAAGTCTTTGCCGCCTGCTCACCACCCATCACTGCAATTTTGGCATTGGGCCATGCCCATATAAACCGTGGATCATAGGCTTTACCGCACATGGCATAGTTGCCTGCGCCATAAGAGTTACCAATGATGATAGTTATTTTAGGCACCACTGAATTTGCCACCGCGTTCACCAATTTTGCGCCATCCTTTATAATACCTGAATGTTCGCTTCGGCTCCCTACCATAAAACCGGTTACATCCTGCAGAAAAACCAGTGGTATTTTTTTCTGGTTGCAATTCATAATAAAGCGGGCTGCCTTATCAGCACTATCATTGTAAATAACGCCGCCCATCTGCATCTCGCCCTTGCCGCTCTTCACTATCTTGCGTTGGTTAGCCACTATGCCTACCGCCCAGCCGTCTACGCGGGCATAACCGCATACAATGGTTTTGCCGTAATCCTCTTTAAACTGTTCGAACTCTGATTTGTCCACAATGCATTTGATCACATCCACCACATCGTATTGCTTATTGTTTAGCGGGGATATGAGGCCATATATTTCATTGGCTTCTTTTGCGGGCGCTACCGGTTTTATGCGGTCATAACCACGTCTTGGTTGCTCTCCCAGCTTATCCATGATGCGGCGCACCTGGTCAAGACAGTCCTGCTCAGTATCAAATTTATAGTCTGCAATGCCACTTATTTCGGTATGGGTCTTGGCGCCGCCAAGTGTTTGAATATCTATATCCTCGCCTATTGCCGCTTTTACAAGATATGGGCCTGCCAAAAATATGGATCCATTGCCTTCTACCATCAGCGTTTCATCACTCATTATAGGCAAATAAGCACCCCCAGCCACGCAGCTGCCCATTACGGCCGCTATCTGGCTAATGCCCATGGCGCTCATCTGGGCATTATTACGAAAGATGCGGCCAAAATGTTCCTTATCAGGAAATATCTCATCCTGCATGGGCAGGTACACGCCTGCACTATCTACAATATAAATAACCGGCAAGTGATTTTCCATGGCTATCTCCTGCATACGCAGGTTCTTTTTGCCAGTAATGGGAAACCATGCACCTGCCTTTACCGTATTGTCATTAGCTACTATTACACACTGTCGGCCACACACATAACCCAGACCTGCCACGGTGCCGCCGGCCGGGCAGCCACCATGCTCTTTATACATATCGTAACCGGTGAACGATCCGATCTCCGTAAAAACACTGTCTTTGTCTATCAGGTACTTAATACGCTCACGGGGAGCCATTTTCCCTTTTTCACGGGCTTTGTCCATACTTTTTTTGCCGCCGCCCATGCTTATTACCGCCTGTCGCTGTTTCATCTGGCTTACGGCCAAACGCATTGCGTCATCATTTTTGTTGAATTCCAGGTCCATTCAGATCGTTAATTTTGTGTGCAAAAATAGTCTGATAAATTGAGAGGAAGCAAATAATATATTATCTGCAATCAATAAGGCTATTTTAATTATCGTATTAGCATTAATAATTTTGTGTGTCCGTGCGGGCAGATTCACTGTCCACGCGACAAATCAACGTGTCAACTTATCAACGCGTCAACCAATCAACATATCAACCAATCCCCTAACTTTGCATGATGTCGGCGCACAAGATCATTATAGCTATAGACGGATTTTCTTCCTGCGGCAAAAGTACGCTGGCTAAAGAGCTATCTACCAAGCTGGGCTATAATTATATAGACAGCGGGGCGATGTACCGCGCTATTACGCTGTATTTCTTGCGCAATCAAGTTAATTTTTCTGACCCTATGAAAGTGCTGGATGCGATCGCCAATATTCATTTATCTTTTGTATTTAATGAACAGTACCTTCGCTCAGATATCCACCTGAATGATGAAGATGTAGAACCCTATATCCGCGACATGATCGTATCGGAAAAAGTGAGTGAAGTTGCGGCTATACGGGAGGTGCGCTCCTTTGCTGTGGCACAGCAAAAACGTATGGGTAGAAAAAAGGGCATTGTTATGGATGGCCGGGATATAGGCACAGCGGTATTCCCGGATGCAGAACTAAAAATATTTATGACAGCCGACCCAGAAGTGAGGGTGATGCGACGCTTCAAAGAAATGTATGCAGCCAATCCTCACATCACGATAGATGAAGTGCGACATAACCTGGAACTCCGCGACTACATAGACAGCAACCGTGAAGAAAGCCCACTTCGCCATGCAGATGATGCCATATTGCTGGATAACAGCGGCCTGACAAGAGATGAACAACTAGAGATAGTTCTCGAATGGGTGAAAGAAAGAACACCCCAAACCCCTAAAGGGGCTTACTCATAGCGAGTAGTGATCATAAAGTAATGTATGGGGAAGCCCCTTCAGGGGTTTGGGGCAGCAGCTTACAATGATTTCAACCACTTAACCACTTCATCCCTCGTCTTGCCAAGCTTTTGCTGCATGCGGCCTAGCAGTTCATCGTCTTTCCCGTCTTCATATTGCAGGTCGTCATCGGTAAGGTTAGCATTGGCTTGTTTAATTTTACCTTTCCATTCATTCCATTTGCCTTTAAATTCCAGCTTGTCCATGATAGTTGTTTTTAGTATATGTCAGATAAAATTCATGCCACAATTCACAACTTACTATTGACCATAACCCTTATCCTTATCGTTTTGTACATTTGCACGCAATACGTCATTCAGAAATTAAGCAATTGAGTCATCATTCCCATTCTATGCATATAAAAATCTCATCAGGTTTACTTTTATTGGTTCTATTTTCCTCATGCACCCAAACGAGGGTAAAAGAGCATACCGAATGGGGCAAATATTTTGATGATAACGGCATAAAGAATGGTTGTTTTATGCTGCGCGATAATAACCATGAGTCCATCCACTATTTTAATAAAGACCGTTGCACCCGGCGCTTTTTGCCTGCTTCTACTTTTAAAATATTCAACTCATTAGTGGCATTGGAAACTGCCATAGCGCCCGATGACCAGCTCATGATAAAATGGGACAGCGTGCCCCGCATGCCGGAATGGGATAAAAACATGACCATGCGTGAGGCTTTTAAAGTCAGTAATCTGCCCTACTTCCAGGAGATAGCGCGCCGCATAGGCCCGGCGAGAATGCAACATTATTTAGACACAGTGAAGTACGGCAATATGAAAATGGCCGGTCGCATAGACAACTTCTGGCTGAATGACAGCCTGCAAATATCACCTGACGAAGAAATGGGTTTTTTAAAGAAACTCTATTTTACCGAATTACCTGTATCAGAACGCAGCCAACGCATAGTGAAGACCATGATGCTGCAGGAAGAAACACCCGGCTACAACCTGTATTACAAAACCGGAACAGGCCACGTAGGTGATACTGTGGTCTATTGGATTGTAGGCTTCTCTGAGCGAATAGAGCATGTAAAAGAACCCAAAGAATCTATGAACCACAGCGATGTGCGCAACTACCCCTACTTCTTCGCAGAAAATTTTCAGATACCTGCGGCTGATACAAGTAAAGACTGGAGTGTAGTGAGATTAGCCATACTGCATGATATATTGAAAGATTATGGGGCGATACCGAAGTAATTTGACAATTGGAAATTCTACCGTTTGGGTTCCTTGACTCATGAGCGAGGAAAGAAAAAATACCCTGAATAGTTAAAGAAATCATCTTTCCCTTACACCACCGAGATGAGCAAAAATCAAAGAACTGTTAGCCCAAACAATGGCATATAAGAAGAATGCGACCGCAATTATAGCGATTTTCTTTTTCGTTTCTCTAGTTACACCATAATATTGGGCTATGGCATTTTGCCATAAAAAGAGAGAAAAAAATCCTTTTAGTAGTATCACACCCAGAAAAGAATAGACATTATCGTGGGTTAAAAAAAGATACTTGAAGAAAAAATACGAGCGACTAAGATTGAAAATTAAAGCAAGTAAATTTTCTCCAAATAAAAGTATCCAACCCCATTTGTTACGTTTAGACAGCAAAACAAAAATGGTGAATATAAGGGCGACGTCGGCAAGAGCCATCAACTCGTAGTAACCAAACGTACAGGATTGGCATTTTAAAAAACGTATAAAGTACTTTGCAGTGTGATATAGTGCCCAGATATATTGGATTGCAATAGCAATTAGAAAAACATTTAGCCATTTGAGAGCCGGGAATAGGTCATTCGATCGGTAAGCAGGAGAAATAAAATCAATTAACCCTTCTTCAGTAAGGTCATTTTTTATAATCATATTTTCAAATTCTGCATTTCCGACTTTAATTACATCTGTTGCAGCTTCATAGTCTTTTTCCGAAATATCCCTGACTTCAAGGATTTGTTTGGCAGCTTCAACTGCCGCATTTTGATAGGCATCGGGATGTTTGATTATTTTTAAAAGCTCGGAATTCGAATAATTCTTATATTCTTCGAGAAAATTAAAGTCCATGATTGATCGACAGTTACGATAGACATTAAATATACAATAGGTTCAAACAATTTTCCTTATTTTGAGAAGGTTTTAATTTGATCAGTAGCCTTTCTCAAAAAAAGAAAAAATGGAATTTTCCGCACAGCAAATTGCAGGTATTTTAAACGGCCAGATAGAGGGCGATGTGAACGCTAAGATCACTAAACTGGCCAAGATAGAAGAAGGTGTGCCGGGATCTATTTCATTTCTCGCTAACCCCCTTTATACCCAATACCTGTATACCACTAAGGCAACGCTGGTGATCATTGCTAAAGACTATGTACTTACCGGCCCGGTCACCGCTACATTGATCCGGGTGGAAAATCCGGGCAATGCATTTGCCAAATTGCTGGAGATGTATAACCAGGTAAAGCTGAATAAAACAGGCATTTCAAAGCAAGCCTACATTTCTGAAAGTGCAAAAGTGGGCCGCAACGTATATGCAGGTGAGTTTGCCGTGGTGGCTGATAGTGCCGTGATAGGGAATAATGTAAAAATATACCCGCAGGTGTATATTGGCGAAAATGCGGTGATAGGTGATAATACCACCCTGTTTGCCGGAGTGAAAATATATTCAGATACTGTTATCGGTAAAGATTGTATTATCCATTCAGGCACCGTAATAGGCAGCGATGGTTTCCGGTTTGCACCGGAGAATGAAGAAGGCAATAAAAAAATACCACAGATAGGTAATGTAGTTATAGAAGATGATGTGGAAATAGGCGCTAATTGCGCTATTGACCGGGCTACGCTGGGGTCAACTATACTACGTAAAGGCGTTAAGTTCGATAACCTGGTTCACATAGCGCATAATGTTGAAGTAGGCGAAAATAGTTATCTCGCAGCCTGTAATGTAATTGCTGGTTCTACACGGGTAGGCAAAAATTGTATGTTCAGCGGACAAGTAGGAATAGTAGGCCATTTGCAGATAGCGGATAATACCATTATTACTGCCCAGTCAGGCATATCAAAAAGCATCACCAAAGCAGGCGAGGTATATATGGGCTCGCCGGCATTCGACGCGAATAAGTACAGGAAGGCTTATATTCATTTCCGCAACCTGGATTCCTTAGTGCAGCGTGTAGACAAATTAGAAAAACAAAATAAAGCACAGGACAAAACAGGTAGCAACTAGAAAGCATTTCGCTTTTGCCCGTGGCTTAATATCGCCGTCACTTAGCCATTTCCAATTCGGTAAAGCCGATCATCTTATTCTGCTCCACATCCCAAACTTTCAGGCGCAGGCAGGAGGCTATATCTGATGGCTTCAGCGTAGTCACCTTAGGGTTTTGCAATTCCTTAACGGCGGCCATAGCTTCCGGCAATCGATAAAAAGGGATCTTAGAATTGAGGTGATGAATATGATGAAAACCGATATTTGCAGTTACCCATTGCATAAAGGGATTCAGTTGCATAAAGCTGGATGATTCAAGCGCTGCATTGGTGTAGCTCCATTCCACATTCTTTTTGAAGGTAACACCCGGGAAATTATGCTGTGCATAAAACAGGTAAGAGCCCAACATTTGCGATAAAAAGAATGGCAGGAAAAAGGCAATGAACATAGTGAACCAGCCAAAATGGATAACCAAAAAAACAGCAATGGAAAAGTGAAGCACCAATACTACTAATGAGTCCCAGTGCCTGCGGGGGCTGCTTAAAAAAGATTGTATGCACATACCATACATGAATGTAGTAAAGTAAGCAAAGAACATATTAATAGGGTGCCTGATTGCCAGGTATGCCATTCGCTCGCTTTTGGAGGCCTCCAGGAATTTCTGTTTTGTCATAATAGGAAAAGATCCTATACTGACACTGAAGAGTTTAGCATTATGGTTGTGATGGTGGTCATGCGACCTTTTCCATATATTAGGTGGCGTAATCATATATATACCAAACAAGGTAAATATAGCATTGGCTATTGGCGATTTACGGAGTATGGTATGGTGCTGGTAATCATGAAAAATGATGAAAAACCGTGACAGCAGCATGGCAATACTTAAACTGCAAAGTATTCTCAAAAAAATATTGTGCAGGTAAATACATGCAAATATTGACGCGACGAGTAAAATAAATGTAGTAAGAGTATGATACCAACTCTTCCAACGAACCTCTTTTGCAAAAGGTTTTGTTGCAAGAATTAGCTCTTTTTCTGTAAGCATACTGCAAATTTAAGCAACATTCAGAAATAAAAATAACTGCATGGTACGGATAATGTTAAATGTTATTTACTGACGAACCAATGATCGCATATTATGGCATTATTATGATTGTTTTTTGAAGTTAAAATTACCAATCATTTTTCAAAAGAATAGCACGGCCCAAGAAATAATAAACTGCGCACCAAAATATAGCTACACTGGCATAAACAGTCATAGAAATAGTTGCCCCGCCGGATATCATATTTTTTGCCATTTGCATTACTGGAAAAGGCAAAAGCTCGTCGCTGGCCTGTAAAGGCAGTAAATTCCCATAAGGCATATCTGTATAATGATTAATCGACCATTGAAGAATATTCTCAATGATCAGGGAATACAATAAAAACAGGCCAATGGCCAGCCCACTCTTACGTATCCAAATGGCAAGAAATAGTCCAAAGCCCAGGTAGTCTACTGAAAGTAGAAAGAAATAGCCCACCTGCTGAAACTCTATAAATAGCCCGCTTAACGAACCTGAATTTACCCCGCCAAATGCCATGCCTAATATAAAAAGATACAGGGTAGCCGCCAGGCTGAGCGAAATAACAAGCCCTATTTTTGCATGAAAGAATTGCATCCGGTTCCATCCGTCTATAACATTCTGCCGGTCTGTGCGGAAAGCATATTCATTGGTAGTAATGATAATCACCAATATCGTAATGAACATTATAAATATACTGCCCCAAAAACCAATATTGCCCCATACCTGCGGAAAAGAATAAACTGTGCTAAGAAAGTTAATCCCGTTTTTACCACCACCCATTTTTATTAACCCATTAGCCACTTCATAGTTCCATAGTGGCAGCAATAACAGGAACAACCCCACGAGTACCCAAAAGGTACGGTAACGTTTTATTTTAAGCCATTCTATTGCAAGTAACTTCATAAAAATAATAGTCAGTACATCTTTTAATCACCAATTTCCTATTTAATTACTCCAAACATTTTCAAATTTTCAAATCTCCAAATTTTAATGTAATCGGATAAATTGTTACAAAATAATTTAATTGCAGCAGGAAATTCAAATTAATTCGTTAGCTCCATGAACTTTGTTTCCAGGCTTTTCTTTCTCAGCACCAAGTGAGTCAACACGATACCCTTACCGATACAATACTGATTTACCTGTTCGGTACCAATAGCGGTATCACAGCTTAACTGCAGTATATTATCAGCCGGTTTTATTTTCCTGATGCCTGTCATTTGTTGCAACACTTGTTCCAGTGCAACCATATCTGTTGCTCTCACTTCAACCTGGTCTTCACTGAGCAATACTTCATTGACAGGACCATGTAACAGCAGGTCTCCTTTTTTCAATATAGCCATGTGAGTACATACCTTCTCTATCTCATCCAGCAGGTGACAGGCAATGATAATAGTAATCCCTTCTTTATTCATATTGCGGATAAGTGTCCTTATCTCCGCAATACCGGCAGGGTCAAGCCCGTTAGTAGGCTCATCAAGTACAAGTACTTTAGGGTTGCCTAGTAGTGCAGCGCCTATTGCCAGCCGTTGCTTCATCCCCAGCGAATAAGTTTGGAATTTACTGTCTTTACGTTCGTACAAACCCACCTGCTGCAATACTTTTACCCGGTCATTCAGCCCGTTTTGTCTTACCGCTGCAGTTATCTCCAGGTTATCAAATGCTGAGAGATAATGATAAAAATTAGGCGTTTCCAGCAATGAGCCTATTTGTTTGCGGGCCAGTTCCGGTTGCATACCTCCAAACCAACTATATGATCCACCATTAGCCAGTATCACATCCAGAATGATGCCTAGTAATGTTGTCTTGCCGCTGCCGTTAGGGCCCAGCACGCCAAACACACTACCTTCCGGCACATCAAAAGATACATTCTTAAGGGCTTGTATAGGGCCATAAGATTTAGAGATGTTTTGTATAGAGAGAACCGATGACAAAGGGGAATTAGTTTGGTATAAAACTAAACAAATAAATCAGAAATTGCACCGATCATGGCACATACAGATCCTTCTGCAACTTGCCGCCTGGAACCACCGCATAATGGCTAAGGTCCGTTATACCTGCATTTTTCAGTACCTCTTCATCTAAAAATAAATTACCTGTACATTCCTTTGATGACCGCTGTAAAATATAAAAGGCAGTGTCTGCAAGTATTTTCGGCTTCCTGCTCATATTCACCAGCATGTCCCCACCTAAAATATTCTTTACCGCAGCAGTCGCTATAGTTGTTACCGGCCACATGGAATTAGCCGCTACGCCATACTTTCTGAATTCTTCAGCCCAGCCCAATGTCATCATGCTCATATTGTATTTGCTGATGGTGTAACCCACATAGGGAGCTATCCATTTTGGGTTCATATCTATAGGCGGGGACAAAGTAAGTATGTGCGGGTTTTCTGCTTTTCGCAAAAAGGGCACACAATGCTTAGTTACCAGGAAAGTGCCGCGCACATTAATATCATGCACAAGGTCGAATCGCTTGGTTTCTGTCTGCTCTGTATTGCTTAGTGATATGGCCGATGCATTGTTTACTAAAATATCTATGCCTCCAAAAACTGATATTGCCTGCTCCACTGCGGCAAGAATCTGTTCTTCATCGCGTATATCACATTGCACAGCAAGGGCTTTACCCCCTGCCTCATTTACCTTTTGGGCAACAGTGTGAATAGTGCCTCCCAGGCGCGGGTCTTCTTTTATTGATTTAGCGACTACCACAATATTTGCGCCTTCTTTGGCGAGGCGTAATGCAATAGCTTCTCCAATACCCCTGCTTGCCCCGGTAATGAAAACGGTTTTCCCCTTTAAAAGCATAATTCGCATGATTAATGATGCCGAAGGTAGGAATCATTAGCCATCCACCATAGCAAAGTGCATAGGTTCTTTATTGCCTGTCCAGTTCTGGCCGCTATATATCCCGTTATCTGACATTATTTTTATGAACCCCTCGCTCCATGCGCCCACGCTCCCCAAGGGGTTATCTTTTGCATTCAGGTCTATGGCTGCGCCCCAGCTATGCACAGAAAGTACCGGGCTATCGGGTAATTGTGCCAACTGGTAACAGCGGTGACAGCTTTTAATCTCATTATAAAGGCCGTACTTCTTCAGGGCGGAAAAAGCATCATTCAATAAAGGCCAGAAATGCTTATGTACTTTTATTTCGTTTGCCGGAAACCAGGGATGTAATTGCTGTACTTTCCAGCTAAATATCCACTTGTTTTCCCAGCCTGCTACCCTGGGATCGTCATAACGGGTAAACAGCGTAAACTGTGCACTCCCTGAAAATTCTGACGGTAATCTGATATCATTCGCCTCGGTTATCATACTGCTCCATTTTTGTCTAAGGTAAGCAATAATGATAAGCGTATTAACTGGTTTAACAATACCTTACACCACCGTTAATTTGCAAAGGCTAAGGTGTTATTTTTTTGGGTTCCGCTGAGCCCTACTTAGTTAGGATCCTTTGCCTTAACGCTTCATAGAGAATCATTCCGGCAGCAACGGATACATTGAGCGAGTCGAAATTAGTAACCATTGGTATTCGAATAAGTTGGTCGGCGCGTTTCAGCACATCCTTGCTGATGCCAGTGTCTTCTGCCCCCATTACTACTACCGAAGGGATAGTGAGGTCGCTTTCATATACCGGCACACTACCTTTCATTTGTGTCCCCAGTATCTGTATCCCGTTCAGGCGAAGTACATCCATAGCTTGCTGCACAGAAGGAGTGCGGCATAATAGAATTTTAAGCAATGCGCCCGCTGACGTTTTGATTGCTTCTTCAGTTAACGAAGCTGCGTGGGAAGTGGGAAGAATAATGCCTTGTGCGCCGCAGCACAAGGCGCTGCGAGCTATAGCGCCCACATTGCGCACATCAGTAATGCCATCCAGTAATAAAAATAAAGGCACTTCGCCTTTTTCCACTACGTATGATATGCCAGCCTGCAGCTCCACATATTGCAATAGCGACGTCCATGCAACTACACCCTGGTGCTGTACTTTAGTCAGGTAATCCAGCTTCTCCACTGGCACCTGGCTCACGGGTATGTTGTATTCCCTGGCTTTCTGTTTTATGCTGTTGATATCCGTACCATTTGCAGTACGCAATAAAAATATCTTCTCAATGGTAACCCCCTGTTCCAATGCTTCCAGCACAGGCTTCCGGCCAACAAGCAATGGTAATGAACGAGCGGTTTTCATAGACTTTTATTCTTATCCAAATCGTTTCAATTCTTTAGGCTAAATGCTTAACAATAACAAACCGAATAAAATCAATGACTTATAAATTTATCAACAAGTCAACCTTCCTAACTCCCACCCGTTACGCCATGTTATGAAACACATGCTGCACATCGTCATCCTGCTCTAAGCGCTCTATCAGCTTAAACACTTCTTCCGACTGCTCTTCGCTTACCTCTATTGTGTTTGATGGTATCCATTCCAATTCAGATGAAATGACAGTAAGTTTCTTCTCCTCAAGCGCTTTTTGCATATTGCCAAAATCGGTAAACCCGCAACGAATAATTATATTCCCCTCGCTGTCTTCTCCTACTTCTTCCAGGCCATAGTCTATCAGTTCCAGTTCCAGGTCATCCATGTTAAGTCCTTCCGGTTTTAGCTTAAACATGCCCAGATGCTTGAAAAGAAAGCTTACAGAGCCGCTGTTACCCGGCGTACCTCCGCCTTTATTAAAATGAGACCGAACGTTAGCCACCGTGCGTGTAGTATTATCAGTAGCAGTAACTACGAGCAGTGCAATACCATGAGGC
>Ga0182030_10010343_pt1 | contig 18967 bp, 12 predicted proteins | sample 812S3MmetaG_FD_121299 | JGI IMG/M metagenome (GOLD analysis project Ga0182030, IMG submission 121299) | Permafrost microbial communities from Stordalen Mire, Sweden - 812S3M metaG (Illumina Assembly) | ecosystem: Environmental > Terrestrial > Soil > Wetlands > Permafrost | place: Sweden...
GACGGGGGCGACGGGGAACCAAGGAAGCCAGCCAGCCCAATTGAACCAGATGTGGAGCGCGGGCGGAATCAGCACCAGGGGCGACAGGAGCGGCATCAGGAGCAGGTTGGCGAAGACGGCCAGAATGATGATCGGCTTGGGCTTCTTGGCCTGCAAGCTCCCCGGTGCCATCCGGTACGGAGCGAGGATGGAGGAGTAATTGGCCGCCAGGCAGGCCGCCAGATACAGGGTCGGAGCCTGGAGCAGGCCGAGAACGAATCCCGAAACGGAGATGACGCCGAAGCACAGGAGGAGCAACAACAACGCCAGGCACACGGTTGCGGCAAACGGGAAGATCGCCAGGTTCTTGGCCAGGAGCACGTAATCCCGCCGGGTCGGCAGGAGCACCAGGGCGCGGAAACCGTTCCGGTCGAGGCCGAAGGCGTTCCCCATGGTCTGCCCGAACGAGAGCACCGCCAGACCGGCCGCGCCGGTGGCGAAAAGCACGCCCCAGCCACCCTTGTTCGCGCTCAGAACAGACAGCGCGGGGGTTGCGGCCGCGGGCTTCCCGTCCGGGCCGGCGTGACGCGCCGGGATCGAGTGGAAGCGGCCCCAGGAGGAGCCGAAGACAACCAGCATGACCACCGGCATGATGAAGGCCATGCGCAGCTCGGGCGCACGGAGCAAGGAGCGCAACGTGGCGACCGCCAGCGCGCCCGCCTCCTCCGGAACCCAGGGGACCCGCCGCTCGATGAGGGGCGGCCGACCGGTGATCGGCGGAGGGCCGGCGGCGGGAACGGGCGTGACCGGCTGCACCCTCGACTTGTCGTCACCCTGGTAAAACCGCAGGGTCATGCGGTAGGACCGCAGCAAACCCAGGCCTGCCAGCAACCACCCTCCGGCGGCGACCGCGAGGGCGGGGAGCGCCTCACCCTCCTTGAGGGTCAGCGCGGCGTACCCCGGCCAGCCCAGGGGGACGAGCCAATGGCCGGCTCTCAGGGCGGGGGTGAGCATCGAGGCCGGGGTGGCGCGGGCTTTGTTGCTGCCGGGAGTCGAGGGCTTGGCCACCCGGGAGATGCTCGTTTGGATGACGAGATTCGGCAACTGCCCCAGAATGACAAACGCGAGGGTAATCCAGACGACCACTGACCGGCGCCGCCGCTGGTTGCTCATCAAGGCGGCCAGCCAGCCCCGCAGGCAATAGCCCCAGGCGGTGATGGCGAAAACCAGCCCGAACAAGGCGGGGGCAAGGAGCACCATCATCATGCCGCCGCCCAGGACGAACCCGGCGCAGAGCCCAAACAGGCCGGGGAGGAAGAATACCATGCCGGGGGACAAATGCGAAATGGCGTAGTTGAGGACAAACACCTGCTTGAGGCTCGTGGGCAGGTGCAGCAAGCGGGGCAGATCGATGCTCTCCGACCGCTGAATCTCCACCATCAGCCCGGCGCCAAAGACGATCAGGAAGAGGAACACCACGCCGTCCAGGATGAGGAGGTCGACCTCGGGCGACGCCTTCCCGCCGGCCGCCCAGCCGCCGGCGAAGCCGCCCACGGCCGTCCCACAAGCCCCGAGGGCGAGAAAAATGCCCACCACCACCGCGATGGCGGCGTTGAGCGACCCGCCGCGGATGAACTGGTTCCGGCTCAGCCGCCACCGCAGCCAGAGGATGGCGCGGAACTGCTCGAGATTCACTGCCCGCCCTCCAGCCAGCTCAGCTTCTGGCGCTCGACCTCGCCGGCGCCGACCACCTCGAGGAATCGCTCCTCCAAGGACCCGTTCTGCCGCAATGATTCCATCGAGCCCTGGTGCACCAGCCGGCCATGGGCGATGATCCCGACATGCGTGCAGAGGCGCTCCACGATCTCCAGGACGTGGGAGGTGAGGAAGACGGTGGCGCCGCGCTCGACCACCCGCTTCAGGGTGTCGCGGAGAACCCGCGAGGCCACCGCGTCCACGCCCTCGAACGGCTCGTCGAGAAACAGCAGCTCGGGGTTCGGCAGCAACGCGGCCGCGAGGGACAGCTTCTTGCGCATGCCGTGGGAATATTCAAGGGCCAGTTTTTTCTCCTCCCCCTCGAGGCCCATCATCACCAGCAGCTCCTGGGTGCGGTCGCGGATGGTCTCGCGCGGCATGAGGTACATCCGCCCAATGAAGGTGAGATACTCACGGGCGGTGAGATTCTCGAACAGGCTGAGATTCTCGGGGACCACGCCGACGCGGCGCTTGACCTCGCGCGCCCGCTCCGGATCCGAGACATCCTCCCCCAGCAGCCGCACTTTGCCCGAGGTGGGGGCAAGCAGGCCGGTGAGCATCTTGATGGTGGTGGACTTGCCGGCCCCGTTGGGGCCGAGGAACCCGTAGAAGGTCCCCCGCTCCACCGCGAGGTGGATGCCGTCCACGGCGACCAACCCGCCGAATTGGCGGGTCAGCCCTTCTGTCTCGATGGCTGCGTTCATGGCAAGTGATCGGTGCGTTGCGCTAAAGGGCGGAAACCTATCAACGGCCGCAGGCAGGTGCAAACGCTATCGGCGCGGGGCGGCTGCCAGCGTGCCCTGGCTCACGGTCCAATGGTGGAGGTCCAATCCGAGGCCGGCGGGCCAGTTCTCCTCGGTGGCGGTCATGAACACCTGGCCGCGGCTCTGATGGACGCGCTCGAGCAGCGGCAGGAAGCCACTCCGGCGGCGGGCATCCAGCTCGCCCATGATGTCGTCGATCAGGAGCACCGGCGGCGCGCCGTGCAGGCCGGTGAGGTACTCGGCCTGGGCGAGTTTGAGGGCGATGGCCAGGGTGCGCTTCTGTCCCTCGCTGCCAAACTGGGCCGCCGAGCGGTTGTTCAGCAGCAGGTCCAGATCGTCACGGTGCGGACCGATGAGGGTCGCCCGGAAGGCCCGTTCGCGGGCGCGGGACTGGGCGAGCTCCACCGCGAAATCCCCCTTGATGCTGGGACGGTAGTCAACCCGGAGTTCCTCGGCGTCGTGGGAGACGCGACTGTGGGCCAGCCGGGCCAGGGGGGAGAGCTTGGGCACCAGCTCGCGGCGCGCCCGCACCACGGCCTCCCCGGCGGCCACCAACTCGGCGGAGAACCCCTCCAGCGTGGCGGCGTCGTGCACCGGCTGTTTGAGGAGCGCGTTGCGCGAGCGCAGCGCGCGGGTGTAGCGCTGGAGCAGCGGCAGGTAGGTCGGATGAGTCTGCGAGAGCAGCAGATCCATGAACCGGCGGCGGACCGAGCCCGCCCCTTTCACCAGCAGCAAATCCTCGGTGCAAAAGACCACCGTGCGGAACACTCCGAGGTAATCGGTGAGCCGGCGGACCGGCTGCGAGTCGAGGGTCAGCTTCCGCTCGCGGAGCGACCAATACATCTTGACCTCACGCTCCCCCTGCCCCACCACGGTTCCGCCCGCGAAGTAACCCTTCTGGCCGTGGCGGATCATTTGGGCGCCGCCCACGCCGCGAAACGAGCGGAGGGTGGCGAGCAAATAGAGCGCCTCGAGGATGTTGGTCTTGCCTTGGGCGTTGTCACCCAGCAGGAGGTGAAACCCGGGGGCGAGGTCAGCCTCCAGCCGCGCGTAATTGCGGAAATCACGGAGGCGCAAGTGAGCCAAATGCATCAGCCGCAGCCTAACAAACCGGGCGGGGGCGGCGAAGAGGAATCGGGGCGCGCAGGCGGCTGCAGGACGCGGCTGGCCATCGCGCCCCACGGGATCACTCCCCTCCCGGCTGGGTGTTTGTTTGCGCGAAACGGGCTCGGGCATGCCCGTTTTTTGTCGCTTTTTCGGAGGCTGGGGCGATATGCTGGCGGCCGGGTTCGCAACCAGCCTGGCACCCTGCCGGGAAGCCGCGGCCCGTGAGCGGGTTCGAACCATATGTCAGCGGAAAAAGAGGCGCTCCGGAGCGCGGAACTCTTCACCAAGTGTTTCGGGAGCGAGCCGGCTTGGATTGTGGCCGCACCGGGACGGGTCAACCTCATCGGTGAGCACACCGACTACAACGACGGTTTTGTGCTCCCGATGGCCATCGATCGGCACACGGTCATCGCCGCCCGGCGCAACCGCGAGCGCACCATCACCCTGCACAGTACCGCCACCGGCGACACCGCCACCTTCAGCCTGCGGCATCCGATCACCCGCGGCGAACCCGGCTGGTCCAACTACGTGCGGGGTGTCGTGGCCGGGTTCCAGCGGGCCGGCCGCAAGGTGGTGGGTTTTGACGCCGTGGTTGACTCGAGCCTGCCGTACGGCGGCGGGCTGGCCAGCAGCGCCGCCCTCGAGGTGGCCGCCGCCACCCTCATTGAGACCATGGAGGGGGAGCCGCTCGACCCGGTCGGCAAGGCCCTGCTCTGCCAGCGCGCGGAGCACGACTTCGCCGGGGTGCCGTGCGGGATCATGGACCAATTCACCTGCGTGCTCGCCCGCGAAGACCACGCCCTCCTCCTGGACTGCCGCTCGCGGCTCGCACAACCGGTGGCGATGAGCGATCCGGCCGTCAGCGTGGTGGTCATCAACACCGCGGTCAGGCACAAGCTGGCGGACGGGGAATACGCCCGGCGGCGGGATGAATGCCTGATCGCGGCCGAGACCCTGGGGGTGCCGGCCTTGCGGGACGCCGGTCTGGCCCAACTGGCCGCCGCGCGGAACCGCCTCGACCCCGCCGTCTTCCGCCGGGCGCGCCATGTGATCACCGAAAACCAGCGGGTGGAGGCGATGGCGGCCGCCCTCCGCGCGGGCGGGTGGCATGACGCTGGAATGCTGATGTACGCCAGCCACGACTCCCTGCGGGACGACTTCCAGGTGAGCTGCCCGGAACTGGACGCCGTGGTGGAAACGGCCCGCGTCCTGGGCGAGGACGAGGGGATTCTCGGGTGCCGGCTGACGGGGGGCGGCTTCGGCGGCTGCGCCGTCGCGCTGATCCGCTCGGAAGCTGCCCGCACCGTGATCCGCAAGCTCACCCAGGCGTGTGAGGCCCGCCTCGGGCGGCAACTGGCGATCTTCTGCTCGCGCCCCTGCGGCGGCGCCGCCGTGCTCCGCGCCGACGGACGCCTGACCAACCCCACGGCGGGGGCAAAATAGGCTTTGCCAGAAGGGAGCGGTTGCCGTATATACCAAGAGAGACAGACTCCCCCGGCGACCAGTGAAACCAAGCGACGTGGTGGAGGGTTCAATTTGAGCACATGAAACACGAAGGATCGGAAAACTGGTTCGGACGAAATGCCGCGCGGGCGCGCCAGGCGTTCACCCTCATCGAATTGCTGGTGGTCATCGCCATCATCGCCATCCTGGCAGCCATGCTCCTGCCCGCCCTCGCCAAGGCGAAGCTCAAGGCCCAGAGCATCAACTGCATCAGCAACCTGAAGCAACTCACCACCGCGTGGGTCATGTACTCGGGCGATTTCACCGAGAGCCTGGTGCCAAACTGGATCGGCGATCCCCGCGCTTGGATCGACGGCAACCTGGGCAACGTGAGCAGTGTCACGGGCGCCACCAACCAGGTCGCCATCCGGAACGGACTGCTTTTCAAGTACAACCCCAACGTGGGGGTTTACCAATGCCCCACGGCGAGCGGAGGCGGTGACGATAATGGACTCACCCACACGCGCCTGGCCCGCAATTACTCGATGGAGGGGCGGATGGGGGGTGCCAACGCCGCGGTAGCCGCCAAGTACGGTGTGTCGGACACGAGTTGGGTTTACGGCAATGTTCCCCAGTATCAGAAGATGACGGACATCGACAATCCCCACCCGGCAGACGCGCTGGTTTTCGATGACGAGAGCATCCAAACGATCGACGATGGCTATTTTGCCGACAATCTGAGCGGGCAGCAGGGGCAGTTCCAGAATTCGCCCACGGCGCGTCACGGCAAAGCGGGCGTGTTCTCCTTCGCCGATGGCCATGCCGCCCGTTGGGGCTGGCGGGGACTCAGCACCGAGCAGTATCTCAACGCTCCGGTTACCGGCAGCCCGTCCAGCCCGACGGTGGGGACGTACCCGGATTATTTCAAGCTGACCAACTCGGTCTGCCCGCGGGCATATTAGGCCGGTTCCGCCGCCGTTCGTGGGTTCGCGGCGGCGGGGCCGGGGAGGCGGCTTCGCGCATCCCCCGAGCGGGTGGTCAGAAACGAGCCAACCGCCCGCACCCTACGGATGGTCCGCCGGAAAGGCTGGCCGAGCCTGCGCAAGTTCAGACCGGCCCCGCAAGAGGCCGGCCGGTCAGGCGTTCGTACGCTTCCAAGTATTTCCGGGTCGTCCGGGTGACCACCTCCTCCGGCAGGGCCGGGGCGGGCGGCGTCTTGTTCCAGTCCAGCGTCTCCAGGTAATCGCGCACGAACTGCTTGTCGAAGCTGGGCTGCCCCCTGCCCGGAGCGTAGTCGTCCGCCGGCCAGAAACGCGACGAATCCGGCGTCAGCACCTCGTCGATCAAGATGAGATCCCCATCGAACAACCCGAATTCGAACTTCGTGTCAGCGATGATGATCCCCTTGCCGCGCGCATAATCGCGGGCAGTATGGTAGATCTTCAGGCTGGCGGCCCGTGCCTGTTCCGCAATCTCAGCCCCCACGAGCCCGGCCGCCGTCTCGAACGAGATGTTCTCGTCATGCCCGGTTTCGGCTTTCGTCGCCGGTGTGAAGATCGGTTCCGGCAGTTCGGACGACTCCCGCAACCCCGCTGGAAGCCTGATCCCGCAGACCGTCTGGGATTGCTTGTACTCCTTCCAACCGGACCCCGCGAGGTAACCGCGGACCACGCATTCGATCACCAAGGGTTGGGCCTTTTTCACCACCATCGACCTCCCTGCCAACTGGGCCGAGAACGGCCGCAGCACCTCAGGCAGGGGATCCCCCGCGCGGGAAATCAGGTGGTTGGCTTGGAACCCGGCCATCCGGTCAAACCAGAAGTAGGAAATCTGCGTCAGCACCTCGCCCTTCCGCGGAATGCCGTTCGGCAGGATGCAGTCGAACGCCGAGATCCGATCGGTCGCCACGAACAGGAGCGAGTCGCCCAAGTCGAATACCTCGCGCACTTTGCCGGTCTTGAGTTTCTTTATGCCCGGCAGTTCCAGCCGGAGAATGGTGTTGTCAGCCATGGGGCAATTATGGCCCGATCGTCGGCCCGGGAAAAGTCAAAACCCAACCCTCAAAGGCGGCGATGGACGTCGAGAGGCCGGGAAGCTAGGATACAGCGATGACAGTGCTGACGAACAAGGGCGGCCTCGCCGACACCAACTGCGTGGTGGTGGCGGACGACAGCACCCGTCAGGCCGTGATGTTCGACGCCCCCGACCACACCACCGGCCCCCTGCTGGATGAGATCGCCCAGCGCGGCTGGGATCTGGCAGGTCTCTGGCTCACCCACGGCCATTTCGACCACTTTGCCGACCACGCGGTCGTCACCGCCCGGTACCCGGCGGCCGGCGTGCTGATCCATCCCGCTGACGCCCCCAAGGTCGAACAGCCCGGCCCCCAGCTCAGGATGTTCCGCCTCCCCTTGCAGATTCCGCCGCTTAAGCCCTCAGGATTCCTCGCCGACGGGCAACGCCTGTCCATCGGCGGCCTCGAATTGGTGGTCATCCACACGCCAGGCCATGCCCCGGGGCATGTCTGCTTTCACTTCCCGGGCGAGCGGCTCCTGATCGGTGGCGACTTGATCATCGGGGGATCGATCGGCCGCACCGATTTCCCGGATGCGAGCTGGCCCGACATGCAGACCTCCCTGCGGCGGATCCTAACCCTGCCGGACGAAACCCGGCTCATCGGCGGACACGGCCCCGAAACCACCCTCGGGGAGGAACGCCGCAACAACCCCTTCCTCCAACTCGACTAACCCCCAGACAGCCATGAACCGACCCTCCGTCCCCTGCCCCGCGGGCGCCGCCCGCCCGCCCCGTGCGCCGCTCGCCCCGGTGAAACACCCCTGCGCCATCCCCTTGATCGCCTTGATCGCGACGCTGCTGGCGGGGCACCACGTCGCGGCGGTGGAGAACGAAACCGAGGCGGCCTGCCTGAAATCCGCGGCCTTTCTCGTGCCCCTGGAGGAGGCCGGCGGCCGCCACTACGCGCCCGAATACGACGTGCGCGCCCGCCACCTCACCATCGATGTCACCCCCGATTTCAAGCTCCGGACGGTCACCGGCACCACCACGATCAAGTTCCAGGCGCTCCGCCGCCCGGTGAAGGAACTGCGGCTCGATGCCCTCCACCTGAAAGTGTCGGAGGTGACCTCCACCGCCCGGCTGCAAACGTGGCACGCGGACGATGACAGCATTCTGATCGTGTTCGCCGAACCGATCGCGCCCGAGCAGGAAGCTTCGGTCACGGTCGCCTATTCGGCCGAGCCCAAGGCGGGCCTCTATTTCCGCACCCCCGAGCAGGGCTACCTGCCGGGCGATACCCACCTCTTCAGCCAGGGGGAGGAAGTCGAGGCGCGGCACTGGTTCCCCTGCCTGGACGCCCCGAACGTCAAGTTGACTTCCGAGGTCACCTGCCACGTGCCCTCCGGGATGACGGTGGTCTCCAACGGCCGGCTGGTGGACCAGACCAAGGACTCGAAGACGGGTCTGGTGGCCTTTCACTGGTCCCAGGAAAAACCGCACGCCAATTACCTGATCACCCTGGTGGCGGGATACTTCGCGAAACTCGAGGCCAAACACGGCAGCCTCCCCCTGGCGTTTTACACGCCCCCGTCGGAAGCCGCCGAGGCCCCCCCCTCTTTCCGGTCCACCGAGGACACCATGGCGTTTTTTGAGCGCGAGATCGGCGTCCCCTATCCCTGGGCCAAGTATGACCAGATTTGCGTGAACGATTTCGTCGCCGGGGGCATGGAGAACACCAGCGCCACCACCCTCACCGACTCGACCCTGTTCAGCGACGCGACCGAAAACCTCCACGATAGCGAGAGCCTGGTGGCCCATGAGATGGCCCATCAGTGGTTTGGGGATCTGGTCACCTGCAAGGACTGGTGCCACGTCTGGCTCAACGAGGGTTTCGCCACCTACTACGAGGCCCTTTACCACGGGTATCACAAGGGGCACGACGCGATGCTCCTCGAGTTCCTGGATTCCGCCCGCCAGATCACCGGCATGCCGGATGACATCAACCCCATCGTGCGACGGAACTACGGCGCGCCGCGGGACCTCTTCAATTACCTGGCCTACCCCAAGGGGAGCTGGGTCCTCCGGATGCTGCGGGCCGACCTGGGCGACGACCTCTTCCGCCGCTGCATCAAGACCTACCTGGAGCGCTTCCAATACGGCAGCGTCGGCACCGAGGATCTCCGGGGCGTCATCGAGCAGCTTTCCGGCCGTTCGTTCGACCGGTTCTTCGACCAATGGGTTTACCATGCGCACCATCCGGAGCTGGACGCCACCTACGCTTGGGACGCGGGGGCGAAACTCGCGAAGCTGACCATCCGCCAGACCCAGAAGGTGAGCGATCAGATCATGCTGTTCGACGTGCCGCTGAGGATCCGGTTCCAAGGCAAGTTCGGGGTGGTCGAAAAGACCGCCCGCCTCACCAAGACCGACGAGACCTTCTCCTATGCCATGGAGTCAGCGCCGGAGAACGTTCGGCTCGACCCCGAGTGCGAACTGCTCGCCAAGATAAGCTTCACTCCGCCCCAGGCGATGGTGGCCGCCCAGCTCAAGGACCCGCATGATGTGATCGGCCGCCTGATGGCGATCCGCCAGCTCGCCCGGCGGCAGGAGAGCGGTGCGTTTGCCGGGCTGAAGCGGGCGCTGGAGGAGGACCCCTGCCCGCCAGTTCGCGCCGAGGCCGCCACCGGCCTGCGCTCCCTCCACACCCCGGAGGCGCTGGCCGAGCTGATCTCCCAAACACGCCAGCCCGACGCCCGCGTCCGGCTCCAAGTGATCGCCGGCTTGGGGGGCTTTTACAGCGAGGCGGCCTATGCCGCCTCGAAGCAGGCGATGGAGCGCGAGCACAACCCCGCGATCCTCGCGACAGCCATCCGCAACTTGGGTGCCTACCCCAAGGGCGAGGTCCACGACATTTTGCTCAAGGAACTGGGTGTCGAGTCATTCCATCACCGCGTCGCGGAGGGAGCGATCGCGGCGATGAGAACCCAGGCGGATCCCACCTTCGTCGCCCCGCTGCTGCGCCATTTGCGCGACCATGAGGCCGCCTTCACCCCGGACGGCCTCGGGCAGGTCCTGGGCACCCTCGCCTGGCTTGCCCGGGACCAGGAGAACAAGGAGGAGGTCCGGCAGTTTCTTCTCGACCACCTCGACTCGAAACGCCGGGCGGTGCAGAACGGCGCGATCAACGCCCTGGGCACCCTCGCGGACCCGAAAGCGGTCCCCGCGCTCGAGGCCATCTCCGGCACCCCCCGGGAAAATGAGGCCGCCCAGGGAGCCGCCGAGGCCGCCATAAATCAGATCCGATCCGGCCGCAAGCCCGCCACCGACGATCTGCGGGCCCTGCGCCAGCAGGTGCTCGACTTGGAGAAGGCGAACCGCGAGCTGCGGAAGGAGGTGGACGAAATCAAGCACCACCAGGAAACCCCGCCCGCCAAGCCGGCAGCGGCCCCCGCCGCCACCGCGCCACACCCCGCGGTGGTGACCACGCCGCCGAAGAAACCCTGACCTCGGGGACCGGCGCGGCGCTTCCACCCCGGAGGCGTTCGCATGGCCTCCTGCGTGGCCCGCCCGAATACAGCGGGCCCCGCTGCCGTCTGAGAGATCATGCACCGGCTCCTTTTCCTAGTCCTCTGCGGGTCCCTTCTCGGCCACACTTCCCGCGCCCAACCACTCGACGCGGCCGGGCAAAACCGCCTGCTGGGCCGCGGCGTGAACATCATCGGCTACGACCCACTCTGGCGATCACGCGAGCGGGCGCGCTTCCAGGACAAGCATTTCGGCCTGCTTAAAGCCGCCGGCTTCCAGTCGGTGCGGATTAACCTCGCCCCCTTCCGGAGGATGGACCGGGCCAAGGACTGGGCCATCGACCCCGCCTGGCTCCAAACCCTGGACTGGGCGGTGGACCACGCCAGCGCCGCCGGCCTGCAGGTCATCCTCGACCTCCATGAATACGGTGCCATGGGAGACGACCCCGAGGGGAACCGCGAGCGTTTCCTCGCCTCTTGGACCCAGCTCTCCGACCATTGCCGGCAGCGGCCCAACTCGGTCTGCTTCGAAATCCTCAACGAACCGAACAAGAAGTTGACACCGGCCGAATGGAACCGCTACCTCGCGGAGGCTCTGGCCGTCATCCGCAAGCAAAACCCCGAGCGCAACGTAATCGTCGGTCCCGCCTTCTGGAACTCCGTTGACCACCTGGACGAGCTCAGCCTCCCGGCAACCGACCGGCACCTCATCGTGACGGTGCACTATTACAAGCCGATGCAGTTCACCCACCAAGGGGCCGCCTGGACCAACCAAAAGGACAAAACCGGCGTCAGTTGGGGCAGCGATGCGGAGCGGCAGGCGGTCCGGGACGATTTCGCCCGGGTGTCGGCCTGGGCCAAGACGAACGACCGGCCGATCCTCCTGGGCGAGTTCGGAGCCTACGACCAGGCCCCGATGGAATCCCGCGTGCGCTACACCAGTTTCGTGGCGCGGAAGGCCGAGGCGGCCGGTTGGAGCTGGGCCTACTGGCAATTTGACAGCGATTTCATCCTGTGGGACATGCGGGCGGACCACTGGGTCGAACCAATTCTCGGTGCCCTGATCCCCGCAGCGGGCGCCAGCGGTCGCTGACCCGCCCGCCAAGGCCCCCTGCCGGTCCATTGGTGGTTGGACAGCGGGAGGGATTACTGCGAGGTTGTCCGCCATGGAACTCCAACTGATGGGGCCGCACCCGTTTGCGGTGGACGAAAACGGCGCGCAGATTACCCGGATCGGGACGCTGTTTCCGCTTCATGGCGTGCTGTTCACCCGCGCCCCGGGTGTCCATGCCTGGCAGCGCTCCGAGTTCGTCGAATACCTCAACCAGGGACGCGCCGGGGCCGGCCTGCCCCCGCTGGGCATCGAAGAGGAAATCGCCGTCTCCACCGAGTCAGCGGATCTCATTTTTGAGCCGGATCACATCCTCATCCGCCCTGACCCGGAGCGGATGGAACTGGCGTTCGTGGCGGACGAGATGCTCCAGCAACTCGTCTCCAAGCGGCAGGTCCGGTTCCTCTCCGTGGCGGATGATCGCGTCCACGAGGCCATCCGGCGCCGGGGTGAAAACTGGCGCTTGAGCGCGATCCCCCGTGATCCCATCGCCCGCCGCCAACTCATCCTGGGCTCCAAGGTGGCAATCTCGGGGGGCCGCGTCTATTTCTACAACCGGCTCACCGGCACCCGGTGGCTCACTTGCGAGGCCTTCAAAAACCTCGCGGAGCTGGACGACGACTCCCTCGGCCGCCATCTGGCCGAAATTGCGGACCATGCCGCCCGGCGAAACCGGCGGGGGCGCCCGGAACTGGCCTTCTTCGCCTCGGACATCCACCCCATCGAGGCGGCAGATTTCGCCGGCCTCGCGTGGACCACGCTGGCAGGAGCGGAATTGCGCCAGCGGTACGACGACCTCAGGCGCCGCTTCACCGGCTCGGTCCACGAGGGACTCCGGCAGGACAACGTGGACGACCGCGCCTGGTGCGAACGCATGCTCTACACCCTTTTCCTCGACGGCAACGAGGCCCAGAGCGAGCACCTTCTGGACGGGCTAAGTCCGGAGTTCTTCCTGAAAGTGGACTGGCTGGCCGGCGGACGTTTCGCGGCGGGCGAGTTCCTCCTCGACTCCATCTTCGAGGAAGCCGATCGCAACCCGGAAGATCTCGGGCTCCGCCGCCTCTGCGACCCGCGCGCCAAGGGCGTCATCTTCAACTTCATCCGCGATTACGGGGATCTGGAATGCATCAACCTCGGCACCCTGCCCGAATCCCTCTCGCTCGAACGTCCCCAGCGGCGCGGCCGCCGGGGGGTGTTCCTGGGCGAACTCCGGGTCCGAAACCGGCCCGAGCCGGTGAAGCGCTTCATCCGCCTGCAGAAATGGAGCGTTTGGGAGCACTTGGACGCCGGCAAGGACCTGCTCGAGGCGATCCAGCGCAGCGACGAGTACACCGACTACTGTCTCGATCGCCGGCTCGGCTGCCACCAGCTCGGCATGAACCTCTCCCGCCGCGTGCTCATCCGCCGGCTCAAGGAGACCTACCGCGGGAAGCAGGCTCGCTACGTCGGCCACGCGATCCGCACCACCTATTTCGAGCGCGAGTACGTCCCGGGCATCGCCACCGACAAGCTGCCCCTCGAGCGCTTTTCCCGACCCGGCTACGCCGCCACCTTCGCCCGCCTGCTCGGCCGCGCCGCCGCCTCCGGCCTGATCGTCGGCCGCCAGATCGAGGACGGCCGCACGATCTTCGACGACGGGGACGAGGTCGTCATCGAGGGCGCGGACGGGCTCCCGGTCGAGGTCCTGGTGACCGACCACACCGGGGCCTTCGCCGATTACATCGGCTCGCTCGACCGTTACGCGGGGGATTACGCGCGGCCGGTGAACCGGCGCGACCGGCACCTCCCCGCCCCCGCGGAATTTGCCCGCGCCTACCTCGGCGCCTTCCAGCAGGAACTCGTCCGCATCCAGGGAGACTACCGAAAGTCCCGCCGCGCCTTCGAGAATCTCTTCAAGGAATGCACCTACGACCCGGCGGGCAGCTTCGCCTACCGGTGGGAATGCGTGCTGCGGCGACTCGACCTCCTCGACATTCCCGCCTTGATGGACACGGTGCGCCGCCACGTCCACGTTCTCACCGCCGGCTGAAACCGGGGCCGCCCCCCTCCCCGGGGAGAAGTGAAAGGGGGCCCGCCCTCACCCCCTCCTTCGCATGGCCTCCGGAGGGTAGGCCAACCCTCTCCCCCAGGCTTGTCATTGAGCACCTCTTTGGCGGAGGAGGTTAGCGTGGTTTAGCCGCATAACCTGCGCTTGGTCAACCACTTGAACTGGTCGTGTCACGCTTTCGGCCAACCGTTGCCGAAGGTCGGAGTGGTGGGGAACGCCGTTGGCGCAGGCCCTTGTCCCGGCGGGACATCTGAACCAAAGCCCAACGATCCATCGTTGGGTTCAAGCCATAGAAGGACGGGCGTCCCGGGGGGACGCTTGACCCTGTTACCAGACCAACCGGGGCTCGCACGGCCCCTTGCGTTTTCGCCGCATCAGGGAATCTCTGGCATCGGGGTCCGCCCGAAGCGCGGTTACCGTCGTCAGCCGTCCCTCAGGGAGGGGAGGGAAATAAGGGCGTCGTGACCCAAGGTTGAAACATTGGGCTATGCTCAACGGTCCGGGACCAGCCGATCAAGGAGCCTCAGGATTCCTGATTCCCCGCTGGCCCTTTGCCCGCCTCGGGAACTCCCCACCCGCGGACTCGAGGGATGCGGTTGATGACAAGCCCCCGGGCACGGGGCGCGGGGGCGGCTACCTTGTCGCCAGTAGTGCCCCACCAATTCCGAAAAAACATTAGTTGACTGATTCGGGGCTTTAGGATATTCCAGTGTCTTATGCAAATCGAAAGCCTCAAGGTTTTTTGCGACCTGGCTGAGACCGAGAGTTTCACCAAGGCCGCGCAAATCAACGAAGTCACGCAGTCCGCTGTGAGCCAGCAGATTAGCGCGCTTGAAAGACTTTTCAAGGCTCTGCTGATCGAGCGCAGCAAGAAACGGTTCCGGCTGACCCGCGAGGGCCAGGTGCTGTACGACTACAGCAAGCAAATCATCCAAACTTACGACGGCCTCCACACCAAGCTCTCGGAGCTCAAGGAGATCATCTCCGGCACCATCCGCCTGGCGACGATTTACAGCATCGGCCTCCACGACCTGCCGCCCTACCTCAAGCGGTTCCTCAAGGCCCACCCGACCGTCAACGTGCACGTCGAATACCGCCGCGCGAATCAGGTCTATGAGGACGTGGTGGGCAACGTGGTCGATTTGGGCCTGGTGGCCTATCCGGTGCGCGATGCCAAGATCGAGATCGTCCCGTTGCGCAAGGACCCGCTCGTCCTCGTCTGCCATCCCCAGCATCCCTTCGCCAAGAGCAAGAGCATCCGCCTGAAGGCGCTCAACGGCCAGAAATTCATCGGCTTCGAGCCCGACATCCCCACGCGCAAGGCCCTCGACAAGATCTTGAAGGAGCACTCGGTCCAGGTCCAGCACGTCATGGAGTTCGACAACATCGAGACCGTCAAGCGGGCGGTGGAAATCGACGCAGGCATCGCCGTGGTCCCGCAAGGCACGGTGGTCAGTGAGATCGCCAAGCAGACGCTCGTCCAGGTCACCTTTGACGACGGTGAATTCTACCGGCCGCTGGCGGCCATCCACAAGAAGACCAAGGTCCTCTCCCTGGCGATGAAGGAATTCCTCGCCACCATCAAGGGCGACAAGTAAGGCCCTCCCCATCCGGGTGGCTCCAGGCCCGCGCCGCCCGGTCCGCCCCCGGGAGGGGACGGCCTCCGCTCGTGATTTCGGACCGGGCCGGCCACGAGCGACCCCGGCCCGGACGCGCCCGGGACCCGGGAGGCCGCCTGCGGGCGTCGCCCCCCGACCTCCGCGTCCCCGCCTCGGCCACCCGGGCGGGTCCCGTACAAGGAAAGCGGGAGCCGGATTGGAGAATCCGCTCCCACCTTCAGCATGCGCCCCCCCGGCAAATGCCGCTGCGACGCCCCCGGCTGGAATCAGTTGATCGACATGGGCCAGCCCGGCTCGGTCGCATTCACCCGTCCGGAGTGGTAAACCATGAAGCCGATGTCCGGATCCTTGCCGCCCGAGGTCAGGCTGAGGATGCCCGGCCGCGTTGCCACATTATCATTGTACTCGATGGCCCGGGCATCCGGCGTGGCGAGCGAACCGCGCCACTTGTGGATGGCGGAGTGGCCGTCCGCGAAGGAAAAGCCGCAGGAACCGTTGTGGTAGGTCGCCGGCGTGTCCGTCCATTCCGTCGCCGAGTCGGGGTTGAACAAACCCGAGTCATTGATGCTGTCGGGATGCTCGTCCACATAAACCCAGGTCTCGGACGGGCCGGGGTTCACAAAATCCGAGGCGATCTTGTTGTGTTTGTAGATCCCATTCCACGGCCCGCCGTACTCGGAACCGGGGGAGGATCGCGACGAGGTGTTCCAGCCGTCCGCATTCCCCTCACCCACCCCGATGTTGCCGGAGAGGCTGCGCACCCGCCCGGCCCAGCCCTGCGACCGCTGGGCCGGGGCCAGGGAAACGTCGGCGGGACACTTGAAAATCCCCGGGTTCCCCGTGTATTTGCTTAACCCGGAGTATTGGGGCGAGACCAGATACTGAATGTTGGTGTTCTCCGTGGAGGTCGTCCAGTCCAGCCAACCCTCGGCCCAGGGGATGATCCCGTTCGCTTGCGCGTCCCCTGGATTGGAGGCGAAGTCCCCATGCACTGACGGAACAAGATGATCCGCGTTGTCGGTATTGTACATGTGCCAGGCCAGCATGAGCTGCTTGGTGTTGCTCATGCATTGAATGCCTTGGGCCTTTGCTTTGGCCTTGGCGAGCGCGGGGAGCAGCATCGCGGCCAGGATCGCGATGATGGCAATCACCACAAGCAATTCGATCAACGTAAAACCGGAGGGGCGCCCTTGGCGCGCGCGCTGGAGCAGCGGACGGGTCATAATTAGATTGGTCGTTCGGAACTGTGTCTCTGTTGAAGGTTTTATGCTGAATTCCCCCTCAATGCAAGCCTTTTATCCCCTCCGCAATCCCGCACCCGTCAAGCTAAGATACGCAGGCCGCCACCGCCCTCCGGGCCGCCTTCCCATTGACCACATCTTCATCACGGGCGGCTCAAGAAACCCGCAGGGTATTGGATTGGACGCCCGCCCTCACCCCACCCTCTCCCCCAGGAGAGGGAGACCCTTCCCCAGCGCTTGGACGAAGCGGAGGCGCCTGGTGATCGGGCGTCTTTCACGGCCCACAGGCAGGCGGAGGCGGAAACCAGACACGCGGCGTCCGATCCGTCGAGAGGCGTCCCTGGCGGCTCCCTCTCCTGGGGGCTTGTCATCAACCACATCTTTAGGGGGGCTTGGCCGCCTGTAGGCCCGGTGCCCCCACCGGGCGTCTTCGGCTTCCACGTCGAGCGTGATGATCCCGACCTGGCCCCCTTCGACCGGGTGGGCGGCCTGGGCCGGATGTTCCAGCTCTTCGGCTACCAGGTGGACCCGTTGCTGACTGGACTCACCGAGGTGTTGGCGGGATGCCCCCCCGGCTTTCTAACGACCAGCGTGATGCTGTAGGCCGCGTGTCCCCACGCGGTGGCGGCTCGAATTCGCCGGGTGAGGGCACCCGGCCTACAACCTGAGCCGCTGCTACGCGCCATCGACGGGCCCGCCCTCACCCCCGCCTTCGCCGGGCCTACGGCGCGGGTGAGGGCGGGCCGCCACTTAATTACTCTGCAGGTTTCTCAAGATCCCCGTGATGGAGATGTGGTTGATGACAAGCCCGGAGCTGTGGGCGGGCCCCCCAGCCCCACTGGCACGGCCGTCCCCCGCGAGAACCAGGGGAGGACAGGAGGCTCACCTCCCCCCGGGGCCCGTCGGCATCCCGCCCATCCGCGCCATCATCTTCTGGAACTTCCCCATCTTCTTCATCATCTGCTGCATCTGGGTGAACCGGTTCAGCATCCGGTTCAGTTCCGCCACCTGCACCCCGCTGCCCTTGGCGATCCGCTGACGCCGCTTGGCATTCAGGATCTGGGGACTCCGCCGCTCCTTGGGCGTCATGGCGTTGATCATCGCCTCCATGTGAACCAGTTCCTTCTCATGCTTGGCGATGTCCCCGGCCTTCATCCCTTGCGCCCCGCCCGGGAGATGCTCCAGCAGCGACGCCAGCGGCCCCATCTTCTTCATCTGGCGCATCTGCTCGCGGAAATCGTCCAGGGTGAACTCCCCCTTCCGCATCCGCTCCTCCAGCCGCGCCATCTCGTCCTCGCTGACCGCCTCCGCGGCTTTCTCCACGAGGCTCACCACGTCGCCCATCCCCAGAATCCGGGAGGCCATCCGCTCCGGGTGGAACGGCTCGAAGTCGTCGAGCTTCTCGCCGACGCCGGCGAACTTGATGGGCTTGCCGGTGACCGTTTTCAGGCTCAACGCCGCGCCGCCGCGGGCGTCACCGTCCAGTTTGGTCAGGATGGATCCCGTGATCTGGAGCGCCTGGTCGAAATGGGTGGCCACGTTCACCGCCTCCTGGCCGGTGGCGGCGTCCAGCACCAGCAGGATTTCCTGCGGTTTCACCCGGTCCCGCAGCCGCACCAGTTCCTGGACCAGCGGCTCGTCGATCTGGAGCCGGCCGGCGGTGTCGAAGATCAGCGTGTTCCGGTTCGTCGCCCGGGCCATTTCCAGCGCGCCGTTGGCGATGGCCAGCACATCCTGGGAACCGCGCTGGATGAACACCGGGACACCGGCCTGCTCGCCGAGCTTTTCGAGCTGGTCCATCGCAGCGGGACGATAGATGTCCGCCGCCACCAGCAACGGCGTCTGGCCCTGCTTCAGGAGCAGCTTGGCCAGTTTCCCGCTTGAGGTCGTCTTGCCCGAGCCGTGGAGCCCCACCATCAGCACACAGGCGGGGTTCCCCGTGAGGTCGAGCCCCGCATTCGCCGCCCCGAGCAGGGCCACCAGCTCATCATGGATCACCTTGATGATCTGCTGGCCGGGATGGATGCTCTGGATCACCTCCTGGCCGAGCGCCTGGGTCTTCACCCGCTCCAGGAAATCGCGCGCCACCTTGAAGTTGACGTCGGCGTCCAGCAGCGCCAATCGCACGTCACGCAGGGCGTCACCCACGTTGGACTCGGAGATTTTGCCGAGGCCGCGGAGGTTCTTGAAGGCTTGCTGGAGCTTGCCGGTCAACGAGTCGAACATGATCGGAGCATAGAAGAGAGCGAAAGATTTGACAAGTTCGGCCGGGTTTGGCAGATTCGTCGCTCACGTCCGATTCGGCGTGCCACTGGTGGGATACTCAAGTGGCCAACGAGGGCAGACTGTAAATCTGCTGGC
>Ga0182030_10010344_pt1 | contig 18966 bp, 17 predicted proteins | sample 812S3MmetaG_FD_121299 | JGI IMG/M metagenome (GOLD analysis project Ga0182030, IMG submission 121299) | Permafrost microbial communities from Stordalen Mire, Sweden - 812S3M metaG (Illumina Assembly) | ecosystem: Environmental > Terrestrial > Soil > Wetlands > Permafrost | place: Sweden...
CCCGGGGATACGGGTATCGCCAATGGCCGGTCCGACCGCGCCCAGCATGATGGCGTCGTAGCCCCGAAGCTCTTCCAACGTGGCGTCATCGAGGACGAAGCCGTCCTTAAGGTACCGAGCGGCACCCAGTTCATAGGAGGTCGTCGTGAGAGCGACTCCCGAGGCGCGAACGACGTCGATCGCCGCGACCGTGACCTCGGGCCCGATGCCGTCGCCGCCGATCACCGCCACGCGGTGGGTGCGTTCGTTGCTCACGGGCCTTCTCCTTCTTTGGTCTATTTTGGCCGCCCGCGCGTATCGGTAGCAAACCCGTCGGGGGCCTCGTCAGGTCCGGACAGTACAATTGGTGCCTCTTAACTAAACGAGAAGGCCATGGCCGGCGAAATTCACCGAATCACCCAAGAGACTCTCGACAAGCTTCAAGCCGAGTACGACGAACTCACGACCGTGGGTCGCACCGAGATCGCCCGAGTCATCGAGTCCGCTCGGCTGCTCGGGGACCTCTCGGAGAACGGGGACTACCACGCCGCCAAGGACGCCCAGGGAAAGATGGAGTCGCGAATCCGCCAGATCGACAACGTGATCCGTAATCACGAAATCGTCGAGCGCGACGAGAATTCCACCACGGTCGAACACGCGACCATCGTCCAGATCGTCTACGAGGGCGACGACGACAACGACCGCCAGGAGTTCTTCATCGGATCGATCGAAGAGAAGCCTGACGGTGTGCTCGTGGCCTCCCCCACGTCACCGCTCGGCAGCTCGCTGCTCGGTCACGCCGTCGGCGACGAGGTCGAATACGAAGCGCCGTCAGGGGTACTGCGCCTCAAGATCGTGGGAATTCGCTAAGTGCCCACCGGCCGGACCCTCTTCGAGAAAATCTGGGAAGACCACGTCATCGAGTCGCCCGGTGAACAGACGTTGCTCTATATCGACCTGCATCTCGTCCACGAGGTGACGAGCCCCCAAGCCTTTGAAAGCCTTCGACTGAACGGTCGAGGCGTGCGTCGACCCGAGCGCACCCTGGCGACCGCCGATCACAACGTGCCGACCGATCCGATCTCGACGCCGGTGAGCGATCCGGTGTCACGACGCCAGCTCGAGGCGCTCGAGGAGAACTGTGAGGAGTTCGGTATCACCGTCTTCCCGCGGGGACATGAGAATCAGGGGATCGTCCACGTGATCGGCCCGGAACTCGGCGTGACTCAGCCGGGCATGACGATCGTCTGCGGTGACTCGCACACTTCGACCCACGGCGCCTTCGGCGCGCTGGCCTTCGGCATCGGCACCAGCGAAGTCGAACACGTGCTCGCGACCCAAACGCTCCCGCAACAAAAGGCTAAGTCGATGGCCGTCACGCTCGAGGGGAGCGTGCGACCGGGCGTCTCGGCCAAGGACATCGCGCTCGCCATCGTTTCGACGCTCGGCACCGGTGGCGGCGCCGGCCACGTCATCGAGTATCGGGGTGATGCGATTCGCGACCTCTCGATGGAAGGACGGATGACGGTCTGCAACATGAGCATCGAAGCGGGGGCCCGCGCCGGACTGGTTGCCGTGGATGACACGACAATCGAGTATTTACGTTCTCGGCCGAGCGTCCCGAAGGGCGACGAATTCGAGACCGCCGCTGCGCGCTGGCGGACGTTCGTCAGCGACGAGGACGCGACGTTCGAGACCGAAATTTTGCTGCGCGCCGAGGACATCGTTCCTTCGATCACCTGGGGCACGAACCCGGCGCAGGTCGTCTCGCTCGACGGCGTCATTCCGTCGCCTGACGAGATGGACGATCCCGACGAGAAAGCGACGACGGAACGCTCACTCGCCTACATGGGGCTCACCCCAGGCACGCCCGTTCGCTCGATACCAATTGACGTGGTGTTCATTGGTTCGTGCACGAATTCGCGCATCGAGGACCTGCGCGCGGCCGCCTCGCTCGCCCAGGGCCGCCAGGTCGCCGAGGGTGTGCGCGCACTGGTCGTGCCGGGCTCGCACCGCGTCAAACGACAGGCCGAGGCCGAAGGGCTCGACCAGGTCTTTCTCGACGCCGGCTTCGAGTGGCGCGAACCGGGCTGTTCGATGTGTCTGGGAATGAACCCGGACCAACTCGGCGCCGAAATGCGTTGTGCGTCGACGTCGAATCGAAATTTCGAAGGTCGCCAGGGCCGCGGGGGTCGCACGCACCTCGTCTCTCCCGCGGTCGCGGCGGCCAGCGCGGTCATGGGTCGATTCGCGTCACCGGAGGAGTTGTCGTGAAACCCGTTCGCGTCGTCGAAGGACGGGCCGTCCCGCTTGAGCGTTCGGACGTCGACACCGACCAGATCATTCCCTCGGACTGGCTGAAGCGAGTCGAGCGCACCGGTTTCGGCCGAGGACTGTTCAGCGAGTGGCGTGACGACCCCGGTTTCGTGCTCAATCGACCGAACTTCGTCGGTGCGAGCATTTTGATTGCGGGCCCGCGCTTCGGCATCGGGTCGTCACGCGAACACGCGGTCTGGGCGCTCATGGACTACGGATTCGAGGCGATTATCGCGCCGTCCTTTGGTGACATCTTCGTGAACAACTCCTCGAAACAAGGTCTCGTCATCGTCGTGCTCACGCTCACCGACGTCGAGGAGTTGATGGCACTCATCAACGCCGATCCGACTCAACTCGTCGTGGTCGACGTCGATCAACAACGCGTAGAGGTTCCCGAGGCGGGATTCCAACGCCACTTCGAGATCGATCCGATGACCCGCGAGCGCTTGCTCAACGGTTGGGACGATATCAGTCTCACCTTGCTGCGCGAATCGGCCATCGCCGACTTTGAATCGACCGAAGAGGCGCCGAGCCTCAAAGGGATCTTCGACGACGCGGGCCACGTGCGCTAAGAGCGCATCTGCTTTCGGTCTACCCTTTTTTGAACCCACCGACAGGAGACACCGTGAGTCGATTCCCTTACCTCGACGAGTACGAAGTTCATCGCACGATGCCCGACGAGGGAACCTCGCGCGAGGAGATACTCACCATGATGAACGACATGGCCCTACGCGAGAACGTTCTGTGGGAATACGGACAGTGCTCGGGCACGATGTACTGCGGCGATCACGACCATTACGACTTCTTGAACGCGGCGTTCTCGAACTTCTCGTACGTGAACACGCTCCAGCGCGACATGTGTCCGAGCGCCACCAAGTTCGAGGCTGAGATCATCGCCATGACGCTCGACATGCTTGGCGCCGGATCATTAGAGGGGAAGAACCCGGGCGGTCTGGTGACCTCGGGCGGCTCGGGGTCAATCGCCCACGCCGTACTCGCCTACCGCGAAGCAAATCCGAGCGTGGCGCGCGCGAACATGATCAAACCTGAGACCGCGCACCCCGCCTTCGCCAAGGCCGGACATCTCTTCGGCGTGGACATGAAGATCGCACCGGTCGACCCGGTGACGCTCCAGGTCGACCTCGAGTGGGTGCGCGCGAACATCGACGCCAATACCGTGGCGCTCGTCGGTTCGGCGCCGAACTACGGCTACGGCACCATCGATCCCATCACCGAACTCGGTGCGCTCGCACTCGAGCACGGGATCGGGCTGCACGTCGACGGCTGCCTTGGAGGATTCCTGCTCCCGTTCGGCCGCGAACTGGGCTTCGACATCCCGGCGTTCGATTTCAGCGTGCCCGGAGTCACGACCATTTCGGCGGACACGCATAAGTACGGGTACGCGTTGAAAGGCACGAGTGTGCTCGCCTTCGCCGACCAGTCGCTTCGCAATTCGCAGTACTTCTACCTGACGGACTGGTCCGGCGGGAAGTACTGCTCGCCGGGAATGGACGGGTCGCGTTCCGGCGGACTCCTGGCCGCCACCTGGGCCGCGATTATCAGCCTCGGTCGTTCGGGCTACCTGCGGTACGCGAAGGCGATCTTCGAGACGTCAGCAGCAATGCAGGACGCGATTCGCAGCCACCCGTCGCTACGAATCATGGGACGGCCAAGCTTTCTCTTCTCGTTCACATCGGACGAATTCGACATCTATCTCGTCAACGATTTCTTGCGCACCAAGGGATGGCGAATGAACGGCCAGCAGTACCCCAACGCCATTCACATGGCGGTCACGCGTCCCCAGACCCAGCCCGGCGTGGTGGAGCGATGGACGAGTGACCTCGCCGAGGCCGTGGCGTACGCCACAGCCCACCGCGACGAACCGGCCAAATCCGGCGCGATCTACGGCGGTGTCGCCGGCGGCATGAGCGACGAGGCCGACGAATTCATTCGGGCCGTGATGGCCGACATGATGGACCAACAGGCCTCAATTCCTCCTGCATGAGCGACGAACTGTGTCTCAGCATCGACCTGGGAACGGGCGGCCCGAAAATCGGTCTCGTAAGCTTCGACGGCGAAGTCCTTGACCACGAACTCCACGCGGTGGAGACCACGTACACGAGTGATGGGGGCGCAACGCAGGATCCGCAGTTGTGGTGGACACTCATTTGCGACACGACACGACGACTCATGAGCAGAGCGGACGTCACGAAGGATCGCGTGAAGGCCGTCGCCGTCACCGGTCAATACGCGTCGACGGTACCGGTCGACGCGAACGGCATTCCGACGGGTCCTTGTTCGATGTGGCTCGACACGCGCGGACGCGAATTCTCACGCCGGGTCATCGGCGGACCCGTCGAGGGCTACAACCCGCGAAAGATTCTGCCCTTCGTGCGAAAGTCGGGTGGCGGGCCGTCACCCTCTGGCGCCGACCCCATCGGGCAGATCTTTTATCTGATGAACCGCGAACCCGACATCATGAGTGCGACGCGCTGGATGATGGAGCCGGTTGACTATCTCACGATGCGATTCACGGGCGTGGCGTCAGCGACACACGCGTCGCGACTGGCGAGTTGGCTGACGGACAATCGCGTGCTCACGCGATACGAATACGACGATCAACTCCTCAACATTGTCGGCCTGGACCGACGGCTTCTCCCGCCATTACAACCAATTGGCAGCGCCGTGGGAACGCTCACGCGTGACGTCGCCGAAAGTATCGGACTCGCGACTGACACCATCGTGATTACGGGCATACCGGACCTTCACGCCGCGGCGATCGGATCAGGCGGCACTGGCTTGTACGACACGCACGTCGCGCTTTCCACCACTTCGTGGATTAGTTGCCCGGTGCCCAAGAAGAAGACCGACGCCATACATTCAATCGCGGCGATTCCGGGACTCACGAACGATTCGTATTTGATAATCGACAATCAAGAAACCGGTGCCAAATCACTCGAGTGGCTGCGATCTCTCCTCGCGGGCACGGGAACACCGATGCCTTATGTCGAGATGACCGCGCTCGCGGCGAAGTCGTCACCGGGCGCGAATGGCGTGCTCTTCACGCCGTGGCTCGCCGGAGAACGATCGCCCATTGGCAACAAGCACCTGCGCGGCGGCTTCACGAACCTCGCGCTCACCACGTCGACGTCAGATCTCATTCGCGCCGTGCTCGAAGGCGTGGCCGCGAACAGTGCGTGGCTGCTCGGCTACGTCGAAAAGTTCGCCGGGCGCGAGCTGACGCCGCTGCGACTACTCGGCGGTGGTGCACAGTCCAGCGAATGGTGCCAGATCTACGCCGATTCCCTCGACAGAGCCGTCGAACAGGTCCCCGATCCGATGGTCGCGCAACTTCGCGGTGCGGCGCTCCTGGCCGCGGTCAACCTGGGCCGACAGCACCTCGATGACATCGCGGGACTTCGCCCTCGCGGGCGCACGTTCACGCCCAATGGGGACGTCGCCGAGCTCTACCGCGTTCGACGACAGCAGTTTCCGACTCTCTATACCCGCGACAAGAAATGGTCGCGACACGTCAGCTGACGCGGGGATAGAGTTCGCGGGCGAGGTCAGATATTCCTCGCCACTTGGTACGGTTCTCCCATGCGATGTTCGTGGGCCGAAGGTGAAGAGATGCGCACCTACCACGACGAAGAGTGGGGTGTGCCACTGCACGACGACGCGAAACTCTTCGAACTGCTCACCCTCGAAGGAGCCCAGGCCGGGCTCAGCTGGCTGACGATACTGAAGCGCCGTCCCGGCTACGTGAAGGCCTTCAAGAGGTTCAACCCGAAAGCCGTCGCGGCCTTCACCGACGCCGACGTCGAGCGACTGTTGGAGAACGTCGACATCATTCGCCACCGCGGCAAGATCGAATCAACCATCGACAACGCCAGCGCCGTTCTCAATCTTCAAAAGAACGGCTCGAGCCTCGATGGACTCTTGTGGTCCTTCGTCGACCACAGACCGCTCCAACGAAATTGGACTCGTGACCCGAATGTTCCGTCCTCGACACCAGAGGCCACGATGATGAGCAAGGAGTTGAAGAAGCGCGGTTTTCGTTTCGTTGGACCGACGACGTGCTATTCGCTGATGCAGGCCGCCGGCCTCGTCAACGACCACAGTCCCCAGTGTTTCCGCTACGCCGAAGTTCGCCTTCTGCGCTAGCCCGGGGACTTTTGAGTTCGTCCTGAACCTTTCGTCGTCGAAGGGTTCGCGGGCAATTTCGACACGGCGTCGTGGCCATCCAGAAAGTATCTCGAAGGTCGATCGATCTCTCGAGTGAGGCCGACGCGTTTCGACTGTCTCGTCGGCAAATCGTTCGTGCCTCGGCGAGCCCGATGGAACGTGAGGTGTCGTCCTTGGCCGCCGCAGCAGTCAAGTCCGTTGTCCGCTCCGGTGATCCCGAGGCCTCTGGTCAGTTTGCCGGGACCGCGAAGCGCCACCGATACTTCGTCGCCGTCGGGCGTGGGAACGATGAGCTCGGCGGCGCGCAGTAACACCGCGGTCGCCGTGCCCTCCGACTCGGTCACGACGTTCATGCACCAATACATGCCGTAGATCAAATACACGTAGAGGAACCCCGCCGGTCCGAACATGATCGCGCTGCGCTTGGTGGGTCCACGAAAGGCGTGCGACGCCGGATCGTCGCTCCCGCCGTAGGCTTCGGTCTCGACTATGAGGGCGCGACGTTCTTGTTCAGCGTCGTGGAGAACGAGCCACGAGCCAACCAAGTCGTAGGCGACGTCATCGGGAGGTCGCTCGAAGAATCGCCGAGTCACGGGCGCGAGAAGTTTCACGTTGCTCATTCTTCTTCGTCCACCGGCTCGATGTCGCCCTTGACCATCGAGCGCACCTACGGCGTCGAAATGTACTGACGACGAAATTACCTAGGTCGTGACGCCAGCGGGAGCGGCCAAACTTTCCTGTTGAAAGGACAGTTTGTGTGCGGGCATCGGTCGACTGATGAAGTAGCCCTGGGCGACGTCACAGCCGAGTTCACTCAAGAGATCCAGCGTGGCGACGTCCTCAATCCCCTCGGCCACCACTCGCAGTTCCATGTCGTGGCCTAGTTGGATGGTGGCGCGAACCAGCTCGAGATCGCGTTCCTTCCCGTCGCCGCTGAGTCCAGTGATGAACTCGCGGTCGAGCTTCAACTCGCCGACCGCCAGAGAGCTGAGGTACGCCAGCGACGTGAAGCCCGCACCAAAGTCGTCAATCGACACGACGACGCCGATATCCTTCAGCGACTCGATCACCGCCTTGGAGCGAGCGAAGTCGGTGATGATGCTGGTCTCCGTGATCTCGATGATGAGTGCGCTGCCGGGCAAGTTGTGTCGATGGAGGAGTTGCGCGACGAGTTCGGTGAACCCCTCTTCTAAGAGGTTCGTCGTCGTGATGTTGACCGACATCATCAAATTGCGACCGGAATCGCGCCACACCGCGCATTGGGTCAACGCTTCGCAGAGCACCCAGTGCGTCAGTTCTTGCATCAGACCGGCGTCTTCAGCCAATGGCAAGAATTTCAACGGTGGAACCAGTCCGAGGGTGACGTGGGGCCAGCGGATGAGCGCCTCGACGGCGAAGATTTCGCCCGTGTGCAGATTGAGCTGCGGCTGATAGTGCAGGACGAAGTTGCCTTCGTCGACCGCAATGCGTAACTCTTCGGCCAGATTGAGTTTCTCCTCGCCACCGTCGATCTCCTGGTCGTAGAACACGAAGGGGATACTGCCCAATTTTGCGCGGTACATCGCGGTATCCGCACACCAGGTCAGTCCGATCGCTTCGGTGGCGTCGGACGGCGCGAGGGCAATGCCAATACTGGCGCCCACGCTGGCCTTCATCTTTTGCAGGATGAACGGCTCACAGATGGCTTTCAGGATCTGCACGGCGGTGGCTTCGGCGGTAGCTTCGTCGGCGTCAATCAACACCACGGCAAGTTCGTCGCCCCCGAGGCGAAACACTGAACCGGTCGCGGGCACCACCCGGTTCAGTCGCGGGCCGAGTTGGCGCAGCAGTTCGTCGCCCGCCGGGTGTCCGAAGGAGTCGTTGATCTCTTTGAATCGATTGAGGTCGATGAAGAGGAACGCCAAGTTGCGCGACGTCGTCCACGGATTGGCGTAGTCCGCGAAGAACGTCTCGAGGACGTGGAAGAGATAGCGACGGTTACCGAGACCGGTCAATTCATCGGTTTGGGCTTGTCGGTGGCGCTCTTCGGTCACGATGCGTAGGTCCCGCGCCGAGAGGGTCAATCGCAGTCCGGCGGCTAACAGCGTCGCCGTCGCCAGCCACAACGCGACCCACGTCACCGTGCGTTCGTAGCCGATCAGAAGAATCGCTAGTCCACTGATCGCGGCCGCACTCGGCAGCGCCACGCCAGCGATGCGCTGCGCTCGTAGCGGATCGAGCGTTCGCGGCTTCAGCCACACGGACATTGACATGAGCAGAATCGAAGCCGGCCAGGCGACGGCATTGAAATCGGAGCCGAGTTTTGACGCGAAGATCGTCGACGACGAGAACAGATTTGCGGTGTCGCCGATGACGTTGAGTGAGATACCCGCCGCGAGCAAGTACCAAGGAAATGTTGAACGGCCGGCGAGCAGCACCGTGCCGCCGATGACCAACGAAAGCAACAAGAGGTCCCCGATTGGGTAGGCCAGGTTGGTAGTCGCCGCGGCCACGCTGCCACCCGCGGCGTGCAAGATGCTGTGGAACGCGAAGGCCGCACAGATGGCGGCCGCACCCAACCCCGCCACGACACCATCGAGCCAGTTGGGCCGCGAAAGTCGGCCCATCGCGGTGCGCAGCAACTGCACGGTGGCGACGTAGGCCAAGGGATAGAACCCGATGTAGAAGACGTCCGCGATCGACGGCACCGAGGGTGTCTTGCCTCCGAGCGACTCAATCGTCAAGAAGATGTCGCCCAGCGACCACGACAAGAGGCCAAATCCAAGAGCGAGAGGCGCGATTCGGCCTGGATTCTTATCGAGGCCGCGAACGATGCAGATAAGTGACGCGACGACTTCGATGGCGCACACGACCCAGCCGTCGAGCCACGTCCAGTGCGAATTGGGACTGCGCACCAGCAGCGAAATCAGATAAATGCCGACCAGGGCGCCGAGGATGGCGAACGTCGTCCACGCGTAGGGAGAAAGATCCTGGATTCGCGACGAGAACTCCGGCGTCTCACCGACGCGAGGTTGACCGGTGACGACTGGCGCAGTCGTCGATGTGGTGTCGTTTCGACGCACGTAACGGAAATGACTCGGGCGGATATCGTCTTCGGTATCGTCAACCATTTCCCGACCTCCTGACAGTCTTCATTCGGAAGAACCGTGTCAAAACTCTGCGATGGGTGCGACGCCAGACCAACGCTTTTTCAACGGTAGTGCGTGATGTGTGAAATTGTGGACATCCTCAAGCACAGATATCGCGGGGGTTTCTCAGCAAAGCTGGGTCGAACGTCCGTCAAAGTCGGTAGGCACACCCGTCCCAATACGCGACCGGATGAGATCGCCGTCGCCCACGCGCCTCCACGTTCGCTTCCGTCGATAGGACCGAACCGAGGTGAAAGAGATGAATTTCGGGATTCTGCCCGTCCAACTATTCGTACCGGTCAAAGTCTCGGTGCGCGCTCGTGGCGGCGTCGCGGAGGGCCACCCGCCGGAGCAGCATCGATTGTGTCGCACGCGAAAGAACGGGAATCCGCCGCGCCGCCACGAACTCGCGCGCTTAGTCACTGAGGTCGATGTCCGTGACTTCGACACCGCGGAGCACGCTTCGGGCACATACTCCACGCTCGAGGGACTGTCCCGGAAGCATTCGGTCCCGTTGCGGTAACTTCAAAAGTGCGAATGAACCAAGGAGTCGCCATGTCGTTGGAATCGTTTCCCCGCTATCCGCTGATGTTCGGGCCGTCACCGATTCATCGGCTCGATCGTTTGAGCGAATACCTCGAGGGCGCCACGGTCTGGGCCAAACGTGACGACGTGAATTCCCCACTCGCGTTTGGCGGTAATAAGACCCGAAAGCTCGAGTATCTCGTCGCTGACGCCTTGGCGAGCGGCTGTGACACGCTCGTGTCCATCGGCGGCGTGCAGTCGAACCACACGCGACAGGTGGCCGCGGCGGCGGCCAAGACCGGCCTGAAGTGCATCCTCATTCAAGAGAGTTGGGTCGATTGGCCCGACGTGACCTATGACCGCGTGGGCAACATTCTGCTCAGCCGCTTGATGGGGGCCGACGTTCGACTCGTGCGCGCGGGCTTCGGCATCGGATTCAAGGAGAGTTGGGAAAAGGCCATCCTCGAGATTGAAGACCGCGGCGGGAAGCCCTACGCGATTCCGGCGGGCGCGTCGGACCACCCACTGGGTGGTCTCGGCTTCGCCGGGTGGGCGAAGGAAGTCGAAGTACAAGAGGTCGAACTCGGCGTTGTCTTCGACTACGTCTTCGTTTGTTCGGTGACCGGTGGAACGCAGGCCGGCATGGTCGCCGGATTTGCGCGGAGCAACGATGCTCATACCGTCATCGGCATTGACGGGTCGGCCAAACCAAAAGAGACGTGGGCACAGATCGCGCGCATCACTCGCGCCACCGCGAATCTCATCGGTGTCGAGCGAGAGATCCCCGACGAGGAGATCATCCTCGATGACCGCTTCCACGCGGGTACCTACGGCATCCCCGATGACCGTACGCTCGAGGCCATGCGACTCGGCGCCTCGCTAGAAGCGATGATCACCGACCCGGTCTACGAGGGGAAGTCTCTCGCCGGTTTGATCCACATGGTCCGTGACCGCGAGATTCCGCCCGACGCCAACGTGCTGTTCGCGCACCTGGGGGGCCAGCCAGCCCTCAACGCCTACGCCGGACTCTTCCAGTGAATTCCGTCAGTACTCCCCTCTTCATCAGCATTCCCGACGCCTTGGTGCGCAACGCCCTGGGCGATATTCCCAATGACGTTGAGGTTGTGGAGTGGGATATGTCCGGACCGGCGCCACGACAGCACATCGACATCGTGGTTTTGCCGTACTTGCAATCGTGGGATTTTCTCGCGAATCTCGAGGGTCTCGACGTGGGACTCGCCCAATGTCTCACGCTCGGCTACGACGGCGTCGCCGAATTCCTTCCGAAGAACATGGTATTTGCCAATGCCGCCTCGGTGCACGAGACGTCGACGGCAGAAATGACGATGGCGTTGATTTTGGCGTCGCAGCGTTACATTCCCGGCTTCGTGCGCGCGGCCGACGCCGGCAAGTGGGCGCCCTCGTGGCACCCGAGCCTCGCCGATCGCACGGTGCTTCTCGTTGGTTACGGCGGGGTCGGTCGCGCCATCGAGTCGAGGCTCCTGCCCTTCGAAACGACGGTCCTGCGCCTCGCGCGTCACGAGCGCACTGACGAACGAGGTCGCGTTCACGGTCTGGACTCTTTGCACGAGCTCTTGCCGGTGTCCGACATCGTGGTCGTCGCGGTGCCACTCGATGAGAGCACGCATCACCTCGTCGACGCGGGGTTTCTCTCGCTGATGCCCGACGCCAGCCTTTTCGTGAACATCTCGCGCGGTGGAGTCGCCGACACCGACGCACTGCTCGCTGAAGCGCAAAGCGGTCGAATCCGCCTCGCCCTTGACGTGACCGACCCGGAACCGCTACCCGACGGACACCCACTCTTCGGTCTGGCGAACGTACTTATCTCACCCCACGTCGCGGGAATGAGTTCCGCCGCCTTGCCGCGAATCACGCGACTCGTTCACCAACAGATCGAACGAATGCGTCGCGGCGAGGAACCCTTGAACGTAGTGCTGCGAACCTAATTCACGCTTCGCCCACGACGCTGAGATACACGTCGCAAAGATTCCAACCGGTCCGACCACCGGCAATCAGTTGTCCCAGTTCTTTCAGTGCGGAATAACTGTCGCTCTCTTCGACGACACTCGACCAATCGATGCCTCGTTCACTGGCGCGACGCACCGTTTCGTTGTCAGACCAACCACCAGCAATGCCCTTGACGAAGTCTCGCCCATCGGTGGCTCGCGCGACGGCAACTACGTCACGTTCGTAACCCCCGACCGCTCCGGCCATTCGCCACGCGAACTCTTGGCATCGACCGCCAACGCCCGATCCACGAACTTGAACGGTCGACTCACCCACTCCGACCACACAGAAAGGACCGTCAACCAGGGATTCTGTAGTCACTCGCGCCATCATCAGATCGACGATTTCTTGCACGTCGCCGTGCAGCGAAGCGCCCAGTTCGACCACTCGGTACTCACGTCGCGTGGCCTCGTTGGCGACCGCCGCGAGCACCTGGGACGGCTCGGCGATCACGCGGTTCTCGTGGACCGTCGTCACCGGCTCGACCATGAGTTCGCTACGGTGATCACTCGCCTCGAGAATGCGTGCCGCGAGTCGAGTGTCGTCTCTCCCAATCTCATGGAGCAGGTGTTGCACTTCATCGCGCGCGGGGTCGTAGTCGAACGTGAGTCCCGACGCCACCCAGCGCTCTCCGGATACAACGTTGTCGACCATGATCAATGACATTGAACGCGGTGTTCGAACGCAACGAAGGATTGCGCCACCGGCAATGCTCGAACTCGCCGCGCGCAGTTGATTCAATGTCGTGATGTTGGCGCCGGACTCGAGAGCCGCCGCAAAGAGTTCGTGGAGGTCTTCGAGTTCTACGGGTGACGCGGGCGACGCGCAGAGGCTCGACGCACCGCCCGATATCAAAAAAATCGTGCATTGGGCGCCGCTCGAACGCTTCAAAAATTCGACCAATCGTTCACCGGCCAACAGGCTGCCCAGACCCGGCAACGGATGATCTCCGATGACGACTTCGACGTCGGAGTCCATTGAGAACGCCGGTCCTTCGTCCACAATGACGAGGCGATGTCGCACGTGATCTCCTAACACTTCGTGCGTGATCGTCGCCATTTCACGCGCGGCCTTTCCAAGGGCCACGACATCGACGTCGATGTCGAGCACGTCCGACTCGCGCAATTGCGCTTCGATCAGTGCACGAAGGTCGAGTCCACTCGACCACGCACTCGCGATGGCGAGTGCGTCACTTAACAGTTTGGTGGTCATGTGCGCCGGCGATCTCGAATCGGAGCACTTCTCCGACTTGAGCGAATACTACGGAGAATCGTGAATGACGACGCTCGCCGACGAAACTAGGTCGACGGAGCGAACACCTCGCGCGCAATCATGGTCTGACGAGATCGCGTGTGTCGCCAAGTGGCGAGGAGCGCAATGGCGAGGTTGGCGAGTCCCGCGAAGGCGGTCGCCGTGAGGGCAGCCCAGAGGTGCACGCCGGTGTAATAAAGAATCCACAGTGAGCAACCGAGGGCGCCGACGAACCACGAAGTCGCCGACACACCGGTCGCGTCCTCGTGACGCACCAACTCAATGAGTTGCGGCGCGCGGTTGATCGTCATGGCCACGCCCGTGCCGAAGACACCACCGGCCCAACCCCACAGCAGTGTCGGCATCACACAACAGGCGACGAAGTAGCCCAGCGCCCTCGCGGGTACGGCCCACCGGCGCCAGGGCGCCAGTCGAAAAAGGATCGAAAGTTGGATCGGCAAGATCAACGCACTGCCGAGGACGACCTGCGCCGAGTGGGCCGCAAAACCATAGGTGATCCAGAAGTAACCCATATACACAAAGAGAACCCAGGTCGCGAGCGAGACTCCGTCGATACCCAACGCGCGCACTCGACGCAGTTGGTACGAGGTCCCGACGACGCCGCTCACGACGGCCAACCACCCCATCGAAATCGTGATGGAGTGCCAAGTCATCACACGAGTTTAATGGCGACGTTTTCTATCGACGGCGATTTGCTGCAGATATGACGGCTTCGAGTGATGCGTCGAGAATCGACGAACTCATTCCGACACCCCACCACGTGGTGCCGTCGTCGCCCTCGGCTTCGACGTACGCGACGGCCGACGCGGCCGAACCCGACGTCAAGGCGTGCTCGGAGTAGTCGCGCACGCTGAACTTCACGTCCATCTCAGTGCGCAGACCGTCCATCAGCGCGTCGATCGGACCGTTGCCCTCACCCTTCACGGTGACGTGATGACCGTTCACCACCAATTGGGCGAAGATTCGGGTGCTGGCCTGGTCGGCCGAGACCTCGCTCGAGAGCAGTTGGATCGTGGGGTTTTCGGGCTGGTACGTCGTCGTGAACACGTCCCAGATCTCGGCCGGTGAGATTTCGGTGCCCGTCGCCTCGGTCAACTCCTGCACCTGCTTGGAGAACTCGACCTGCATCGCGCGCGGGAGGTCTAGACCGTGTTCGGCGCTCAACAAGTAGGCGACGCCGCCCTTGCCGGACTGGGAGTTCACGCGGATGATCGCCTCGTAGGTACGTCCCGTGTGCTTGGGGTCGATGGGCAGGTACGGCACCGCCCAGACGTCGTAGGTGTCACCGATCGCGAGCATTCCCTTCTTAATGGCGTCCTGATGTGAACCGGAGAACGCGGTGTAGACGAGCTCGCCGACGTAGGGGTGGCGCATGTGCACCGGAAGACGATTGGCGTATTCGGCGACGTGGCGGGCCTTGTCGATATCGCGGATGTCCAGTTCGGGGTCCACACCCTGAGAGAAGAGATTGAGCGCCAGGTTCACGACGTCCACGTTGCCCGTGCGCTCGCCGTTGCCAAAGAGCGTGCCTTCGACTCGGTCGGCGCCGGCGAGGACGCCTAGTTCGGCCGCCGCCACGCCGGTGCCGCGGTCGTTATGTGGATGCAGTGAGAGCACCACGCAGTCGCGGCGATCCACGTGACGAAGGAACCACTCGATGGCGTCGGCGTAGAGGTTGGGCGTGTACATTTCGACCGTCGCCGGGAGGTTCAAGATCAACGGCCGCTGCGGCGTCGGGTCGATGACTCCGATCACCGCGTTGCAGACCTCGATCGCGTAGTCCAGTTCGGTGCCCGTGAAACTCTCGGGCGAGTACTCGTAGTAGAACTCGGTCGTCGGCGACATCGATTCAAGGCTCCGACAGAACGCGGCGGCGTCGGTCGCGATCTTTTGGATACCGGCCTTATCCAGAGCGAAGACGACTCGTCGTTGCAGCGTCGAGACCGAGTTGTAGAAGTGGATAATGGCGCGAGGTGCCCCGATGACCGATTCGTAAGTGCGCCGGATGAGGTCCTCGCGGCACTGCGTGAGGACCTGGATCGTGACGTCCTCGGGGATCAGATCGCTTTCGATGATGTGTCGCACGAAGTCGAAATCGGGCTGCGAGGCGGAAGGAAATCCGACTTCGATCTCCTTGAATCCCATCTCGACGAGCTGGGTGAACATCGCGTTCTTGCGCTCGAGGTCCATCGGATCGATGAGGGCCTGGTTGCCGTCGCGAAGATCGACGCTGCACCAACGAGGCGCCTTGGTCAAACGGCAATCGGGCCAGGTGCGGTCCGGTAGTTCAACCGGGACCGTTGCGACGTACTTGGCGTAGGCCATGGGACTCGGCTGCTGGTTATCCTTCACCTGGTTTCCTCTCCATCGTGGTCGAACGAGAAACAAAAAACCCCCGCCAATGCGGGGGTCGGGGCGAGCAGACTCACCCCTATCGAAGCAGCAGGTCGTTCTGGCCGGTACTCACCCACACATTGTACCCCGGACGGCGAAAATGTCCATAGAAAGTCGCCGCTAACCTCATAGGTCATGGGCGCACTCAAAACAGTTCTCAAACTCATGTTCGTTCTGGTCGTCGCGGCGAGCATCGCCGGCGTCGTCATGCTGGTGAAACGGCCCAAGGACTCGGACCCCGTCTCCTTTGACGAATGGCCCGACGTGCCGCGCAATCCTGACTCTGAGTAGTTCGCCCTCAACACCTCATCACAAGGAGAAACCATGACTGACATGCAATATCGCCGTCTCGGCCGTTCCGGTCTCAAGGTAAGCCTGCTGTCCTTCGGTAGTTGGGTCACCTTCGCCAACGCCGACCAGATCGAAACCGGCAAGCAGGCCGCCGAGTGCCTGCACGCCGCCAAAGAGGCCGGGGTCAACTTCTTCGACAACGCCGAGGGTTACGCCGCCGGGGAATCCGAGCGAGTCATGGGTGAGGCATTTCGCGAACTGGGTTGGAAGCGGCACGAGTACGTCGTCTCGACCAAGCTCTTTTGGGGACTGCACAAAGATCCCAACATGCGCAACACCCTGAACCGCAAATACCTCTCCCAGGCCATCGACGGATCGCTGGAGCGCTTCGGCCTGGACTTCGTCGACCTCGTCTTCTGTCACCGGGCCGACGCCAAGACGCCAATTGAAGAGACGGTCTGGGCGATGAGTGACATGATCACCCAGGGCAAGGCCCTCTACTGGGGTACGTCGGAGTGGAGTGCCGATGAGATCCGTGCGGCCTACGACATCGCCGATCGCCACCACCTGCACAAGCCATTGATGGAACAGCCCGAGTACAACATCCTTCACCGCGACAAGGTGGATAAGGAATTCCTGCGTCTCTACGAAGACATCGGACTCGGCACGACTACGTGGTCGCCACTCGCCTCGGGCCTCTTGACCGGCAAATACTTGAACGGCGTGCCCGCGGGCTCACGCGCGTCGCTACCTGGCTACGAATGGCTGAAGGGCATGCTCACCGACGAAGGACGAAACAAGAAAGTCGCCGACCTAAAAGTCATCGCCGATGAACTCGATGTGTCGCTCACCCAATTCGCCCTGGCGTGGTGCGCGTCGAACCCCCACGTGTCCACGGTCATCACTGGAGCCTCGAGCGCCGCGCAGGTTCGAGAGAACATGACGGCCCTCGACGTGATGCCGCTGCTCACGCCGGAAATCATGGAGCGAGTCGACCTCATCAGCTACTTCTAGATTCCGGACATGAGCGAATCGCGAATCGGACTGATCGGCGGCCTGTCGTGGGAATCGACGGCCTCGTACTATCGCTATTTCAACGAGCTCTTCGTTGGCGCGAACGAATGGTCGCAGCCGCAACTCGTGATCGACTCTGTCGATTTCGGAGCGATCGTGCCGCTGCAGCGAGAGGGCAACTGGGAGGCCACCGGTGAGATCCTCGCCGCCTCAGCGAAGCGACTAGAACTCGCCGGCGCGACGGTGCTCGGCATCGGCGCCAACACCATGCACATCAACTTCGCCCAGGTGCAAGAGGCCGTCGCCATCCCGGTCGTCGACGTACGTGACGCCGTCGCCAAGGAATCACTCGGGAACGGTCACCACACCATTGGGTTGCTCAGTACGAAATATGTCATCGAACGGGATTTCTACTCTGAGCGATTGCACGAACTGGGCGTCTCGACGATAAAGCCGACCGAAGAGCAGACCGAGCGTCTGCAGTTCATCATCTTCTCGGAATTGACTCGCGGCGTCGTCACCCATGGTTCGCGCGCCTTTTTGCGTGAAGTCGCCTCGTCGTGTCTCGAACGCGGCGCGAGCATCGTGGGACTTTGCTGTACCGAGTTCGGAATGCTCATGAGCGAAGTGGAGTCGTTCCCGGTGATCGATTCGACCAAGGCGCACGTTCGAGCGTTGCTCGCGGCCTGAGCGACGACTCGCCCGTACTTCAGTGATCGGGCCGCGCTGAGCCCTCAAAGAGCTCGACGGTGTGGTCGTCGATCTCGTCGACGTAGGTGTTCAATTGCGCGAGGTACGGGGCGCCCGACTCGTGGAACAGATGCGGTTCGATACCGGCGAGCTTGATGGCGCTGCGCGCCCCGGTGACTGCGCGCAGGGCGTTGCGGCGGAGCGAATGACGAGTTACGGGATCACTCGTCGGCGTCGTGCGCTGATAGTTCGCCACGGCCTCGCCGACCTGACCCAATTGCTGACGAGGGCGTAGCGACGGGGCGTGTAGCCACATCACGTAGTCGATCGCGAGCACGATCGAGGCACCGATCGCGGTGTCGACTATTCGAGGTCCGAACAGGTTTTGGTCGGGACCGAGTACACCCACGAAGACGAAGATGATCGGCGTGAAGACCATGACCGTGAGCGCGTGGCTTCGTTGCGCCGCCCACGGAACGGCCGCGGCCATTGCGCAACACAGGATGATGAGCGAGATCTGTTGATTTCCCGCGATCGCCACGAGAGCGGCGATGCCGACGCCGGCGAGCGTCCCGACGACGCGCGCGATCGCCCGTCGCATGACCGGACCTAAGTCCGGACGGAAGACGAACGCGACCGTCATCGGCAGCCAGTAGCCCCTTGGACCATCCAACACGTGCGCGATGATCGTCGCCACGACGACCGCGCCGCCGAACAACAGTGCGAATCGCAGTCGATCGATCATCGGCAACCGGTGGATCGTTGATCGAAAGGGTATTTCGCTCACGAGCGTCGAGCGCTCGGGGCAACGAAACGACTCCGCGATGAGCTGACGAGACGGTGAGGCGAGCGTCGTGGCGAAGTTCGTGGCAAAGCTGTCGAGTTGCGCGACCGCGTCGACACCCGATCGCTCTCGAAGCGTCGCCGCTACTTCGCGCAGGGCTCCGGACACCACTGCGTCGACGGTTTCAACCCTGCTCGTCAAGTATGAGGTGAGCTCTCCTATCTGGAGCACCACGAGAAATACTTGGTGAATCGCTACGCCCTCATCATCTTTGGGCAGCCTTTTCGCGCCCACCACGTCTTGGGCCGCGTCCAGGATAACGACCGCGCGACTGCGCGCGTGATTGAGTTCTTCGCTGCC
>Ga0182030_10010345_pt1 | contig 18966 bp, 15 predicted proteins | sample 812S3MmetaG_FD_121299 | JGI IMG/M metagenome (GOLD analysis project Ga0182030, IMG submission 121299) | Permafrost microbial communities from Stordalen Mire, Sweden - 812S3M metaG (Illumina Assembly) | ecosystem: Environmental > Terrestrial > Soil > Wetlands > Permafrost | place: Sweden...
CAATATCGGCGGCACTTCGGTTCTGCGCACTGAGGCGATTCGTGAGTCGCTGCCCGACTTTTACGCTCGCGCCGTCGCCGATTCGCTCATCGACCCGATCGGTCAGCCCGACATCAACATCACGGCCGGCGAGGAGGAGGGCCAACTGACCTTTGAAGCCGAGGTCGAAGTGCGCCCGGTGCTCTCCATCAAGGGCCAGCGAGATCTTCGCGTGACTATTCCTTCGCCCGTCGTGAACGACGAAGAGGTCGACGCGCAGATCAATCGTTTCCTCGAGACCGACGCGGTCCTTAATCCCGTGGATCGGCCGATTGTGACGGGCGACCTCGTGACCATGGACATTCACGTGCAACAGGTGGCCACCGAAGCCGAGCCGCTCGACATGAGCGACTTCATGTACACGGTCGGTACCGGATCGATCACTGAGGGCGTCGACGAATTGATTCTCGGGTTGAAGGCCGGCGAAGAGTTGAAGATGAACGGCGCGGTTGGTGACGGCGTCGTCGCGACCTACGAGATGAAGTTGAAGCAGGTCCAAGAGCGCGTCCTGCCCGAGCTCACCGACGAGTGGGTGGCCGAGAACACGGAGTGGTCGACTCACGAGGAGATGCGAGAAACAATTCTCACTCAGATGCGTCAGCGCAAGATCGTCGAGGCGCAGATGTCCCAGCGCGACGCGATGCTCGTCGCGTTGAGTGAACTCATCGCCGAAGAGGCAGTCCCCGATGTGCTCGTCGACGCGGAGACGAACGAGCGACTCCACGACCTCGGACACCGTCTGTCAGAGCAGAAACTGAACCTCGAGACGTTCCTTCAGGTGACCAATCAGTCGCCCGACGACCTCCTCGCGACACTCCGTCGCGACGCGGTGCGCGCGGTACGCGTCGACCTGGCGCTGCGCGCGCTGGTTGTCGCCGAGAAGCTCGAACCGACGCAGGAGGAGATCGACGAAGAACTCGATTCGACCGCGGCCGCAATGGACGTGACGGCCGACCTTCTTCGCACCAATCTGCACGACACCGGTCGCGTCATTAGCTTCAACGCCGAGGTCGCCAAGATGAAGGCGTCCAAGTGGCTGAGCGACAACGTCACCTTCGTTGACCCGAGTGGCGTGGCGATTGACCCCGCGATGTTGCGCGTCGACCAGTCACAAGAAATGGCCGATGAATCCGACGACAGCGGCGAACTGGACGAATCAGTCGACGCCTAAGGTAGTGGCGTGAACGAATATTTCAGAGCCCAGAACTACCTCGTCCCCACGGTTGTCGAATCTTCGAACCGCGGCGAGCGAGCTTACGACCTTTACAGCCGCCTCCTGCGCGAGCGCATCATCTTCCTCGGTACGCCGATCGACGACACGATTGCCAACTTAATCATGGCGCAAATGCTCTTCCTTGAGTCAGAGGACCCCGACAAGGACATCAACCTCTACATCAACTCTCCTGGTGGCGACATCACTGGTCTGCTCGCCGTCTACGACACCATGAAGTACATCAAGCCCAACGTGTCGACGTTCTGCTTCGGTCAGGCTGCATCGGCCGCTGCGGTTCTCCTCGGCGCTGGCGCCAAGGGAAAGCGTTTTGCGTTGCCGCACGCACGCGTCTTGCTCCATCAACCGTGGGGCGGAGTCGGCGGGCAGGCCTCTGACATTGAGATTCAAGCTCGCGAGATCCTGCGCATGAAGGACATGTTGAACAACATGTTGGCCAACGACACCGGCCAATCAGTCGAGCGGATCACCAGAGACACTGACCGAGACTTCATCATCAGTGCTGCAGAGGCCGTTGAATATGGACTGATTGATGAAGTTCTCTCTGCTCGGCCGTAGGTTCCCAGTTTTGAAGTCCTCGCCTCGTAGGATTAACGCGGCGGAGGTCGTGTCGGAGGAAATCAGTGGCAAAGTTTGGTGAAAGCAACGACCTGATTAAGTGCAGTTTCTGCGCGAAGGGTCAAAAGCAGGTAAAGAAACTTATCGCGGGACCGAGCGTCTACATCTGCGACGAGTGCATTGACCTGTGCAACGACATCATCGCCGACGAGTTCGGCGACCGACCCGAGTTCGTACTCGATGACCTTCCGACGCCGCGCGAGATTTCCGCGTTCCTCGACGAATTCGTCATTGGTCAGGTGGAGGCGAAGAAGGTGCTCGCCGTTGCCGTGTACAACCATTACAAGCGAATCCAGACCGGACCACTGCACGACGAGGACGTCGAAGTAGCCAAGTCCAACGTGCTGCTGCTGGGACCGACCGGTTGTGGCAAAACGTTCCTCGCTCAGACTCTCGCACGGATGCTCAATGTTCCCTTCGCCATTGCTGACGCCACCGCGTTGACTGAAGCCGGCTACGTCGGCGAGGACGTTGAGAACATCCTCTTGAAGCTGCTCTCCGCCGCTGACTTCGACGTGAAGCGGGCCGAGCGGGGCATCATCTATATCGACGAGATCGACAAGATCGCTCGCAAGGCCGAGAACCCTTCGATCACGCGCGACGTCTCGGGCGAGGGCGTGCAACAGGCGCTCCTCAAGATTCTCGAAGGCACCGTCGCCAGCGTGCCACCACAGGGTGGTCGCAAGCATCCCCACCAAGAGTTCATCACTATCGACACGGCGAACATCTTGTTCATCGTGGGCGGCGCATTCGCGGGACTCGAAGAGATCATCGAACGTCGCCTCGGTAAGAAATCGATGGGCTTCAACCAGCCGGTCGAGTCCAAGCGCAAAGGTGACATTGAACTGTTCCGTCACGCGCTGCCTGAGGACCTCGTGAAATTCGGACTGATCCCTGAGTTCATCGGCCGTCTCCCCATCGTGAGCGCCGTGCAACGACTCGACCGCACGATGTTGATTCAGGTACTGACCGAACCGAAGAACTCTCTGGTGAAGCAGTTCCAGCAAGTACTCGCGATGGACGGCGTGGAGCTGGTCATTGAAGAGGGCGCGCTGGCGGCAATCGCCGACCTCGCGCTCGAACGCGGCACCGGTGCTCGAGGACTGCGTTCGATCCTCGAGAGCGTGTTGCTCGAGCCGATGTACGACGTGCCTGGTCGAACCGATGTCGTCAAGTGCGTCGTAACCGCCGCTTCCGTTTTTGGCAGGGTTGCCCCGGACTACGAAATGCGAAAGGCGACGCGAACTCGTCGCGCGAGCTAAACCGTGCGCTTTACCTCATACGTTGAGGCGTTGACGTGGCTCGAATCGCACATCGACTTTGAACGGGTGGCACCCAATCGACAGGCTGTGCCGACGCTCGATCCCATTACGGACACGCTGGCGCTGCTCGCTGATCCGCAATTGGACTACCGGACGGTCCACATTACGGGCACGAACGGCAAGGGCACGACCACGACGCTTACGAGTGCGCTCCTCAGCGCCACCGGACTACGTGTGGGGGCATTTACGAGTCCCGACCTGCACAGCATCAACGAACGAATCGCCGTCAACGGCGAACCGATCGACGACGAGGAACTCATCACACTCCTGCAACGTCTCGCTGACGTCGAATCGGTCAGCAGCATTGCCCTCACGAGGTTTGAACTCCTGACGGCGGCCGCGCTCCTTCACTTTTCTGACGAGGGGGTGGACGTCGCCGTCATCGAAGTCGGCATGGGCGGCACGTGGGACTCCACCAACATCATCCACAGTGATGTCGCCGTGCTCACCAACGTGGACCTCGATCACACCGCGGTACTCGGCACGACGATCGCCGAGATCGCCAGCGACAAAGTCGGAATTTTTCGCGGGGAAGGTATCGCCATCGTGGCCACGACGAACGCCATCGTGGTGGAGATTGCGAAACGACGGACCGAGGAGCTCGGCGCCACGCTGTGGTTGCTCGATCAAGACTTTGTGCTCGAGCGCAACGAGTTGGCGCTCGGCGGCCGCGCGATCACGTTGCGCACACCCTTTGAGCAATACGAAGAGGTCCTCGTCTCGTTGCACGGCATCCATCAGGGCGTTAACGCCGCGACGGCCATTGTCGCCGCCGAAGCGTTCCTTGGTCGAGGGCTTGGCGACGAGGTCGTGACGTCGACGCTCGGCAAGGCGCGCATGCCCGGACGAATGGAACTCATCTCGCGTAGGCCAATGATCGTGGTCGATGGGGCACACAATCCCGCGGGTGTGAAGGCGCTCGTCGCGACGTTGGGCGGCGCCTTTCACGTCGAAGGTGCACGGCGATGCGTGCTTGGCATGTTGAGCGGTCGTGACATCGACGACATGGTCGAGCCACTCGTGGCTCTCGGCTTTACCGAGTTCCACTGTTGCGCGCCACACTCGCCGCGCGCGGTGCCGGCGAATGTCGTGGCCGACGCGGTGCGTCGCCATGGTGGCGTTGCCTACGAGCACCCCAGTGGCCTAGCTGCATTGGCGCACGCACGCGAGCGCTCGACCGACGAAGACCTCATTGTCGTGGCGGGCAGCCTCTACCTCGTCGCCGAAGTCCGTGGCGAGGTGCTCCGCGTGCGATCGCGCCATCTCAACTAAGGCTGATAGATTTCTCCGTCGTGGATAGAACCCTTTTCATGGTGAAGCCCGATGGCGTCGCGCGGGGCCTCGTAGGCGAGATCATTGCGCGCCTCGAGCGCAAGCAGTTGCGTCTTGTCGCGGCGGAGCTTCGAACGATTGACATCGCAACCGCCGCGCGCCACTACGCCGAACACCACGACAAACCGTATTACGACAAGCTCGTGGAATTCATGACCCAGGGTCCTGCACTCGTGACCGTCGTGGAAGGGCCGGAGGATACTTGGCAGGTCGTGCGTGGACTCATGGGTGCCACGAACGCGAAGGATGCCGCACCCGGAACGATTCGCGGTGACCTATCTGTTGGTTGGCGTGAGAATCTTGTGCACGGTTCGGACTCTGCGGCCTCGGCGTCGCGAGAGATTGAAATCTTCTTTCCCGAACTGGTCTAATGAGCGCCAATCTGGGTATGTGTTCGTTCGCGAGTATTTGGCACGGTAAGTACGTGTGTGGACAACCCCCGACGTTTCTGATGCGGATCTCATGCACTTATTGAAATGAGGTCTCGGACAGTTGATCTTGCATCGCTTGTCAGGTCGATCAACTGCCACTCGATCAACACTTCCGTCCCAACTGGTGCTCTTCAAACACTGGGTGAAGTCGAATGATTGCGGATCACACGGTCCAACCAGATTCGGTTTCTTGCGTAAAATTGTTCCAATTGTGTGAAAGTTTCTCACACCGTCGCAATCGCAAAGTGCCCTTTGCGGTATTCAATCTTCATTTAAGAAGGGAATGAGGTCACACCTCTCGAAACCCTGTTAATGTGAATTGAAGCATTAATTTATGAAGTGCCTCATTGGAGGACATAATGGTTGAGCAAATCCAGCAGAAAATCTCTCACCACCGCCGGCGTATTATCCCAGGACTGCTTGTACTTTCGTTGCTGTCAGGGGTCATCGTTAGCGTTCTTTCGACGCCAAATGCGCAAGCCGACTACTACAAGGGTTGCGGGTACGGTTACAACTCCAGCGCCGGGGGTTTCGGGTACGGAACAGGGTTCGCATTCGGCTACGGCTACGGGCTCAATGGTGCGTTCGGATACGGTAACGGCTCCCAAGTCTGCCCACCTCCGACTACGACCACGACGGTTGGTGGCGGCGGTGGCGTGAGTGGAACAACGACAACCACCACGACAACCGGTTCGACGACCACCACAATCGGAACGACTACGACGACAACCGTGAATACTGGACCTCCGCCGCGGAAGAGGTTGTTTGCCAACAAAGCCCATGAATACGCGAGAGTCGGAAGGACGACACGGATCGCTATCACCGGCGGCGGATTCTATGGTCAGCCGAAGATTACGAGTAATGAGCGCGGCACGAGAATTGGTGTCCAACATGACTACGGAAATCTGCTGATGGCGAAGGTTTCGGTCCCAGCTCGATCGCGCCACGGCAGGTACACCTTCACGATCAGGGACGCTGATGGAAAGACCTGCAGGGTGAGTTACTTTGTGAAGTAATCGCAGCATCGATCTTTTGTAGTCCACTCGACCCCCTCGTAGGAGGGGGTCGAGTGTATTGAGGGAGATTCGAGGTTCCCACGGACTGAGGGGATGAGTGCAGCGGGAATGAAGATCGAATTGCGCGGTGGGGTTTGCGCTCACAATTTCTCGACCAGGCTGAAGAACTAATGAAAGATGGGCTTCCAACTTTAGGACTGGGGTTTGTACGACTTGTTCGCGAAAGCAGTCGACACGGTAAATGTGAATCGTGAGCGAAGAGTTCTACGTTACCGTCAACGAGCGAGTTCTGATCTGAGTTGTTGTTGAGAGAATTTGAAAACGAACTGATATCGGATCTCACCGATCTTCAACATGGATCAAGGCTCGCAGTTCTCCAATGAAGTCATTTATCCAAGGGTCTTGCGGGGTCGTCCGTTGAGAATGTCTTGAATGTGGCGTAGTTCTCGGCCGGAGTGCTTTGAAGGGACGGTGTTCTTTGGCAGGCCTTGGCACAAGCTGACGTAGGTATTGATGCACGAGATCGTTGGTCCACTTAAGCAGTTTGCCGACTCTTCATTCCAGAACGGAAACACAAGATCGACAGTTCGAACTCGACCGGTGAGACATAGTCGAGCGACGAATGGCGTCGTTGGCGATTGTAGAACGCCTCGACGTAGTCGCAGATGGCAATCGTCAGTTCCAGTCGTGTCATCCACTTCTTTCGGTTGAGCAACTCGTTCTGCACGCTCAACGAAAACGACGCCACAATGGCGTTTCCGAACGCGCCAGCGACTGACCCGAACGACGGCATGAGACCCCCTTCTCGTTTTCGCTCGATGAAGGAACTGGAGGTGAATTGTGTTCCGAGGTCCGCGTGAACGACGGAACCTCATCTTTACGTGTCGCTGCTTGATGGCTACGGTGTGGGGTTTGAGGCGGCTACAATGAAGATGCAGTCGTGCCAAAAAGGTGCGTCTCTCGATTTCGGAACTATTCCGCCACCACATGCGCGCATCCAACCAGCCCCTCGTCAGCGTCGTGGTGGCTACGCGTAACAATGCGGCAACCCTCGACAGAATGCTGTCGTCGATACGTGACCAGACTTACCCAAACGTCGAGTTGATTGTCGTCGACAACTCATCCACTGATGAATCGGCGAGCATCGCCGAACGCAACGGTGCTCGGGTGGTGACGTGGGGACCCGAACGTACCGCACAGGTCAATCATGGTGCCTCCGTCGCCAACGGCAAGTATGTCTATTACACCGGCGGCGACACCGTCGTGGACACCGACTTCCTCAGCGAAGCTGTGAGCGCCAGCGAGACCGAGAACTACGATGCGATTTATCTCAATGTTTTGACTCGGATTGAGAATCCAAATTTTTGGCAGCGGGGCCGCGCATTTGAGCGGACTTGCTATTACAAGGTTCCGTCGGCATCCGCAGCGCGGTTCTATCGGCGCGACGTCTTCCTCGCGGTTGGTGGCCTAGACGAAAGCGTGAGTGCGATCGCGGATGACTACGACTTTCAGTATCGATTGGATCGAGAGGGCTATCGCACCGGTCTCATAGATTCCGGCGAAAACATGGTTTCGGAGTATGACGGGGTGGCAATCATTGTCAAACGCGCGCTCTATTACGGGTGGCAATATGGCCAGTTGCGCAAGAAATCGCCCGCCGAATTTCGCCAGGTCTATCGCACCGTACGCCCAGAGATATGGAACGCCATTCGCCAGCGTCGTGGCGACTGGACCTCAGTCCTCGCGTTCTTCACCTACAAGTTCCTTCAGGCGACGTTTGGCGCTGTAGGCGCAGGTCTCGAGCTCCTTTCGCGCGGCAGTCCCCGAGTCGTGGGGATTCTCTATCGACTGAATTACGGACGCAAATAGCAGCACCTCCGGTCATGTTTTCTGGCACAGCGGAAATTGAAGGCGTGTGATGGTGTCAAGTGAATCCCAGTCGGATTTGCCGGCACAGTGCGGTGAACGGATCCTGTAGTTGCGAAACTCTGAGGTTCCCTGGTTTCTGGAACAGCATGTCTCAGGGTTTCTGGGACACCTAGTGATTTGGTGTCCTCTATCGATCTGGCGAAATATACGGTGACGGCGGTGGTGGTCGAAGGCAGGTCGATGCGTGCGTGGCGCGAACTCGACGAAGCGACGCACGAACTGAATGGTCAACCATTGACCGCAAGACCAGGGTTCGTCACGACCACGTCGATCGCTGGGGTGCGGTGACGCGTCGTTTTCGCACGAGGCTGCACCACGTCAGCGGGGGTCGCCTCAGTCGCAGCAGGCGAGTCATCATCTTGATAGCCGACCTTGACGTGAGGGTCGTTGAAGTAGACGGAGTAATACTTCGACATTTCAAGGCCACGGTAGTCGGTTTTCCGGGGTCCACTTTAAGTCATCCGGAATCAGCCACTTTGTCGCCGATAAACTAACGGCACAACATTGAAAGGTTGTCTTTGTGAGGACGAAAGCGGGATACAGTCCGCTTGCACTACGCAGCCGTCTTCGCGTTTTTAAAGGAACAACTTCGGCGGGAATCATAGCGATCTGGTTAGGGATAAGTTTGGCCGTAATTGGGTGCCAAGCGGCTTGGTCCTCGCTCCAATCGCATCTTCACCCGGCAACGATCAAAGTAATTAGTGACGAGGTACTGCGGGGACAGGGAACATCAAGCTACCTAGTCGTGATTATCCGGAACGAGTCAAGCAACATTGCGAATGACGTTCGAGCTTCCGCTCAGGTTGGTACACACATGCGGAGAGAGGCATCGAACAAAGGGACTCCGTCCGTGCTCCGCATCGCTCCGATGCAGGAATCCGTGTTCGTCTTTAGCAGATTTGAAGCCGTAAGCCCCGCAAAGATTCATTTCGAGATTCACGTGGGTTCTTGGTCAATTCCGCAGTTATGGAAGGCGCTGCCCACTGTTAGTTGGATATATTCTCGGAGCCAATTCCATGTGGCGGCAATCAACTCGAATCTGTTTAAAACTCAACCAGTCACATTAGTGGGAGTTGTATTCGGGTCCAGTGGACAAATCGAAGGATTTGGTAGCACGAAAATCGACGAACTACGCGCGTCGTCAACGGACAACGTAAACGTCCGAGTCAGAATTGGTCGTGCGTCGGGGGAACAGACGACGAGTATCTTTGAAGATGATTGAGAAATAAAGACATGTCAAGCGCGCCTCTCAATGACAGTCTCCATACAAGATTACAAGCGAGGCTCGTTCGACCTTCACTCGTGACCCTGCGTAATCCGAACTGCATTTCGGCGTTACTCTTCGGGATTGTAGCGATAACGCCACTGGCAACATGGTGGCGAGGATCGTCGCTCATCTGGGGTGCAGACGGATCGTTCCCAATCAACCTCAATGAAGTTGGCCGATATTTTCATTTGGGGAGCACCGGCTATTTGGCGGCTGATGCAAGAAAACTTAGCTTTCTACTTCCATGGGGAGTTTTTTTACAAATCTGGCATCTCGTTGAACTCCCTTGGTCTGCTGGTGCGGCGCAACGTATTATTACCGTTGTCTTGTTGTTGATTTCAGGCTTCAGCATGCGAGCTCTCGTGCGCTGCTGGTTTCCAAGTATCGGACAGTTTGGTAGCACGGCAGCGGGGCTCTTCTATCAAGTCAATGTCTTTTGCATCACCACAGTGTGGACATCACAGTCCTTTTTGATCTTTCACTATTCGCTCCTGCCTTTACTCCTATTGATTGCGACGCGGGTACTTTCAAAACCAAGCGTCAGAACATGCCTACTTGGTTCGCTCGCCTGGACGCTTATGATGTCTCCGGCCTATATCACGACGCCGCTTATTTTGGTCGACTGGGTCCTCATCGCTCTCGTTGGCATCGCTCTTGTGAGTGGTGGCCAGTGTTCGCTGCGTAAAGTACTGAAAGGCTTCGCAATTCTCGGCGGGGGATGGCTGGTCTTGAACCTTTATTGGCTCATTCCCGAAGCTATGTATTACTCGAACACGTTCTCCGCGGGAGTTGCATCATTGGGCGGCGCCACATCCCTCGAGGTTTTCAAACTCAATAGTGTGACTTTTGGCGCAGCGTTGCGCCTCGGAGGCTATTGGGGGCTCGATTCCACGATTAACGGAAGTCCCTCCTACCCGTGGATTGGATGGGAGACGGGCTGGATTGATGCGTTGGCCTATCTTCCAATCTGTTTCGGTGTGGTTGGAATGTTCAGTCTCGGATTCGGTCGAACGAGAAAGTGGTCCCAGAGTGAAAAGTCGATGGCGTCTTTTCTTGCCATCGTGTTGGCACTCTTTCTATTCGCCGCTACCGGATCGAACGCACCTCTTGGAAGTCTCAAAATTGCAATGTTTCAATCGCTGCATCTGTTGGATCCATTTCGGAGTGTGTATCAGCGCTTTGTCGAGGACTTGACGCTCGCGGTCGCGGTATTGATGGGACTAGGCGTGGATCGCTTAACGTTTCGAGAAGCTCGGAACCAGTGGTTTCAACGATTCAGTGCCGTTGCGTTGACGCTATTGATTGCAGTTACCGTAATCATCGTCCCCTTCCCTTTCTGGGCTGGCAGTATGTTCAATACTTCAGGCGTGTTACCTTCGAGCCGCATTACCGTGCCAAAGCCTTATTACACGGCCGCAACGATCGTCTCCAGTGGCGCAGACCGGTCATCAGTTCTTACCCTCCCAATCGGTGAAAGTGCGTTTACCTATTTGAATTGGGCACATGGGACTGAGGGCTATGACGGGATACAGCCACTCTCCTTCATGACCGGAACGCCAACTATTGACTCAGCTGCTCCTGGTTCATACTTACAAGAGGCCCTGAAGGAAAGCATGTTATCTGGGTCGGCATTTTGCAACACATTGAAACAGTTCAACATTCAGTACGTTGCATGGGAACGCGACGCCGATTCGGACCTCATGAACACAGTTCAAGGGTATCTTGGCACGAATCGACTTGGGATGGGGCGGCTGCTTTCTGCTTCCAACTGTCTTATTCCGGTTGAAACGACGGCGGATATCGTCGTGTATAAGAATTTGAGGTGGACCCCGAATCTGCTGTACTTCGAGAGCGACAAATCTGGTGGCGAACTTCTTGGTGCTGACTATACGATCAACTCATCAGATCACATCAGAGTGAAGTCCCCGCCAGCTGCGTTCCACTATTTAGTGCTAAATGAACCTTACGACAGCAACTGGCGTCTGAATGGCGCGTCGCCGGTCGGCGGAACGAATGTCACCATTTTCCGCATACGAAATGCGGACCGTAATACGCTCGAATTAGGAAATGTTGCTACAAATTATTTGCAGCTGTTTCTCGCGATAACTTTGATTTTAATGATGCTGATTGGCATTGCTGGAGTGCCTTGGAGGCGGCTTCTAATCCGGGTGCGACGGCGGGTTGAGTGATAGCACGTCGACGCTGGAGCAAAAGATCGGTCTCAACTTCGAAGGAGGATCGATGCCTCGCCGCCTGCTTTACGTAATCGGAACTCGGCCAGAAGTGATTCGGTCTGCTGAAATCTTGAAATTGATGGGACAAGATGACACGATTGAAGTGCTCGTCCTCAACACGATGCAACACTATGACGATGCCATGATGTCCAATCTGTTGGACGAACTAAAAATACCGACGGCTGCATTTATCTTGCCGCGACTTGATCCGCGGCCGGCGATTCGTGCTGGTCAGATGATCGAAAAGATTGCTGTGATCCTTTCTCGTGAGCGATTTGATGCCGTTGTAGTGTATGGCGATACCGATTCATCACTCGCGGCGGCGCTCGCGGCGGCGAAAGCATCGATTCCCGTTATCCATGTTGAGGCCGGATGTCGGTCTGGTGATTTGAGAATGCAAGAAGAACTCAATCGGCGTTTGATTGACCATATGAGCGCGCTGCTTTTAGCGGTTTCGACGAATTGCGCGGAGCATCTCTTTAGAGAAGAGGTGACCGGGTCTATCAATATCACTGGCGACCCTCAATTCGACGTGTTTGTGAAGGTCGCCCCTGCACCAATTGCTTTCGAAGAGCGAATTCATAGGGGTTTCATAACTGTTCATCGGTCCGAGAATGTGGACGACGCCGAATTCCTACCGGAGTTTCTGAAGGTTTTGGCTCGCCTGACATCAGAAACTGGGTTGCGTTTTGTCTGGCCTGTCCATCCGCGCGCCAGGGCGCAAATGTTGGAAGTAACCGAAGGAGGCGCTGGTTTTCACGGCCTCGATCTCGTCGATCCAATGCCGTACGGCCTAGCGATGAAGGAACTTGCTCGGTCGAAGATTTGCATCACGGATTCTGGTGGATTACAAAAGGAAGCATTCTGGTTGCAAGTGCCGTGCGTCACAATTCGTCCGAGCACGGAATGGATTGAAACTATTGAACTGGGCGCGAACCGACTGGCACCCACCGTGAATGCACTTTTTGAGACTGCGATGAACTTTCTTGGCAGTTCAAAGGGAGTGTGTTGGTCTCCTGACCCATACGGTGGTGCGGGAAGCGCTCAGAGAGTTGCGATGGTAATTTCAAACTGGCTAGCAAAGGGCATGAAGTCGTTGGAAATAGACGCTTCAACCAATCGGGAAATGGGAAGAGACCAGCAAATATGAAGCCGATCAGGATTGGAGTCGTGGGCCTGGGAGTGATGGGGCAACAACATGTCCGGGTGCTACGCGAACTCAGTCAATTTGAGTTGGTTGCCGTGGCCGATCCACGTATGGCGGAGATCGGTCAACTTATGAATGGCATTGGTCAACTTGTCTGCCGAACTGATCCCGGCGACCTACTGAATGATTCACTGGATGCGGTAGTCATAGCGAGCCCCACTACTTGGCATGTCGAACAAGCTGAGCTATTTCTTCGACATGGAGTTCACGTCCTAGTGGAGAAGCCGATTGCAGTAGATGTCACCAGCGCGACGCAGATGGCAACTACTGCGAGCGCGAACGGAGCATCGCTGCTCGTGGGGCACGTCGAGAGATTCAATCCCGCCATCGACACTTTGCGGGCACTTCTTGCCAATGGCGATCTAGGGCGGATCTTGTCGATCTCGGCTCGTCGGGTTGGTGTAGCGAGGCCCGCGCTTCCTTCGACGAACGTGATTAGTGATTTGGGTATTCACGACGTTGACGTGATCCAAATGCTCACCGGAGAACGGCCCGCCGTCCTTGGCGCGAGTGGCGGAGCGTTGCCGGGCAATCTCTTGGAAGACTTTGCGTTTTTGATGCTCTCGTATGGAGAGGTCGCAGCTGCGGTGGAAGCGAACTGGATTACTCCATTGAAGAGTCGACGACTCAGTGTGACGGGTTCAGGTGGCTTTGTCGATCTCGACTATGTGCGACAAGAGGTCACCGTTTATGAAGGTCGCGCTAAACCTGTCGAAGGAACAAAGGAGAATTTCAATGCGATTTGGCAGACGGCGGAACCCAGACCACTGTTCGTCGAACAAGGTGAACCTTTGAAGAGAGAATTAGCCCACTTCGCTGGCTGCATACGCGGTGAATGCGTCTCTGGGGTGCCAACTCATGAGGCAATTGCAGCCTTAGCCGCGTGTCAGGATGCAACGGACCGTATACGTTCAGCTGCGTCAGAACTGGCAGTGGTTCGCAATGGCTAGCAACTCTGGATTGATTCCTGCGTCTGATGTTCCCTCCTCGGAATTCATTGCGTCCACGGCGATCGTGGAGGCCGATGTCATTCTCGGTTCCGGAGTGAAGGTGTGGCATCACGCGCAGGTTCGAATTGGCGCCATCATCGGCGACAATGTGACCATCGGGAAGAGTTGCTTTATTGACGAGCACGTGAACATCGGTGAGCGATCAAAGATTCAGAATGGCGCTCAGATCTTCGCACCCGCAGTAATCGGCAAAGGCGTGTTCATTGGTCCCCTTGTCGTGCTTACTAATGACATTTATCCGCGCGCAGTCGCTCCAGACGGCACTCTTTTGGGAGCCAATGATTGGTCTCCAGTTGGTTGTGTCGTGGAAGAGGGCGCGGCAATCGGGGCTGGAGCCGTCATCATTTGCACTCGAGTTGGTTCGTGGGCATTGGTGGGTGCGGGAAGTGTGGTGACCAATCCAGTCGAACCGCATGCGCTGGTCGTTGGAAATCCAGCGAGACAAATTGGCTGGGTTTGCTTTTGTGGTTTACGTCTCGTTGGCGCCTGTTCAACGTGCGGATGGAGGACACCGTGATCGGTATTTCGAAATTGGTGGTTGGAAAAGCTGAGGAGGAGGCGGTGCTCAGAGTGCTTCGGTCTGGTCAACTGGCGATTGGGCCAGAGACCAGTGCGCTGGAGGCTGAGTTCTCGAGTCGACTTGGAGGAGCCGACTGCATCGCCGTGACGAATGGGACCGTGGCAATAACCCTTGCCCTCGCTGCCATTGGAGTGGGCCCAGGTGATGAAGTAATCACCACGGCGTATTCGTTTCTCGCGACGATCGAGCCAATTATCCAACTTGGCGCCATACCAGTCTTTGCGGACGTAGAACTTAGGACTGCGAACATCGATATTAGTAAGGTTGAGGCGCTGATCACGGCTCGGACCAAAGCTATCCTTCCGGTCCATCTCTATGGGCGGCCCGTAGATCTTCGAAGTTTGCGCAAGATCGCGAGTGAACGAGATATATCAATCGTTGAGGATGCGTGTCAGGCGATCGGCTCGTCACTGGACGGCGTGGGTGCGATCGGTAGTTCTGGAACGACGGTCTTTTCATTTTACGGAAGTAAGAACATTACCTGCGGCGAAGGAGGGCTTGTCGCGACGGATGACCCATTCACGGGCGAGCGTGTTCGTCTCCTTCGAAATCACGGAATGATCGAAACCTACCGCCATAAAGTCGTCGGTTATAACGGGCGCCTCACCGACATTCAAGCCGCATTGCTTCGTGTTCAACTCGGCCACCTCGATGAGATCACTGAAAAGCGACAAGAAAATGCTGCCTACTATCAAGAAGCGATTACGAATGAGGCCATCATTCTCCCTCCAGCGAATGACGAAGAATATAGGAGTTGCTTTCACCAATTCACGATCAGGTTGACGAGTGAAACGGCGCGCGATCATTTGCAGGCGTGGGCATCGGATCACGGAATAGAGACGAGAGTTTATTATCCGTATACGTTGTCAAGTCACTCGGTGGTAGAGAGTCTCGGCCTCGCCGCCGCCTGCCCCAACGCCGAAGAACTGGCAAAGGTCGTACTGTCCATTCCTGTGAGGGATTCTCTTGGTAGCGAAGAGAAATTGCAGGTCGCCGAAGTTCTCGACTCGTGGATTCCGCCGGAATAGCAAATGGACTCATCGCGGTTAGACGACTCCTACTTCATTCGCAGATTCTTGGGTTCCTGAGCGTGGACGAGGTTTCGATACCAGCGGGCGAACACTCCTCCAGCAAGACGAGGAGGCGCACCGTAGTGGTTGTTTCGCCAGCTCTGCGGTACGGGAGTTGGAGTTGGTTCGAGGACATCATTGCCAGCAGCCCTGATACTCGGTGGATCGTGATCGCTTATGGCATCGTTCCGTCAGACCGACTGTTAAATGTCGAATGGTTGACCTGGAAAATGGGCGACTATTTGAAAATCGGGCGATTCGCGACCCATCGTTATTTCCTGTGGTTGAACTTTGTCTACGTCTTGCCTCTCGCGGTTGTGGCCTGGTTCGTTGCGTGGTACCGGAAAGCGGATGTGGTGGTTGGAAACGGTATTGCGGCGGCGGTACTGCTGCAGCCCTGCCGTCTGTTTGGCCAATCGGAAGTGTGGCTCGGGTACCACGGATACATCTCTTGGTTGGGCAATGCCAGCCAGAAGTTGATGAGGTTGCTGTTGTCGAACTGTAGTGGGGCAATATGCAACTCGCAGGGGAGTGCTGATGACTTGGGAAAGGCGTTGCCTGGCCGTCCGGTGATCCCGGTTCAGCATTGGGCCGACGATGCGTTTTTCCTCATGCCATTGGCTAAGAAAGAACGCGATCCTGGCCACTTCCGGGTTCTGTATGTTGGCAGGACCGACCCCGAGAAGTTCGCTCAGTGCAATCGGGTCATGAAACAGTTCGTGAAGGCCGGGATAGCGGAATTGAGCGTTGTGGGTTCTGCTCAACGTGAGCCGACTGAGGATGGCATCCGATACGTGGGGTACGTCGCAGAACGTGAATCACTCGCCGAATATTACAGTTGGGCTGATTTGGTTTGGGCGCCCGCTGACGTTGACTATCTCAGTCGGCCGGGCGTGGAAGCACTCGCCTGTGGACGCCCGGTGCTCGTGTCAGATATCCCAGCGGTTGGAGGAAAATGTGACGGTTCAATCCGAATTCCACGGTCCTTAGTTCCTGATGGAGTGGGATGGGTGGTTGACGGCATGGATGATCGCGAAGTCGTCGACTTGCTGGAACGACTTGCATCGACCGAAGGTCCGCTCGCAGAACCCCTTCGATGCAGAAACTACGCACGTGATCAATTCTCGTCGGACAACATCGCGAAAATTGCCGAAGCCTGGTCTCTATGATTGAGCGCCCCCACGATTCGCAAAGAGTCACACATTCATTTCTAACTTCCGGCTGAGTCGCCTGTTTGCGTGACAGTTTCATCGCCCAACGAATCGTGCACGGGCCCAAGTGCTGGGTTCTGCTCCGTTGCAATAGTAAGTATTCTCTTTGCGACCTCACTCCAAGTGGTCACTCCACCTGGCGAAATCTCTGGCAAGTCGTCTCGATCCCGGGTGCTGAAGAACTCTTGTAGGGCGGAACTGAGTGCCTTCGGGTTGGGCATGCTGAGCACGCCGTTGGAGGCCCGCACCGAGTCCCGAAGTCCGGCAACGTCGTACGCAACAACTGGCGTCCCGACTGCGGCCGCTTCCGTCACAACCAGTCCCCAGCCCTCTCGTACAGAGGTTGCGATCAACACGTGTGCCCGAGCGAGGCGCTCAATTTTCTCCGTAGGAGAGATCTTGCCGAGAAAATGAACGCCCTCTGGAGCAGACATGCGAAGTTCGTCTTCCATCGGGCCTGTTCCGACCACCCATAGCTCCGCGGTTGGCATTGTTTCGCGAAGTAAACCGAAGGCCTGAATCGCCTCATCGGGTCGTTTGTTCGCTGAGAGTCGACCTACGAAGACGAGTGTCGGATTGGTTTCACGAGCTACATCTGGTGGCTCTCCAGCTGAGCGGAATCCCACGGGCACAACGACGACACGTGAAAGTCCATAGACTTCTAATGAATCTTGGCTGGACTCTGACAGTGTCACAGTAAGTACATTGCGGTATCTGCGTAACCAAAGTGGCTCAAGCAAATACCTTCCAACTAGGGCCACGGGGTAAGTCGTCTCGTAGAACCAGATTTCACGGCAAACTTGATGGATAAGCGCAACAACTGGCACACCGTCAACCCATTTTGGCGCACCAAATGGACGAGTGTTGACTTCATCGACGACGAGGTCGAAGTTCCCCTTCCCTTCGCGGCGATAAAAGCGTTTTGCCTCGCGGTAGACGCTGTGGCGGGTGCCGCGTCGAATTATGTGAAGTCCATCAATTTCCTCAACTGCGGGGTGCCTGTCGACTGCTGCACTGAACAGCGTCACACTATGGCCATCTTTGAGCCATTCATTTGCAACATTGTGCGTGTAAACCTCTGCACCACCAGCCTCTGGATGATTGATGTCGCGCCAGTTCAAAATGAGGATGCGAAGCCTCCGCTCGTATTCCCTCGGGAGATCGTTAGTCGCATCTCCTGTGATGGAGTTGCTCGTCGCGTTTGATTGTCGGGTCAATAGTGATGCTTCAGGTTTTGCTCGGATGTCACGTTCATAGAAGCGAAGCACTCGTAGTCGGTAGTAGATCGCGAGAGTATCGGTCAATATGTTTCGCACCAATTGAAGTGAAACCGTACTGCTAAAACGATGGTCGATACTCACGGGCATTTCGACAAAGTTTCGGAATCCCTGTTGACGAGCGACGACAAAGAGTTCTAGGTCGAAGGCGAAGCGCTTCTCGACCATGCGAGGCAACACTGCGGCCAGGACATCTCGTCGAAAAACTTTGACACCGGTTTGAGTATCTCGAATGGGCAGGTGAAACAAGGTTCGGTTCAACTGCTGGTAGCCCCAAGAGTAAAGCCGGCGTATGGGCGGGTATTCGACCTTCGATCGTGCATGTCTTTTACTGCCAAAAATTATGTCTGGATGCTCCGAGCGAATGATGTCGAGGAGATTAGAAAGCGAATTGGCTGGTAGCTCACCGGCGCCATCGATGAAACCAAGATATTCGCCTCTTCCCATCGAAAAGCCGGCGCGGAGCGCGGCGCCCTTGCCTTGCTCTTGATCAAGTTGAATGAGCGTGTATTGGTCTGGCGCGATGGCCACCAACTGTTCACCGCCCTGATCGGTGCTGCCATAAGACACGGCAAGAATTTCGTAAGAGATGTTGGATGACGAAAGTACTTCCACGATGTCGGCTACGTATTCGCCGAGGTGAAATCCCGGATTGTAAAACGGCACGACTAAAGTGAGGTCCAGCGCAACCGGCGGAAGCTCGATCGTAGAGAAGATTGCGGCGGCGTCGCGAGCTCCTTCGGCCGCCAGAGCAGTTAGCGCCGGGATCCCGGTTGCCAATAAAGTTGCGAAACTGACCAACAGCATTATTACTGCGACCGATGTCATTGTCTGATGGCGAAGTGAGATCAAAAGGACGGCGGTGGCTACGCCGAACCAAGGTACCAGCGCAAAGAGCGAACGGCGGGCCAAATGGAGGTAAACAAACAAACTCAGTACACCCAACGCTGCCGACGCGAATGCCAGGAGACCGACTATTGCCGTGGCGGCGACGTAACTCGAGCCAAATAGTAGATGTACGACAACGCTGGAAAGAACTGTCAGACCGGCGGCCGTAAGGATGCCCAGTAGGGCCGTTATCTTTAGCGCCTCGATGAAGGCCTTACGACTTGAGGCACTGGTACCCTCCCCACTCGCCAAGTGCGGAAATGTCACCGTGATTATCGCGCCTGGAACGAACAGGGCGATATGG
>Ga0182030_10010347_pt1 | contig 18958 bp, 9 predicted proteins | sample 812S3MmetaG_FD_121299 | JGI IMG/M metagenome (GOLD analysis project Ga0182030, IMG submission 121299) | Permafrost microbial communities from Stordalen Mire, Sweden - 812S3M metaG (Illumina Assembly) | ecosystem: Environmental > Terrestrial > Soil > Wetlands > Permafrost | place: Sweden...
ATTGTCGAAAGCAGACGGCAGGCCAGCCAGAACTTCGGCTGCTACCATTCCCTGACGCATCGCCCTGTGGGCTAGCATCGGTTGCCCGGATACGTCCCCTATTGCCAGGATGCGCTTGTCGGCTGTGCGGCAGGTATTGTCTATCTGCACAAAACCAAACTTGTCTATCTGTACTTCTGTATTTTCCAGACCGATATCGGTACTGTTTGGTTTGCGCCCGACAGCCACCAGAACGCGCTCAAATGTTTGTGTTGCTGGAACGCCTTCACCTTCCATTGTCGCGACTACGCCGTGGCCAGTGTCTTCGAGCGAAACTAGTTTGGAATTGAGATAGATAGCTTTGAAAGCGGTCGCCAGATGTGTGGCTAGCGGCTTGACCAGATCACGGTCGACGCCTGGCAGCAAGCCGTCGGTCATTTCAATGACATACACATCTGAGCCAAGCGCTGCGTATACTGAGCCCATTTCCAGTCCGATATAGCCACCGCCCACCACGAGTAGTGTTTTTGGAATGTTCTCGAGGTTCAAAATCCCTGTTGAATCCACGATTCTCGGGCTCGCCATGTCCTTTTCGTTCTTGAATAATTTTGGCAGCTTGAGAGGTGTGGAACCAGACGCCACGATTGCATGCTTGAATTTGATGCGCATAGCACTTTCGCCATCCCGGTCGATGCGCAGATTTTTGGAATCGATAAAGGCAGCACGACCCTGCAAAATTTCAACTCCAGCGCTCTTGCACATGCCGACGATACCCATCGCCAGTTTGTCTGTCACGCCGACTTTCCAGCTACGCAATTCATCAACATTGATCTCAGGCTTCTGAAATTTCAAGCCGAATTTTGCTGCTGCCTGACTTGTATTTATCACTTCGGCCGCATGTAATAGTGCCTTTGACGGAATGCACCCTTCATGCAAACAGACACCGCCTGGCTTTGGCTTAGAATCGACAAGCAAGGTCTTTATGCCTAGTTCAGCCGCGCGCAGCGCTGCAGTGTAACCACCGGGACCTGCTCCCAGAACGACCAGGTCTACTTCCTGCACCATTTCGCCTACAACCATTGGTTATGCCTCCAGAATAAATGTGAACGGCTCTTGCAGCATTTTCACGATGTGTTGAACGAAAAAGGCAGCTTCGGCACCATCTGCGATGCGATGATCAAAGGACATCGACAGGGGCAGGATTAGCCCGGGCTGAATGTTTCCATCTTTCACCACAGGCTTGAGAGTGGCGCGAGCCATAGCCAGTATGGCGCACTCGGGGAAGTTCACCATCGGCACAGCACCAGTGCCACCAATGGCACCAATATTTGTGATTGTGAAAGTACCGCCCTGCAAACGCTCGAGTTCGATTTTTCCGGCACGAGTTTTCTCGGCTATTTCAGCCAATTCTGCGGATAATTCGACTATGCCCTTCTTATCGACATCTTTGATCACCGGGACAATGAGCCCTCTTTCGGTAGCCACCGCGATCCCGATGTTGTAATAATGTTTGAATACTATCTCGCTTGTTTTTTCGTCGAGGCTGGCGTTGAACTGTGGATACTTCTTAAGCGCACTGACTACGGCTTTCAGCGTTAAAACAGTGAGTGTGAGCTTGCCGCCTTTCTTTTTGACGTCGGCCTCATAGCGCGCCCTCAAGGTATCGAGCTCTGTCACATCAGCTTCATCAAAGGTGGTGACATGTGGAATATGGGTCCATGATTGGGTCATGCTCATTGCTATTTTTCGTCGCAACGATTTCAGTGGGATGCGCTCGGTGGCTCCGAATTTCGCAAAATCTGGCAACTCAAATGGTTGTGCCGTCATTTGTGAGAACTCGGACTTAGCACCTTTATCACTTTCGCCCTGTCCATATTTTTCTTTCAGTGACTGTACTGGCTGTTTGGCACCGAGTGTGGTGCCGGAGCCTGTCGAGCCACCATTGCCCGAACTCGTTTGGGAGTGACCGTTGGCATTGCCACCATGCTCTGCATAGTTTTTCAGGTCTTCATTCAGCACGCGATTTGCAGGACCTGATCCAGTGACCAATCGCAAATCAATACCCATTTCCCGCGCCAGTCGTCTGGTAGCAGGTGCCGCCGGAGTCGGTCCATGGGCGTGCCCAGAGGTTGTAGCCGGCTGATGCGCCGGCGACTCGGCATTTGCTGCTTGCCCCTGCGTCTGTTTACCGTTGCTTTGTACTGTCGCGCCATTTTTGTTGCCATTTGATCTGGCTTGAGCTTCGCTTGCTGCCGGCTTCTCTTCGCCTCTGGAGGTTCTTGCCCCTTCTGCTTTTGCTGGTTTGGTCTTACCTGCTACGACTTCCAGATCGTAGCTGATCATGACACTGCCGACGGTGACAGTTTGCCCCGGCTTTACGTGAATTTTAGCGATAGTGCCTGCATGAGGCGAAGGTATCTCTACCACCGCCTTATCGGTTTCTACTTCCAGGATCGGTTGATCCTCTTTGACGGTCTGTCCTTCCTGAACCATCACATTAAGCACTTCTGCTTCGTGGATGCCTTCTCCGAGGTCCGGAAGAATGAAATCACTGGCCATTTACTTGTGCTCCTTCCCTAAAAGTCTACTGTTTCAAGACATGCTGCTAGAACCTTGTCGGCATCGGGTAGATAAGCCCGCTCTTTCGAGAAATAAGGAATCGGGACGTCATAACCTGTGACGCGTTTGATCGGAGCTTCTAGATAAAGAAGCACATGTTCGTTGATGCGCGCGATGATTTCAGACGCCAGCCCGCAGGTGCGTGGACCTTCGTGAACGATTACTGCACGACCAGTCTTGCGCACCGAATCAATGATTGTTTGCGTGTCGAGAGGAGCGATACTGAGAAGGTCTATCACTTCGGCTTCGATTTCATGATCTTCTTCCAGCATCTCAGCGGCTTCGAGAGTGGCTCTCAAACTCGCTCCGTAAGAGATCAACGTGATGTCGGTTCCTTCACGGGCTATTTGTGCCTTGCCTATTTCCATCGTCTCGATCTGGTCCGGCACATCCTCTTTGAAGAGTCTGTACACAGCTTTCGGTTCATAGTAGATGACCGGATCCGAGTCTTGTATGGCTGCATGCAAGAGCGCTCTTGCATTACGAGGACCTGAGGGGATAACCACTTTCAAACCTGGTGTATGAGCATAAATTGCTTCGCGGCTTTCGGAGTGGTGCTCGATTGCTCGTATGCCACCACCGTAAGGAGCACGCATTACCATTGGCACGGTCAGTCTGCCCCGGGTACGATTGCGGAATCGAGCAGCGTGCGATTCCAGCTGATGGTAGTTGTAATAATCGAATCCTGAAAATTGAATTTCGCAGATTGGCCTCAGTCCATAAACCGCCATGCCAATCGCTGTACCGACGATACCTGATTCCGCAAGCGGCGTGTCGATGACTCGCCTGTCGCCATATTTTGCGTGCAGCCCTTCGGTAATTCTAAAAACGCCTTCGTCTTGACCTACGTCTTCGCCCATCACGACTACTGTAGGATCTTGTTCCATCGCTTCATGCAAAGCCAGGTTAATCGCTTTTGCCATGTTCATTTCGGCCATAACCGCTTTTCTCCTGATGTTTAAAACTTGTGCCGGTACCGGTAAAGGAAATTAGATTTGTGCTGGGCTAGGAGCCTTTTTTTCAGCTGCTTCCATCTTCAATTTTTTATGCTTCTGCAGATAAGCTTCCAGTTCGTCGCGTTGTTCAATCAGGTTTTGCGGCATGGTCTCATACATGTAATTGAACATGTTTAGTGGATTGAGCAGCTCTTCTGATTTAGCCATTTCTTCTGTGAGCTTCACTGCAGCTTTTATTTCGCCGTCCACTTCTTCTTCCATTAGCGCCCGTTCCGCAGCACTGAGAGCGCCTTTGGTTTCGAGATAGTTGGCAAAGCGTGCCAGAGGCTCGCGTTCGCGCCAGACTTGCGTTTCTTCCTCCGAACGATAGCGTTTCGGATCGTCTGCAGTCGTGTGCGGAGTGATCCTGTAGGTCAGGCACTCGATAAGCGTTGGACCTTCTCCCCTGCGGGCTCGCTCGACGGCTTCCTTGGTGGCAGCATAAACCGCCAGTACATCGTTTCCGTCCACTCTGATGCCCGGCATGCCGTATGCGATTGATTTTTGCGCGATAGTCTCGGCTTTACACTGACGAGCATAAGGTACCGAAATCGCGAACTGGTTGTTCAGGCAGATAAATACGACCGGTGCACTGAAAACGGCTGCGAAATTCAGCGCTTCATGGCAGTCGCCTTCTGATGAGGAGCCATCTCCGAAGTAAGTCAACACTACTTTCTTTTCATTTTTGATGTTCATCGCCATGCCGATGCCTGCTGCATGAAGCAGTTGGCTCGCGACTGGAACACACATGGGCAGGTCATTTACATTATCAGGAGCTTTCGCACCTTCTTCGAAGCCAGCCCAGTAAAGCAAAATAGTTTCAAGTGGCCAGCCGCGGTAAAGCATTCCAGCCAGCTCGCGATATGCAGGCACGACCCAGTCTTCGGCTGTTATCGTAAAGGCTGAGCCCAGGCTTATCGCTTCGTGCCCTGATGATTGAGGGAACGTGCCGATTCTTCCCTGACGCTGCAGGTTCAGCATTCGTTCGTCTGAGCGGCGAGCCTTAAGCATGAACCGATACATATTTTTCAGCTCGGCGTTGCTTAATTTCGGTTCTAGCTCTTTATCTAGATTGTTTTTTTCGTCCAGGATCGAAAGATGTTCAATCTTGAAAGGTATATCGATAGCTTTTCTAGGCATTGTTTGTCACCGCTCGACAGAGAAAGTAGACCAGAACTGGCTGAGTTTCCGCTCATAGCATGCGCTTAATCGAATGAACTGCTAGAATGCACGCTGCTTGAACGATCTTTACATAGATCGCAAAAAGTATGTCACACACCCGCCACCATTGCCATTAAGAGCGCATGAAAAAAGGCGCATCAAAAGCTTGCTGAGCGCAAATCTGAACTAAAGATGAAAGTTTCAACCAAACCATCCTGGTTAAAAGTCAAGCTACCAACTGGAGAGCCGTACCACAGGCTCAAGTCGATAGTCGACGAGAACCGATTGCATACCGTCTGTGAATCGGCTGCCTGTCCCAATCGTGGCGAGTGCTGGGCGAGATCCACTGCTACTTTTATGATTCTTGGAAATGTCTGCACGCGTAGTTGTGGATTTTGTAATGTAATCACAGGCCGGCCAACCGAGCTTGATCTCGATGAGCCTAAGCGCGTCGCCGAGGCAGTTGCCAGGCTGGATTTGCGCTACGCCGTTATCACCTCGGTCAACCGCGATGAACTGCTAGATGGTGGGGCTGCTGTCTGGGCGGACACTATAACTCAGATACGTCTGCTTTCACCGAACACGAAAATCGAAGTTTTGATACCTGACTTTTGTGGGCGCTGGGAGTCGTTGCAGACAGTCATCGATGCTCGACCCGATGTGCTCAATCACAATGTCGAAACCGTTCCTCGTTTATATTTGCAGGTCAGACCTCAAGGTAAATTCGACCGCAGCCTCGAGCTCCTGAAACGAGCACACGACGCGGGTCTGGTAACCAAGTCAGGACTCATGCTCGGATTGGGTGAGCATGACTACGAAGTGATTGAGGTGCTGGAAGCTTTGCGCAAATCCGCATGTGACCTGGTTACCCTCGGTCAGTACATGCAGCCGACGCCTGATCATTTGCCGGTGCAACGTTGGGTTGAGCCACAGATTTTCGATAACTTTCATCTTGAAGGTTTGAAGATGGGCTTTACGAATGTCTTTTCCGGGCCTCTGGTGCGCAGCAGTTATCACGCTGAGGAGCAAGCCGCTTCAATCAGGTAGCTGATTTGCGATGGTAGGTGAGCAAGTGAGCCCCATGATGCAAACATCAAAAACCTGGTTGGAAACGTTTAAAGTCTGCACTTACGATATTGGTCCGAGCGGCAAGTGCACTCCTCAGGCTTTGTGTCGCTTCATGCAGGAAGCAGCTTCCAACCATGCTGAAATTTTGAACGTCGGCGGCGAAATGCTTGCCTCACGTGAATTGATGTGGGTATTGTCTCGCCTTCATGTCCGTCTTTCCCGCGTTCCAGATTGGCGCGAACACATAACTATTGAAACCTGGCCATCTGACCGTACTGGCGGAGTGAGAGCGATGCGAGACTTCCGCATTTTCGATTCCAGGCATAAAACCATTGGCGAAGCGGGCTCCCTCTGGATTTTGCTTTCGCGCAAGACAAAGCGTCCGATGCGCATTCCTGATTTTCTAAGAGAGTCGCGAAAGCCAGGACTTCCTGATGATTTATTGAATGATTCAGAGGTGTCACCTTTGAATCATGAAAAATACGCGAAAGAATTTGAGGTTGGAATAACACATCTTGATTTCAACAATCATGTGAATAACACTTGCTATCTGGAGTGGGCCTTGAATACTCTGCCGCAAGACATTTTTGCCACTCATGAACTGAGAGATTTACTTTTTAATTTCGTCGGTGAAGGTCATGGTGGCGAAACGATCATGGCGCGCACTGAGGAATGCAGTGATATCGCGGCGACAGATCGCGCCTTTATTCACGTTCTAGAAAGCAAAGTTGGCGAGCGGCCATTAGCTTTGATTCGCACTTACTGGAATCAGATTTCTTAGCCGGAGGCAGTCAGGCACAAACTGGCCAGTCTCTTCCTACACGCTACGCACAACTTATCTACTTGCCACGTCGTGAGCGCCAGATCTCGAGTGCTCGTTGTCTCTTCTTTATTCCGCTGGCATCGAGATTTTGTTTGTCTAACTCAGATAACAGTTTGTCGTAGATGCGATCCGCGATATTGGCTGCAGCTTTTGGCGTTTTGTAGTTCAACTCCTGGGCTATTTCTGGCCAGCTTTTATCTTCACTCAAAAGGTCCATCAACCGAGCTTCCTTGGCTGATACATCATCGCGGAAAAAGACGTGTCGCATTTCGCTTGACACAATCATCACGTTGCCCTTGATAGCTAATTTCAATTCCTCGAGCATACTTGGAATGTCACCGACTGGTGCATGCTTGCAAAGATAGCCGTCGCAACCAGCTGCTAGCGCGCGTTGACCGTCCTCTGGCGATTTTGAGCTGGTCATTATTATTATGGTGCCGTAGAAACTCTGTCCATGGCGAATCTCTTCCAGTATTCTCAGCCCGGCCGAAGAACTTACACGTGTTTCCGATTTGTTTTTTGGTAATTGCAAATCGGCAAGAACGCAGTGAATGCTTGCCAGTCCGCCGCCTTTTATAAAGCTCATAGCAGACTCTTCGTCGCCTATAATCCCCGTGATCTCGAGATCCTCATCTTCTTCAAGGCATTCTTTCAGGATGTCGGCAAAGTCTTTGTCGTCTTCGATTATCAGAAGTCGCGTCATCACTTACCTCTTGCCTTATGTTGCTCAATCTGGCTTGCCAAGCTTGCCTGCGCTTCATCGATTTTTTCACTATAGGCTGCGGTCCGATCTTTTGGTTCGACCAGGTTTAAATCGTCTTTTGCCAGGGATGTTTTTTCAGTGACCACACTCGGTAATGTAATTATAAACGTTGTGCCTTCACCAATGGTGCTTTCCACGCTTACCGACCCTTTCATATTTTCGACGAAACTATTGACGATGTCCAGACCTAACCCCTGACCGTCAGAGGCGTTGGCGTCAATTGTCTTGTCAACTCTGTAGCCGGGCGTGAATATCTTATCTAAATGCTCTGCCGCTATCCCTTTGCCATTGTCCTTGATGCGTATTTGGGCGGTGCGTTCGTGGCTTGATAATGACACGACCACCTCCACCTGTTGATCGTTGTGCAAGAAAGCATTGCGGATGATGTTATCAACCACTCTCGAAAGTTGCAGAGCGTTCGCCTGGACGCGACAGTCTTCTACGGAAGCGGTGCAATTGATTGTACCCCCTCGCTCTTCGGCAAGAGCCTGTTGCATTTTTACAGATTCCAGAAGAATTTGTTTGACATTGCAGATTTCCTGCGTTGTTTCCGCCGAATTCGAACTTTCTTCGCTGTTGTAAGTAGAGACAAGCTCATTGATAAGCCCAAACATGCGGTCTGCCGTTTTACTGAGTCGATCGATTTTTTCCAGTTTTTCTTCTTCCGTCAACTTCTTGCCGCGCAGCTTTGCGATAGTCCAGCTAAGAACACTTACTGGCGCTCGTAAATCGTGATTGATGCGACGCGCAAACTCTTTTCGCCTTTCTTTGTCCAGCGCGGCCTCGCGGGCATCTGAGAGAGCCTTTTGTCCTGAAAGCTCCGCCTTATGCAACGCTTCTTGTAACGACAATCTGTCTTGTGCTGCTTTGAGCTCTCGTTTAAGCGCTGCTGTCTTTTCCTGTTCCCTTTCCCACTGCACAGAGGCCAGAGAGGCTAACGTTAAGGCAATTACTGGTACCACTACCGGTATCACAACACCTGCCTGTGCGAATAAAATTGCGGCAAGCATGTATGATCCTGCAATGATCACGATGAAATAACTGAACTCGTTGAATATTCTGCTGCGCGGAGCCTTAGTCGCGTTCAGTCTTCCTATAAGGGGTAGCGTTTTCCATGTTAATAAAATCAATGCTCCTGTAAGCACAATGCCAGTAAGGTACGCTGCTTGTTGCCAGAAGTCGAGACGATAGAGCCAGGAGCGCCTGGATATTGTGTCGATTGCGTTTGCCAAAATTTCGGCTCCGCTCATTTGATTCACTCCAAAATTTGTCGTGGGAGTGTTGAATACGTCTACGACGCTGTCGCCGAGTATGACAGTGGCGCCAGCAAGTTTGACATCAGCGGATTGTCCTGCGCTGGTCATCTCTTTTTTTCTTTCTGGGTCAAGCAAATAAGATATCGGCCTGACCGGGTAAATTTCAGAATTAGGCGGACCAGCGAAATCGATGTCCATAAAGAGCGGAATGTTTTCCGGCAAAGTTTCGCCGTTTTCTTTGAGCGCTTTTACCGGTATCGAGTCGATAATTTTTTCGCTCATGGTCGGGATGCGAGATGCTAATCGTCGCACAACTTGATCTTCGTCCATGGTCACGCCGGTGCTGCCCGTCAACTCCTCGAGAGGGTCGACACCTTTCATCAATTTGCTCAATTCGCTGAGCAAGCCTTTAGGTTCTGAAGGAATTTCTAGCTGCAAAATATTGCTAGTGGAGTGATGATTGATGGTGCGTGCCATGAGAACAGGCACTCGATGCCCCGCTGCTTCACCCGTTCGGCAAGCCGCTATTGCTTTTGCCAGGTTTGAGTCTTCCGGGCTGAACTGAGGGAAATCATTATCCATGATGATTTCTTTCACCCCAGACCTGGCAAGAAAGAGCAAAATGTCCCCGACCGTTGCTCTGGAGAGCGGATACTGGACCAGTGGTTTCATCCATGGATGATCATTGAGAGCCTCCAGAGGCGGTTCATCCTCTAGTTGATGATTGAAAAGTATGAAGTGGTGCTTACTAATCGGATGATTATCTTCGAGCAGCCAGCTCAAGGTGTAGTCCCACGCCCACCACTGTCTCGGAATTTCATGCTGTTCGTGATAACGCCAGAGTGTTACCGGATTTAGTTTTGCCAGCCCTTTCGGCGACCAGTTTATCCAGCGGCGCAATTCGAAGCGGGCGTTTATTGTTTGCAGTTCGATGCGATCGAAAACATGCGTCGACAAGAGCACCATTCCCGATACCAGCGCCACTACAAAGTAAAGGCGTGCCGCCCCAGTTGATATTTTGAGTTGTTCGCTGTCAGAGGAGGGCATTGTTCCTGTCGCAAGCACATAGCTGCTTTCTATTGTGCCCGCTTAGTGATGTAGCAATCCATTCAAAGTATTATTGAGCGTGCCGCCAAGCCCCGAAACCGTGCCTCCCAGACCGCTAACGGTTCCTCCTAGAGAGCCCACCGTTCCGCCGACTGTACCGCCGAGGGTACCGCTCAGGCTGGAGACCGTGCCGCCCAGTCCTGTGACGACACCGCCTACACCGCTCACGGTGTTGCCGACCAGGCTGGTGATGTTTGTTACAGGGACTGCAGTAAATGTGCCATTGGCGTTGCGCACGAACGTTAAGTTGTTGAGGCTATTAGCCAATCCACCAGTCAAAAAGCCGCTGGTGGAGCCGTTTAGAATGGATGAAGTAGTGGCGGGCGTGAGACCGACTATACCCAGGTTGCGACTGACGAGGACGCTGTTGTTAATAATCACGCTGCCACCAGGCCCGGCGCTCGCACCTGGTAAATTCGCTCCTCCAGGTAACTGCGGAGATAGTAAGGCTTGTATAACGGGCAGCTGGAATAGAGGATCCTGCAATGAAAGCACTCGGTGACCGCCTTGCTCGATTCGCAATCCGCCCGAGGCACGCTCGGCAAAGGCATCACTGTTAGTGGCAGTTGCGCTGCCGATAATAGAACTGGGCGGAAACAGTGCCACTGTCACAGGCGAAATATGGATCACTGAACCGACAGCTGGTCCAACGTCGTAGGACGAGCGTGTAGGCACTCTCAAAACTTCTGCTGCAGAAGAAATTATTGGATTGTCTGCAACGGACACGCTTCTCAAAAGAGCGTCCCCAGCTGCTCCTTCATGGAACATTGCCGGAAGAGATTGCAAAGACGCTTGAACTAGGGGCAAACTGCTCAACTCGCTTTCCAGTCCGGTTACGAGTGGATGTGCGAGCAGAGCGTCCACATTAGCGACCAGTAATTGGGTAGTCGCTTTAATGTCGTTAAAGAGTGGAATAGCTTCCTGTTTTGTTGAGATTATATTCGTCAGCTGCTGCGGCGGGTTTTCGATAGTGGCTCCGCCCGGAATGAGCGGCTTGGTAACTTCGGCCACTGTTGGAGCTAAGCTACCTGTCTTGTTTTCATCTGCTGCGATCGCCGGTGCGTTGAGCGCTTTTTGAATGGCATCCACATTGTTGCTCGTGCGGAGGTCTGGGGAACTTATGTTTGTTGGCAGCTGACCGGCCTTTGCCTGAATTGTATAAACCACGCCTGGTTTCAGACGCACGACACTGTGGTCTAGCTTGTTCAGGACGTCAACTGTCCCTTCCAGCACCGTCAATTTAGAGTTTTCAGCAGTCGCCTGAACTAGCACAGTAGTGCCCCGCACTCTGGCCTGTAGAAGGTTGGTCCAGATGCAATAGTTATCTTTGTCTTTTCTGTTTTTATCCAGATGGAAAAGCATCTCACCGCTCTGCAGATACACCAGACGCTGGTGTGGTGCAACAGCGTAAACCGAGTTGGCCCAGGCTCTGCAGGTTACATGCTCCCAGGCGATTTGTGCCCATGACTTGTCGCCAGTGCCGACCTGCATACCCTCTTGAAGGACATCGCCTTTCTTTGCGGCCTCAGGGTCGCCCCACTGCTGCTTGGACCAATCGATAAAAGAACGCTTATAGACTGTACCCTTCGCTTCAGTTAGTAATGCTGAGGTGGTTGTGCCATCGGACGGCACAGCCAGCGATTTTTGCGCTAGAAAAAATATGGAGCTTGCAGCTAAAAAGATTGCAGAAAACTTTTTCATAGTGCCGTTTAGCTTGACCTTAGTAATATTCCGTCGAAGAGCTTATTATCACTTGCCCAATTTCTGAGAAATATAGAGTTAAACAGTAGCTCTCTTGGTGATTTATTGGGTGCGGCGATTTCTGGATTTGAACAATGATACCTGTTCTTGCAACTGTTGAGTGAATGGATTAGAGCCGATTGGAGTTCGACTTAGCTTATGCCCCTTCAATCAATCTATCCTCTGCTCAAGAATAAGAAAGGACCCCCGGCACCCTCCGTGTTGCCACGACAATTCGGCATCATGCACCGCCTAACTGTTTGCAGGGAGTCCTGTTTATAGTTTTCCATAAAGTTTTCCAACAATGCAATTGGAAAGCAATGCATTGGAGAATCAGTAGCTCAGTACAGGCTCCGTTGGCACTTGTGCGGCCAATGACGAGATAGCTACGACATTATTATCAGAGGCTTTTATTAGCACTGGAAGAAATATTCTAAACTGATCGCCCGAAATTTCTGCCTGCCAGAACTGTGAAAAATCTGGGGACTGTTCTGCCATCGCAGCGTGTATTTGAATGCTTCTAGGATTGTTGCGCAATCCTATCCCGGATGCTTTTGCTGCTGCTTCCTTGCATGACCAGAGTGCGGCCATCATTATCTTCTTTGTTTCACTAGAAACTCTGCTCAAAGAATCTTGTTCCAGTTCGGTGAATGCCAATCGTTCAAATCCGTCTTCTCGCTCGGCACAATTTTCGAGGTCTATGCCAATGCTCTCGCCCATCTGCGGATGAGCTGCGACTGCGATTACCTGTCCGTCTTTGTGCGACAAAGAAACTAAAGGCATCCAGCCCAGTTGGTTGACAAATTCTCCGCTGGCGTATGGTTTGCCGACGTCATTTTGCATGATGACGATGTCCGCCAGGGCAACATTTACACCGTGCAATTTGAGAAGCAAACCACGTACGGCTTGCTTTGCTGCAAGTCGGCCCATCAGCCATTCGCGACGACGTGGACCGGTTTTGAAAGCCAGTTCGCAATAGCGTTGTTCTGTCTGGTTGAAGATATAGTCCATGAGCCAGGTCAGGGTGACTTCATCGCTCGGTAAATCGTTGTTGCCAAACGATGCAGCTGCCCAGAGCGGGGAATCAGGTACGAGGCTGAGGATCTCGTCTGTATTGCTACCCACTGGAAAGCAGTTCAGTGGGTCGTAGATGAAGGTTTTCCATGGCTCTTCAAGCGCGATGCCACGACTGCAAATGGTGTTGAACTTAGCCAACACAGCCCCATCAGATGCGATCAGTGTGACATCAGCCTCGGTGCCTCTATTTGTGATCGAGCTCAGCTCGGCATATACGGTTATCTCGCCGCGCAAGCTGCTCAGGTCTGCAAAGAATTCGAGCGATTCCACAAGGAACGGCAAGAGCGCATTTGCGGGAAGGGCGTGCTCGTAGAGATGGAAAAGTACAAGCTGGGTGGCATTGTCTAGCAGCAATGGATTCGATACAAATTGCGGATTTTGTTGTTCAGAGAACCAGCCTGATGCCGGACGAGCTGCAACTTGCCCTAAAATTTGCTTCTTATTCAAGCGCGTTAAATTGAGCACTGACTGCATTCGCGGTCCGTGAAACATGGTGTTTAGACCGTAAAGCTGCTCAGGCGTCAATGTTGGCGCTTGCGCCGAAGTCACAAGCGTCTGGCTGTCCAGCACCTTAGTTTGAGGATAGCTAGAGGCAAATACTATTTCGCAGCTCATTGCAGCAGCAGCGTCAACGTTGCTACCACCCATGCTGTCGTCCTCTTGATTGATAAATATGGAGGCTTCGTAGCAACCGGCTCCATTGGCGCTCGTCCTGCTGACGACTGTAATACGTGTGCCGCTCAGTCCTACCTTGATCCGTCGCAACGCCCTGATATTATTCAATTTCACAGCCACCATTGCTGGTGACAAGAGAGACGCCGCTTCTGTCATAAGCTCCAGTGCTACAGTCAACGGAAGCAAAAACACGCGCTCCGCACCATAGGATGTTGAAACCATGCCTCCGATGGCATGGTCGACCAGGTACTGATGATCGAAGATATTCAAATTTAGCTGCGCTGTAACTGAGTTTTGTTCAACCTGCAGGGAAAACAAGCCGGCGCTAAGTAATTCGCAATTCGATGGCAGACCGTTTGGAAGGAGATATTGGTATGCAATATCGTTGTCAGCTTCTCTTGCGTTTGATGGTGAGTCGATGGAACGACCTGAGGTGGAATCGAAAAATGCTGGTGCGCTAGATGAATTAAAGTTTGATGTCAGCGGCACACCAGGCTGCATTGCTGCATTAGCAACAGCATTGGCAACAGCATTATTAGCTGCCTCGATGTCGTACGTTTCGCGTCTTGCGGTAACGAATGAATTACGTAGCTTTTCAGCAGTCTGGTCGTCGACAGAGAGGCTAGGATAAATCATGCGTAAAAACATGTTGGACTTCGATGGTGCTTTAACAGGCGCTGCGAAATCTAATTCTTTCGGATTCCGGCGTTTAAATAGATAGTTCAAATCAAGCGGTACATCGTGACAGGCGAGAGCCGCTACCAGGTGGTTCAGCTGTCCGATAGCCGAACCCACAGCACGGTTTGATGCAACTGCCAGGTGCGGTTTTCCGGCGAGTGTTTCCGAAATTACAGAGGTGAGAACACCTTTCGGGCCAACCTCTATGAACTTTGTCACTCCGGTCTTGTAAATTTTTTCGATGGTTTCTTGTAAACGAATTGGGCGCGTAAAAAGATTGGTGGAGATCTCGCGCAGCTCTTTCGAGTCAGTCGGGTATTGGGCTGCCGTAGAGCAAGACCATGATTCGATCTGTGGAGCGTTTAAAGGCAGTTTGGCGAGTTCGGCGTTGTCTGGTTTGATGTGGCCGGCAACGAGAGGAGTGTGGTATGGAATAGCCGTTGGCAGCACATGGTTCGTGATGTTTTTTGCGCGTAGGATGTTTTGTGCTTCGGCTATCGCCGCCTTATCTCCCGACACCAGACTTTGAGACGGTGAGAGGGCGGCAGCCAGATAAACCTTGGGTTCAATGTCTTTTAAAAGCTCTTCAGCCTGCTTACCGTCGATGTCTATCTTCAGAGTGCGAAGATCGGCCAGGCTGTCTTGCGGGACCTCTCGAGCCACGGTCGTGCTGAATTTATAGAAAGTAGGGGCTGACGCAAGCACATCGCATGCACCGCTGATATTCAAGACAGCAAACTCACCAGTACTGACTCCGACAAGCACGTCGGGTTTGATGCCCAGTTCTTGCAGCACCGTATATAGTGCCCATTCGGCCATAAGCAGCATAACAACAGCTGAATCTTCATTTGCTAGAAGAGCCACGCTTGATTTTGCACTTTCAATCTTGTAGGGGTTCGGAAATATTTTCTCGCTTGGTAGCTCTGTCGCGCCGTTAGCCAGAGCAAGCTGGTCAACAAAGTCGAAAACAGCCCGTACATCTGGGAAGTGAGCGCTAAGATCCGAGAGCATATTAGGGTAGGCTGCCCCTAGCCCAGGCAACACAAATGCTACTTTCCCATTTCGTGCCTCGTCGTCACCGGTGAAGTAAATATCTGGATGCATCGAATTTTTCGCACCCTTCGCAAAAGATTCCTTGTCTGATGCTTCTGCCATTCCCGTCAATATTTTCTCTAGCTTAAGAGCCAGATCAGCCAGGGAAGAGGCAACGATTGAGACTTTAAACGGTCTATTGCCCTTCTCTTTCCCATCAATCTGATAGCGCAAGAAAAGAGTGTAAGCCAGATCCTTTAGTGAATTTGCCGTTACTGACTGAGCAAACTCTCTGGTTGCGACGAGTTGCGCAAGCAAAGCTTGAACAGTTTCGCCTGCGAACAAACAGACTTCGTTTTCCCACTCAGGGAAGGGGCTGTTTCTGTCACTCTCGATCGCATCGCAATGTTCTTCCATTATCACGTGCGCGTTCACACCACCAAAGCCGAATGCGCTTACGGCGGCTCTGCGGGGCGGTGTATCGAAATCTAGCTCTGGATATTTTTCCAGGTCGACTTTGGCGTGTACCTGAGGATGTATCCAGATGCGAGCGCGTCCATTTACATAGCAGGGTGAATTTTGCCAGTCGATCAATTTGTTTGGTGTGGACACATTGAGGGTGGGTGGCAAAATCTTCTGATACAGAGCGAGGGCGGTTTTCATTACACCGGCAACGCCGGCCGCCGCTTGCGTGTGACCAAAATTAGACTTGACACTGCCAAGTGCGCACCACTGACGGTGTGCCTCGTCTGGTTTAAATACTTTTTGCACCGCGGTCATTTCGGTGACATCACCCATTGGCGTCGCTGTGCCATGAGCTTCTAGCAGACCTATGGTGTGAGGTGAAACTTGAGCCATTTCATAGGCTCGTTCCATCGCCAGAGCCTCGCCCGCCCATGATGGAGCCAGCATGCTCGTTCCCAATCCATCGCTGGAGGAGCCGACTCCTTTTATAACTGCATAGATGCGGTCGCCGTTTTTAATGGCATCGCCAAGACGCTTAAGGACTATCATTCCTACACCGTCGCCGAGCAATGTTCCGTCTGCTTCGTTGTCGAACGGGCTTATTACTTCTCTGCGCGAAAGTGCACCAAGTCCGCAGAACATCTGGTAGAAAACCGCCAGACTGTTGATGTGCACACCTCCAGCTAGAACAAGGTCGCACATGCCGGATTGCAGATCCCGCACGCCTGTTTCAATAGCAATTAACGACGAGGCGCACGCCGAGTCGATTACCATGCTTCGTCCCCGAAAGCCCAGTCGACCTGCAATGCGACCAGCCAGAATATTTGGCATCACTCCTGGAATGGTATCAGCACTGCACGGCTGCAGAGATTTCTCTAGCGCCTTTTCTAGAATTTTCAGGTCATCTTCAGTGTGCTCCGGATGGAGATGCTTGAGAATGTCTATGAACTCGGTAATTGTGGTGCCGTGCTGAATCATATTCATCACGCCATTGCCAGGGGCTCCAACTCGTCCGATTAACACCTCGGCTCGTTCGCCGTCGAAATGAGAACGGTCTATGCCTGCGTCGATTAGCGCTTCGCATGCGACCCGAAGTGCCGCGAACTGATCAACGTCAGCTCCATTGACGCTGTTTGGCATGACACCGAATTTCAGCGGGTCAAATTCTATTCCATCGATGAATCCGCCACGTCCACAATAAGCCTGTCCGAAACTTGTGGAGTTTTTGTTGTAGTAGTTATCGCTCAGCCATTCCTCTTCACGCACCATGCGTGTGCAATCGGTGCCCCTGACGATGGCTTTCCAGAAAGCGAAGAGATTATTAGCATTCGAATAAACCCCCGACATGCCAACAATAGCTATATCGCGTTGCGAGCGGTCTTTTGAGTTTTTTCCAGTCGACTGGTTTTTCGACCTTTTTGCGAACTCAGCGGACTCCCGCGTGTTCATCTAACAGACCCCGTTGATGCTCCGGTGCTTGCCAGTCGATTTAACGACTTGCTGCCCACTCCACCAAGACTTTCCAATAGAAGAACAAGCTCGCCACTTTCGCTGTAGATACCAACATGACAGGCCAGATTGCTTGTTGTAATTTTCGAGTCCATGAATGCGCGCACTAGATAGTTAGTCTGCTTCAATGGCTGAAGCAGGTGCAATTTGCGGAAGCCAGTCGGGAGAGTTGTAATCTCAAGGAATCTGCGAACCCAGACACCAGCAAGTTGCATAGCGCTATCCAATAACACAGGATCGATTGACCACTGTTGATCGGCACTGGTAGGTATACAGTGCGCGGGATCAGACACCTTGAGTTTCCCTACGATACCGTCCACTCCCACGGCTTCAACAGATGTGATGTGTTGGAACAATGGTCCGTGGAAAAGGTATTCGGAGTAAATCTCTTTTACTGTAAGAGTTGATTCCAGAGGTTCGTCAAGGCTCTTGAGCTCGTCCAGTCCACCGATACTTACTGGTATCACATCCGGTATCTGGCTCAGGTCAATTTTTCCCTTCCCGCTGTTTGCAGCCGCAACTGTCTGGCTCACCAGCTCGAAGCTAGCTTTGAAGTTCATGCGTTTACGTGGGTAGCTCACGCTCAATGAACCTTCGACGAACAAGCCGGCTTCGCTGCGGCTTTGTTCTTCGACCATCACCGAGATTTGTTTGGAGTTGGTATCGAAAATGATGCCCGAAGGAATATCGAGATTGTGCACTCTTACGCATGTCCAGTCCGGGTAGACGGATTGAACAGCTTCGGCCATGAGTTCCAGTGCGAATGCCATAGGCATTACCGGGACGCCGTCGAAAGTGTGGTCTTTCAGATAGACATCTTGGGCCGGATTGAGCGTCAGGTGAAACTCATGTGCAACGGCACTTAGCTTTTGTGCTTCGATACCGTGCAGTCTTGCTCCAGCGCCCTTTGGTGCATCTATATCTTTTACCAGCTCGGCAACGAGCATCACTTCCGCGTCTTTCTTTGGCCCTGCCAGAAGTTCCTTACGGAAAGATTTGCGTCCTTCTTCCGGAGCAATCATGGCCCAGCCGTAGCGAGCAAAGATGCTTTCCAGTTCCGGGTTCGCCATGCCGCCTTTCCATGGTCCCCACATCAAAGATGCGACGCGCGCAGAGCCAGCCTGATTCAATTCTGCTGCTAGCTTGTTCACAGTTTCGTTAGCAGCTACGTAATCAGTTTGCCCGGCATTACCAGTTCTACCGACTACAGAAGAGAATAGGAACATGAATTTTAGCGAGTCGAACTTTATGTTCTTAGCAAGAGTCGTCGAACTCACGACTTTCGTGTCGTAAACGCGTTCAAACGATTCCAGCGACTTTTGTTTGACGAAGCCATCTTCTATGATGCCTGCACCGTTAACAACGCCGTCGATGCGTCCAAACTTTTCATATATAGACTGGATGCAGCTGCCGAAAGCTACTTCATCTTTCACATCTGTCGAATAATAGTGAACCTTAGCGCCAAGCTTTTCCAGACGCTTCAAATTCTCTCTAATCTCTCGATCGCGCAGGAGCTTCTGATAGATCTGCTCGACTTGAGCGATGCTCAATGGCTTCTTCTGCTCTCGCAGTTGTTCCATGATCGCTGCTTTGAGTTCTTTCGGAGTGTTCAACCCGAGCGTCGCTTTTTCTTCTTCCGCACTCGGTAACTCGGCACGTCCTACCAGCACCAGATTCGGTTGTAGTAGTTCTGCCAGATCGGCTGCGATTTCGGCAGTGATACCGCGAGCGCCACCAGTGACTAGAATTACCGAGTTTGAATCCAGCCCTTCTGGAAGTGTGTTTGATTCGGACAGCTCCGCATACGATACATCCAAGCCGACTCGCTCGAGGTTAGCACCGCGCCCAATTTCTGTGCGCAGGTCGGTCGATGAAATCTCTTCGAGAGCGGCTTGTGCAACTTGCTCTGCGCTGAGATTCAAAGCAAAATCGATGGCTTTGCACTTTACCCCATACCACTCTTTGGCAAGCGATATCAGAACTCCCACCATGCCTGCCTGTGTGTGTGCGC
>Ga0182030_10010349_pt1 | contig 18955 bp, 22 predicted proteins | sample 812S3MmetaG_FD_121299 | JGI IMG/M metagenome (GOLD analysis project Ga0182030, IMG submission 121299) | Permafrost microbial communities from Stordalen Mire, Sweden - 812S3M metaG (Illumina Assembly) | ecosystem: Environmental > Terrestrial > Soil > Wetlands > Permafrost | place: Sweden...
ATAAGCGTACAATTATACGGTAATTATGGTTAAATTCTTGCTAGTCGCAGCGATCGTATTTGTGTTACTTTTAATCGCCGAATACCTATGGCGCATTAAGCACTTCTATTCTGAGACAACCCGAAAATTCGTCCATATCACCGTGGGTAGTTTTGCAGCTTTCTGGCCTTGGATTCTAAGTCGATCGCAGATCGAACTAATGGCTCTAGCCTTTTTGATTGTTATAGTTTTATCCAGGTTGTTTACTATCTTCAGCTCAATTCACCTGATTGGCCGCAAAACCGTCGGTGAAATATTTTTTGCTTTAAGTATTGGCGGGGTTGCTCTTATTACCCCTAATCGCTATATCTTTATGGCGGCTTTGTTACAGCTGAGTATCGCTGACGGTATGGCGGCAATTATCGGTACAAAATTCGGGGGACGTTTTCGCTACACGGTTTTTGGGCATAGTAAAAGCTTGGTAGGCTCGCTAACTTTCTTGATCTGTTCCATTATAATTCTAGCCATCTACTTCTCTACCAGTCAGGCCGGTGGAGCTTGGCCAACCCTTATATGGCTACCGGTATTAGCAACCTTCTTAGAGAATATAGGCGTGCAGGGCAGCGACAACGTCCTGGTTCCCCTTACTGTGGCTGTAGCGCTGCGGTTGCTTTAACCGCCTTAGGACGACCAGAAACCTTATACCTGCCCTCACCATGGGCACGTAAGGCATTGAATATCACTACTACGTCTACTCCTTCTTGCAGGATAGCACCATACAAGGGACGGAAATGACCGCTCGAAAATATTACCATTAGGATTAGGCTTAGCCCGATGCCCGTCAGAATACTTTGTTTAGCAATACCGAATGTCCGCCGGGCAATAGTATAGGCTTTGGCAACCTTGCTGACATCATCCAACATAATTACCATGTCCGCCGATTCGCTAGCCGCCGTTTCACCGCGGGCGCCAAGAGCAATTCCGACATCGGCAGCCGTCAATACCGGAGCATCGTTAACGCCATCGCCGATAAATACTACCGGCCGCTCCTTGACCGCTTCAACCACCCGTAATTTATCGGCCGGCAGAGCTTCGGCTTTAACTTCCTGAATCTTTAGAACCCTGGCGATAACCTTAGCAACCGCCGGGCTATCACCGGTTACCATGAGGATATGTTTAATCCCGGCCTGACGCAGCGAAGCGAGCGTGCCTTTACTCTCATCCCGAATTACATCTTGGAAAGTTATATGGCCGGCTAAACGGCCATCAATCATTATGTAGGTTGCAGTTTGGTTTACCTGTTTCGACAGTCCGGCCGGTAAACTGACACCTTCCGCCCTTAATAGTGATAGGCGGCCGACCAATACCTGTTGACCCTTAACATTTGCCTTAACACCGCCACCGGCAATTTCACTTATATGCTTGGCTTTCAACAGCTTAACCTTTTGCTTGCCGGCAGCCGCCATCACTGCCCGGGCCAGGACGTGATTGGAGCTTTGTTCAAGAGTGGCGGCAAAGGTTAGAACTTCTTTCTTCTTAAGCCGGTTATAAGCAGTGATTTTATCTACAACCAGCACGCCTTTTGTCAAAGTGCCGGTTTTATCAAAAGCGAAGGTCTTAGCCTCTGCCAGGCGTTCCAGGGCTGCCCCATTTTTAATAATTATGCCGTTCTTGGCGGCTAAGCTCATTCCGGAAATCACGGCGATGGGTGCCGCTAAAATCAGGGGGCACGGTGTCGCAACAACTATTACATCTAGAAAACGAATAGCGTGGCCGCTAACTACCCACGCTAATATGGCCAGCGCAAACGACACCGCCGTGAAGGGTATACTGTAGCGATCGGCTAAACGGACAAAAGGAGTCTGGCTTTGGCCGGCGGCCCGAACAAGTTTAATGATTTGCTCATACTGGCTTTCAGCGGCTGGCCTTAGAGCCTTGACTGTTACCACTCCGTCAATGACAACTGACCCGCTTAAAATCTGATCGTGTACTGCCCTAGCCTGCGGTAAACTTTCACCGGTTAGACTTGATTCATCAAAGCTTGACGACCCTTCAATAATTCTAGCGTCCACCGGGACAACTTCACCGGGTCGTATTTCCAACTGGTCACCAGTGTGAATTTGCGCTACCGGTACATCAATGATTTGCTTCTTTTTAAATAAATGAGCTTGCTTGGGTGCCCTGGCTAGTAATATGTTGAGCTCGGTCTTAGCGCGGTGTTCAGCGTAGTCTTCTAAGGCCTTACCGCCGGTCAGCATGACAACCACTATTATGGCTGCCCAATATTGTTTGAATATGACCGAACTGATAATGGCCGTAGCCGCCAAGATATCGATGCCGTACTTACCTTCGCGTAAGTCCTGATACATCCCCCAAAGCAATGGCAGTGCCTCTATTATGGCTACCGCTCCAAGTGTCCAATGCAGAATCGTACCTTGGTGCAGTATCTGAAGTATTAGCCCGGCAAGAGCCACAGTAAATGCTAAAACAAACAAATAGTACTCGCGCACATAACGCAAAATTTTTTTCATAAAACTTCAGCAAAATCCTTTAAGGGTAGGTTCTTATCAATACTTGATTGATATACTGGGGCGAGCGATGGGGATTAAACCCACGACCTCCAGTGCCACAAACTGGCGCTCTAATCAACTGAGCTACGCCCGCCATGTCGGCATAATTATATCTGTTTAATACGATACAGACAAGAATTCGCCGAAAACTACTATAACTAGGTTGTTATAATATATCATATGGCAGAAGATTGCTTTCACTTGGGTGTCAAGGCCCTGATTCAAAACGAGAATAATCAAATACTACTTCTGAAAGTCAATTTGGCTAAGCTGAAAGGCACTAAAGAGGCTTATTGGGATATCCCCGGTGGCAGAGTCCAGCGGGGTGATGATGTTGTGTCAACCTTGAAGCGTGAGTTAAAAGAAGAGACTGGTATTTCGATCATTAAGAAATTTACCCTGTTTTCAATGGTTCTGTCTAACATCCGAATACCTGTTAGTGACGGAGACGTCGGTCTGATTTTAGTCGCTTACTTATGCGAAGTTGCAACGGATTCGACTATTAACTTAAGTGACGAACATACTGAATATCAGTGGTTCACGCCCGTTGAAGCCGCCCAGCTATTAAGAGTTAAGTACCCGCCGGAATTTACCGATAAACTCATTGAGCTGAACCACTGAACTGCTTTACCCCATCTAGTTTATAGAGACCAGTGCCACTATTCTTATGCTAAAATAATATGACAAAAGTAATGCAAAAAAATGAGTCCCAACAACCTAGGCGGCAGCGTCGCTACAATAGTATTGACGGCTTTATAAGTCCCCGCGTAAAACAACAACCGCCAGCTGTAAATTTTTACCGTTCAAGCCAACTTCCGGTTCCAGCTAGCAGTAAACCCAGTATTCCCAATAATTTATCTGCAGCCCGGCCCAAACTACCACCCCAGCAAACCAGGTCTTTGCTGAACAAAACCATCTCTAACTCTACGTCACCTTCAATGCAAAGAAATGAACAGCCGGCTGATTCTAACCCGCTCGAATCAACCTATAAGCGCAAGCACGGTATAAAACGTCAACGCAGCAAGTGGTCTTGGAAGCGAAGAATTGTCGTTTTACTAGCACTTATACTTGTAGCCGCGTTAGGGCTTGGCGGCTGGGATGCATGGCAGCTTGACCACAAGGTGAATCACTTAGCAGTTGGTAACCTGACAGCTTCTGTGGGTGGAGCAGAAAATATTTTAGTGGCTGGCTCAACCAATCGTTGCAACCTGAAAGTTCAGAACGCCGAGTGGGGTTTTTGTTCGCAGGGTGTAACCGGCGTTAATAGCGATATCATTTTTATCATCCATGTCGTGCCCAAAACCCATGCCGTTACGCTGCTATCCATTCCGCGTGATACCTTTGTGCCTAACGCCAGGGCTGGCAATGAAGCGTTTAAGATTGATGCCGCTTTATATGAAGGGCCGTCCCAACTCGTCAGCGCCGTAGAAGAAGACTTTGGCATTCCTATTCAGCATTACGTAGAGGTCGGCTTTGATGGTTTTGTGAACATCGTTAATGCCGTGGGCGGAATTAAAATGGATTTTCCAATGCCAGTGTATGATTCGGAATCATATCTAAATATCAAAACACCGGGCTGCCAGTTGTTGAATGGTGTTGAAGCCCTGCAGGTTGTCCGAGCCCGTCACTTGCAATATGACCCGCCTAGTCTCCATACTTCTAACATCTATCTTTGGCCCCAAGAAGTTGAAAGCGATATCGCTAGGATTAATCGCACCCATGAGTTTCTACGGGTCATAGCTAGTACGGTAACTGCCAAAGGTTTAGGCAACCCGATTACCGACCAGAAACTAATTGATGCTATAGCTCCTCAGGTGCAGGTTGACAACGGCCTCTCAACTGCAGCCATGCTACAACTAGCGGAAGAGTTCCATGCCGTTAACATCGATAATGTGCCACAGTACACTCTCCCTATCTCGACAACCGATTTTACTAGTTACATATACAACGGCACAAATTACGGCGAAGTTGTCTTCCCGGCGGAAGTAAACGACCAGCAGGTTATAAACGAATTTCTGGGCGTATCAAACTCAACGGATACCATGTCCGGCCACGCGCTGCCAAAACCTGGATTAGTAACGGTTAATGTTATTAACGGCAGCGGCACACCCAACCAGGCTACTCAGACGACCGCCGCGTTGCAAGCCCTGGGTTTTAAAGTGATCGGTGAACCGGGATCAGCCACGCCGTTAAGCTCGCAGACCGTAGAAACGGTTGTGAATTATGCTGGTCCCGAGACTGAAGCAGCCGCCGAATCAGTTGCCCGTCAACTAACTGGACCGGTTATCCTGTCACAGGACGCGAATATGATTACGGCCGGCTCGGATGTAACGGTATTAACAGGTACCGGATTGTCAGTCAATGCTCCAGCCAGCAGCAGTTCAACTGCGCCAACCGCTGGTCCTTCAGCTCAATCGTCATCAAGCCCTTCATCAGCCACCGCCAACACCGGTCTTCAGGCACCGACATTGTCCACGCAGGCTTTATCCGCTTGGGACCCACGCGCCTGCACCGAGTAATACAACGGCTCTAACCCGCAAGAGCAATTAAATAAATACAATCTCTTAAGATTTAAAGATTAAACCGATAAGGTAGCCCGCTACGGCCGCGCCCATACCGATTACGACCATTTGAATTGCGCTTTTGAAGGGTTTTCCCAAAGTCATATGGGCTTTATATACCCCAACCACGGCCAATACAACGGCCGACAGGATAAGTGCCACCACTAAGGCCACATGAACGCGCAAAAAGAAGAATGGTATAAGTGGTAATATCGCGCCACTAAATGTTGCCAGTCCAACCGTCAGGGTGTATTTATATACATCTCGCTTAATAACCGGCAACAAGTTAAGCTCCTCGCGCATCATGGTATCGATCCATAGCTCGTGGTCGGCGGTGATGTGGTTAACGATGTCTTCAAGCAGTTGGCCACTAAAACCTTTGGCGGAATAAATATCGACAATTTCTTGACGCTCTATTTCTGGTACTTCTTTGACCTCTTTAATTTCTTGCTGTCTTTCGGCCGCATAGTGATCACGATCGGCCATTTTAGAGGTATAAGCCACGGCTGCCATTGATAAAGTCTCGGCAAAAATCGTGGCTAGGCCGCCGGCAATCACGATTCTTGACGAACTAGTTGCCGCAGTTAATCCAAGTAATAGACCTAATATACTTACCAGTCCGTCCTGACCGCCAAGGATTACGTCCGATAATCTATTGCCTTTTTTGTGGGGTTCGTGCATTTATTTATAAGCTTAAACAAAGTTTCCTTAAATATTTATTACATCTTATCTATTTTTCGTTCTTAAATTTACTTCTCAGGAAATCCAAAATCTCACCTTGATTTTTTAGCTCTTTCATCTGCTCCTCTTGTAGGTTGGCCAGGTAAGTAAGAGTTTTATGGTCGGACTCGGCTTTAGCATCCTGTTGTCCCTGGATGACGTTTTGCCCCACCATAATAATTGGCAGCAAAATAAGCTGGAAGAAAGTCTGGGCTATCCAGGCGACTAATGCAATTAGGCTAACACCTATAAGCCAATGCGGAAACACATGGGTTAATCTAGGGATAACCTGGCTTAAGACCGCCGGGAGTGAAACACAAGCCAGCAGAGCGAATATATAGCCGGTCCACATCGTGCCGACGCCTTTGGTTATTTTCACCGCCAAGATGTTATTAAACTTAGCGGCACCTTGCAGATCTTTTTTTAACATTTCTTTCGGATGAGTAACATGTACGTTTGGTATTAATTTATCCATAACTTCATAATAACCCATTTGTTATGATGAAAGAATGAAAAACGATAATCCCTTATCCCAAAAAGAGTTCTGGGAGATATATAAAAAAGTGCCCCGTTTGACAGTTGAGATAGTTATTAGAAAAAATAAGACAATATTGTTAACGCTTAGAAATATCGAACCCTGCAAGGGAATGTGGCATTTACCGGGAGGTACCGTCAGATTTGGAGAAAGACTAATTGATGCGGTGGCTCGTATCGCAGCCCGTGAACTGAGTATCATGGTTTCAGCCACAAAAATACTAGGCTATATTGAGTATCCTAGCCACTTCGATAATGGTCTGGACAGTCCTGTCGGTATTGCCTTTGAGGTCACTGGCTACAAAGGACCGATAAAACCAAACGCCGAGGCCAGTAAATATGATTGGTTTAAGGAATTGCCTGACAGTATGCACTCTGAACAAAAAGATTTTATTAAGCAAAACGAGTTAATTTAATATCATCCTAAGGTTTCTATAAGCCTTACTTAACGATTAAATTTAACTGCCCGGTACGATATCATATATAGACACCATGGCTAGCAAAGAAAGTAATTCTAAAGAACGACATAAATATTTAGGTTTTATGAACCTGGCCATTGCCGTAGGGATACTAGCGGTCGGGGCGGACTTGTTGAGCCATATCTTCCACGGGGTCATAGGTCACCCTAAGAAGTAATCTAATCTAATCCTTCTTGAAAAAACCGTTTAGTAACTTTGGCCTTCTTAGTTATCAGACATTTTTAATGATAATTATCAGTAAAAAAACATACTGTTGATTCTGAATATTTGTCTTATGCTTAATCTCAATTTAAAAATTAAGAGAGGAAAATTAATAATATGCTTAGATCAGCCGCCAATAAAATAGTACTTGCTCTGGTGGGTACAATATTCGCATTAATCCCGGCAGTACCTGTTCTGGCCTATGCTCCAAGCATTCAACCGCCCATCTTTAGGCCGGTTTTTATACTTAAAGAACATGCCGGCTCTACACCATTAGGTGCGGCACCGACTCAGTCAACCTCAGAAAACTGGTCCGGATATGCCGCAACCGGCGTTAATAATTCATTTACGTCCGTCTCATCTAGTTGGGTGCAGCCAACCCTAAACTGCACAGCCGGCAGTACCTCATATTCTGCTTACTGGACAGGTCTAGATGGTTATAACGACCAAACGGTTGAACAAATCGGCACCGAGGCTAATTGTATTAGAGGTCAAGCGCAGTATTACAGCTGGTATGAAATGTATCCTCAAAATCCTTCAGAGATACTAGCCAGACTAACGGTAGCTCAGGGGAACGCCGTATCGGCAACCGTTACCTATAACCCGCCAAGCTCAAATCCATACAACCGTTACCGCGGCTACGTTGGCGCCGGATCTTATACGCTATCACTAACCGATACCACCACGGGGGCGTCCTACTCGACCACCCAGATAACAAATCGAGCCGCCAACCGGTCATCGGCTGAAGTAGTTGCTGAAGCCCCTTATAGTAACGGCATTCTTCCTCTAGCTAACTTTGGAACTATTAATTTCAGCTCTTCAACTGTCAACGGAGCAGCCCTTGGTAATGCTGCGGGGCTACAGGCTATTACTATGAATGATCCGTACGGCATGATTGCTACGCCATCCGCCTTTGACAGCACTAAAGAAAACTTCTCTATAACCTGGACTGCCCATAGTTAAGCCTACAAGCAAACATACACAGACTAAAAACAATTAAACGAGATAACGGTAAGCCGTTATTGACCGACCTTGAACCACACTATACCAAGCTAGTTATTCTCAGTTTATCACTAATAGCCACCGCATTAACGGCAGTCGCCAAGAATACGTTTAATTCTTCAGCCGTATAGATAAGTTTTTCAGCTGGCTGTTCGCCGGTAGAATGGATCGATTTACGGCCATCGTTATTGTTTAGCAATGTGACTTCGGTATTTCGGGTGGTAACGGCCGTCATCCAGCCATTATTATCACCGCCGTTTTCAACAACATCCAACCGGTAACTTTCCGCGTCATCTATAAATACATCCATGGAGCCTATATCGCCCTCATAACGATGGCGCATAATAACTAAATTAGCGACACACTCCAGTACTATTTTTTTAATAGAAGCGTCTTCCGTGGGCGTCCAAATTTTAGCTTCCACCCGGTCGTAGGCTTCGTTGGCCGGTGTTGCATAATGACCAGGTAAAGTAGAAGCCAGTACATCTGTCAAGATGGCAGCGCCGGCTTTATACGACAACTGTCTTACGCATGCACCGGGTTCAGCGTCAAACTGCTGCTTCAAGCTAGCGCTGGCCATACCAAGCTCTGCGATTACATCGTGATCGTAAATACGCGGATAAAGTACTTCAACACTCATTTTTATAATAATAACACATCTGTTCGTTACGTCAATTTGTGGACCTTACGAATGTCTGGTTGCTTGGCACTCGGGGCTAGAATCACTTTAGCGGTTGAATTTTTACCGCTGTCCCATAGGCGGCTACTTCATTCATCACGTTTCCAATATCTCCTGAATCAAACCTCATGGCCAGTACGGCATTGGCGCCTTTTTCTTCGGCTGCTTGACGTAACCTGGCGATGGCGTGTTCCCGGCTGTCGGCTAGCATTTTTGTGTAACCTTTGACCTCACCGCCAATGACAGTTCTTAGTCCGGCACCAATATTACTAAAGACGTTACGGCTGCGTACAATTACACCAAATACTTCACCATACACTTCAGTGACTTTATAGCCAGAAATGTCGTTGGTGGTGGCAATAATAAATTCCTCTTTCATGCTAATCTCTCCTTGTTAATTCAAGCTCAGTGTATCAGAAAATACACTATGTCTGTGGTATACATGAACGACACTGGGTCAATTCAAGCCATTCTAAGAGAATAACAGTCTGGCCATTGATGCACGTTAATCGGAAGTTAAAGCATAAATAACTGGCTGGAAAATGCTTAAATATAGACGGAACTTTAAACAGGTATAAATAAATGTTTTAAATTTTTGCGTCTGGTAAAACTTCTACACCTAATCTTGTGGTATCATCACGTTTATATCTATGAAAGCCGCCTCTCCGACTTCCTCCAATAACTATAATACGGCTGTCATGACCGCATACCTCAATAATAGTGTCCCCGCCAGGTACAAACCATAATCCCCCGCAGGGTTTTGCTAATTGTTTTACTGTTTCCTCTTTTTCTTTCCTAAGAGCGGTTATATCTGTAACCAAATTTGCCGGTACATTTAATTCGTCAATAGTAGCAATTTGTGCTAAGGCTTGTTCACAGTGAGCACGCTTACCGTCTGGGCAGCGCGAACAACTTTCTTGAAATACTTCAGATAAATTAATTTCACTCATTTCGAACAAATTTAATAAGATATTATATTACAATATCATGTATAATTTGTCAATGGTTCAGTGTTCTAGACGAAATTCGGACTGTTTTGACTAATAAAATAACTTATCGACCGCTGCTCGAACTAGCCCCATAAAACCATTCGTACGACGCTGGGAGGAGTAATCACCGCGTTCAAGTAAACGACGATGTGCAGCTGCTCGTTCTGGACCAACAACATCTTCATAACAACCTAAATCAATTCCCGTAATGAACAATTTAACTTCCCCGTTATCTAATTGTTGGGCATGAAGGTGGGCAGGGTTTGGTCTATGCGAATACTCATTGCTTAACTCTACTACATGAGAACTTACGACATGCGGTTGAGGTGATTGTTCTGGTGCCATTAAAAAAGTCTAACATTGATAATAAAGCAATAAAAGCATAAGCAAGATGGTACACCGTTCTTGACGATGTTCGGACCAGTTTAATAGTTATGTCTCTTTATGGGTAGCCGTGCGCCATAAATACTTTTGCAAGATTATGCCAAGGAGGTAACCAGCAACTACTACAATTTGTGCATCTATTAGTGCCGGCCGAGTAGAGTCACCTTCAGGCGCACCAGCAAACAAACCAAAGAAGCGAAGAGAGTATATTCCAAAAGATGTGAAATTGGTAAGTAAGTCAGCTAACGACGGAGCCTTAAGAATGCCATTTGTTTCAACGTAAGCAATAAGTACGAACATTGCTAAAGTCGCAAACAGCCACGGAAGCATTGCATGTTTTCTGGGCAAATACTTAACGAACAATATAAGCAATACGCTTATTGAACAAAACCCAATAAATTCAGCATAGAATATTTCATCCGACCAATTATCGTTACCGGCCTTACCTCTCCATATAAATACTGTTAATGCTATGACGAAGAATATTGCCGCAACTTTAATTTGCGTATGGCTAGATAGAAATCTTGTTACGGATTTTAGCTTCATTTACTAATGATAACTGATATAAAATGCATGGTACAGCGTAGTTAAGAATGTTCAAACTCAATCTAACTTAGCGTAGCTCGACCTGAGCTTTATCGGCAAGTTGATGCAGCCATCTATCAAGACGCTCTAGGTGTGCGTCACGAGCGGTATTATCGGCTTCCATGTTATCAAGACGTTTCAAAAAAGCATCAAGAGTATTAATCAAGTGGTCGTATTTTTGATTTAGCTGGGCAATGTCAGACTCGACTTTATTAAATCTTTCATCTACTCTATTCGAAAAATCACCAATAATGTTAGCAATATCGCTAACAGCACTATCAAGCATCGACTTAGTTACCGTGGGGTCATCTATCATGGTGTTAGTATTTTAAGCTTTAACTACAAATTGCTCAATAGTGCTTTAAACATATGTGCTTTAAACATAAGCGTGGTACACCTTCCAGTCTCGGCTTGGAATCGCCTCAAGAGTGAATTGTTACGGTGGCATGAAACATTCGAGGTTTCACCTCTGCCAAATCTGGCACAATAACTACCGTGCTGGATTAGAACCGATTATCACTTAGTTACCACCAGCCTGGTTTAAGTTTGGTGAAGCAGGAGTGTTAATCGGAGATACTTCCGGTTGAGGCAAGATTTTATTAATCGAAAAAATCACGATAAATGCCGAAATCAGACTTCCAAATAGAAGAGGGAACAATATACAAGTTGATAACAGAAAAGCTGCAATACTTAAAGGAATACATTTTGTTAAATAAGCTTTAATATTCTGATTCTGTTTGCGTACATACCTGCTACCAACCGCTATAGCAACTATATAACTAGTCAAATTGCCAATGCAAAGTACGATATAAATGAAAACAAAAGCAAAACCTTGAGCCTCATCACCCCCGGCGGGCCCCATTAACCACAGAATAAGCATCATTACACCCAAGCCTAATAATACTCCGCCAAAAAGTGACCAAAGCCATATCTTGAGGAACAATCGTGTCTGAATCGTTTTATTAACCATAAACCCAATTATATCAAGAACAAAGAACAAATTTACTTTGGCATAAGCACTTTGGTACACCTTCCGGTTTCGGCTTGGAACCGCCTCAAGGCTGAGTTGCTCCGATGGCACGAGACATTTGAAGTATCACCTCTGCCAAGTCCAGCTCAGTAACTACCGTACTGGATTAGAACCTGGTTTGACTTAAGTGAGGGACAAAAATAACTTTCTGATAGTTGCAGATTACCTGTTTTTGATAACAATTGAATGAGCGAACTTATCACCTAGTCTTTGGCTTTTTTTATTTGTAGCCATTACTACCATACCGAGTAAGTAGGGTATAACGTATGGAAATCCATCTATAATTCTGCATATATTCCTAATTATTACTCCACCAACACTCAACTTAGCTCCATCATCCTTAACCACTTTTATACCAGCGGCCAACTTACCAATCGTTGAACCTTTGGTAGCTTCTAAAATTATGAAATAAAGAGCTATTGCAATAACAGTAATCAGTCCTTTTAGGCCGATAAGTGAAACGGCAGGCCCTGCGCTAATACTATAACCGTTGCTTGAAAACTTCCATTCTAAAAATCCGCCCTGGTCGGTTAGAGAAAGTACTATGAAAATAAGCAATAGATCAATTAGCCCAGCACCAACCCTCTTACCGTCAATGTGAGTATTAAGTGCAACGGTGCTAACTTCATTGATTGTTGGGTTGGGTTGTAATGGTGAATCGTTACTTACAGTTTGCTGTTGATTTTGCGTATTTAATATTTGTGACTGTGGTGATTGAGGCTGAGGGGCTTGGGGTTTGTAATTATTCTGAGGGTCAGCTGGTTCCATAAGTAAATAATATCATAATGCTTATGCTGGTACGCCTGAAGGGATTCGAACCCATGACCTTTGGTACCGGAAACCAACGCTCTAATCCACTGAGCTACAGGCGCGTAGTATGCTTCTCCGAACTTTTGCATTGTATACCTAACCGGATATTAGGCAACATGTATAAAGCCTTATATCTCACACATTATACCAAGCAATACTATTGTTACTCAGCGTAAAAACGACTAAGTATAATCGATTATATCAACTCGATCTTGGTTGCTTCGAATCTGGTTCAGATTGTGACTTAGGGGTTGGAAGACCTTTCGGCCGACGTAGATCATCCGCCTTAGAAAGCGTGTTGTGTAAAACACGTAAAAATTCTTGAGCTTGCTCATAGCTCATACCAACACGAGCTACAGGCATTTTTTGTGCTTTGCCTCGAAGACTAATTCCTTCTTGCATAAAGTTAATTACCACACCATTTTTATCGGCAGCCAAAAGCGCTTGATCGCTATAAAGTATCCGAACATCAAGAGCCATCATAACCATTACGGGATGGCTAACTGCATTGTCTGCTACATTAGCAACTTTTTCATCGGGATCATCATAACCAGCCAGTATCCACAGATCGGAAGCCGCATCTTCTTGAATACCAAAATGACTTATCAATAACATCAAGATGTCTTCGCTCGGTCGTTCAATTCCCTGCTCAATCTGTTTCATCATAGCTTCATCTATCTCAACAGCGTCGGCGACTTCAGCAATGCTTTCTTGCTGTTTTTGGCGTAACACCTTAAGCCTTATACCGAGGGATTTAAGCGGTAACTTACTCGAAAACTCACCCATATATTTATAGTAATGCCTCTGTTCTTAGGATGCAAGTTAGATCGAGGTATAATAAGCGGTATGCAGATCCAACATAATGTTTCCTTGGCCGCCTACTCAACAATGCGATTAGGGGGTAAGGCCGCTCATCTCACTGAGGTTCATTCCCGTCAAGACGTGATAGAAGCTGTGGACTGGGCGGTCGAGAATCATATGCCACCGATCATGATAGGAAGCGGTAGCAATATATTTTGGAGAGACGAAGGCTTTGATGGACTTGTGCTAGTAAACAAGATTATGAGTTATGAAGATTTTGCCGAAGACGAAGTAAATCATTACTTAACTATAGGTGCGGGCGAAAACTGGGACAAGATAGTCGAGCGTAGCGTTAGCGAAAAGCTTAGTGGTATTGAGGCCTTAAGCCTAGTCCCAGGGACAGCCGGGGCTACACCAATTCAAAATGTTGGAGCTTACGGCCAAGAAATTTCCCAGACATTAGTAAGCGTCGAAGCCTATGACTTGCATACGCGACAAATGCTAAATATGCCTAATGAAAAATGCGAATTGGGTTACAGAACAAGTCGTTTTAAAACTACCGATCGTGATCGGTTTTTTATCACCGCCATAACGCTTCATTTAATGCGAATTAATCCAAAGCCACCTTTTTATACAGCCCTGCAATATTATCTCGATGAGAATAATATTCACGAATATACACCCTCAGTTATCCGTAACGCTGTTGTGAATATCCGCCAGGCAAAACTACCCGACCCAACGGTTGTGGCAAACAACGGTTCTTTCTTTGCCAACCCCATCGTAGGAGACAACGATCTGATGCAGCTGCTTTCTGATTTCCCGGATATGCCCCATTGGTTAGCCGAAAAAGGCGCTAAAATCCCTGCTGCTTGGTTGCTGGAACAAACCGGTTTTAAAGATCTTCATGATAAAGAAACCGGTATGGCCACCTGGCCGAAGCAACCTTTAGTGTTAGTTAACGAACATGCTAAAAATACCGCTGATTTACTTAAATTCAAACAAAAAATCGTTGAGGCCGTTCATGCCAAATTCAATATTACGCTCGTGCAAGAACCCGAACTTCTACCTTAGCCATTAACATATTAAGTACCTGCGTTGGTCTGTTATATTTCTAATTTATCGGTGTCCTTTTGTTATTTGCTTTTCTCGCCAGGCAAAGGATAGGCCTTAGTAAATTCTGTAATTGTTTCTTTGATACTTGCCAACTTTTTGTCATCGTTCCGGTAAGTAATGGCATCGTCGATCCAGTCGGAAATTTGCTCCATTTCAGCCTCCTTCATCCCGCGAGTAGTCAGGGCCGGGGTGCCGAGACGGATGCCGCTCGGATCAAAAGGTGGCCGGGGATCATAAGGAACGGTATTTTTATTGACAGTGATACCGGCTTTACTAAGCGCAGATTCAGCTTCGGCACCGGTAACGTTCTTTTCAGTCAGGTCTATCAGTATTAAATGGTTGTCTGTACCGCCAGTGACTAGCTGGTAACCTTTAGAGGTTAGTTTATTGGCCACAATTTTGGCGTTCTTGACAATTTGTTGACCATAAATTTTAAAAGCCGGCTGGGCAGCTTCATGCAAAGCAACAGCAATAGCCGCTGTTTGGTGGTTGTGCGGACCCCCCTGTAACCCCGGAATAATGGCACGGTCAATAAGCGTAGGTATGTTTTCTTTGCTGCGTGCTACGTTCTTCAAAGGGTTAGACGGTAAACCATTACATAGGATTAACGCCCCACGAGGACCGCGAAGGGTCTTATGCGTCGTCGTCATAATCACATCCGCAATTCCAGCTGGTGATGGGTGAGCGCCAGCCACAACTAGGCCTGCGATATGAGATATATCGGCCGCTAGAAAGGCTCCGCAGGTATCTGCGATTTCCCGCAGCTTTTGCCAATCGAATATTCGCGGATAAGCTGTAGCGCCTACAAAAATAAGTTTGGGCTTTTCTTTTTTCGCCAGCTCAGCCATGCCTTCATAGTCCAGGTAACCGTCGCGCCCAGTCCTGTACTGCACCGACCTATAATACACGCCGGAGAAGTTCACCTTTAGACCGTGTGTCATATGGCCGCCGAAGTAAAGTTCAAGCCCCATAACCGTATCACCGGGGTTAACTAGCGCAAAGTAAATTGCCTGATTGGCCGGCGAGCCAGAATATGCTTGGACATTAGCATGTTCAACACCGAATAATGATTTCGCCCGCTCACGGGCTATATTCTCGATTTTATCTACAAACTCGCATCCGCCATAGTAACGTTTACCCGGGTAGCCTTCAGAATATTTATCCGTCAACCTGGAGCCAAGCGCGTTTAACACCTCTGCTGATGTATGGTTTTCGCTAGGAATCATTTCCAAGCCTTCTCGTTGGCGGGTTGTTTCCTCAATGATTAGTTCTCTGATTTCTTCATCAATCATAATAAAACTCCTTTAAGTTCAATCTTGCCAAAAGTCAATTAAGTAGCTAGACCATGCTCTTTATTGTAGCAGCCCATACGACCGTACTAAACTAGATTTCACTAAGTTTCTACGCGTCCGGTCTTAACTGCCCAATGACCAAGGAACTTATTTTTGAGATTCAGACAGCATGGCATTGATGTGGTATTATTAGCCCCTAGTCAATAAATAAATAGTGTTTACTAAATATACCAAGAAAGATATACTCTAATCCATTATGCCAGAAGCAAACCAGAAAATTGGTCAGTTAATTAACCAAATACGACAAGAACGTGGACTTACGCAAGTAGAGTTCGCTAAACGGTTAAAGACTAGCCAGTCGGCAATAAACCGCATTGAACACGGTAACCAGAATCTTAGCATCGAGACACTGGGGCGTATTAGCGATGTATTAAACAAACAACTCATAACGTTAAATGGTTCAGCGGCTATTAATTTACGAATTGATGGAGGCCATGAGCTAAAGGGTGAAATTACTCTGAAGACGAGTAAGAATGCGGCCGTTGGTTTATTGTGCGCCAGTCTTTTAAATTTCGGGGTCACACACTTTCAAAACTTTCCCAGAATAGAAGAAGTTTACAGAATAATAGAGGTGCTTGAAAGTATGGGCGTACAAGTTAAGTGGTTGCCCGGTAACGATCTAGAAGTTCGACGGCCAGCGGTGCTAAAACTTGATCATTTGGATGCGATTGCGGCCCGTAAGACCCGAAGTGTCCTGATGATGATCGGACCATTAATACATGACTACAAAAAATTTAAAATCCCATATGCGGGAGGCTGTAAACTTGGTACCCGTACTGTAGCGCCACATCTTTATGCCTTAGAGCCCTTTGGTGTAAATATTGTTGCTACGACTGGTTATTACCACATTAGCGTTAAGAAAAAGCCCGCTCATCGAATAGTCCTATATGAATCGGGTAATACTGTAACCGAAAATACGCTATTCGCTGCCGCCCGTACTGAATCGCCCACCACCATTCAAGCCGCCAGTGGCGATTATATGGTGCAGGATGTTTGTTGCTTCTTGCAGAAGCTGGGGGTCCGCATTGATGGCATTGGTTCACAATTTCTCACTGTTCACGGCTTAGCTCGTATTAAGAAAAATGTCACATTCGCTCCAACCGAAGATCCAATTGAAGCCATGTTCTTTATTGCGGCGGCCATAGTCACGGATTCAAAAATTACGATTAGACGAGTACCGTATATCTGGATCGGCCTGGAGCTACTGAAATTGGAAAAGATGGGCTTAAAATACACATTGTCTAAGCCATATAAGTCAGCTAACGGCATGGTTGATCTGGCTGATTTGACAATTGATAAGCACCACGGTGAACTTATCGCCCTAGAAGAAAAGTTACACCCAAACCTATACCCTGGTCTTAACCCGGATAATTTGCCTTATTTTGTGCCAATATCGGCCATTGCCAAGGGCCGCACTTTGATCCATGACTGGATGTATGAGAATCGGGCAATTTACTACACCGAGCTAACTAAAGTTGGTGCCCAAATCGAGCTAGCAGATCCGCACCGCCTGTATGTAACGGGTCCAACAAGGTTTACGGTCGGTGATGTTGTTTGCCCACCAGCGCTTAGACCAGCCAGTTTGTTACTTATAGCCATGCTAGCAGCTCGTGGAGTCAGTACGCTACGTAATGTTTATACTATCAATAGAGGATATGAAGACTTAGCTGAACGCCTTAATTCTTTAGGCGCGCATATTACAGTACTTCAAGAACTATAAACTTGTTCTTAATCTGTTATAATTACCGTGAGCGCGGGTGTCGTACATCGTTTAGTACACTTGTTTTCCAAACAAGAAAGGCGGGTTAGACTCCCGCTACCCGCACCAAGTTTAAAACTAATTGCCCCCGTAGCTCAGTGGATTAGAGCAAGAGACTTCTAAGCTCAAGGTCGCAGGTTCGAGTCCTGTCGGGGGTACCATCTTGTTTATGCTTATTTTCTATCTGATTAACACCCCAGCCACAACAAGGATTTCCGTAATAATTCAAACTTGCTTTAGAGTCTTGTTGATTTGTTATGATTAACTTATGCAGCAAGTACCCAAAGATTCATGGTTTAGCCCGAGTATAGAAATATTAGATTCTTCAGTGCACGGTAAAGGTACCTTTGCAAAAACAAATATTAAAAAGGGTGAAGTTGTAGAAGTATGGGGAGAATACTGGCAGGGTAAAAAGACTGTTGAATACACCGATAACAAAGAAAAAGTTGAAGAGGCTGAAAAGCAAGGCAAGTCAGTCATGTATTGGGATACTGACCTTTTCAGCATTGAGGAAAGAGGCGCTGATGATGGCTATTTTATTAATCACTCCTGCGACTCTAATTTATGGTTTAAAGATGCTTTTACTCTAACCGCCCGCAGAGATATCAAGCCAGGCGAGGAAGTAACTATTGACTACGCGTTATTTGGTTCAAATGACGGTTTTATAGCTATATCGAATTGCCATTGTGGTGCCATTAACTGTCGGCATAAAGTTACAGCCGATGATTGGCGAAGAAAAGATGTCCGGGGAATATATAAAAAACACTTTTCACCTCTACTCAACAAGAAGATAGCTGAACAAACTTAGGTTCGAACTGCCTTGATTACGCTGTACCATAAGCATTTTCAATCCTGTTTATAATTACTACTGACTAGGTTTTTCCACACTCTTTTTGAAAATCAGTTTATTAGTAGGAAGAATTCTCAAGACAATATAAAGAACAGTAAACCATATGAACCAATCGGCTATAAAGGCAAAATAGTTATTTACTTTTGTACCTGTAACCACATAACCAGGTAGAGGCTCTTGAATAGTTCCAGCTGTATTTTGGGTGGATATTGTGGTTACTTTATGAAAAGAAAGCGGGAATCCACGTCGTTGAACAACGGAAGTAGTAAGCCCACAATCCCCGCAACTAACTTCATTATAATCTGGTGTAGGCGTACCGCTATAAACATATAAAGTTGTGGCTATCGTAATAGTAAGTGATACTGCTAACAAGATATCAAGCAGAAGCCACTTTTTATGCATAACTAGAATATATCACAAACAGATAATGTGTGAGTCTGACCCACATGCACTTTTAAATTGTTAAGGTACGAACAACTTGCTAACTCGTGAGCCACATGAGCGGAGCGTGCAGCAACCGTTGCCAGTACTCCCAGATAGTCCTGAACCAGGACAAC
>Ga0182030_10010350_pt1 | contig 18954 bp, 16 predicted proteins | sample 812S3MmetaG_FD_121299 | JGI IMG/M metagenome (GOLD analysis project Ga0182030, IMG submission 121299) | Permafrost microbial communities from Stordalen Mire, Sweden - 812S3M metaG (Illumina Assembly) | ecosystem: Environmental > Terrestrial > Soil > Wetlands > Permafrost | place: Sweden...
ACCACCCGACGGTGCGAGCAGGCAGGTAGCCCGCTGATCGCGGACCGTGACGAATAGCTTGGCAAGCAGCCATGCGAACATGGCTATTCGACACACTTCGAACATCGCTTATTACCAGTTTCGACTCTGGGGCCTCGCTCCACGACGTGCAAGACGCCGCGGGGCACGCGGACCCACGCACGACGCAGCGCTATAACCGGGCTCGGTTCAACTTGGACAGGCACCCGACCTACGCGCTCGCGGGGCTCATCTGACGACTGTCCGCGAGGGCGCCCTTCAGGTCGACGCCGAGCGCGGGCGCGCCCGTGGCTGGTAGCGTGGGACTGAATGGAGCAGCGGGGGTAAAGCCCTGATGGCACAGAGAGGGACACGTGAAGAAACTTCTAGCCGTGCTCGTGACCTCGGCCGTAGTGCTTATGAGCCCATCGGTGGCCATGCCGACTGCGAGAAAGGCCAAGCCCCGGCCGCCACAGAACAACACCCTCGCCCAGCTATACGCCGCCTTCGATGTGACCTCCTCGGGGGCGCTGACCAACTCGAATGGTGATAGTTGCGGGGACGGTAGCGCCGACGACAACGTGGTCCAATTCACAGCCACGATCCATAACTTGACGCCCAAGACGATCGTGGCGATCCGTGTCGTGATGACATGGGGCTTTGTGGACGTCTACCAGGCCTACCGTAGCTACAGCGTCGAATGGAACCAGGCACAAAAAGTGCTCCCGCACGGAGCTGTCAAGGAGACGGATAACTTCGAAACGATCGACTGCAACAATAACGGCCGATTTTGACGTGCAGAGCAATGGCGGCGGCAAGTTCAGCTGGGTGCCTCTGGAGGTCGTTTTCGCTAATGGTACGCGTATCGGCCCCCCGCCGACCGTGGCCGAGGAATAGGCGGACGGTTCAGCCGTTCGCGACTAGAGGACGTTGGGGCTGCTAACGGATCAGGCGATTGAGCCGGCGTCCGAGGGATCGCCTCCAGCGCTCTCCTCGTCGGCTTGCCGCGTTGCCATGACGACCAGCATGACGAATGGCGCTCACGAGCAACAGCCCGACCAGCACCTGGACTCCCGAGATCCGGAGCTGTGCGTTCAGTTGGACCTGAAGGACGGGTTGGCGTAAAACCACAACGGGCGCGGACTTGACTCTGGCTTTGTCAGCGACGCTCTGGAGGCCCGCAATCAGGCTCGCACTGCTAGCGCCGAGATCAAGATGACGACGGCAGATAGGACTTTTTGGATAAGGCCAGTTAGCCGGAGCAATCACTAATCGACGCGTCCGAGGTGCTCATCACGTCCAGGGCGTCATCGTTGGTGACGGTCACCTGGTAGCCCTCGATGAAGTCCGATCCGGCCGGGACGACCTGGTCAGGCTGGATCTGGATGACTCCGTAGCCCCCACCGTTCTCGGGCGTGGCAGTCAGCGTGCAGTCGTAGGTGCCGCTGTAGTCGCTTGTGCCGCTGTTCGCCCAGTCGACCTGGATCTGGACCTGTTCGGTTGATTCTGGGGTGACCGAACTGACCGTGGCGGATATATCGTCGCTGGCACCGCAGGCTGCGACGGATAGTGAAAGCGCTACCAGCACGCCAACCAGTACGAAGGTCTTTTTCATAGCCCCACGTTCACGCCCTCGGAGAACATGGAGTCGTGCAGCTCAACCTTGGCGAGCTTGTCCCCCACCGGCACCTGGAAGGGCACGAGGGCCGTGATGCTGAGGCCGGGGTTGATCGTGCTCATGTCACCGGTATCGCTCATGTTGAACAGGGCGTTGTCGTCGGCCTGGTACTTCCGACCGCTGGCGTCATAGGCGTACTGGTTGGAGGCGAAGAATTGTTCGCCCGTACCCTTGTCGGCGTTGACGGTCATGGTGAGCAGGCACTCGGTGGCCCCTGCTGGGACGCCGCCGACCTCGATGGAGATGGCGTGCCCGCATTGCATGCCCTTCACTACGAAGGCGAAATTGCCGTCTTTCGCCACCTGGCCGATCCTGGCCATACCTCCCGAGGTGACGGCTCCGGTGGCATTGGTACCAGTGCTGGTGTTGGCCGTGTTGTTGTTCTTGTGGGCGGCATTGATCGCGATGGCAATAATGACGCCGATGACGATGAGGCTGAAGACCCCTCGAAGAGCCGAGGGCTTGCTATTTGCCATTCTGTCTCCTCTCTACGGGACAAGAAGTAGGCAGACAGCGCGCTCGGAGACGACGGACGAAACCGTCGGGACTCGGGTGCCTGTCGCTGCGTCGCTCAGAGGCTGCCGTTGGTGGCTTGGTTGGGCGAAGGCTATGAGGGCGTTCCCCATGGTTGTCCTTCCTGGGCTCCGGGATACCACGTCGGTGGAAAAGGCGGGTAGTGCCGAAGGACCTTTGCCGCGCCGGGCGGGCCGTGAGTTGAAGCTCGCGCCAAGGACACCGCTCACGACCTGCTACGACACCACCTTTAGCACTGTCTGTCGGAGGTGAGCAGGAGTAATCTGCTGTCATGAAGTACCACTGACAGTGGATGAGCCGCTACGAAGCCGACCTATTTGAGGAGGGCACCGGGTGGACGGGTCGGTCGGGGGTTACCCCAAGGGGTCCGCAGCAAGAGGCGTCCCAACGGCAATGGCCCTTCGGCGGTCACTGGGTTGGGCGTGGTTACCTCGGGCCTGAGAGGGGCTTTAGGAGTCGTTCTCCGTGCGCTAGATTTGGTGGCCGATGGATGGGACCGAGATAGCCTCCATAGTCGCCGCAGGCACCTCGTTCGTGGCAGCGGTTTCCGCGATTGTCGCAGCCGTGATAGCCGGCAGGGCTTCGATGAAGACCACGAGGCTTGCGGCGCAACTCGCACAGGGTGGTGAACTCCAGAAGTGGCGGCGCGACCAGCAGCTTCCGCTGTTGGGCCAACTCCTTTCCTGCGCTCGACAGCATCTCGACGTGGTCGGCCGTTGCATAGTCGCACCTAGTGCTGAGCTACGGGCTCAGGTTGAGGCCCTAAAGGGCCAGATTCAAGTTCTCCAACTGGAATTAGAATGTCTCAGCACCCCCGTCTTGGCGGATGCGGTGGGCAAGCTTGTGAACCTTCATCTTGACCCTCCTAACCTGTGGAAGCGGGCGATCAATGATGCGGAATACCGAGCCTGGGTGGGAGATCTCGCGCCGCTGTATTCGTCGGTTATTGTCGCCTCACGAGCCGTCTTCGAAGCGCCGGACAACCTGCCCACGCGACTGCTAGGCCTTGCCGGCGCTGGAACGTAGGGCTAACGCTAAGCTGGCTTACGTGGCCGGGTGGCTTTATACCGTCCGAGCGATGAGGGGTAGCCTCTTTTACCAGCTGACCGCCGAGATCGGTGGAGCCCCCTAGCGTTCGAGGATGGCCGCTGGTCGGGCGGCCAAGCTCGCTACGGGAGGCCTTCGGGTGGGCGCCCACCGTGCGGCTGACGTGCGGAGGGCAAGGAGCTGGTGCCCGATGAGCGTGAGCAGGAGGTGATTGGCGTGGCTCGCCGCGGCTCGCCGCTGGCGGGAAGGCCTTAGCAGCCGCCAGATCGCCGCTCGCCTCCAGGAGGTTGGCCATCGGCCGAAGGCTGGTGTCAGGTGGTCGTCCGTCCAGGTGGGCGAATTTTGCGAGAACGCGGGTAGGAGGCTGGATGACCCCGTTTGCTCTGCCGCGCACACCTGAGGCGGTTCGACAGTCGTCGCCCCTGGGCGATGGGCAACACCGAGGTGCTCGGCTAGGACGAGTCACGGCTGCTCGATCACAGGTACTCGGCGCCATCGCCCAGTACGAGCGCGCCCTCATCCGATCGAGGATGGCCACCGGGAGCACCGGTGGCCGCTGGCAGTTCGGCTGGCGTGCCTCTGCGGGCGCCGCCAGAATGTCACGGATGGGAACCTACTAGCGTCGAGTTCGATGACAGAGCAGCCTGGCCCGGTGCAAGCGGAATCGGGGGCGTCGAGCGCGGGATCGGAAGACCTGATCTGGCACTACACCAACTCCGAGGGGTTAATTGGCATCCTTACGGAGGATAAGTTGTGGGCCACAGACCTTCGGTTTCTAAATGACTCCAGTGAACGCCGATATTCACTGGATTTACTTGAGGAGGTTGTGAACGAGGTACGGTCCGGATCATCGGAGGATGAACTTACGGGCGTCAATCAACGCTGGGAATGGCTGAAGCAAATGCAGGCAGAGATTCCACTATATGCTGTTTGTTTTGCCCGGAATCGAGATGATTTGAACCTGTGGCACAACTACGCAGGCCGTGCCTACGCTATCGGACTTGATCGCAACATTCGGTGGAGGAACAACTACGCTTGGCGCCGCGGGCGGCAGGCACATGACGTGGAGCCGCCGATACCGGGACGAGTGGACCTCAGGAGTGTCAGTTATGGGAAGGTTGGCAATGAGGAGAAGGAGTCACTGATCAGTGCGCTCAAGGACTTTCAACCTGGAAGTGGGGGAAAGGCGTTCACGGACACCATGTTTCTTCCGATGATCGCCTCCATCAAGCATCCTGCCTTCTGTTCAGAGGGCGAAGAACGCTTGATCATCTCTTCTGGTGCACATGGGCTCGGGCTCCATCCCCGTCCACTGGAGCCCCTCTTCCGGCCAACAACTATGGGGCCGACGCCGTACATAACGGTGTCGCCGGTAAGGCCGTCCATACAAGAGGTCAGGGTTGGACCGGGACCAGAGCAGGACCTGCGAATCCTTGCGGCTGAGACGTTGTTGAAGGAAGTCCTTCCGGACCGCGCAATCCCCGTGCGTGGTTCTGCAATCCCATACCGCCCTACCCTCTAGGCGGGCTGGGCCGAGGAGTGATGGGTCGTAGGCACGCCAACGGGTTGGCGCGGCGAGGGCGCTACGACGTGGTCGAGCCTCGGCGTGGTACGCCTGGAAGTGGGCTACCGATGCTCGTCACCGGCCCGTATGGCGTGCCCGTCAGCGCCGTCACGGCTTGGTCGTCCATCGCCTCGGTTGGCGGCCACGTTATATCGCCCACGCTCGGCGGCCAGACTCGGACCATCGCCAGGTCAAGCTCGCCCCGCTGATACAGGCCGGGGACATCTCGTCCCCGGAGACCGACAAGTACCGAATGCACTATGAGTTCCCCGAAAATGACAGTCAGCAGTTCAGCATGGGGTTCGCCAGCCGGGAGTTCACCGAATGTCTGAGTGGCGAAAGTGGTAGCGCGTAGATGAAAACCGCTGTGTTTCAATTGCCCCTTGTACTGGCCCAACCGAAGTTGGAACTGTGGCGGGGGATTACGTACCGCGTAAAAGGCTTTGAGGTCTGCGTCAAGCACCACAGGATGGTCATTCGGGCGTCTCAGGTCGTAAAGCATCGCCTTCAGGGCGGCCCAGCGAGCGACGATTCGCTGTTGTGCTGGGCTGATCGTTATACCCTGACCAGCAAGTGCCGGGCGCAGAATGGCGGACGCGTTGAGTTCAATATTTCCCATCCACTTCTTGTTGCAGTTTGGACAGACAACCGGAAGTTTGAGCGAAGCCGCCGACCCAACCAGCTTTTGATGCTGGTTGATCATGGCTCCCAGGTCATTGGTATCTGTTTCGATGAACAAGGTACGTGGGTCGCCATGAAGCCGACGAAGCTCCCTCGCGATCCAGTGAGGCACGACATCTTCCTTGCTGAGCTTCCCGACCCTCTTGCAAAAGATGCACGCACCGTAGTGAGTCTTCGTCACGACCTAACCTCGGAGGATGGAAAACGAACCGGAAGAGGAACCACCTCAGGAGATGCCCAGAGTAACGCGGATGCCCGTCCCGACCACGGCAACGGCGGACGGTTAGAGCGAGTCGCTCTTCTCCTAGTTGCAGGACGCGCACAGGAGTTGCAGCTTCTCCACTGTCGTAGAATCACCCAGGGCGACAGGAGATTAGTTGAACGCGGAAAAAAAACTCATCGTCAACGAGCGTTACCTGCTTGGTGCCCACGTTGCGCTCAATCAGTAGGTCGATCAAGCGTTCGCCGTCGATCAGGTCAATCGGTTTGTAGCCAGGTAAGGATGCCTGTTCCTCAGCCTGCTGAGTAAAGACGCTGGTTGTCACGAAGATGCCGCGATCAAAGGGACCGAGCGCTCCCTGGAGTTCCCGAATCTGATGAGGGACGACCTTGTTACCCTCGACGTACCGCTTGCATTGGACCCCGACTCGGAAGGAAACGACTGGGCTGACTCGCAAGTGGCCGTCGATGTCGATGCCGCGGTCCCCGGCCTTTCCCACCGTCTGGACCTGGGCGAGGCCAAGCTCGGTTAGTAGTCTCTTACAAAGGCTCTCAAAGCCGGAAGGGCTCAGGGCTAGGACTGCCGAACGCACGCTGTTCCGCAGGCTGACCTCTGCCGAGTCCTCAGCGTCGACGGGCGTTGGTGTCTCGTTGTCCTCGTCGGCGTCATCGGCAGCGGAGGTCGCGTCCCACGCCCGTGTGGCCCGAACCTTCTTGAACAGGTCGAGCGCGGTGGAAGGGCTCTGTTCGTCAAGCGACAGGGCCATGCCCTCGGGGGTTAGCTCCCAACGCCCGTGATGCGATCCGTCCACTAGCCCCGCCCAGACCAGGTAGTTGCGAGCCCAATGGACCTGGTTGTTGACCCTGAGCGCCCCGCTCTTGGTCGTCTGGGCACGCTCGTCGTCGCTGATGGCGAGGGCTTTGACGACGCTGTCCACTACGTCCCTGGGAGGCGCGGACCCTCCGACGTCCCGGAGTGCCGCAATGATCGGCCAGAGGAAGCGGATGAACTGGGGTCCAGTTGACATAAGGGCATCTTCGCGCCGTCTCGGCCCCAGTGGCTACCCGCGGTCAATCAGCAGTTGTGCGCCCTCGGGGACCCGCTACTCCGCGGCGCGAGCCGATGGATATGGGCAAGCGGTCGGCCTTCCTGGAGGTTTCACTCGCGAAGCGTCGTGCCAAAGCCCTCGGGGGACTACCCTCTTGTCGGAGGTCATGCCGTGCCTAGTCATCAGTTCGCGTGGGATAAATTGCCTCTTGACCTGCTGAAACGCCTTGTACGCGACCTCCAGCTGGACGGCTCAGATCCAGCCAAGGCACTCGTCTCTAGGTACGGTTCTCTGCCTACCGACGACTTCGTTTCCGACGCGTGGGACTCGCTGCGGGAACGTTGGCTGGGCCACGATGGCGAGGCTCTGGAGGCTGTCGTGGAGGATCTGTGGCAGAGGTCCCGTGACGGCTATCGGCTCCCATCGACGGCCAAGGACCGGCTTGAGTGGCTCCGCGGACGGAACAAGAGCCCGCGGCTTCGGGAGGTCGTACTGGGCCACTTCCTCGCTGCCGGTGGGGGCTACGTGGGTGTTCCGACGCCGAGGACACCCGAGAAGGGTGAGTTGACGAGGTCAACGGTCAACCTCGGGTCCGGAGGCCCAGGTAGCCAGGCTCCAGGTTCGACGCAAGCCGGAAAGAGTGGCGCCGCACCTGGACGCCCCCCGTCCTCGACCTCTGGGGTCGGGAGGGACAACAGGACCGTGACCAAGCTCACGCTGCCCCAGCTCGAACGTCACCTCTATGCAGCCGCGGACATTCTGCGGGGGAAGATGGACGCCTCCGAGTTCAAGGAGTACATCTTCGGGATGCTGTTCCTGAAGCGGTGCTCGGATCAGTTCGAGGGTGAGCGGCAGCGGGTCATCGCCTCTGAGTTGAGCAAGGGGCGCACACCCCAACAGGCGGACGACCGCGCCAACCGACCGGACTTCTACATGGACTCGTTCTTCGTCCCAGCCAAGGCAAGGTGGGACTTCCTGCTCAACGAGGTTCACCACAACGTCGGCGACGGGCTCAACAAGGCGCTGGCGGCGTTGGAAGAGGCGAATAGCGCCCTTGAAGGCGTCGTTCAGCACATCGACTTCACCCGCAGGGTCGGACAGTCCTCGATACCTGACAAGAAGCTGCGGGATCTGATTGTCCACTTCTCGAAGCATCGTCTCCGCAACGAGGATTTCGAGTTCCCTGATCTTCTCGGCGCCGCTTATGAATACCTGATAGGCGAGTTCGCAGACTCCGCAGGCAAGAAAGGTGGCGAATTCTACACCCCTCGGTCCGTGGTCCGAATGATGGTGCGTCTCATTGAACCACGCGAGGGCATGCGCATTTACGACCCTTGCTCCGGGTCAGGCGGCATGCTCATACTCTCGAAGGAATACATCGAAGAGCGTGGCGGTAACGCCCACAACCTCGCCCTCTTCGGCCAGGAGAACAACGGAGGGGTCTGGTCCATCTCGAAGATGAACCTTTTGCTCCACGGCATCCCTGACGCCGACGTGCGTAACGAAGACACCCTAGCGGCACCGCAGCACACCGAAGGGGGGGAGCTGATTCGGTTCGACCGCGTCATAACCAATCCTCCTTTCTCGCTGAACTACAGCCAAGAGGGAATTCCCTTCCCCGAGCGCTTCCGGTATGGCTGGTGCCCCGAAGGAGGCAAGAAGGCCGACCTCATGTTCGTCCAGCACATGATCTCGGTCCTGCGACCACAGGGAACGATCGCCACCGTCATGCCGCACGGCGTGCTCTTCCGGGGAGGGGCTGAGCGCGATATCCGGAAGGGCATACTGGACGACGACCTGCTGGACGCTGTCATCGGACTTCCGCCGAATCTCTTCTACGGTACGGGCATACCTGCATGTATCCTGGTACTGCGCGCCAAGGGCGCGAAACCGGCGGAGCGTCGAGGCAAGGTGCTGTTCATCAACGCCGATGCCGAGTTCTCGGCGGGGCGGGCTCAGAACTTCTTGCTGGCTGAGCACGTCGAGAAGATCGTGTCGGCCTACCACGCCTTCACCTATATTCACGGCTACGCGACCGTTGTGACCTACGAGGAGTTGGTCGCAAACGACGTAAACCTCAACATCCGGCGCTACGCTGACAACGCACCGATGCCCGAGCCCCACGACGTGCGGGCCCACTTGGTCGGTGGTGTCCCTAAGCGCGAAGTTGCCGACAGGGCCGAACTCTTCGGTGCGCACGGCTTCAACCCGTTACACGTCTTCGTCGAGCGTGACCGCGACTACTACAACTTCTCCGACACGATCGCGTCGAAGGCGGACCTCCAGAAGCTGGTAGCTGTCGACTCTGGGGTTGCTACTCGGGAAGGCGAACTGACCGACGGTTTTGCTGCGTGGTGGGACGCGAACTCCAAGTTTATCGTTGAGCTGCCCGAGACTAAGGCACTCATGGCAGCACGTGCGACCCTTCTCGACAGCTTCGTTGGCACGCTCACACCGGTGGGTCTTCTTGATCGGTTCCATGTGGCCGGTGTCATTGCGAGCTGGTGGAGTGCTATCCAGTTCGATCTCCGCGCCCTGGCGACTGGCGGGTTCGGTGCGGTCATCGACGGATGGGTTACAACGATCACGACCGCCCTAGATGACAATACGGTCAGGGGCAATCCGATCGATCACCGGCTCGTCCGAGTCCTGCTCCCCGAGTACCTCGCCGAGATCGAGCGAGCTGCGGTCCGACGTGCCGACCTTGACGCAGCCGTAAAGGCGGCGACCAGCAATGGAGGGGACGAAGTCGATGATGAGGCAGATGCCGAGGACCCTCTGTCGGCAGGCCTCATTTCGGAAGGCGAGCTGGTTGCACTCAAGAAAGAACTGGCTGCCGCGAAGAAGGCGGCAAAGGCTCTGGAGCAGGAGCTCGTTTCCAGACTCAGATCGGCGCGTGATCAACTCTCCCGACACGACGAACAGAGCCTAGTTCTAACGATAGCACGCTCAGACCTCGTTGAACAGCTTGACTCTTATCTTGCCTCGCATCGTCAACGAATCGCATCGGCGTTGGAGGGTTGGTGGGACAAGTACGCCGTGACATTGCGAGTGCTCGAAGTCGAGCGCGCCTCGGCGCAACGTCGGCTGGCCTCTTTCCTCTTGGAACTGGGCTATGCCTGACCCAGTGCGTCGCGAGCCGGTCACTGCCTTGGCGGAGCTGAACCCGAGGACAGTGCTACCACCAGACACTGAGTGCTCCTTTATCGGCATGGAGGATGTTTCTGAAGAATGTGAATGGATCAGCAATCGGACGCGATCAAGTCGTGAGGCCGCTGGGTATACGACCTTCTCTAACGGCGATGTGCTCTTTGCAAAGATCACGCCTTGCATGGAAAATGGTAAAGGCGCGATCGTCGATCGATTGATCGGGGGTCACGGTTTTGGCAGTACTGAGTTTCACGTCCTCCGTGCCCGGCCTGGCGTCGCAAAGGAGTACATCGCACAGTGGATGCAGTCCCGGACTCTCCGGTTGAAGGCTGAAGCCTTCATGACGGGCTCTGCTGGACAGCGGCGAGTGCCGTCGGAGTTTTTCAGCAGGTTCGAGGTTCCCGTGTTCTCGCTCCGGGAGCAGCGACGGATTGGCGAGATCCTTAACACCGTGGACGACACGATCCGCTCGACCGTTCGCTTCATCGCCAAGCTCGAAGATATGAAGAAGGGATTGCGTCATGATCTGCTGTCACGAGGCCTTAACGAGAATGGCGTTGTGCGTCCCAAGGCAAGTGAACGATCAGATCTGTACCGTGACACGCGTGTCGGCCAAGTGCCCAGGGAATGGGATGTCGGACTTTTGGACAGCTTTGCCACTCGCGGAAGCGGCCACACGCCAAACAAGAACGTGCCTTCTTACTGGGACGGCGGGATTAGGTGGGTGTCCCTCGCAGACTCCGAGCGTCTGGACAATGTGTGGATTCAAGAGACCGACAAGGAGATCAGTGAACTAGGAATTGCGAACTCATCAGCAGTGAAGCATGTTGACGGAACCGTGATTCTCAGTCGAGACGCGGGAGTCGGGAAGAGCGCCATCCTTGTAGGCACCATGGCCGTCAGCCAGCACTTCATGGCGTGGACATGCGGTGCTCGTTTGAACAATGTCTATCTCTATTACTGGTTGCAACACGCTAAACCTCGTTTTGAGGCAATTGCAATGGGCAGCACGATCAAGACCATTGGCCTGCCGTACTTCAAAGGGCTGGAGATCGCGGTCCCCAGCAGACGGGAGCAAGACGCGGCGGCGGACTTTTTGCTCGACTCCGACCGGCTGATCTGGAAAGCGGAAGCGGAGCGGGACAAACTGCGGGCCGTGAAGGCGGGCTTGATGGAAGACCTTCTGACGGGCCGTGTCCGGGCTACTACCAGCGAGGATGCAGCGTGACCTCGGCGATACCAAACGAGTACACGGAAGTCGAGCTTCCCCTGCTTCGGCAACTAATCGGCATGGGCTGGTCACATATCGAGGGCTCGAAGTGGGAAGCCTCGGCCTCAGATCGCGAGACATTTCGCGAGGTCGTCCTGTCCGGTCACCTTCGGGCAGCGCTACACCGGATCAACGTTGACGACGATGGTAACGAGTGGCTGGACGAGAGCCGGATGGCACAGGCCGAGGCCGCGCTGCTGCGAGCGCCAGCACCTAAGCTGATCGAGGCCAACCAAGAGGTGACATCTGTTCTCCTTACGGGAACGACGGTCGACGGCATCGAGGGGAGGGACGGCGGGCGAGGTCAGACGGTGCATTACATCGACTGGGGGCACCCGGAGCGGAACGATTTTCTGGCCATCAACCAGTTCCGTGTCGACGAGCCAGGTAGCCAGGCGCACAAGTACGTTGTTCCGGACATTGTTCTTTTCGTCAACGGCATCCCGCTGGTTGTCATTGAGTGTAAGAGCCCATACATTATCAACCCCTCCGCTGAAGCCATCGACCAGCTTCAGCGCTATTCTAACCGGCGGGCACGCGTGCATCAGGACGAAGGCAACGAGCGTCTGTTCCACTTCAACCAGTTCGTTATTGCGACGTACTTCGACAAGGCGATGGTAGGCACGTTTACCGCGGAGGCCGAGCACTTTGCTGAATGGAAGGAGACAGAGCCAGTTCCACGAGAGGAGGTAGCGTCGGAGCTAGGAAAACCTGCACACGAGCTGTCGAGCCAAGAGGTCCTCGTTGCCGGGATGCTTCGGCCCGCTCACCTCTTGGACATCGTTCGGAACTTCACCCTGTTCATGGCAATGGACGGACGGACCATCAAGATCATCACCCGGTACCAGCAGTACAGAGCGGTGCAGCGGTCCGTCGCTCGTCTAACTACGGGGAAGACACGGTTAGAGGACGGGGAGTTCGACCGCCGAGGCGGGGTCGTTTGGCACACCCAGGGGTCCGGTAAGAGCTTGACGATGGTCTTCCTCATCCGCAAGATGCGCACGCTTTTTGAGCTTCGGCGGTTCAAGGTCGTTGCGGTGACGGACCGGACCGACCTCCAGCGTCAGCTCAGTGACACGGCCGCGCTGACGGGTGAGACGGTCGAGGTGGGCAACTCGGTGGCGAAGGTGAAGGAACTGCTTGCGCGCCGAGGGCCTGGCCTGGTTTTCGCCATGATCCAAAAGTACCGGGAAGTCGACGCCGACCTAGATGGCGAGAAGAGCAGCGCCAAACGCAAGCCCGAGGAGCGGGAGCCCTTCGGGTTGCTCAACGAGAGCGACGCCATCGTCGTCCTCGTTGACGAGGCGCATCGCTCTCACGCGAACGTGTTGCACGGGCACCTGCTGGACGCGCTACCCAACTGCGCCCGCATCGGTTTTACCGGTACACCGATAATCATGGGCGACCGCAAACGTACACATGAGATCTTCGGCGCGTTCATTGACACCTACACCATCCGGGAATCCGAGCGGGATGGGGCCACGGTGCCAATCCTGTACGAGGGACGGACGACACGGGGCGCCGTGACCGAAGGGCGGGACCTCGACGAGGTGTTCGAGGACATGTTCGCCGAGCAGAGCGAAGAAGAACTTGACGCCATCAAGAAGCGGTGGGCGACTAGGGGCAACGTTCTTGAAGCGCCCAAGATGATCGAGGCCAAGGCACGCGACATGTTGCGCCATTATGTCGACGGCGTCATGCCCAACGGGTTCAAGGCTCAGGTGGTAGCAACGAGCAGACTTGCTGCCGTCCGCTACCGTCACGCGTTCCTTAAGGCTCGGGACGAACTGGTGGCCGATGCCGAGAGCCTCAGTCCCTCGCTCACCACGCCAGAGGCGTTAGACCGTGCTGGTGAGATGCCTACAAAGACGGCCCGTCTTGTCCGTGCCTCCGCCCACCTCCCACTGATCAAGTCTCTGGACTTTGTGCCCGTTATCTCTGGCGCCCACAACGACGACCCGGACTGGCTCCAGTGGTCTGATGGCGACAAGCAGAAGGCCAACATCGCCGCGTTCAAGCGGCGTCTTGGCGATGTCTCCCAGGAGGACCCAGGCAAGGTGTCACCGGTCGCGTTCCTGATCGTGAAGTCGATGCTGCTGACGGGTTTCGATGCGCCAGTGGAGCAAGTCCTCTACCTGGACCGTTCCATCAAAGAGGCCGAGCTGCTCCAAGCCATAGCCCGTGTCAACCGGACGGCGTCGGGCAAGAACGCCGGGTACGTAGTGGACTACTACGGCGTGGGCGATCACTTGAAGGAGGCTCTCGCGGCCTATTCGAGCGAGGACCTCGACGGGCTGTTCCAGAGCATCAATGACGAGCTGCCCAAGCTGGCCGACAGATGCCAACGGGTGCGGACCATCTTTTTGGAGCGCGGCGTCGAGCGGTTCGCGACGGAAGACGATGTCGAGGAATGTATCGCCCTTTTAGAGGAGGAACGTCGACGCGCCGCCTTTGAGGTCGCACTGAAGCAGTTCCTCACCACGCTGGACATCGTCACGCCCCGACCCGAGTCGCTGCCGTACCAGCGTGACGCGAAGTTCTTCGGCATGGTACAAATGAGGGCACGGCGTCGCTACCGGGATAGCGACACGTTCGACGTGTCGCTCTACGGTGACAAGGTCCGTAGCCTCATCGACGAGCACGTCTTGGCGCTGGGCGTCGACCAAAAGATCCCGCCCGTGTCCATCACGGCACCGGACTTCCGCTTTAAGGTCGGCGCCAACCGCAGCAAGCGAGCGCAGGCATCGGAGATGGAGCACGCCATCCGGTACCACATCCGCGTCCACTTCGACGAGGACCCAGCCCACTACGCCAAGCTGTCAGAGAAGCTCGACAAGATCCTCAAGGAGCTAAAAGACCACTGGGACCAGCTTGCGCTGGCGCTTGCCGGTTTAGTCGACGAGGCGGTCAAAGGCAGGCAGGTGGACGACACCGGGCTCGACCCGAAGACTCAGGCGCCGTTCTACGGGCTGCTGGGCCAGGAGCTTGAAGCCGAGACGACAACCGGGCGCGAGGCGAAGACGGGCGAGGCACCTCCGGCCTCGTTGTCGGTGGCGCAGGCCGCAGTGCTCCGCCAGGCGACAGTAACGCTCGTTGACCGCATCCGCGCTGAGATAGCCGTGGTGGGCTTCTGGCAAAACGCCTACGCACAGGACATGCTCCGCAGGTGGGTTGTCCAGTACCTCGACGGTCAGCAGGTCGACGGTCGTGACCTGTTCAAGCTCGACAGGCTCTCCGAGGTTGCTGATCGGGTCGTCGAGTTAGCCAGGGTCAACCAGTCGAAGCTGGTCGGTGGCCCATGAGGAGCCCGTCAGTGAGTGTGCCCTCTCGCCTCGCCGTCGCCGGGCTCGATTTCGAGGTCAGGTTTTCCGCCGCCCGGCGTTCAATCGGCATCACAGTCGACCGGGATGGCTCGCTAGTCGTGAATGCGCCCGACGGATGGGATGAGGAGGAACTCGCCTCGTTCGCCCACCAGAAGCGGATGTGGGTTTACAAGAAGCTCGCCGAGAAGGATGTACTGCTCTCACATCGACCAGTGAAGGAGTTCGTCAACGGCGAAGGCTTCATGTACCTGGGCCGTTCGTATCGACTTCTGCTCGTGGAGAGGCACGACGCACCGGTGAAACTCGAACGCGGTCGTTTGGTCATGCGCCGGCACCTCGCGGTTGTCGGTGCCGGTCCGCAGGCCGTTGTCGATTGGTACCGGACTCGCGCTCTACACTGGCTCCCAGGCCGTTTGGAACCGTGGGCTCACCGGATAGGAGTGGCGCCGGGGGCAATCGACGTGCGCGACCTGGGGTACAGATGGGGCTCCCTCGGTAAGAGCGGACGGGTCAACTTCCACTGGGCGATGATCCAGCTCAAACCGACGCTCGTGGACTACGTCATCGTCCACGAGTTGGCACACATCCACGAATCGAACCACACGCCGCAGTTTTGGCGCTGTGTTGAGCGAGCGATGCCGAACTTTGAGCTGGTCAAGAAGGAGTTGGCGCTCACCGGCTCTGGGCTCTGGCTAGGGGAGGGAAGGACGAAGCACTTCGACGATGTGGTTGAACACAAGGTTTGATGAGAACAGGCAATTGGGGGCTGCTTCGCCAAACCGACAGCACGAGCACGGACTCGACCTCGCGGAATCGCTGAGCTTGAGTTGGTAGATTGGAACCCTCGTGAAGGAGATCCTAGGTACGTACGGGCGACGTGCCCGGTTTTATCCTGGTGCCATAGTGGGGCTGCCTCTCACCTCCTTCGTCGTCGTCTTCCTGGTTGCAAAACCGGCTTGGTGGAGTGCGCTCTCATCCGTTCTGGCCGGTAGTGGCTTGAGCTACCTGATGGCCCAGGCCGTGCGCTTTCGCGGCGGAATTGGAGAGGAGGCTAGGTGGACCCGGTGGGGAGGCAAGCCCACCACACGCCTCCTACGATTCGCTGGTGCTCCAAACATTGTACAAGTAGAGCGTTGGCATAGGCAGTTGCAGCGTTTGTTCCCCGACGAGGACATCCCAAATATCGACGAAGAGGCGCGAGATCCGAAACGGGCGGATCAGGTTTATGACGTAGTCGTGCGGACCCTCCGCACGCTTACGAGGGGTCCGGCCTATCGCTTGGTGTTTGACGAGAACTGTGAGTATGGATTCCGTCGAAACCTGTTGGCGCTGAAGGGCCCAGCGTACTTGATTGACTGTGTGTCGCTGCTCGCTGTGGCGACTTTGCTTGTTCTCGATGCCACTGTGGGGTTAGGAGCATCGGTTGCTGCGTTGCTAGCCGTTAGCGCCGTCGACTTGGTGCTGCTGATCGTCCAGAGGTTCGTTGTCAATGAGGGCTGGGTACGATCAGCAGCCGAGAAGTATGCAAACCGGCTGCTTGAAGCAGTTGAGCTACTCAGCCGGACCACTACCGCGCCAAAATAGGTAGGCTCGCAACGCGGTCGCCCTTGGAGTTATTGATCGAGACCTCTCCATCAGCCCAAATCTGGCAGGTAATAGTGCCATTATACCGTGTAGACAGAACATCGGCGTTGTGTCCCTTGTAGTCATCATATGCGTCGACATCAGGTTTCTTGCCCACGGAGCAGATGACAACGTCTGGTGACATAACCTCAACCGCCGATTGTGAGTAGCCACTCTTTCGGCCATGGTGCGCGGCCTTTAATATATCGCACGACAGTGCCTCAGTAGGATGGTTGGATTCTACGGAGTCCCAGGCTGGCTTTTCAGCGTCTCCAGGGAGGATCACTCGACGCCCGCCGTACGTGAGGGCGAGAATATACGAGGCATTATTCCAATTCTCAGTCTTATCGCAGTAGGCTGTGAGGTCCGTGGTTGGACTGAGGATCGTTATTCCATCATCTGTCCAGTACTGTCCCTCGGCGCCGAGGGTTTTGTGAAGTACGGTAATCGGTTTAGAGTGCTCGTCCGAGTCTTGAACATAGCCTGTCTTGAGGCGGTTATAAACGGCCCAATCATTCCAATCATAGGGACTATTCTCGAACTCTTGTTTCAACTTCACTTTGCTGTTGTTGACATCCCAGAAATTCTCCAGAGAAACACGGTCCTGATAAAATAGGCGGTAAAGGCCGCTCATGTGATCCATGTCTGGGTGCGACTGCAAGTATCGAAATAGCGTCCTTCCCGAGAAGTGTTGCTTCCAATAGTCCGCCGGATCGACGAGAAGGGATTGATAATATTCTTCCCAACTCTTGGTTTGGCCAGACGAAGAGCGGAAGGCAGCCAACGTCATGCCCTTCTCTTCAGCGAGAGCGATCTCGTCTGTCGGTGGCAACGAATTCGAGCGATTGATGTCGATCATGCTAAGCCGTCCACTCGCATGGTCGATGATGGTGCAGTCACCATGTCCAACGTTTAGGAAATGAAGCGTAGTTGATGCCATTTGGGTCATGTCAACCGCCCTTCGTTATGGGCTAGAAAATGCGCACCAGCCATCGCGTGATCAAGTCATCGGTGAGGCGGCGGTCCGCTTTGGGTGGGGGAGTGGGTGAGACGTAAGCGCGACCGGCCCCGAAGGAGCGGCGGCGTGGGTTCGAGGCGACAGGTTTCATTCTCCCTAGTGTAGCGAACGTGTGTTCTGAAGCAGCAGCGGGGGAACGACTTCGACCACTACCTGGAGCAACGTGGCCGGGGTCAGCACTTCGGCGAGCCAAGGGATGGCACCCGAGGCGCTGGCAGGCTTGCTCTACTCCACGAAGAGCATCGCCGTTCTGACAGCATGAGCGCCGCCGCCTGGGCGGCTTAGTCCGCAGGTTCTGGGTTCAGCATCCCAGGTGCAAATGTTGGCTCCCGCAGGGAGGGAGAGAAGAGGAAGAGAGACGGGTCGGCACAGAGCCGGGACCGCAGGGGGACGGCCAGCCCAACTCAGCCCAGGACAGGCACGAGGAATCCGCAGGGGGACAAGCGACAGCCGGGCCAGGTTCCGGTACGCCAGGCCAGCCGAGGCCGACGTCCCCACCCGGTTGCCCCTCGGGCCGAGGGCGGTCGGCCAGACAGGGTGAAGATAGAAGACTTGGCGGTGACCATGGCGTACTCCTCGCTCAGGTACCTCAGGCGCTACGTATGCTTCGCACCAGGAATGGAGCACCGTCCCCTGCCATTCCCGCCACCAACAGCGCAACCACACGCAGCTTGTCGGTTCTACGTCGAATCTGTCTTCGGGAGGGTCAGGTATTTAGATCGAATACCCCTTCGCGTGTCGCTATTGGACAAGTCCCCCCTGCGACACCATGGAGCTGCCCGCCGAGCACTGGCTGCAAGGCCGTGTCGAACCGTGGGCTCGCCGGATGGGCGTGACGCCGGGCACGATTCGAGGAGTTCGACATTGCGATGGTCCTGATCCGCCGGGTATTCGCAGACGGAGGTCAACAAGGGCCAGTCCGCTCCGCCTGAAGTTACCAGTCCCGACGATGAGAGGAGCTGCGAAGCGTCACGAGTCGGCTTTCGGCAGGTAGTCGCCGGGTGGGTACAGAGGTATCCACCATCCGCGACCTGCGCCGGAACCGCGCTGTAGGCTAGCTTGCAAGCAAGCGCGCACTAGGGCGTGCTGCCAGGGCTAAACAGGAGAGGTGACGGCTGATGACGAACTTGGGACCAAGTTCGGCGCGCCAAACCGTCTCACGAACAAGCTCAAGAGACACCACGAGACACCCGACACATAGATCGTCGCTTGCGTGCCCGGAGGGATTCGGACCCTCATCTGAGCCTTAGCAGGGGACTGTTCTGGCCGTTGAACTACGGGCACAACCAAGCGATTACAAGCGAGCCGGGGCCGAAAGACCCGGCTCGCTTCGCGATCTTACAACCTTGTAGTTAGCCCTCGCTACGGGGTGGAAATCGAACACAGGTTCGAGCCAGTTGTCACATCTTGACGTTGGCTGTGGGCTACATCACCCGTCGCACACTGCCTGTCCCACTTGAGCGCGATGGACCCGGAGCGTTCCGAGAGCAGCACGGCTTGGCCGAGTGGCCTCCTGGCCGACGCCAGGACTTGGGTGTTGTTCGGCGGGGGTCATGACAGATACTCCCGTGGTTGGCCACCGGCTGGTGCTTTCGCCAAGCCCTAGTGGCACGGATGTGGCACGGAATGCGCTGGCGGGGTGTTCGAAAGGACGGTTAGGACCCGACAAAGGCCATCTGACCTGCTCTTTCAGGTGGCAGCCCCAACGGGGTTCGAACCCGTGCCTCCACCTTGAGAGGGTGGTGTCCTAGGCCGCTAGACGATGGGGCCGAGCGGTGTCCCAGTGTAGACCAGGGCGATC
>Ga0182030_10010353_pt1 | contig 18951 bp, 17 predicted proteins | sample 812S3MmetaG_FD_121299 | JGI IMG/M metagenome (GOLD analysis project Ga0182030, IMG submission 121299) | Permafrost microbial communities from Stordalen Mire, Sweden - 812S3M metaG (Illumina Assembly) | ecosystem: Environmental > Terrestrial > Soil > Wetlands > Permafrost | place: Sweden...
CGTACGGGTTTTGTTGGAACATTGTGTCATCCACCTGCATAAAATATGTATTCCTTTGTACAGGTTCTGCCACGGGCAGATTGCAGAAGAATCTCCGAGAGTCAGCTACGCTCTACAAGTTGGCGCGGGGCGGTCAGGGAACGTACTTGTCCATGGGCTTTCTCAGCTTTTCCTGCCATCCTGGAACCGGGTAGTGTATGCGGCGAAGAGGCCAACCAATTCTCTCTTCAACATCCCATCCTGCTGGGCCCATCGAGAAGCTTGCACGTCTATAAAGTCGTCAACCTACTATATCCTGGGGCTTGGTCAACCTTACAGGTAGTATTCTGTATCTTCTCCTTTACCTTGCATGAGAATATTAATATCCTCCATCACAAGTTGGGCTGCAACCTCGAGTGGGTGCTGCTCATAAGGCGCCGTGATCCTGAACGTCTGGTCCGTAATAAGATTCTTGATATAATCGAGCTTTCCGTTCGGATGTTGAAAGTATTGTGGGTAACGTCTTGTCAAAAAATTGACGATGTATTCGAGAGTTTCTTCAATTGCTACTTCAGAGCCCTTCTGGCACTGATATACGCCCTTCCTGTGGTTTTCGATGAGATATCTTCGAAATTTCTGCTCTTCTTCGTACAGGTTATCAAATGCAAGCCAATCCTCCTCTGGCATCCTGCGGATCCCCATTGTCATATGGTACTTCCCTCCCTTCCATGGTCTGTAAGGATACGGTGGTGTCTTTCTGATATCGAAATGAGGTAATGCTTTGATCCCCGAGAAGTCCAAAGATTTTTTAGTTTGCTTTTGTACGGGTTTGTTAAACCACCTAGCAAAGATATATGAACAGATGGCAAACACGAATGACAATAGGAGTCCTGAATAGGCCATGGCTGGCGTCGCTCCAAAGAAGCGATCACGCTTCAAGTCAGTTCCCATGGTGTGAAGTTGGTGTGACCGGATACTCTAGGAGGAGGAGTAGATTTAGAAGTTCCTCTGGCGGATCCCATACATTAGTGCTTCACGATGTAGAGTAAAACAAAAGAAACGATTTTAGTCTTATCAATAACGTCAAAAGCGTCCCATTCCAGGGAGACGCAGAGAGCGCCAAAGGCGCAATCACCTCGGGAGGCGACCACGCCCCTAGGATTCTCTTCCACCCAAAGCAATCCCACTTTTGAGTGTTTTATGGGCATGACATCTTAAGTGGAAATCATTTATAAACGGTTTTACTTTTTCCGGTGCGCTCGGTGCGCTGGCCGGGGAATGGCCTGCCACTTCCCCAACCGCTATCTGTAGCGACCAGGATTCTTCAAGGGCCCTGGGAACACAACAGCGGGACGGACCCTCGTATTAGGTACCATGGCGTTCTTAGATCAACATGACAGGGCCACTTCATTGCTGGGCTCGCGGGGGTGCAGCGAAGGGACGAAGCGAAGAGACGGTGAAAGCTGTGGGATCGATTAAATCTAGGACTTCCCCAGACCCAGCTTTCAGGTTCGACTTTATCCTAATGTCATATTCCGCTGTCATTCGCCGAACCTAAATATTGCCGACGACATTAACAGAAAAAGCCATCATGTCGGATTCGCCCGAATCATCAAATGAAAAAGAGGACCATGAAGTGAGCTCGGTCCCTTTGACTGACAATGAGGTCGGAACGACGAAGGATGTGAGTGGGGATGATGAGCTTTTGGCGGCAATTGGATATAAACAGGTATGGAATCTGGCCTAATCGCAGGCTAAGCAATTGCTCAGATGATATCCAGGAATTCAGAAGGGAGTTCACACGATGGTCGACACTGTCATATGCCATCTCCATCATGGGAGTGCTGGGATCAGTCCCAGCAACTTATGCTGTTCCGTTGGCCGCAGGAGGGCCAGCGACAGCGATTTGGACTTGGTTTACAGGCACCTTCATGTCCATGACCATCGCGCTATCCAGTACGTTGCTCAGCTTGAAGAGTTTATTGTACTAATAACCCTTCCAGTCGCCGAACTAGTATCCGCATATCCGACCGCGGGAGGCATGTACTTTGTTACGAAATATGTAGTTCCTGAGAAGCATGTACCTCTTGCTTCTTGGATCGTTGGCTGGAGCAACTTCTTGGGACAAACTGCTGGCGTTACCAGTGTGGGATATTCCGTGGGCCAGATGTTGCTCGCTGCTTGTGCCATGGGCTCCGATTTCGACGAGGAAACCGGAACATTCGCATACACGCCGTAAGAGAACTGCAATAACAACTCTACCAATCCGAACTCACATCGTCTAGAACTGCTGAGCACACCGTTGGCGTTTCAGTCGCCATCTTACTGGTAATGGGACTCATCTGCTCATTCCCTACAAAATGGCTTCATAAATGCATCTTCTGGTTTGCACCGATTAATGGTCTGTGATACCAATCCCACAAGCATCCAATCTTTAACATCCAGAGCAGTCGTCGCCTCGGTTGCCATTTGCATCGCACTTCTGACCATGACGAAAGACCTAAACTCGGCCAAAAATGTCTTTAGTAACGTAACAGATGGGTCAAACTGGGATTCCAAAGGTTTCTCATTCATGATCGGCTTCCTATCAGTGGCCTGGACGATGACAGATTACGATGCGACGACCCACATCTCCGAAGAAACAAAGAAAGCTGCAATCCGAGGTCCGGTGGCCATTACTCAAGCAGTCATGATCTCAGGAATAGTAGGCTTGCTTCTAAATATTACATTCGGTTTTTGCATCAGCGGTGGAGATGTTGACGCGATACTGGCCAATAGCTTGGGCAACCCTGTGGCACAAATTTTCTACAATGCTCACGGCAAGAAAGCAGCTCTTGCGATGTGGTTCTGGGCGATTCTCATTCAGTTCTTCACAGGTCAGCTGTCTCCCAGAGCTCATCGTCGGAGATCGAAAGCTAACACAGTGACAGGGTGTGCAGCAATGCTAGCAGATACCAGAATGGCGTACGCATTTGCACGAGATCATGCATTCCCATTCTCAAAGTAAAAACGCCTCCATTCCCATACCTCCTTCATCCGTTAATCCCAACCAGAACACTTAAATCCATGTCCCCTACAACCCGAACCCCCCTCTACAGCGTCTGGATGGTAACCCTCGCCTGCTGTCTCCTCTGTCTCGTTGCCCTCGGCAGTATCGAAACTATAAACTCCATCTTCGGCATCACTGCCCCAGCTCTTGACTGTTCATATATGGCAGTGGTCGCCCTCAAACTCTACTACAGCGACCAACTAGATATTCGCAAAGGGCCTTTCACTCTGGGAAAATGGAGTAAACCGGTCAATATAATTGCGCTATGTTGGGTTTCGCTGCTCGCGGTGATTTTGTTGTTTCCTACTACAAGGCCGATTACGGCGGTTAATATGAATTATGCTGTTGTTGTGGGCGCGGGGATTGCGATTTTTGCGCTGAGTTGGTGGTTTGCGGGAGCTAGAAAGTAGGTTGTTAACTTTGCCTTTCTTTGCATATATATGGGACTACGTTTCATACTAGATGGAGTACCTTACTGACTCTATACAATCAGGGTATATATCGGACCAAGAGTCGGAGAGGAGTGATGATGAAGTCCAAAGTTTGAGTTCAATTTACTCCTTGGCGTCTGTGAACGGCCAAACATACGAAGAGGACCTTTTAGATATATAATTGAATATTTTAGACCTGAATAGGGCTCTAACATAAGAAAAATGGCAAAGACTCTGCTTGTGTTGTCGGTAAACTCTGTTGAGAAATTAGATTCGCCAAAGTGTGTTCTTTGAGAGGTGCCAAAGTCTTCGACCTCGCTTCATCTTCTACACAAAATAGAATCACATAGACATGAAGAGCCATATTTAGAATCGTAATCGACCCTGTGACAGATAAAAACGAAGGTACAGGAGTTCCAAAACTCTAGAACGAGTCAAATCCTTATCCCTACCATCTACAACAGAGAGCTCCTCCAGCAAACAAAAGATTTCCAGCTGATGAATGTCATGGTTTCGGTAATCTGAGCCGAGCACCAACAGATACAGGAGCATTACTCTTAGGGAACGTCAGCGGGAGCGTATAATATGCGAGAGGGGGTCCCGACTGGAAGAATGTCTAGTAAGGCCAAAACACTCAAGGCAAGCGAAATATTGGCCGTTGATGTTGATAAAATTGTCCCGGTCTGTAACAGAGCTGAAGTTTGCCTAGCTTCCCGTACAACCGCCAAGTGCTTTCTGTTTGCTGCCACGAGACGGAGTTTTGGGACTTTGAAGGAGAGAATGCGTTTCTCTATTTTGATTTTTACCAATCGAGTCGGTTCAAAGGATCTCGAGATGATGAACCGTGCCTCCAAAGGTAGTCAAGGAAAGGGTTCGAAGACAGTTCCCATCGCAGGAATGACTTCGTTTGTGGAAGGCATGCCTCTAGGTATAAGAATCTAATCTGGCTAAAATGGTTTCGGCGAAGGTTTCTGCTTATGTACCTCTGGTCGATCTTAGAGACCAAAGATTGTTTTGAAAGATGAGATGATGATTCAGAGATATTTCGGGGTCTAGTCGCTCCTGACCTTGTCAAAGAAAGTAGGAATAGGATGGAGTAATGCCGAAAGAAGTTGAATGTTCTAGAGATAATCTATCTCGATCCTACCCGATCCGACTTCGATTTCTGTCCAGAGATATGGGTATCATAACGAAAGGGAAGTTACTTGAATCCTTCATGTCCTCATAAGACTATCTGCAATTGAGAAAGCGCTTTCTCAAAGCGAGCAGCTCTTGCATAGCCGAGGCTTGAATAAGGTGGTATGACGGGTTTGGAGATCGTGCTGGCTGGAGAAAGTGAATTCTCACGTATGCTGGCGCCGCTAGGCTCGTAGTTCAATATTGGACTTTCAGGACATATGAGATTCAAGTGGGATGAGAAAGAATATGTTCGTCACATGCACGGGTTACCAAGAGCACACTTTTCTTCCTAACTAATAGTACGCACGATCGCTCAGGGAGGATTATACCAAACAGGCTCCGCGTTACCCTCATCAAAATGCTTATAATTCTTCGCTTCCTCGTCCCATTGCCAGTAACTTTCCCATGTTTTGTTCAAAGACTCACGTTCCGCCGGAAATAGTTGTCGGGGACTAGAGGACACTTCCTTGATTCGCGTAAATCTTCTTTGTGACTGCAACATTCGCGAGAGTAATGGCTGCGGCTCCTCATGTATGGACTGACCAAACCAACCTTCTAGGGGACCCGATCCACATCGTTCTCTGCTAAGTCGCTCAGAAGTGTTGTGGCTTTTGTAGAGCTCCTCGGACAGCGAGGTGTTGGTAGAGACACAGCTGAATCGCTCATCGTTATCTGTTACAGTCGAACCTCGAGATGATGGTATTTCCGTGTTCCTACTTGGCAAATTCATGGTCGACGAGCCAACGTATGGCGGATTGCGTTGGGCGTCATCTATAGAACTTAGCAATTCCTCGGTCGTCGTAAAAGACCCGTATACGTGTTTGAGCTCAGGTTCGAGCTCAGCAATGGTCATGAATAGCCCGTCTGTTGAGAATGATGGCGTTGGCTTCAATGGTAACAGTGTGCCGTCCTCCGTTCCTCTCCGAAAGCTTTCGGCCGCTCCTTTGGACAGAGAGAGCTGCGATGCTCGATTCCTCTTCTGTTTTGCGGTTCCGTAAGGGCTTGGCAGGGAGAAGATACGTCTCTTAGGGTCTGTTCGAATTTCATAGCCGCAACCAAAAAGGATGTTGAAGTGGGCGTTTGGCTCGATGTAGAAAGTTCCAACCTCCGAGATTTGTTCAAGCTTCTGACAAGTCCAACGTATATTTATATGGGAGACACCGCCCGCCCTCCCTCGCCGACTTGTCGGCTTAAAATCGGTTGATATAGTTTCTGCTAGGTTGTTCAAGAACTTCTGCGATATCCAGTTGGTTTGGCTCCCTAAATCGCAAAGAGCTATGACAGGAAAAGGCCGCGGTATCGCTAAGTCGTCGGCTTCTTGCAGCATAATAATGAGGGCAAAAATGTTCTTTGAAGCAGTTAGACAATGGCACTGAGAGCATGTGAATTGAATATGTTCTTAACTCACTTGATTTGTTAGATCCTCGGACAACTCACCCTCTGATACTCGATGTCGAGGTGGTTGGTTACACTCATAGTGATGGTAAGAGTTGGGGCCACAGCTCGTGCACCCCCTCTAAGCGAAATTATCTCCCCACATAATTTACCAATCTCCTTCTTTCAAAATTTATAATTCTTTAACCACTTATTATTTTTCTATAAAATTAAAAATACAAATAGATATTCTATTGTCCTCTTCTATTTATAAACCTGGTTAAAATTGGCGTACTTCTAAACGTACTAGAGTATATCAAGCACAGACTAACAAAAAATCGTAGTATCAGATTTTTACAGAACTAGAGATTCCTAAGTGTACTGCCTAGTAGATCTGTAAGACTAATACTAGCTGTATAACTCAAAAAGAAAAGCATTATTAGAAAAAGCTTCTAAATATATATTATATACAGCGAATCATTCGGTTTATTAGTCAAAACTATAGTACTCGACACATAATCTTTGAGCAGGTTCAAATCGCTCTAAATATTTCTGCTTTAATTTGTACAATTCGCCAAGAACTACGCAAAGCTAGGTATCAACAATATATAGCGTATTCTAGGCCTTTTATCTCTTGGATCTAGACCAAAAAGAGGCTCTGTTTTACTTATAAACACTGCTAGTAGAAGACATCTGACTAGATAGCATCTAATTCAAAAGAAGAGAATTGAAGAAAGGTTATATAATCAGACAAATATATTTTTGAGCTAAAAAAGAATGAAAGGGTTTGGATAACATATAAAGTAAATGAAAAGAGGTATTAGAACTGTATTAAGTCAGTATACTAATCAGAAAAGATAACAGTAATAATATAGAATACAATTGGCTGGGATTATAAATCCCTATTAGTCTTTCTAGAAAAGAAAGAAGAAGCTAAGGGGATCAACTTACGGATATATCGGAACCAGGTACTACAGCCTATTGTTTTTCTCTTATTTGACTAGCTTAGTACAGAGTATATCTTCATAAAAGACGGCTCTAAGGTATATAAGGGCTATGCTAGACTAGCCAAACTTAAGCACTATATTAGAGGGTTTGATTGACCGTCTTCTTTACCAGATTTGAATATTATTGAGAAGATCTGAAGGTAAATAAAAGAGAAACTAAAAAAACTTTTCTTTGTATCTACTTCTAGAGAAGCATTATATATAGAGATTCAGAGACTTTGGGACCAGGTAGATCCATGTGACTACCGGCGATATACTGAGAGATTGACATGTAAATTAGAAGATGTTATTGCTGTACGTGAATTAGCTACTATTTATTAATCTAGGGTTTTAATTTCAAAAATAAATAATTTAAAATGAATTTATAATTAATTTTTGAATTAGAGGTGTCTCGCTTAGGGGGGGGTGCACGAGCTGTGGCCCCAACTCTTACATTCGCGCGCAGGCTGATCCTAGTTACTTGCCTACAGCACAGATTCTTGACTTTAGACAATTCGAACAAAATAGATGGAACATCAAATGCTGCAGGCTTTCTATGAGGCTTTGAGGTTGTGATAATCAATCGGTGAACGCATTGAGAACGAGGACAAGGCTCGCGACACATTGTGAAAAGGTGGTGGGTAATCCACTCGGCCATCCACCAATAGAGCTTTGCTTTTTTATCTCAGTGTGGGCTGTGTAGGCCGTCCTGCAGCTACTTATTGATGATCCTAGAATTAATGCGCCCGAAAGCCTTCTTCCTCGTGAATAGCAAGTATATAATAGACTGTCGTAAACTCTCTATTAGTGACTTCAGTGTCTAATTGATGCAAAATGAAAGAGTTGACTGGATATGACAAGCTTGCGCAGTTCATGATAGATGAGCGCTACGCGATATTTCGACAGTTCAAATTATCAGCTAACCGCGATCTGCTCTATCTTCAGGCTGAGCTGGCTCATCTCGAAGAGGAATTTTTCAGACTTTCAGAAACGAATAAGAATGCTGAAGGCGAGCAAGAACTGTACGATCGCAACTGGCAGATTCTTAGTACATCTAAGACCTGCGAATGCGGAGGGGAGCAGTGGGAGAAAGCGCAGCAAATAAGAACAAAACTCAGAGAATATTGTTTGAAAACCATAATGGGTTTTTGTCCACATTTACTAATTTGTTGTAGACGATTGCGTAGCAAGGTATTCCGAGATATCGAAACTTCCTCAAGCAAGGATTCGTGATGTTGCAATGCTGAAAGAATAGATCTCGCGGCCAGATCTTGGTGGTGGTATACCTTTCTCCGGAAATGATCTCAACCTGAGCGAGAAAACCGTATACGACAACGAACATTCTGGAGATCTAATGACTTTCAGCAACCGCGTTGGAGAGAATGATCTATTTACAAGATTTCTGGCAGGGCCCGTGTTTCATAAATTTGAACGCTTCTTGCGACACCTAAAGGTTAGTTTCTCAATCATCCTTTGCTTTGTTACTGATTAATAGAGTCTAGAACCCGGTACCTACCGATCCAGAAAATCTGACATTAGAGAGCAACCTGTTCCATTATTCAGACTCTCACATACTCGGAGCCATTGACATTTTCGGGACAGTAATTGCTTCAATGACGCCGCTTATATCCATAATCATTTTGTACTTTGTACAGAATCTTGGTTGTCGATTAGGAATACTTTGTGCCTGTACACTTGTCTTTTCCGTGAGTTTGACAATCGTGACGAAAGCGAGGAGAATCGAGGTTTTTGCATGTACCGCAGCGTAGGTTCTGACTTTCGCAGGTCACTAATGGAAATGTAACAGTACTGACGGCCTGTTCAAGCTTTGCCAGCGTGCAAGTAGTTTTCGTCGGAAGTACAAACAACAGCGTCTCCGTCTGAATATGGGCAACTGTGGAATTAGGACGAGTCAAAAATGCTAAACGAAATGCTTTTCTCCAGTCAGGCAAGTAGTATGTGCAAGGAAATGGTTATGCCAGGGTAGGTCATTCATCAGATCTTAAAGCCAGCGCCAACGCCGCGCTCGCGTACCCGCACATCAACTTTGCATGGGTTTAATCCTTACGGCCTCTACGTTCGGCTCTCTTGACACCCTAAGTCGACACAAACAACATAATTTCAATCTTGCTCTTACTCAAGACTACACTCTTCTTCTACCTGCGACCATTTCTTCTCCCTTTTCGGCCCAATACGGCCTACCACTTGCCAAATTTAATTATTGCGTTCTGGAACAGGAAACAGTGTCCACGGTGGGCAGATCAGACTGATCATCAAGGCTCATTTCTGTCGAATAACGGAACCACTCCACCACGACAAAGCGTAAATGAACGAGCAAACGCCTTTCTACAGTTTTTAGTCTGTAGAATCAACCTCCTACCGTTCATCGAAAATTGAAAGATTCGCTTGAAGCTTCACAGAAATTCATCATATCGACGTCCCACTTAGGACGCCCCTCACCGCTCGGGAAGCTTCATAACCACGTTTGTACCCCTTTCTTGACTCCACCACAATGCATAGTTTACGACTATGAAGCTGCCATCCTTCAGATCCACGACGAATACTGATGAATGATACTAGTCAGTCATAAAGATACAGGAGTAACCAAAACAAACGGCGAATATAACGGTGCATACGCCTGACACTTGTCAAATAATCATCATATTGGATTGAATCGGAGTTACCAAAGCTCCATCACACTGTATAACACGTCGTCCTTCCAATCATTTCCTCGATAATACAGTGTTCTTCGGTCATTCCTTTCGCATACTGCTATTCGAAGTTCAGTATCGGGTGTCTACAACTGCGTCCAGAGGGTAGCGGCGGAAGGAGCTGTCTCCGGACTGGTACCGAGTAGTGCAAGAGCCAACGAGGGGCCCTGGCCCAACGACGAAGCATCAGGTTTGCGATGTGGAAGCAGTTTAGGTTAAGACTTTGTGAGATTTCTGTAGGTCGGAAATCAACAGCAAACAAATTGGAGGAACTAACACCGACCAATGGAAACATATCAACACCTTCAAGGTCGCATGTTGCCTCAGTAGCGGATGACCTAGCTTCGGGAAGACTTGCACCAGAGCATTGCGGTATCGAGGTTCGGAATGAAGTGAAGAGCGAGACACAGCATGATCCTTGGCACACGCTCCGCGACTTTTTGAAGTATGTTGAAGATACGCGGCGCCGTCTTGGTCTGCGGCTCAGCCGAAAAAAGACAGATCAAGCAGCGGATGACACCCAGGGAGGTAGCGTAGCGTGTCTTCCCGACCCTCAGGCATCGGATGAAGCAGCTGTCTCCCAGGATACCAAGAGCAATCTAATCTTCGACAGAGCTTCCAGCAATACCAACCACCACAAAGGTCTAGGAACTGTGGACAAAATTACAAGGGCTTCGTCTCTAGCAATATCAAGAATCCTACCTGAAGAAACTCCAGTTGCCGCTCGTAGAATAGTTGTCAAGGAAGACTCGATGGAAGATTCCATGGCCATCCAACCAGAGCCAGTTTTCCTTGCCGAAGAGGATAGAAAGGCAAAGGAAAAGGCGATCCGAACGATCCACACGGGTTCGGCCCCATCAAGAAGCACTTCGCGTCCGGGAAGTTTGAATATCGCTACAAGTACCATTCCTGATTCTGATGCCGAAGATGATGACTCCGAGGTCAGCAATATGATTGCTAACCCTTCGGATTCGGTGTCCACCGGTGACAACGCACGCTCATACAGTTCCATGACCAAAGCACTTCAAGAAAAAGAAGATTTGAAAGAATCGTTTTGTACTGCTGGGATGATCCAGCTTCCGAATGGGGAATGGAAGCCAGTAAAGCTTCACTATGACACTCAGTCGCCATGCAACTTTGTAGCGCAGAAGTTCGTTAACCGCTACGGCCTCATTATGCGCCCCATAAAACCGGAGAATACGAAAAAATACATGGGACTCGGCGGCAAGGAGGACAGTGTGGTTGAGCCAGAATACTACGTGGAAATGGGCATCCAAGACGAAGATAACGACATCAAGGACCCCTATGTCTCGTTCAACGTCGTTGATACCCTTCAGGGTCGTGGCCTACTCATCGGAACGGGCTTCTTGAACAAATACAAATTCAGGCTGATGAAGGAAGACGCCAAATATGGCTCGGGAGTGTATCCAGTAACGGGAAGGGAGTCTAGTGACGGTAAGGAGCCCAGTATAAGTTTGCAACGGGTCTTGCTAATCTGCGATAGCTTCCAAGGAGAAACAGCGGCAGCTAGTGAAGCAAAGAGAGCAAGATGCGCTCAAAGCCAAAGTTCTCCTGGCGTCAACCGCTGGCTCGACGACCGCGGCATCGGGGAGCTCCCAGAGAAATGCTGCATCGTCTAGCCCAAGTACCGTCAGTTCGCAAAGCAGAACGAAACCATAAGATCTAGAGTCGGGACTCGCCAATTGTGGTCGACACTGCTCTGAGCATCGAGATCCCAAATGGAGCGATGTCGATATCTTTTTGAGCTGCTCATAACCCGCGACGTTGATTTAGTGCACGCTCCGCTAAAACTAAAACGTCGCTAGGTCTTAGAGTCGATTACGCATCATCGTCGCTTGTACGCTGTTGAAATCTCCACGATGCTGTGACCAGCATTTACATAATTTCTTTTTTTGTATTAACTCCTGCTTCTGTTTGCATATTGCATAATGATGATATGTTACGATCAATGATGAAAGGGTGGAGGAAAATGTGACTCCGATCCGAGGGTTGCGCGCGGGGGGCTGGCTTGCATTTAAATAACTGTCAGGATTCCAACAGGAAAGTGTGCTTACTTATAGACTTCCAAGTCCATAGATTGAAATCTTTCTGGGTTTGAATTGCCGATATGTGCGTGATTTCCCGAAGTGCATATATACCCTCGAAGCTGGAGATGCCACGTTGTGCACGATAATTGATGTTATCCTACTGTTTGGTTGGGCGGTTGGTCGAGGAGTACAACGCCTCCTACGGGTTGTTGCTTCCCTACCTCGAGTGATTTGGTTTTGTGTTTTGAATTTCAAGAATGTAGTGCGACTTTTGTTTGCTTGAAGGTGGGAGTTTGCCTACTACATCCTAGCACAAATCACCACACCGCCTGCGTAATTCGTTCTATAAATGAAATTTTTATATTATTTGTCTTCTATATTCTGCAAGGGTAGGAGCTACCGGTAGATGCTCCTCGAGACGTTTCTCTGTCCCGGATGTTGGTTGAGAGATTCACAGCCCGTTTTATGATCTATCGTTGACCACCAAATCACCAATGTTTCAGATATAGCTTTGCTATTGTGATATATCAAACCTTGCTTTTTCTCGAGCAAGCTCAAGGGAAACATCTTACGGTTTAATGCATATTATTGTTTTCAGGCACTTGGCCTCGAAAGAAAGAAAAATTGCATGTAATATCAAGGATACTCAAAATACATTATTTCAGTTGTGCAGCAATAGGCAGGAGCAAATGCTCCGAATCAGCTCGCAGCCAGGAATTTAATTCAAAATCCCGTGCATCCAGAGGTCTCATGGCATTCTAATGATTTTGGAGCAGCTTAGAAGTTAAGTCTCGAATTGTAGCTCCATGTTCGTACGGAGAGAACATGGAGCTCATTCTCATATTTTCACTAAAACTTAGCACGGTCACCGTGTCGTGAATTCAGAGCAAAGAAATAGACGCCCCTTGCATAGGTGAAGGAAAACCAGGAAGGCAATGAACAATTCATAAAGTATATTTAGAATGTGTCTATTGACATTATGCATCAAGCTCGTGACAATTCATCGACATAGTATTCATCAACATACCCCTCATAACCATCTATAAAACGCCCAAAAGCCCAAGGCAGGCCAACCACGCTCTAGCCCATCTACCACGTAAACATCATCAAAGCCGGATTCAACGCAACCGGCAAAAAGAAATGACTAGCAACCACCGTAGCCAACGGATAGATCGCCACAAAAGTATCAATCCTCCAATTCCATGGGAATGCCGTCGCGCCCGCAATCATCAACCCCGTACACGCAAAACAGAAAATAAATGTAAACTTAAAACGTTTGAGGAGGCGTGGGATTTCTTCAAAGAAAGATATGTTTTCGACCTCCTTTGCGGTGGCACCCCATGTCATGTCGATCTCGAAAAAGTGACAGAGGAGGGCTTGGGATACGTGGAGGGAGATGCCACCGAGGAAGACGGTGAGGAGGAGGAGCCATTTGAAATTCTCGAAGACTAGGAACTTTTAGTTGTTGCACTTTAGCACAGGATTGCTTAGAAACTTACTGGCTCCGAAGAGAGACTTTTCCGAGAGTCTGTAGCGGAGAACGGCGAGGGAGATGTTTCCGAGGGCTGAGAAAACGATGATCAGAGAGAAATAGACCTTGAATGAGTCGAGATAGTAGTGGTCTAGGTATCCATTATTCCAACCGATTAGGAAGTAGTTGACGACTGTGAGGATCCATGCTGCACCGATGGCGTAGTACGTTCCAATATATGCTAGGATGGTGATCTTGGAGGTAAGCCTGATGTTGGAGGTGATGAATTTTTTAAATAGGGGAGTGAGCGGTCCTTTGAAGATCCAAAGTCTGAATGGATGAAACAGAAGCTCATTGCAGCCGTAAGCGTACTTCTCCCATCTGGCTAGCTCATCGTAAACGGTAAGGGAGACACCTTCTTTAAAACTATCGCCTGTGTACGAACCGAGACGGATTATATAGCCAGCGACTTGGAGACGGAGTGACATGTCGAAATCTTCAGATACGTGTGACTCGGACCAGAATTTTTCGTATCCATCTTCATCCTCGTAGGAAACCTCTTGCAGAGCTGACCAGCGAAGAATGGCGTTGTGTCCGACGAAGGGTGATACATCGCCATTGGCGACAGTGTATCGGATAGCTGTGTAAATAAGATTCGTGAAGAAGGTGACCCTGTATGACCATTAGAACAGGGAACCCTCTTGCAATTGTATTTACTCACCCGTTTTCGAAGAAGCTGTCGGTCACTTGCATAACACCAGACGAAAACTGCAAAATTCCAACTTCCGGGCATTGCTCCATCTCGCTTGCAGCATCCAACAAACAGTCGACTGGAACTCGAGTATCGGAATCAATCAAAAGGATATAGTCTCCGATGCGGATGTTCCCCTCTGCCCAAGCACGTCCTTCCTCTTCCTCTAAAACTTTGGCAAGGCATTCGTCATATGCGGCATATTCATCCTCTTGAGTCCAGGTGGAATGACGTTCGACGAGAAGGAGCTTATCTTCAACCTTATTGCTTACCATCAAAGCGTAGTTCATGTTCGAAGCTTTCTTGAACTTTCCTCTTCGTAAGAAAGCTTTCTCTTCTCCCTCTGGTTTGGGGTTATGCTTTGGACGAGAGACCCATCCAATGCTATGTTCTTCATAGAATTCACGCCGAGCTTGTGCTTCTTCTTCAGGGATGAGTTGCATGCCATCATCATTCACGAAGATGTTAGCTGTGCCTCCCTGAAGTTCGTAGGTAGAGATGGCAGCTTTGAGAGAAATGATCGTGGGTTGAATGACACCAACCAGTCCTTCCTTATACACGGGCATTTGAATGGTAACGTGTGGAAGAGTGGACGAGTTTCGATCAAGCCGAGGAGGAGCTTTTCCGGAGAAGAATTTGGAGTTGTAGGTCAGTTGACTGATTGGACCAAAAATTTGAGCCAGGTTGACCACAATGATTTGCATGAAGAATAGCGACACAAACACTTGGCAGGGCGTTACGACGAGCAAGGCCAAGCGAGTGTAGTCGCCATCGACGGAGACTTCTTGAGCAAGATTTCGCCAGCCCAGACCAAGAGCAGCAACCAGCAAGGTCAAGGTAAGCCCAACCATGATAGGGTTGAGTAACAGAGTTGGCCGGTTTTGAGTGATGATAGCCTCTTCCAAATCACCACTAGATCTATCGCCTAAGTCCACAGCCGACACGTTTGCACTTTTCTTCTCGTCCATCATTTCGTAATCTTCTTCATCGAAGATTACCTCCATCAATGATGCCTCAATAGGAGACGCACGCTGAAGGAGATTTTTAGGCTGATCATCCCAGACAACAAGAAGTTGCTGGTCTTGTATGAAAGCACCAAAATGATGTTTTTGACACCGAGGTAGATATTCGACGTTTGGCAGAACTTGTAATCGGAGACCGTTTCCGAGGGGAACGTAATCAGCGGAATGTCGAGACAGGAATAATTTGATAACTCTGGTATTTACGGTCATGGCACACTACATAGTCAGCACACAACATCTAACAGGTGGGCTTGAAGGCTTACTCGAACATTCATGGCCACCACACTCCTGAAGAGACTAATCGAATCAGTCTTGAGAGTTTCGGGACAACATGTAAAGTTATCCTTACTCTTCTTCAAAACGACACCTTCTCCCTCCATGCCTTTTGACCATAATTTCTCTTGTTGTTGCTGTTCTAGCCAGCTAACCATAACATCAGCTCTGGTATCGAGTACGCTCTCGCGAGGCGCATTCCGAAAATCACCTGATGGGAATATTGAAGAAGGGCGGGAAGTGAGCGGGCTTCGGGTAGGAGTGGAGGTCTCAGATTCTATAGGAGCTGTAGCTGTTATCTCCCTGGCAGGGGCGACAACTGCGGGCTTGGCATATTTGCTTTTTCTCGTGAGTTTCTCCGATGGCTTCTTCGCAGCAGGCTGAAAGTAGCCTCTGATAGCGTTCATCTTGAACAATAGCCAGTGAGAGCTGTGCAAAAAGAACGAATGAGTTACACTTGTTAAGGCCAAGAACCTCAGGGCAAAACAAATGTTGAAGGGGAACGAATGAAATCTTTGATAAAGCTACAAGAATACGAGAGGGAATTCGGGCCAGATATACCATGTAGATTTCCTTTCAAAGAGCGAAGGCGCCCAACAATAGCGCCATACAATAGAGCTCCCAGATACATTGGAGCTAGAGAACAAAAGGTCCCTGACGGTCCATTGACTTGCAAGCTTGTAAGGATTCCTCTCCCACCAAAGGTAGAAGTGACCCAGAGGGGCATAAGACATCTCCATGAGCTCCGAGAGCCTGGGCCTGGGACTTTGCCAGATCGATGATCTGGTGGTTAAGGGATCAAATTTTAGTGAATAGTAGAGGACGCTTGACCTGTTGAGAAAGGGCGCATACATTCTGAAAGATAACCTACGATGAAGATTAAATACATGGCGTGGAACGAAGTGCCTAAGTCCCGCCTTGTGGCGTTCAGAAGAGGAACACTTAAATCCGAAAGCCCGAACATAAACTTTATATTGGCGGCGGAATGATGCTAGAGGCTGAGGTACAACGCTCGAAAGTGATATTGTGGAGAATCCCGACAAGGTTAACTGTACATAGTAAAGGACATGAATGCGCATACAGTTTCCCAAGGCGTTTTCATGTCTAGCATTAGGAAGCTTACCGTAATGGCTATCCGTCAAACCTTGTTCCTCTATATTGGATGAGTTCTAGAAATTAACTTCCCTCATCCGATAACGACGAAGGCAATTATAATCAAGCTTCTCGGCATGACCTTCTAAGCGGTGTCCAGAATAAACCTTTTTCTTTAGCATAGACAACCGCTAGCTTGTATTTTAGAGTGTCCTTTTAGGAACCGCATGGAGCTGATGAATCCCTATCGAGCAGGGCGTTCGATTGTAAATTCTAAAATATTGGAGGAAACTAGCCGTTCGTGGCCTACTACCAAATGGCTCGTCTTGAAGATGGAATTTAGAGGCGGAGCTTCGGTAGAAAAAATTAAGCCTCTAATTCACCTACTTTACTATAAACTTAGAGCCTTATGAGGCAATAAGGAGAAACTCAGCGAGCATTCCTCCTTCCTTAAATCCTTAACGCCCATGATCCTTGTGGCATAAGGGGCCGTATAGCGTACGATAAGGAGTTGTACGCTGCACTGAACGCGTACCAATCCTCGAAGAAGTAAGATCTCAAAATATGCAGTTATCAGCTTGCGAGAATTTGAAAGACCTTTGGAGAGCTTTCGAATGCTGAACTGCGTGTTATAATTGAAGCAGCGCTTCACCAACATTACGCTCAAGGTACTGAGTATAAGCATGGCAATACCGTTTCCTGTCAGAGGAAATCTGGAGGCTGTACTTGCATTCCAAATTGACGGCGTTGCCATGTGCCATTCCCGTTCGAGCCACTATCGAGTGGGTTTGCAGTGCTAACAAAAGCTAGCTTCGGCTAATACAGGTGATCTGATCAACAGTCCTCGGGAGCTTGCTCTATTGTATAGTGGCTCTGAATTCCACTAGACTCTAGGCTGCGCTCCGGCGCCGAGATGGCTTTGAAATGGTAGATAGTAGTTAGATATGTCTTAGGCCAATATGTGAGAAAGGTTAAAATGTTCCGAGGACATTTTGAAAGGAGGGAAACTGAGACGTTTGGATCTCCCATGATTGATTTGGATTAGTCGTTTTGTCCTGTCTTAAACTGAAATTTCAAAATGGTAGAAAGATTACTCCTAATGCCTCTCTAGAACGCAACGGGGGAATAAATTCGGTGAGAAATGGGGGATGGCGGAGCGTCTTGGCTCGAGACAAGAATGCAAGGTCCCAAGGATAGTGAAGTATTAAGATTTAGCAATCGTGCTCGGGATAAGTGGGCCGCAAGACTTTTTTTGTAAAAAGGGTAGTTAGAAACATCAAATAATGGGCTGTAGCAAGGCACGATGAATAATTAGTAGACGTTGATATTCAGCTCCTTTTGTTAGCTTGAAGATTGCCGATGCCAACACGGACTCTCCCCCACCTCCAACGGTGAGAAAGCCATTCGGAAATTTTGTTTGTCCGCATATGTAAGTTATTGAAAGATCTGCAGGAACTCAAGTCGCGGATCGGTGATACTATATTCAACCTTGACGTCTAACCTCGATTATAAGATATCTGTGGTCGGTTTGATACCTGTGGTTTTGGAGTACCGAGCACGAAAGATTCATACCCTCTATGGAACATCTCAAAGCGGCGTTAAGGATGCATTGTAAGATCCGTGAAATACAAACTAGGTATCTGCCGTTAAACCTCGGCGACTTTCCTGCAAAGTCCTTGACGAAGCCTGGAGTCCTCGAGTGTATATACTTAGGGCTGATGATCTTCCCGTAATGGAGAGTACCGCGAAGTCTTAGCGACAGACGACTTGGGCATGTTCTATTGAATTTTGGTGCGGCACTTGTACATTCAGTGACGACTTATGCACGAAAGCGTCGCTTACATGGCTTGCAAGATTTCTATTAGAATCTTGGGACCGGTCCATGCAAGTGTTATGGATAACTAATCACCCATTAGTTTATTCCTGGGCGATTCTGGCTCAAAACTTGCGATCTAACTTGCGCTGCAAAAAGCGGAGTTCTAAATTTCAATGCCCGGGATGGAGAACTCGCTCTCTGACGGGCTCTGAAGTAAATAAATCGAAGAATCGAAGGTTGCATCCAAATCTAAAAGTCCATCTAATGCCACGTCAAGAAGGTGTGACGCAGTGAGCGAAGTCAAAATTTACTAGACATGGAAGTCTCCTCGACAATTCAAAAGTAAATTTCAAACCAATGCATGAAAACATTGAGAGAATGCCTTAAAACAACGAAAATCCAGTGTTCCGCTGCCAGACCGATCAGCGAGCCTTTGCCCATCACCAGGGGACAACGATGAAGGCAGCCATGGTTGGTAGGGACGATCCTCTTAGCCGCAGCCCTAAACCCTCGAAAAATGGGAATTGCTCGGAGGCTGATCGAGGTACGGTATTCTCTGTCCCCTTGTCAGCGATAATCCCCATCTCTGAAGCCAAAGTCATGAGCAGTACCTGGCTATATGTCACACTCGCAATACTTGCTTTATAAGGGCCTTAATTCAATACAAATAAAAAGATAGTACAAGTTCATTAGTATTTTAGATATCTAAGGAAAAAAGAGAGAAAAGCTTTTATTCTAAATCTAAGATACTAGAGTAAAAGCTAATATA
>Ga0182030_10010354_pt1 | contig 18951 bp, 21 predicted proteins | sample 812S3MmetaG_FD_121299 | JGI IMG/M metagenome (GOLD analysis project Ga0182030, IMG submission 121299) | Permafrost microbial communities from Stordalen Mire, Sweden - 812S3M metaG (Illumina Assembly) | ecosystem: Environmental > Terrestrial > Soil > Wetlands > Permafrost | place: Sweden...
GTCGCCTAGCGCACCTCGAACCAAGTCAAAGTAAGGCCTAGAGGCCTGGTAGGCAGCGTATTTGGGATTTGGCATTCCGAACTCTCCATGCGCTTCGCAAGGTTGGCTATGTCAATATACTCTGGGAAGCTTCTTTCAAACAAGAAGGAACTTTAAAATCAAGAAAACAAGAAAACGGCTCAGCCTCAAGAAAACGGCTCAAGAAAACGGGTCAGCCTGATCTGGGCGATTTTTCTGAGAGCCTCGGCCCGCGGGGTAGCGCGATGAGGCATATGTGCCGAAGCGACCGCTGTCCGTCGCCGCGTCCGGCCGGAATGCGGGATAGACTGGTTGCAGTGGCCAAACCTAAGAAGACGACGGCGGCGCGCTTTGCGGAGTATTCGGCACTCGCTCTGCTGCTGCCGGTTTCCACGTTTGTGGGATATGCCATTGGCTACTACCTGGATAAGGCCTTCGGCACGCACTGGCTGCAGATTCTGTTTCTGATTCTGGGAAGCGTGGCGGGCTTCGTGCAACTGATCCGCACCATCATGCGCGATTCGGGCGATGACGATGGCGGATGAGTTGACGTTTGAACGCGCCGCGGTGCGCATTGGGCGCACCATGATGGTGATCGGCGGGCTGGGGACGCTGGCCGCGCTGGTGGTTCGGGGCTGGCAATGGGGCGGTGGATTTCTTCTGGGTGCGGCGATTTCCGGACTGAATTTTCACTGGCTGCGGCGTCTGGTGGCGGGTTTGGGCGGTGAAGGCGAACCGCGCAACCGGAGTGTGGTGTTGGGCTTCCGCTATCTGATTTTGGGCGGCGGCGCCTATGTTATAGTGAGGCTTTCCAGAATCAGTCTCGCGGCCGTACTGGCGGGTGTTTTTGTGCTGACGGCGGCGGTTTTTGTGGAAGTGATTTTCGAAATTCTGTATGCCCGAAAATGAATTATTCATCACCAAGGTCTTCAACGATTACCTGGCTGGCGCCGGAAATGCGGCGTTAGGTCTGGTCGGCAAAGCGGCCCAGGAGCGGCCGTGGGCCGATTTCGTCGTGATGCAACTTCTGGTGGTGGCCCTCCTGATGCTGCTTTTTGCCTTGCTCCGGCCAAAACTCTCCGCCACGAAGCCGGGCAAATTCCAGCAGACTTTCGAAATGATTTACGAATTCGTGCGGGAGCAGGCGGAAGACCAGGTGGGCCACACGGCGCATCGCTACATAGCCTTCTTCGGCGTGATTCTGCTGTATGTTCTCACCTGCAATCTGATCGGCCTGTTCCCCTGTTTTGAATCTCCCACTATGAACGCGTCGGTGACGGCGGGATGCGCGCTGGCGACATTCGCGTATTACAACATGAAGGGGCTGCAGGCGAACGGGATAAGGTACCTGGGCCATTTCGCGGGACCATTGTGGTGGCTGGCGCCGCTGATGTTCCCGATCGAAATCATCAGCCATCTGGCGCGCATTCTTTCTCTCACTGTCCGTCTTTATGCCAACATATTTGCCGGCGAGCAGGTGACGCTGGTGTTTCTGGCCCTGACAAAAATCGGGCCACCGATTATTTTTATGGGGCTGCACATTTTTGTGGGCGTGGTGCAGGCTTATATTTTTATGCTGCTCGCCATGGTGTATGTAGGCGGGGCAGTCGCGCACGAACATTAATACCGGCTTTATGCCGCTTTGCAGTGTGAGCCCGGCTGTACGGTGTCCGGGAACCACCTCCTGGAGCGAATTCTTAAGGAGAAACGAATGACGAAGAAAATGTTGTTGGTGCTGGCGATTTTGATGTTCGCTTGCACGGGACTGTTTGCGCAGACACCCGGCAATAATACGGTGCAGGGGCATTGGGTGCCGATCAGCGCAGGATTTTCCATGGCAATTGCATCCAGCCTTTGCGGTCTAGCGCAGGGCAAGGCGATTGCGAGCGCAGTGGAAGGAATGGCGCGGAATCCGGGCGCGGCGAAGGCGATCCAGTTGGCGATGTTGATTGGGTTGGCGTTCATCGAGTCACTGGCGCTTTATACCTTGCTGATTATTTTCGTTAAGGTGGTCTGAATTTCCTTGGGGACGAGTTGCGGCTCGTCCCCACTCAGTATTTTCCTCCCGTACTACTGAGCCTCCAAGTCTAGTACGTTGCTTCCATATAACTCGCAGGGTTCTATTGACCTGGTTGCTGTATGGCGTATAGCATTTGGATAACCTCACATGGAACAGCGAAGAACCAGGCGATTCAAAATGCGGCTGCCGCTCTCGATTACCCGCACCGGCGCCGAACGAGTCACTCTCGGTGGGTTTACCAGGAACATCAGCTCCACCGGAGTGCTGTTCACCGCGGAACGAGAGCCGGATCTTGGCGGTCCCATTGAGTACGTGATTACGCTCAACAAAGATGGGCCGCAGGCGGTGAATCTCCGTTGTATCGGCAAAGTGCTTCGGGCCGAGCCGACCGACAACGGAATGGAGAACGTGCCGGCCTTCCAGATTGCCGCTACCTTGGAACGCTACGAGTTCGTGAGAGAGCACTAGCGTCAGCGAGGTTGCTGTTTTCCCGCCGAATGTAGGAATGAAGAAGTCGGGAGCCGGAAGTCCGAATAGAGACTTCGGCGACCGGCCGGCATTCTGACTTCCGGCTGATTCTTCCCGCGACCCCATTCTGAATTCTCACTTCCTCGACTTCCGGCTTCTTTTCTTTGTACCATAGCAAAGAAAAGGCGAAAACCTCCATGGACCTCTCGCTCGGATTCCCTGAATTTACGCAGGAATTGGCGGTGGCTGGCAAGCCGTCGCTCGATGCTGTGGTGTCGCGGTTCCGGTCGGTGCATCAGCAGCCCGATTCGCCGGTGCGGGCCATTCACCATCAGGCCGCCACGGAAGGAGAGTTCGCCGATATGCCGGCGGGTGTGGACTCGCGCCTGTGCGCGTCTCTGGCGGAACGCGGCATTGCGCGGCTTTATACGCACCAGGCCGATGCCTTCGAGCGCGTGGCGGCGGGACGGAACTTGGTGGTGGTGACACCCACGGCCAGCGGCAAGACTCTCTGCTACAACCTGCCGGTGCTGAACCGTCTGATGGGCGATGCCCACGCGCGCGCCATGTATCTGTTTCCCACCAAGGCGCTCGCCGAAGACCAGCTCCACGAATTCAACCAGGCAGTAGAGGACATGGGCAGCGACATCCGCGCCTTCACCTACGACGGGGACACGCCGCAAGATGCGCGGAAGGCCATCCGGCAACGCGCCAACGTGGTGCTCACCAATCCGGACATGCTGCACAGCGGGATTCTGCCGCACCATACGAAGTGGGCGCGCTACTTCGAAGATCTGCGGTACATCGTGATCGACGAACTGCATTATTATCGCGGCGTATATGGCAGCCACTTCGCCAACCTGCTGCGGCGGCTGCGGCGCATCTGCGAGTTCTACAATTCCAAGCCGCAGTTCATCTGCTGTTCGGCCACCATTGCGAATCCGCGGGAGCTGGCGGAATCGCTCACCGGAGAATCCTTTGAACTGGTGGAGCGCAACGGGGCGCCGCGCGGCGAGAAGTTCTTTGTCTTTTACAATCCTCCGGTGGTGAACCGGCAGCTGGGCATCCGGCGGAGCTACATTCACGAATCGCGTCGGCTGGCGATGGAGTTCATCGAGCGGAACCTGCAGACGCTGGTCTTCGCGAACAACCGGCTGGCCACGGAAATTCTGGTGACGTATCTGAGGGACGCGTGCGGGCGCGGGCCGGGGCAGGAGGAAACGGTGCGCGGGTATCGCGGTGGTTATCTGCCGCGCGAGCGCCGCGACATTGAGCAGCGGCTGCGCGAAGGGAAAATCCGCGCTGTGGTGGCGACCAACGCGCTGGAGCTGGGCATTGATATTGGTTCGCTCGACGCCGTGGTGATGGCCGGTTATCCGGGGACGATTGCTTCCAGCTGGCAGCGGGCGGGCCGCGCCGGGCGCAGGCAGGGAAGCTCGGCGGCGGTGCTGGTGGCGTCGAGCGCACCGCTCGATCAATATATTGTGGAGCATCCCGATTACTTTTTTGGCCGCTCGCCGGAGCATGCCCACATCAATCCGGAGAACCTGGAAATTCTTCTGGCGCACTTGAAATGCGCCGCCTTTGAGCTGCCCATTCGGGATGGCGAGAAGTTCGGCCAGCACGACGTGGCGGAGATCTGCCGCTATCTGGAAGAGGCGGCCTTTCTACACCATTCGGCAGGAGCCTGGCACTGGACGCAGGATAGCTATCCGGCCGATGCCACCGGGCTGCGCTCGGTATCGAGCGATAACTTCGTGGTGGTGGACATTACCGGCGAACCGGATGTGATCGCGGAAGTTTCCTTTACTACGGCGCTGACCACGCTGCACGAGAAGGCGATTTATCTGCACGAGGCCCGCCAGTATCACGTGGAACGCTTCGACTACGACGAGCGCAAAGCTTACGTGAAGCGCGTGGATTGCGATTACTATACCGACGCCATCGATTACACGCAAGTGAAGGTGTTGGAAGAAGCCGAAGGCGAGGCAATTGGCGGGGCCCGGCGCGCGCATGGGGATGTGCGCGTGAACCGGCAGATTGTGGGCTTCAAGAAGATTAAGTTTTACACCATGGAGAATGTGGGAGCGGGCAAGCTCTCCATGCCGGAGCAGGAAATGCACACCACGGCGTTCTGGCTGCATTTTCCGGCCGCGTTCCTGGAGCGCCTGGCGGAGTTCACGGCTACCGAAAAGCAGAGCGGCATACACGGGCTGGGGAACGCGCTGCGGACCGTGGCGTCCCTGCTGTTGATGTGCGACCCGCGCGATTTGGGAGTGGCATTGAGCGAAGATGTGGCAGGTCCGCTGGTGACTTTTGAGCCGAACCTTTATTTGTATGACGCGTATCCCGGCGGCATCGGGCAGAGTGCGCCACTCTACCGGCTGGCGCCACAATTGTTGAAACAGACGGGCGAGCTGCTGGCGGCGTGCGGCTGCGAAGCGGGCTGCCCATCATGTGTGGGTCCGGTGGGCGAAGTGGGCGAGCGGGGAAAAGAAGTGGCGGCGAAGATATTGGCGGAGCTGCAGAGGTGACTCGCTAGGGCAGGTAATCGGGATCTAACAAAACCTCAAAGGTGAAAGGACAGGTGGAAGGGAACTCCGATTCAGGAAGTCCAGTCTCCGTCATCGCCTCTACTATTGCACGTTCGTACGCTTCCGGCAGATTGGATTTCAAGTTGGGTTCCAGGCTCGGATTTTCCGACAAAAGCCCGGCGAGGTCTTTGCGCTGGACGCGGATGGTCAACTGCCAGCTGCGGGACCGCCGGTCGGGCTGAGCTTGCCACTTCAACAGGTGAGCGATGAGCACTCTCAGGCGATTCAGCAAATCCCGGCGTTCCCGCTTTCCCATATCCTCGAGTTCCTCGGCGATGTTAGCAAGGTCCGCCTCGTTAGCCCGGCCGGAACGCAGTAACTCGGCATTCCGCATGGTCCATTCGTAGTAATCGCGCTCGTAGAGTTCAGATGCGCTCATAGGCCGATTATAGACCCTACCGCGACTTCAACTGCTCCGGCAGCACGGCATAGCCTTCGGGCGGTGGGAAGATCGAAATGAGCAGTTCCAGGCGGCGGCGCAAGTAGCGGCTGGGCATCTGGCGCGGACCGGTGTCCACGTCGATGTCGCAGCAGGTGCCGTGGAGATAGAGCGTCAGTGTATCCTCAAACGCCTGGCGGGCGTACTCGCGGAAGAGCTTGGTTTCCTTGCGCACATTGGTCTGCCGGCGTTTGAGAGCCTGTTTCAGGTGCCAGCTCTTCTCGTCTACCTCACCGTGGACTTCGGCGCTCAACTCTTCGCGGATGGCGCGGAAGAAGCGGTCCTGCACTTCCGGGGGCCATTTCCTGGCCACGAACGCGGCCAGCGCACTATAGAGCTGGTAGTGGTAATCCGCGACTTCGATGTCCTTGATGGCCAGCACAATGACGGTGAGGTCGGCGAGCTCTTTGCGCGAGGAGGCCAGATAGCGGCTCTCGGCGGGACGCTCGAAGGTGACATGGTCGCCGCCCTTGCCGTTGCCCTTTTCCAGATACGGGGCCAGGATAATGCCCATGGGCGGCAGGGTGGCGAGGATGGCGGGTGAGATAGCCGCGATGGGATCGTTCAAGTAATGACGCAGATCGTCCTCAGCCACCGGCAGGGTGCAGAAGTAGGAAAAGCGGCTGGTGAGTGGAATCATCTCGCCGCGGAACCGCGCAGCGAGTGCTTCCACGGCTAGTTTGGATTGATCGACGTCCGTGGACATGCCCGTCCGATTGTAACAGCCTTAGCAGGGACCCTTGCTGGGTGGCATTGCCGGCAAGGCGGGTTAGACTCAGAGGATGGCCCGCAAGATTCTGGTTTCGGCCGGCGAAGCTTCTGGCGATTTGTATGCTTCGCTGGTGGTCGAGGAACTGCGCCAACTCATGCCCGATGCCGATTTCTTCGGCTGCACCGGCCCGCGGCTGCGGGCGGCGGGGGTACGGACGGTGGTGGATGCGGCCAGCCTGGCGGTGGTAGGACTAATCGAAGTGGTGGCACACATCCCGCGAATTCATGGCGAATACCGCAAACTGCTGGCTGCGGCCGCCGCGGAAAAGCCGGACTTGGCGATTCTGACGGATTCTCCGGATTTTCATCTGCGGGTGGCGGGGCGGCTGAAGCGAATGGGTGTGCCAGTGGTTTATCTGGTGGCTCCGCAGGCCTGGGCCTGGCGCAAAGGCCGCGTGAAACAGATGCGGCAGACGCTGCGGCGCCTGCTCTGTATCTTCCCGTTTGAAGAGGACTTCTTTAACCGCGCGGGCGTCCCGGCTACCTATATTGGCCACCCCCTGGCCGGATTGGTCAAACCGTCGATGGATCGGGATGCATTTTTTCGGAAACATGAGCTGGACCCCAGCCGTCCATTGGTTACGGTGCTGCCTGGAAGCCGTCGTGGAGAGTCCGCGCGTCATATACCGGCGCTGCTCGATGCCGCCGGGCGGCTCAGCCGGGAGCATGCAGTGAACCTGGTTTTGCCGGCCTCGGCCACCACCGGGGCCGGGTTTTTCCGCGAGCGCTTGGGGGATTCGCCCATCCGGGTGATTGAGGGCGAAAGCTGGGATGCCATGGCGCATGCCACGGTGGCGCTGGCGGCGAGCGGTACGGTAACGGTGGAGGCGGCGCTGCTGGGAACGCCGATGGTAACGTTTTATCGCGTGATGCCTTTGAGTTGGATGGTAGGAAAATTCCTGGTAGACGTTCCCTTTTATTCGATGGTCAACCTGATTGCCGGGCGGGCGGTAGTACCGGAGCTGATGCAGGGCGAAATGACCGGAGAGCGGATCGCGCGCGAGGCCAGCCTCCTGCTGACCGGGGAACGCGCGAGAATGGAAATGAAGACCGGTCTGGCGGAAGTGAAAGCCAGACTGACGGAAGACGGGATGCCCGCGCCGCGCCGCGCGGCGGTGATTGTGCAAGAAATGCTGGAAGGACAAGCCGCTCATGTTTCGTGATTTTCGCTTTCTGCTGACGGGTTTACCAGTGGCCGCTGTGTTGGTTTGGATGGGATTGCCTTGCGCCAGGGCACAGCAGAGCAGGCCTGCCGCGCGCCTGGACGTGGAGCAGTATCTCATCGACGCGGAAGTCACGCCGAATACGTCCACGCTATCTGCCAGGACCAGCGTGCGTTTTCTCCCGGTGGGAGACGGCATCACGTCGGCAACCTTTGAACTGAACAACGCGCTCAACATCTCCCGGGTGGTGGATGAAGGCGGCAAGCAGATTCCGGCATCGCGCAACCAGCAGGATTCCACCGTGCGGTTGAGCTTCGATCAGCCGCTGGCGGCCGGCAAGCCGGTTACGCTCACGTTCTATTATGACGGGCGGCTGACGGGCAACGAAGAGTCGCCGGTTTTCGGGATCAAGTTCGCGGCCATCCATCCGGATTTTGCGTACCTGATGTACCCGGGCCGCTGGTTTCCGGTGAACGGCTACACCACGGACCGCTTCGCGGCGGAGATGCGGATCAGCGTGCCGATGGGATATGCGGTGTTGGGGAGCGGCCTGGATTCCCACAAGGTGGATGGCGACAAGAACATCTACGACATCAAATACAACCGGTCGTCATTCCCCGGCAGCATTGCCATTGTGAAGGATCCGCCGGTGAAGGTGCAGGCCGAAGGCGTCACCACCACCCTGTATTTCCGGGGCGGGGACGCCGCGTCGGCGCAGAACGAAGGCCAGGAAATCGGAAGGCTGATGTCCTATTTCACGGGCATGTTCGGCATTCCGCCTTCCGCCGACCTGACTGTGGTGGAGACCGAGGCAGGCGCCCCGAACGGGTATGCCGCGCCGGGCATGATCTTCCTTTCGCCCGGCGGCATTGGCAGCCAGCCGAACGAAAAGCTGCTGGCGAACCAGGTGTCGCGGCAGTGGTGGGAAGAAACCATTTCTCCCACAACCCGCAACCATCTGTGGATCACTAACGGTCTGGCGGCCTATTCGGAACTGCTCTGGGCGGAGCACGAGAACGGTAAAGGCGCGGCGGAATCGCACCTGAAGGATGTGATGGTGGATTCCCTGACGGTAGACACCATTCCCATCATTCAATCCGGACGGCTGGAAGATTATTCGCCGGAACTGTGGGCCCTGACGGGCGCCAAGGGCGCGGCGGTGATGAGCATGCTGCGTTATGTGATCGGCGACGAGAAGTTTTTCCAGACGCTCAAGGCTTATCTGGAACAGGACGGCGGGAAGCCCTCCAATACGGACGATTTTCAGAAAGTAGCGGAGGCGGTTTCCGGTAAAGACCTGGGCTACTTCTTCACGCAGTGGATTGAATCGAGCGGAGCGCCGGAGTTCAAGCTGGAATACACCATCTGGCGGCGCGCCGAAAAAGGCTTCCGCGTGATGGGCAAAGTAACGCAGGACCTGGACACGTTCCGCATGCCGGTGGACCTCCGCATCGAAACCGAAGGCAATCCGGAAGAGGCGCGCGTGGAAGTGATCGGGACCTCTTCGGAATTCAGCGTGGATACCTTCGGCAAACCCAAGAACGTGATCATCGACCCCAACAGCCGCGTGCTGCGGTATGCGCCGCAGGTGCGCGTCGCCGTGGCCATTCGCAAAGGCGAACAGTATGCCGAACTCAGCGAATTCGGTGACGCCATCAAGGAATATTCCAAGGCTCTGGAAACTACGCGCAACAGCTCTCTGGCCCACTATCGGATTGCCGAAATCTACTTTCTGCAAGCCAGTTGGCAGAGTTCGCTCAACGAATTTCGTGAAGCACTGAACGGTGATTTAGAGCCTAAGTGGACCGAAGTCTGGGCCCACATCAATATGGGAAAAATCTACGATATCAGCGCCGGGCGCGAGCGCGCTGTGAACGAATACAACCTGGCGATTCGTACGAAAGACGACACCCAGGGTGCGCAAGCCGAAGCCGCGAAATATCTGAAAACGCCATTTGAGAAGCCCAAGCGGGCCGACCAGTAGGGGCAAGCGAAGCCTCTTGCCAAGCGCGATTGGCTGGCTGGCTCGCTATTTGCTGGTCGAACTTTCCTAAAGATAGCCCTCCACCGATATCCAGAGTTTTCAAGAATAGCTTACTATAAGCTATAATTTTCCACAATTTGTACGATCTATTACATCTAGCTTGACCCAGCGAATTAACCCCTTTTGTTTTTTAGGTTTTGGCGAATATTATGGTATAAAGTACTATGAAGAAGTACTGAGAAAAAGTACTGGACTTGGTCGTGTCCGGCTGGAATCCGGACCAATGTTACGGGAAACACTGACCGCCGGATTTGGAGACTTTTCGTTTCGCGAGGATGGCCTGCCCTTCTGGAAACCCACGGGCGGCCATACGAACAAGGAACCTATATGAGATTCTTTCGCCTTTGTGTTCTGCTTCCCGGTTTGCTGTTAGCCGGGATCGCACCCCTTCACGCCGGATCCGTCGGATTGATTTTCGACTTCAACGAATTCGGCGTCGCAACTTACAGCACCAACGGAGGTACAACTTTCACCGCGCTGCCAGCCGGGACCCTGGTCCCCGACAACACCGGCTCCGGTATTGCCGGCAACGTACTGGAATACAACTTTTCCGCTGCGCTGGGAGGGCTCTTTCTGAATAATGGCGACGCTCCGATCGCGGGCCTCGGCGGCGCTGGCCTGGTTGGCGACTTGCGTTTCACTGACGCTGCAGGCGTTCTTACCGGAACCGACGCCAACCTGATGATCTTCTATTCCTTTGACGGTCTCGGCGCCCCGGCCGACGTGGGCCCTATCTCCACCGTCTTCCTGACATCCCAGACTCCCGTAACCTCTGAACTAAGTAACGGAGCTTTCACCTTTACGTCAGGTGGCGTCGTCACGTACAATGGGTCCGAGATCCCGGAGCCTTTTTCCGCCTCGTTATTGCTTGTGGGTTTAGTTACGCTTGGCTTTATTGCAATTCGCCGCGACGCTATGGTAAACCGTAAAATAGCAAGCAGATGAGACACTTCGTTCAAAGCCTTACTTTGGGTGTGCTGTTGGGTGCTTCAGCGTTTGCGGCGGGCTTCTCGCCGCTCACCGTGGCAGGCTATAACTTCGACGGCATTGTGGAACGCACGGCGGTTCCGCCGTACAGCGGCGCCGCCCAGAGCCTGGATCCGTTGAACAACGCGCTCTTCGAACTTGGATTGCCAGGTACAACCGCCGGTGGATTGCCTCAAGGAGGTTTGTTCACCTTCACCACCAATTCGAACACTTACTCGTTTCAATTGGGGCCGTATGGCGCCAATAACCTGCTGAGAATCAATCCGACGGGCACTTTGACCCTCACCACCCCCGCGAAATTCACTACCCTGGCGATACTGGGCTTCTCAACAAATGACAACTCGCCGGGTGCGCTGGAAATGCTGGGCAGCGCGACTCTAGGTTTCACCGATACAACGTCATCGACTTACACGGGGACAGTTGACCTGTCGGATTGGTACGCGACCAGTCCGTCGAATCCGAATGTCGTAACCGGCGCGATGGGCGGCACGGTCAACATCACCAGCGCGACTGCCTTGGGTGCGTTCCAGGCCACGCCGGGGACCGGCCCAAAATTCTACGTCTCCCTCATCACACTGTCGTCCGGCGACGCAAGTAAAAGCCTGAGTTCAGTCACGTTCGGCGGTTTCCCATTCGGCGGCAATACGTATCAGTTCGTGATGGCGCTCGCCGGTCCGACTCCCGTCGTGATCCCGCCGGCAACCGTTCCGGTGCTCTCCGGTTGGGCCTTTGCCGTATTGGGAATCCTGCTGGTTACCGTTGCGGCAAGCATGCTCCGTCCGTTCGCCAAGCGGTCCAAGGCCTAGATCCACAATCCTGAAATCGCTTTCTGGTTGAGTCGCGCTCCGTTGGCGGACCTGCGCCCGCGAGAATTCGACAAACTGCGGTGCGCGGGCGGAACCGCCCACGCCACCTAAGTAAGCTAAGGTCCTAAAAGTGGTGGCGAAGATCGGCGAACTGTTTGAGGGTGAGTAATCTCCCCACGCCGGGGCGAATCTCCTGGCGCTCCAGCGTCCAGGTGCGGGCGTGGGGAACGAAGACGGCGTTCAAGCCAGCCGCCAACGCGGGATTCACGTCCGATTTCGGACTGTTGCCAATCATCCACGTGCGCTCGGGATCGAAACCGCGATCCCGCACCAGGGCGCGGTATGCCTCCGTGTCCTTCTCCTTGACGATTTCGGCGTGACCGAAAAACGGCGCCAGACTGGAGCGGTCGATCTTCAGCTTTTGCTCATCCGGATGGCCTTTGGTGAAGAGCGTCAAGTCATGCCGGGCCGCGAGGTATGCGAGGGTCTCGGGAACCCCGTCGATCACTTCCATGGGGCACTCAAGAATTTGTCTGGCCAGCGCCATGACGGTGTCGAGATCTTCGGTACGGACGGCGCGTTCGGCCAGATGCCGGTAGCACTGCTGCAGATTGCGCGCGAAGTTGAGGGTGCCGTAGCCGTGAATGCGATTGTTTGCGTCCTCAATCTCATCCAGCACGTCGCGGATCTGAGGGGGCGTGAGCGACGAATGGTCCAGGAAGGCGACGAACCGCTCAAAGGCCTCTTCAAAATAGACGTTGTTCTCCCAGAGGGTGTCGTCAGCATCGATCAGCAGGAATTGGGGAGTCATCGGCGCGGGGGTTTGGGCGCCAGCTTAAATGGAACTTCGAAAACCGCGTCCACCTCAACGGGGATGCCGCCATAGCGGGCCGGCAGAAAGATCCATTTGGATAGCGCCTCAACGGCGCTCTGGTCCAGCCGCTCATCCAGATGCGACAGCAGGCTGATGGACCCTACATGGCCATCCTTGCCGATGACGGCCCAGAGCCGCACCTTCCCCTCAACGCGCTCCTGTATGGCCGAAGCGACATACCGGGGATCCACTTTGCGGACGGCCTGCGGCGCTTCCACTTCCACCGCCGGACCGCCTGGCGAGACGTCGCTTTCGGCAAACCACACCAGCCAGCTTCCGGAATAGCTGGTGAGGTTGGGCATCTGGATGGCCATGCTGTACACCGCGCGGCCAAACAGGCGCGGATCCGGCGCGTTCGAAACGCGCGTGGCCGGGTGCACGGGAACGGCGGCTACGGGGACTGCCCCAACAGGAGCGGTGTGCGCCTCCGGGACCGGCGGCGCCGGGGGAGCGGCTGCACGGGCCACCGACACGGTGTGATCCTCTTTGGGACCGCCCGTTACCATCAGTCCGGGAACTTGTAGTCCGTCAGGCCCGGGGCCACTCTGACCGCCAGTGGGATTGAGCTTCGGGCCGGCGGAAAAGCCCGCCTCGTGTGAAGCCGGCGGAGCAGGCATCTGAGGCAGTTTGGCCGGCGCCAGCCCGACGATGGCCAGAGCCGCCTGCGGATTTCCGGCATCGGCCGCGGAAACCGCCTGCGGAGCCGCGGGAAGCACCACCGGCGCCGGTGCGGGTATTGCAGGCTTCGGCGGTGCCACAAACCCGTGAGGCAACTGCGAAAGCGGCGCGAGCGATGGCGCCGCCGGCGCTGCCTGCAGCACTTCCGGCAGAGCCGGCAGCACCACAGCGGCCACCTGAACGCGCGGCGGTTGCGGCGCCTGGAACGGAAGCGCAGCCGGACGGTCCAGCGCCGGCAATACGGCAGCCGCAGGCGCCGTGCGCGCCACCAATGCTTGCGGGGCATCCGGCAGCACGGGCGCGGCCGCGGGCTTGGGCGTGGGTGTTGGCGGCGTGAACTGGCGAACGGAGCGGGGCGGAGCCACGGCCACCACGTTGGGTAGCGGCAGGCTCTTGGGGGTGGGGATTTCCGGCGCGGGACTCCAGATCAACTGCGGCGGACGGCGATCGTCGCGCTCGGCCGCAACGATATTCTGCGGAAACTTCCTGCTTGCCCGCGGCGGACGATGGTCCGCGGCAACGTGCGGCGGAGTGATATCCGGCAACCGATCGCTCAACTGGTAATAGATCAGCCGGTCCTCATGCGGCCGGATGGCGATGTCGTACAGGGAGCGCGGCGGCAGAGAAGAGACGGCCGGTCCGAAGGCCATCCAGGCGAGCAGCGATCCGTGGACCACCAGCGAAACCGAAAACGAAAACGGACGCGGCATCCGCTTACAAACCCGCGGGCTTACCGCCGAACCCGTTGGTTGGCGCGAGCGTCTTCAACCGCTCCACGTTCCGCTGACGCGGGATGTATTCGGCCAGGTAATGGTTCAACTGCTTCAACCGGGCCACTTCCGAGCGGGTGCGCAACAGGGCGCCGAGGAAATCGAGATCGGGCAAGCCGTGCGCCAGTTGAAAGCTAAGCTGCTGGTCGGCCAAATCGGGCTCGCCGAGCGACTCGGAAATGGAAAGCGTCGCCAGATCCTTGAAATATAGCAGCGCCTGGGCGCGGAGTTCCGGCGATTCGGCGCTGTCCTCGTCGTCGAAGAATGTCACTTCGCCCTGCAGATAGTCCTTCTCCTGGTTGACCGACACCACCTCAAAGCGGCGCTGGCCGCGAGTCAGAATATCCATGCGGCCGTCGGGATACATCTGGATCAGCTTCTCCACCTTGACGGTACATCCGGCGTTTCCAATGCCGTTTTCATGGGCCAGCACAATGCCAAACTCGGACTGATCGCGAAGCGCGCCGCCCACCATCTCCTTGTAGCGTTCTTCGAAAATATGCAACGGCAGAGGGGTGCGTGGGAAGACCACAACGCGCAGCGGGAAAAGCGGGATGAGCCGCGAAGGCATGGTAATATTATGACGGTTTAGCGCCGGAAGCAGCAATGCTCCAATCGGTCATATGAAGATTGCGGGAAAGGTCGCGCTGATTACCGGAGCGTCGGAAGGCATCGGCGCGGCAATGGCGGCCGAACTGGGGCGCGCCGGCGCCAGACTTTCGCTGACCGCCCGTTCGCAGCCGGGTCTCGAACGGGCTGCTCCGGCGGGCGCGTTGACCTTTGCCGGAGACCTTACTTTGCCGGAGACGCGCCGCCGTGTGGTGGAAGGCACCGTGGAACGGTACGGCGCCATCGACATTCTGGTGAATAACGCCGGGGTGGGATGCTACACGCCTTCCTGGCGCGTGCCCCTGGAGGATGCGCGCCACCTGATGGAGTTGAATTTTTTCGCGCCGCTCGAAATGGTGCAACTGGTGGCTCCCCAAATGCGCGCGCGGCAGAGCGGCACCATCGTCAACATCAGTTCGATCGGCGGCAAGATGACGCTGCCGTGGGCCACGCTGTACAGCGCGTCGAAATACGCTCTGGGGTCGCTGACCGAGGGACTGCGGATGGAGTTGAGGCGCGATGGAATCAAGACGATGCTGGTGTGCCCGGCGTTCGTCAGGACGGGATTCCAGCAGCATGCGATCGCCGGGATAGCGCCGGCGGACGTGATTCGCGGGCGTCGTTTTGCGATCACCGCGGAGGAATGCGCCGTGGCCGTGCGGCGTGGATTGGAGCGCGATGCCCGCACGATTCTGCCGCCGCGGGCCGGCTGGCTGCTGGTGGCGCTGGCGCGCCTGTTCCCGGCGGCCATGGAAGCGCACATGGCGGCGATGAACGGAACTGCATGAATCTCAGGCTGAAAAAAACACCCGGAATCTACGTGACGGGCTTCACGGCTTCCGGCAAGACGACCATTGGACGCCTGCTGGCGCACCGGCTGGGCTGGAGTTTTTTCGATCTCGACGATGAAATTGAAGCGGCTGAGAAGGCTAGCGTCGCGGAACTTTTCGACACGCGCGGCGAGGCCGAATTCCGGCGCATCGAAGCGCAGATTCTGCGCCAGCACGTGAGCGGGATTGAGCGGGGCCGGCCGGCGGTACTGGCTCTGGGTGCTGAAACGTTCGCCGGGCAGGGCAACCGGGATCTGGTGTTGGGCAACGGGATCGCCATCTGGCTGGACTGCCCGCTCGAAATCATCGAACGGCGCGTCAAGCTCGCATCCCACTGGGCGGCCGCCCGCGCAGCGGAGAAATTCACCGCGCTCCACCAGGCCAGCCGCGAAGACAACGCCAAAGCCGATATCCATATTGCAATCGAAAGCGATGACCCGGCCGCCGCGGTGGATGCCATCCAGAATCACGCGCTGCTGCGATGAGCGCGCCTCTTGCACTCCGCCACGCGCTCTCCATTTTCGGCATGCGAGTGGTTCTGGTAGGATCGGGAAAGTGAGTTTCTGGCGCAAGGAAGTGGTTGAGTTCGCGCTCGATCGGGAAACCCGCAAGCACAGGGAAGAGCAGCAGGCGTGGATCGTCCGTGAGCCTTCCAATCCGCAGCCGTATTGCAACTTGTCGCAGCTTTATCGCATGGAAGGAAGGCAGGACCAGGCCTTGGGGTTGCTGCTCGAAGCCGTGCGCCTGGACCCCGGGCACGCCGGGGCGCACCTGGCGCTGACGGAAATCTACGCGGTCCGGGCGGACTATCCGGCGGCGTGGCGCCATGCGCGGAGGGCGGAACTTGCCGGTGAATCGCGCGCCGTGGAACTGCTGATGCGTTACGGAGTAGCTGAGTAAGTCTACCGCCGGCAGGCGCAATAATCGGCCATGGCGGCGGCGATTTCGGAGAAACGTTCCTGCGCCAACTCAACCAGGCTCGAGAATTCCGGCAGGGTGGTGGGTGCGGGGGCAAGCTCCACCTGCTGGCAGACATCTCCCAGCGCGCCGGCGCCTACCTGCCGCGAACTTCCTTTGATGGTATGGGCTTCATTGCGCAGCCTGGTCCCATCGCCCGCCAGCAGTGCCGCCCGCATTCGCTGCAGGCGGGCCGCGGTGTCGGTGGTGAAAGCGTCAACCAGTTCGGCGATGGATTCCTCGTCGCCGCCGAGCGCTTCCTTGAGCCCCGCGTCGGGCGCCCATTTCAGGCGGAAAGCGGGCCGTGCCTCCGCAGGACTGTTTAACGCTCGGGGAGAATTCATGGACGCTACCTCTTGGTACTCACGGTTGAGAATTCCGGGCGAGAAATATCACCCATGGCAACGAGTATGCGCCAGCCGCCTTAGGACTGGCAATGTCGACTAAGGTTATGGCGTATCTGCTGTCTTTCGCGGATGCCGGGCGCCGATCCACATGGAACTTGAATTAGAACTTGTGGTTTCCCCGCCGTCAGACTCACTGCATGTGCCGGTCGCACTCCGCGATGGCGTCGAGCGCCAGCTTCAAACGGGCCGCCGTCTGGGGAGTCTGCGGCTTCCAGGTCCTCCAGCGCGTGACGTTTTTCTGAAACAGCAGACGCGCCGATCCGTTATAGCCGTTGCCCATGAGCAGCCGGCCGTAAGTCTGGTCGAAGTCCGACACGGCTTCCATGGCCGCCAGCGTGGGCCGCGGGGCTGCCAGCAGGCGGTCGAGCAAAGGCTGGCCGGCGGCGATCACAGCAGCTGCCTGGTCGGACTTGCCATTCTGCAGCAACTGTTGCGCCTGAACGCCCATCGACGCCAACTCCGCCACTCCCCGGGTATACGATGCGTCGGCCGTGGGATCGGCCTTCGGTTGGTTCGCCGGCGGCGCGGCGCAACCGCAGAGCAGCAGCGTTGCCAGAATCAGACAGGGGCGCACGCATCCAGCATAGCCGACTGCGGCGGCCCGGAAATGGTCTTCTGCCGCGCAGCCTGATTCCGCTCCGCTCTACTCTAGGCCGCACCGGGCAAAACGGACTTTTTGACGCTGCGCTTCGTCGATAATGATAGAGAATGTCAAAACCGGAGAGCACGTTGACGCCCCGCCCCGTGGAGAGCCGCGCGGCCACCACGATTCGCGAGATCTTCGAATCCGGACGGCCGCTCACCTATATCCGCTCGGCTGAGGAACAGCGCATCGGGCGCCTGCTGCACGAAGTGGCCCTGGGCCTGGGCGGCAAGACGCCGATGCCGGTTTGGGAATGGCGCTTGACCGAAGGGCTGCGCCGGGAAGACGGCACGGCTGAGCCGGACACGATGTCGCCGCGCGCGGTGCTCGATTTCATTGTTGCCCACACCGGCGCGGCCATCTTCCACTTGAAGGATTTTCATGAGGCGCTACGTGAATCGCCGGAAGTGCGGCGGCGTTTGCGCGACGTTTATGAATGCTGCTTCGACCAACGCAAGTTCGTCGTCATCACTTCCCCGGTGCGCATGATTCCGGAGGAAGTGGAACGCAGCCTGCTTTACCTGGAGTTGCGTCCGCCCGACGTGGTCGAGCTAGCGGAATTCCTGCGCGAAGAAATGAGCCACCGACCGGTTGCCGATGCCGTGCTGGAACAGGCGGCGCGCGCGCTGCTGGGCCTTACGCTCGATGAAGCGCGCTACGCGCTGCGGCGCGCCCTGGTCCACAGCCCGCGCCTGGGGACGGAGGCGCTGCCGGCGCTGCTCGAAGAAAAGAAGCTGCTGGTGAACCGCAGCGGTGTGATCGAATTCATCGCCGATGGCGCCAGCCTGGCCGATGTCGGCGGCCTGGAAGGCCTGAAGTCCTGGTTGTTGGAACGCCGCAAGTTGTTCCAGTTGCGCGACACGGTAAGCAATGAGATTGTGCCCAAGGGCCTGCTGATGATGGGCATACCCGGCTGCGGCAAGAGCCTTTCGGTGAAGGCCATTGCCACCTGTTTCCAACTGCCGCTCTATCGCGTGGATATGGTCGAGATCTTCTCCGGCCGGCACGGTAAAGCCGAAGGCGCGTTTGTGGAAGCTTGCCGCATGATGGAAGACATGGCGCCGGCGGTGCTGTGGTTCGACGAAATCGAGATGGGCATTTCCTCCGCCAGCGATTCCGGCGAGCAGGGCCGCATCTTCGCCTTCTTCCTCACCTGGATGCAGGAAAAAACGCGCGGCCTGTTCGTGGCCGCAACCGCCAACCGTATCGACCTGCTGCCCGCCGAGATGATCCGCAAAGGCCGTTTCGATGAAGTCTTCTTCGTGGACTTGCCGGTGGACGCGGAGCGGATCGAGATTTTCAAAATCCATCTGACCCGCCGCGGCGTGGATCCGGCTCCATTTAACCTGCCGCAGTTGACGAGTTTCACGATAGGCTGGACCGGCGCGGAAATTGAGCAATGCGTGGTCTCGGCGCTGACGCAGGCGCGCCTGAAAGACCGCGCCATCGACGAGCAGGATCTGATCGATGTCGCCGTGCACATTGTTCCCCTGTCGCGCACCATGAAAGAGCAGATCAACCACATCCGCGCCTGGGCCTTCGAGCGCGCGGTGAAGGCTTCGCCGCAAGCGTTTGATAGCTAAGGGGAAAGTCCGCGCCATTCGAGGCTTCGCTGCGTGGCGCGAATTGGGGCGTTTGTGGCTCGGCTCCGCTAGTCCCTCAGACTGGCGAGGTCCCAAGCCTAACTGCCGGGAGACGGGCGCTCCGGGATCCCCAAAAAGTGGGTATCATCATCCCATGAAGAGTATACTCGTGGCCGGTCTCGTGGCTTCCCTCAGCGCGTCATTGATGAGCGCAGGTGATGACTCTGTTACGAGGCTCCCAGCCAGGCTCTACCCGTAACTCGGGTCCTTTTCGAGAGAACGCGCCACAA
>Ga0182030_10010355_pt1 | contig 18948 bp, 17 predicted proteins | sample 812S3MmetaG_FD_121299 | JGI IMG/M metagenome (GOLD analysis project Ga0182030, IMG submission 121299) | Permafrost microbial communities from Stordalen Mire, Sweden - 812S3M metaG (Illumina Assembly) | ecosystem: Environmental > Terrestrial > Soil > Wetlands > Permafrost | place: Sweden...
CTTGGCGGGCACGGAACCGAGGCTTCCTTCAACGACGACGCCCGCCGCGACTGGCATCACTGGCTTGAGGCCAAATACGAGACGGTCGACCGGCTCAATGAGTGGATGGGCTTGCGCCATTGGGGCCAGACGGTGCGGAGCTTCACGGATGTTCCGATGCCCATGTCCGCCCCCGCGCCCCACAATCCCGCGCTGGTCCAGGATTGGTGCCGGTTCTGCAGCGACACCATCGTGCAATTCGTCCGGATGCAGGTCGACCTGCTGCACGAGCTGAGTCCCCAGTGTCCGGTGACCACCAACCTGCGCCCGCTGCTGCACCGCTTCGACCACTTCGATGTCGCGGAGGTCATCGACTTTGTGTCGGTGGACAGCGCACCGGTGATGCGGCCCAAGTCGGCGGAGCTGGCTTGCGAGATCGACATGCTGCGTTCGCTCAAGAAGACGGGGATCCGCACGCCGGACGGGGACACCGGCTTCTGGGTAATGGAGCAAAAAGCCGGGCAGGCCGCCCACCACGAGGTGAACTCACTGGTGCGGCCCGGCGTCCTGCGGCTTTCCACCTACCAACTCGTCTCCCGCGGCGCCTCCGCGGTCCTTTTCTGGCGTTGGCGCCAGCCGCGGTTCGGCTCCGAGAAGTTCCACGGAGCGGTCTTGGGCCACAATGCGCGCACGGACGCGCGCGTGTTCCGCGAGGTGGCGCAGGTGGGCGACGAGATGAAACTCCTCGCCCCGGTGCTCCGCGGCACGAGCGTGCGGGCGGAGGTGGCCATCCTGTACAGCCATGACAACGAGTGGGCGCTCCGGGAATCACACCAGCTCAACCGCCACTTCAGCCTCCGCGAGCACATCCTGCTTTTCTACACCGCCCTCCACGACCGCAACATCCTCGTGGATTTTGCGCGGCCCTCCGAGGACCTGTCGCGCTACAAACTGGTCATCGCCCCCTCGCTGCACCTCCTCTCGGGCGGGGAGGCGGACCGGTTGAAGCTCTACGTCCAAAACGGGGGCATGCTGGTCGGCACCTTCAACACCGGGCTCGTGGACGAGCACGTGATGGCGCCCGACTCGGGGTATCCCCATGACCTCACCGATTTGTTTGGTTTGGAGGTGACGGAGTTCGATCAGTTGCCGCCGGAAGAGGAGAACCACCTGACGTTCAAGGGCACGTTCCCGACCAGCCACCTCCATCCCGCACGCCTCTGGTGTGACCAGATTGACCCCAAGGGCTGCCAGATCATCGCCAACTACGCGAAGGACTTTTACGCCGGGCGGCCTGCCATCACGATGAATACCTTCGGGCTGGGCAAGGCCGTTTATATCGGGACCCAGAGCCACGCCCATTTCTATTCGGATCTGGTGGTTTGGCTCCGGCAGATCTGCGGTCTGCATTCGCTCTTGAAGGTGCCCGACAGCGTGGAGGTCTCGATGCGCGAGCGGGCCGACAGCCGGGTCTTCTTCCTGCTCAACCACCATCCCTCGTCCCTGCGGGTCCAGTTTTACAAACCGACCCACGATTCCCTCACGGACGCCCAGTTTTCCGGGAACTACGACCTCCAATCGAATGCGGTGCTGGTGGTGGACGAGCATCCCGCCAAGCAGGCTGCGGAGGCCCCCGAGGCGAGCCACACCCCCGACTTATGATGCCTTTCCCGCCCCCGCGCTTCATGCCGCCCCTGGGGGAGCGCCCTGCCACTCCCCGCGAGCGGGTGCTGGCGCAATGGCGCGGCATAAACCTTGCCCCGCTGGAAATCGCCCAGTTCAACCGGGCCAAGGCTGTCGCGACCCTGATTCCCCGCGTCCTGGGGGACATCCGAATCGACCACCGCCAGGCCGAGGCGGAAATCGTCAAGGTGTGGAACGCGCAACTGGACCCCCAACTCACGGCGCACGCCCAGCCGACCCAAGTGCGCAAAGGGACCCTTTTCGTGACCGTCGACAGCAGTGTCTGGCTGAGCGAAATTGTGCGCTACCGGCGCCGGGAGATTCTTGAGCGCCTCCAGGGGAGTTTCGGGCGCGACCTGATCGCCAAGATCTCCTTCCGGGTCGGATAGGGGCGCGTGGGGAGCGTCGCCTCGCTTGGGAATCACGCCGGTTCTGGCAGGCTCTCAAAGCCGTCGCGAAAGGTCGGGTAGAGGAGGTTCCAGCCCAACTCCCGGCGCAGTCGGGCGTTGGAGATCCGTTTGCTCGTCACGCCCCGTTTGCGCAGCCCTGCCTCCTCCTCCGGCACCGTGGGCGGGAGCGGCCGGTGGTAACGCTTGGCCAGCCACTCGAAGAGAGTCCTTTGCGACACCGGTTCATCATCCACTGCATTGTAGATTGCCCCGGGCTGGCCACCTGCGAGGGCGGCGATGACCGCCCCGGCCGCGTCTTCCCGGTGGATCATGTTCAGGAACCGCCCACCGTCGCCCTCGAGCCGGGCTTCCCCACTCTGGAACCGCCGCAACCAATAGCCGCGCTCCGGCCCATAAATGCCCGCCACGCGGAGAATGATCGCGGGGAGCCGTTTTTCACGCGCCGCAGAGAGCCAGATCTGCTCGGCTTCCAACAAAACACGCCCCGTTTCCGCCGAAGGCTCGGTCGGGCTTTGTTCATCCACCCAGGTGCCGTCGTTTTGCCCGTAAACTCCGGTGCTGCTGGTATAAACCAGCCGGTGGGGCGGCGCGCCCCCGAGCCAGCCACAGAGATTCTCTGCGCCGGTGCAATAAATCCCCCGATATTCCTCCACCCCGCCACCGGACGAAGAAACGCAGTTGACCACCCAATCCCAGGGTTGGGTGATCGCCGGCAGGGTGTCCGGGCGGGTGATGTCCGCCTGCAATGGCAGCACGCCTGCCTCCGCCAGACGGGCGGCCTCCCCGGCTCCGCGCCGGAGCCCAAACACCTGATGCCCCAGGCCGGCGAGACGTCGCCCCAGGCTGAGCCCCACATACCCGCAACCGATGATGAGTACGCGCATGGCTAGCCGCCGGGCGCGGTCCGCCGGGCGGCCAAGTCCCCCAACAGAGCGCGCAGAGACCCGCTCGATGCGACCGGCGCATGGCAATACGTTCCCTCGCAAACATAGGCGACCACTCCGGCCGCCGCGGGGAGCGTTCGCGCAAATGGTTCCACGGGCCCTTGCGTGCCCGTTACCACCTTGTTCGGCAGAAACACCGAGTGGGTGGCCGACAGGAAGGGCCGGACCCGCTCGTCCGCGGGGTCCCCAGTGATGACGATGCGGACCGGCTCCTGCAGGGAGAAATCGAGCGCCGCCAGCAGGGCAGGGAGGGCCTGCGGAAAGCGGTGGAGACGGTCACTGAACCAGTCGAGCGTCCGCTGCGCGGCGGTGGAGAACTCGGGGCGTCCCGTGATGCTCCCGAGGCGGAGCAGCGAGTGGGTGGCCACCGAGTTCCCGGAAGGCTCCGCTCCGTCATAATCGTCCTTCAAGTGCAGGATGAGGTCAGGAGCCCCGGGGAGCGTTTGCCAGAAGCCGCCGGAGCCGGGATCGAAGAACCGTTCCAGCAGCGCCTCACCGAGCGAGACGGCGAACTCGAGGCTGCCGGGAGCCAGGGTGGCCTCGTAGTGATCGATCACGCCCGCCAGCAGGAAGGCATAGGCCGGGAGCAGTTGCACGGTGTCGCGTTCCCCCTCGCGCCACCGATGGTGGAGGGTGCGGAAGGCCGGGTCCCAGAGCCGCCCGCGCAGGAAGGTCAGGTTGGCGTCCGCGGCGGCCCGGTAGGAGGCGTCGTCGAAGACCGCCGCCGCGCGCGACATGGCCCCCAGCATCAACCCGTTCCACGAGGCCAGCACCTTGTCGTCCCGGTGCGGCCGGAGGCGCCCCGCCCGCGCCGCGATCATCTTCCCGCGGGCCGAGGCCAGGTCCGCCTGCCCGGCGACGGTCCCAGGCGCTTCCACCAAGCTCAGGACGTTCTGGCCCGCCAGGGGTGAGGGATGACTGTGGTCCACGAAGTTCCCCCCGTCGGTGACGCCCCAACAACGGCAGACCGTGGCGAACTCCGACGGGGTGAGGAGGGCGGCCAACTCGGTCCGGGTCCAGCAATAGAACTTCCCCTCGTGCCCCTCCGAATCGGCATCCTCGGCGGAGGCAAAGCCCCCCTCGGGGTTGGTCATGTCCCGGATCACATAGTCGAGAATGTCGCGCGCCACCGCCGCGTGGTGCGGCGCCCCGGTTAGCGTGGCCGCGTCGAGGTAGAGCTGGGCCAACTGGGCATTGTCGTAGAGCATCTTCTCGAAATGCGGCACCAGCCATTGCTCATCGACCGAGTAGCGCGCGAAGCCGCCGCCGAGGTGGTCATGGATGCCGCCCGCAGCCATCTGGTCGCAAGTGTGGAGAACCTGGGACAGGGCCGTCGGATCACCCGTGCGGGCCGCATACCGGAGGAGGAGCGCAGGTTGGCTGGGCTGGGGGAATTTGGGCGCCCCGCCGAAACCGCCGTGGACCGGATCATAAGCCTCGCGGAGGCTGGCGACCGCCGCCTCAATCACCTCGAATCCCGGCGAAACCCCGGGTGCGGCGGGCGCGAGCCCGGCGGTTTCCAGCTTGGCGAGCATCTCGGTGGCGGAGCGGGCGAGATCCGGGCGGCGGTGGTCCCAGAGGTGATGGATTTGCTCCAGGATCTGCCGGAAACTCGGGCGGCCGTGCCGCGGCTCCGGCGGGAAATATGTTGCGCCAAAGAAAGGCCGTAGCTCCGGCGTCAGGAAAGCGCTCAGCGGCCAGCCCCCCTGACCGGTGGTGCTCTGAACGAAGGCCATGTACACGCGGTCGATGTCGGGCCGCTCCTCCCGATCCACCTTGATGGAGATGAAATGGCGGTTTAGTAACTCCGCCGTCCGTTCGTCCTCGAACGACTCCCGTTCCATCACGTGGCACCAGTGACAGGTGGAATATCCGATGCTGAGGAAGATCGGCTTCTTTTCCTCCCGCGCGCGTTGGAAGGCCGGCTCGCCCCAAGGGTGCCACGCCACCGGGTTGAACTGGTGTTGCAGCAGGTAGGGCGATTTTTCTCCCGCCAGCAGGTTGGGCCGGCGGCCCCGTGCTTCGGTCGAAACGTGGGGCGGGGCGGGTTGGTCTCCATTCATTGCGGGAATATAGCGCGGAAGCAGTCACGGGCCAAACCGGCACCTGGCAGGCCGCACCATTTATCGGGCACCGTCGCTCGGCGCGGGTTTTGGGGCATCGGGCCGGAGAAGCAAGGGAACCTGGCGACGCCGGGGTCCAAAATGCCCACGGCCGGAACTCGCCGAGGCGGGTTCCGGCCGTGGAGGACGCTCTGCAGGACAAGGCGACCGTCCCCGCAGGCGCAGAATCACGGGGGCGGCAGCGTTCGGGGACTGGCTCAGGCCGCGGCGGGGGGCGCCTGGGGCGCACCCTGGCCCTGGGGCGGGGGCACGACCACCACGGGCACCGGGTAGCGCAGCTTCATCACATCGTCCACCAGCACTTCGATGAAGTAGGTGCCGGCGGTCTTGAACTCGACCTGCGGGAGCATGGTCACGTTGGTCGCGTGCAGGTTTGCGTCGGGCAGCGCGAAGCGGACCTCCTGCTTCCGCAGGACGGTGGTCTGGTCCGGCGCGATGAAGCGCACGCTCTCCACGAACTGGCCGACGCCGGCCGTCCATTGGTTGAAGACGCAGAGCTTGAAGGCCACGACGGGCACCTGGGGCACCCGGATGATCGAGTGAAGCACGCCGATGAGGACGAAGTTGCCAGTGATTTCCTGGCGGATGTCCTCGCACAGCAGCGAGCATTGGAGGTCGGGAAGGATTCGGGTCGGTTGCATGGGATTTTGGTTATTGGGAAAGGGTGGTTTGGCGGTCGGCGGCCAGGACGGTGTTGCGCATCAGCATCGCGATGGTCATGGGACCCACACCGCCGGGGTTGGGCGTGATCAAGCCGGCGATCGGTTGCACGGCGGCGAAATCAACATCGCCCACCAGCCGGGAGCCGGTCTTGGACGAGGGATCGGTGACGCGGTTGACACCGACATCGATTACCACCGCGCCCGGTTTGACCATGCCGGCTTTTACGAACTCCGGGACGCCGATGGCGGCGATGAGGATGTCGGCGCGGCGGCAATGCGCCGCAACGTCGCGGGTGCCCGAATGGCAGATGGTGACGGTGGCATTGGCTCCGCGCTCCTTTTGGCAGAGCATCGCCACCATTGGCTTCCCGACGATGTTGCCACGGCCCAGCACCACCACTTCCGCGCCGGAAACCGGAGTGCCCGAGCGGATCAGCAGCTCGCGGATCCCCGCCGGGGTGCAGGGATGGAAACCGTCGGGGTCGCCGAGCATCAGCTTTCCGACGTTGACCGGGTGGAAGCCGTCGACGTCCTTCCCGGGCAGCACGGAAGCGTACACCACGGCCTGGCGGATATGCGGGGGCAGGGGGGCTTGCACCAGAATCCCGTGGATCTGCGGGTCGGCGTTCAACTCCGCGAGGAGCTTCAGCAGGGCTTCTTCAGACGTGGATTCGGGCAGGACCCGGGTGGTTGAGGCGATCCCCAAGTCCGCGCAGGCCTTTTCCTTGCGGCCCACATAAACCTTGGAGGCTGGGTCCTCGCCGACGCGTACAAATGCCAATCCGGGCCGCACGCCGCGGCTCCGGAGAGCGTTCACCTGGAGGGCGGTTTCCTGCTGGATCAGCGTCGCGATCGCGCGGCCGTCAATGAGGTTAGTTGCCGGCATCCTTCAGGACGATGAGCCGGTGGATGTCGATGACCGGGGTGTTGCCCCACCGCTCATCCAGCCCTTCCTCCCCGACGACGATGACATGGGCGCCCTTGTAACGGCCGAGGTCCACATTGGTCGAGGAGGTGTAGAGATAATCGATGTTCCGCTTCGAGTCCAAAGCCACCAGCACGTAATGGGACGGGGCCTGGATGCTCGTCATGCCGCGCACGACCCCCTCGCGCTGGACGATGCGGGGCGGGGCGGGGGCGTCAGGCTTGACCTCGGATGACGCGTCGGGCGCGGCCGGGGCGGGGGTGCCCGCGGTGGTCGCCGGGTCCACCGGCGCGACGGCCGGGGGGGTGGTCTCGGGGCTTGCCGCGGGCGGAGCCGCAGCCGGCGTGGTGTCCACCACGGGGCCCGGTGCCGCCGCGACTTCCTCGGTCGGTGCGGCCACCGGGGGGGCTGTCGGGGGCCGGACCACACGGCGCGGCGTGGGCGCGGGCACGGTGATGGGGGTGGGCGCGGGCACCTCGGTCAGCGGTGAAGCGGGTGGCGGCGTGATGGAGGCGATCACCGGCGGGGGATTGCTGGCAGGCACAGAGGCTGCGGCCGGTGTGCCGGCCGCGGGCGTCACGGGGTTGGCACCTGGGGTGCCAGCCACTTCAGCCGACTTCTCCGCCGCCGGGTGCGCCGCCTCGACCAGCGGCTTGGCCGGCGTCACTTCTGCCGGCGTCTCCGCTTGTTTCAGGTAAACCGCCGCCACAAAACCATACGCATTGGTTGGGGCTTCGATTTCCATCCAGTCCCCCTTGGTGGTGATTTCCTTCACGGCGTCACCTTTTTCGAGGCGGCCGAGCACGCTGTAGTTCTCTCCGGGCCCGCCCCGCAGGTTTAGCCGCTTGGCGGAAACCGTTTTCGAGGCGTCGACAAAACCGGAGTTGATCCAGGTGTGGACCGAGGCGGGGAGGGCGATCTTGGCCCAGGCGTTCGGCTCGTCGGGGCCGGACGATTTCAGGGTGATTTCCTCGATCACCGTGACCGCGTCACCCTGCTGCAAATGACCGACCACCTCCCCCTTCAAACCGGCCTGGCCGCGGACGTTCACATGCGAGGCGATCACGGTGCCCGCGCCGGAGATCAGCGGCGTCGTCTTCAGCACCTCGCGGGGCTCGACGGCCTTGGCCGCGGGCTTTTTGGTTGAGGGTTTGGCCTTTTTCTTGCCGCCCGGCTTGGCGGACTTCTTCTTGGTGTCCTTCTTCTTCGCCGGTTTTGCGGCGGGGGCATTGGTTCCCGCCGCGGGGGCGGGCGCGGGGGCGGCGGGCGCGGCCGTGGTCACGGGCGCGGGACTGAGGGGGGAGGCGGCGGGAGTTTCAATCACCGTCGCGGCGGTGGCGTTCGCCGCGCCTTGCGCAAGCAGGCCGGCCAACACCAACCATCCACAAGCTGACCAAACGTTCATTTTCATAAACTCAACCCAGTAGAGATTTGATCTCCGCTTCTGTCAATGCCCGCCACCGTCCCGTGCGAAGCTCGCCGAGCTTGAGGCGGCCAATCTCAATCCGTTGCAGGCGTTTCACCGTCAGGTTCTCCGACTCGAACAAACGGCGAACCTCGCGGTATTTCCCTTCGGTTAATTCGAGTTCCACCAGGCTCCTGCCATGGCTTTCCCCGATCAGCCGGGCCTTTTCGGCCCGCAGCGTCTCCCCGTCGTGCAAGACACCCTGGGTAAACCGGCCCAGCATGGCCGCATCCACCCGTCCTTCCACGGTGGCCAGGTACTTCTTCCGGACCCCGTAGCGCGGGTGTGTCAGACGCAGACTGAATTCACCATCATTGGTGAGCAAAAGCAAGCCCTCACTGGCAAAATCGAGGCGCCCCACCGAGTGGAGGTGGCTCCATTCCTTGGGCACGAGGGAATAGATGGTCGGTCGGGAGTGTTCGTCCCTGTGGGTGCACACCAGCCCCGGCGGCTTGTTCATCGCGAGGTAAATCTTCCGCTTGGGCCGGACCACCTGCGTGTCGACCACCACCCGGTCCGCCCCGGGTTCCACTTTGCGGCCCAGTTCACGGACGGTTTCGCCGTTCACCGAGACCCGGCCCGCGAGGATGATCTCCTCGCTGGCACGCCGCGAGGCGACCCCCGCTTCGGCGAGGTATTTTTGGAGTCTGACGAGCATGAAAATGGGTTTGATCCGGTCTTGGGACGGTGGCTGGCGAGGGGAGGCCGACGGAACCCGGGCGGCCTGGACCGTCGGGTGGATGGCTCGGAGCCGGGGTCGGGAGAGGGGGGGCGGGCCACCGTGAGGCTTCACCTACGGCTGGGTCCATTTCCTCCCGATTGGTCGGGGCGCCCCGTGCGGACGCCCCCCTGTTCATTTCCCCCGCCACGCAGGTGCGCCCTTCGACCAGCGGGCGGCGGGTGCAAACTGTACCGCGGGATTACGCGTCCGCCTTGGTCTTGCGCAGGCCCGTGATGCGATCGCCGGCCTTCCACTGGCTGCGTGTCTTCAGGATCTCGATGCGCTCGAAGCGCTTCAACACATTCCGCTTGCCTCCAAGGGTGGCGGCCGCCCGCAAACTACGATGCTGTGACATATCTCAAAATTACCGGTACGTTTCTTGCCATGCCCTCAACGGAGCAGAGGGCTTGTATATCAGTTCCGCGGCCCCTTGCCAATCGTTATTTTTCCCGTATCTTCCCGGCGCGATGCCCGTCATTGAAGTCCAAGGCCTCACCAAAGCCTTCCGCACCTACAAGAAGCTGCCCGGCTTCCGCGGGGCGGTCCGCGGGCTTTTCCGCCGCCAGTACGAGCAGACGTTCGCGGTGAAGGGGGTCAGTTTTTCCGTCGAGCCGGGGGAACTGGTCGGTTTTCTCGGCCCCAACGGCGCGGGCAAGACCACCACCCTCAAGATGCTCTCCGGGCTGCTCCACCCGACCGGCGGCACCGCCCGGGTGCTGGGCTATGTCCCCTGGGAACGCCAGGACGGCTACCGGCGCCAGTTCGCCCTGCTCCTCGGCCAGAAAAACCAGCTCTGGTGGGACCTCCCCGCCAGCGAATCGCTCAGCCTGAACGCGAAGATCTACGGGATCTCCCCGGCGCAACTCGACCGGACCGTGGGCGAGATGGGGGCGCTCCTCGGCGTGACCGACAAAATGAACGTCAGCGTCCGGGAACTCTCCCTCGGCGAGCGCGCCAAGATGGAGTTGATCGCCTCGCTGCTCCACCAGCCCAAGATCCTCTTCCTCGACGAGCCGACCATCGGCCTGGATGTGGTCTCGCAGAAGACCGTCCGCGAGTTCCTCCGCGACCACAACGCGAGGCACAAGACCACCATTCTGCTCACCAGCCATTACATGGGGGACATCGAGGCCCTCTGCCAGCGGGTGATCATCATCGACCGAGGGACGCTGTTTTTTGACGGCCGGTTGGGCGAGGTGGTGGATCGTTTTGCCGACTCGAAGATGGTGACGATCCAGTGCGCCGACGCCACCGCCGGACCGGCGGGGCGGTTCGAGCGGTACGGCGAGGTGGTTGAGCTGACGCCTGGCAGCGTGCGCCTGAAAGTGAAGCGCGACCGTGTGATCAGCGTCTGCAAGGCCCTGCTCGACGAGTTGCCAGTCACCGACATCGACATCCAGGAATTGCCCATCGAGGAGGTCATTCGGAGGGTGTTCGTGGGCCAGTCGGCGGGGACGGCGTAGGCTCCAAGACGGTGCCAAACCCCGCGGGTCGGGCCGGGTTTCCAGCCACCGCCGGCATGCTTCCCGGCGAGCGGGGCTTGCGGCTGCGACGGGGCGACGGCTGCGATCCCCAACTTGACGGACTGGGCAATGGTCGTATGGTGGGATCTTAACGGCCACCAAACAAACCCCAACAAAAGCCATGAGACAGTCGCCCCTCAAAGCCCTGCTCGCGTTGGTGTTCCTCCCGCTGGTGGGCTGCGCCCCCTTCCTCCCTCCCGTCGTCCCCCAAGTGGCCATTCTCCCCGCGCCGCCGAACGGCATCAACCAGTGGATCGCGCGGATAACGGAGTCGACCGGCCTGACGAACTCCCACTTGTTGCCGGTGCAAGGCGACACCAAGACCAGGCGGATGGCCCAGCCGGACGGCTCGACCCTCACAGTGAGGATCCACTACCAAACCAGCGGCTCATCGAGCCTCCTTTCCCCCCTCACGGAGCTGGAGAAGATCCTTGCCCTCGGTGGTTCGGTCATGGCCGGAAACCCAGGCGGCTCCCCGCTGGTGCCGCAGCCGGACATTATGAATCTGGTGAGCCTGACCCAGCAGATCATGACCTTCCAGACCAACGGTTTCGGAAGTGCGCTCAACAGTCACATCCGGGACCTGCTGGACGCACAACTGGCGGGTTTGGCTGCCAAACCCGGGAGCAGCCAGAATATCACCAACTCGCTGGATGCGCTGCTGGCGGCGTATCTGAAGGCCTACCTCGACGGAACCTATGTCGACCGGTGGGGGAACTCCATCTCACAGCCGGATCTGACGAAGCTGGGGAACGACAGCGCCGGGCCTTTCAGCACCGTGCTGATGGAGGCTTTGCTGGACTACAGCCTCATGACTCCGATCGTTTACGACCCTTCGCAGGCTCAGTCCCCGTCCAACAAGACTCCCACCTTCGTGGTGGTTTTCCCCCAGCTTCACGAGTGCGTTTCCACCAACAGTGACACCAACGGAGTCACCAAGGCGGAGTTGCGCGCCATCCAATACCTGTCCGGCCTGAGCGGAGAAGGGGCCAAGCACCTCTCGGCGCTGGCCATCAACACCTTCCGCGAGAACGCCACGATGTCCCAGATCCTGTCGACCGTGTTCCAGGAGGTGGCGAGACGCAGCGCGGAGGAACTGAGCTACGACTTCTTCCAGAGGTTCCAGTACACCGACGCCGGCGCGGGCGGCCAGGCCCCGAACTATGCCCCGAACCAGAACGCCAACGACACCAATGTGTTCCAGATGGCCCCCGTGGAGCAAAAGGCCGTGGCTGACTTGCTGGCCAACCAAGATGCCCTCCAAAGCCTGCTGAAGCCCGCGCCGTCCTCGCCGGGTGGCCAGAAAAGGACGAATTAGGCGGGCCGCCTCCTTACTTCCGGAGACCGAGGTTCTTCAGCACCCGGGTCGTTGCCGCCGCTCTGTTCAGGGTGTAGAAATGGATGCCCGGCGCCCCGGCGCGGAGGAGTTCCTCGCATTGGCGGGTGGCGTATTCGATGCCAAACTCCGTGACCGCCGCCTCGTCGTCACCCAGCTCGTCCAGGCGGGCGAGGAGGGGGGGCGGGATCTTCGCGCCGCACATCGCGGTGAAGCGCTTGATCTGGCTGCCGCTCAGGATCGCGACGATCCCCGGGATGATGGGGACTTTCACCCCCAACTCCCCCGCGAGGTAGTCCCGGAAGGTGAAGAAGTCGGTGTTGTCGAAGAACAACTGGGTGAGGACGAAATCGGCGCCGGCGTCGATCTTGGCGCGGAGGTGGTTCCAATCGGCCTGCCGTCCGCTCTTGCAGGCGAGGTGGCCCTCCGGAAAACCGGCCACGCCGATGCTCATCGGATGGCGCTCCCGGATGAACCGGACCAATTCCGCCGCGTACTCAAAACCGCCGGGCGTGGGCACGAAATCCCCCCCGCCCGGGGGATCGCCGCGGAGCGCGAGGATGTTGCGGACGCCGAGCGCGTAGATGTCCTCCAGCAGCGTGCCGATCGCCTCGCGGGTGGCGTTCACACAGGTCAGGTGGGCCACGGCGGGGAGGGCGTGCTCCTTTTGGATCCGGTCCACGATGCGGAGCGTTTTGTCCCGCGTGCTCCCCCCCGCGCCGTAGGTGACGGAGCAATAATCCGGCCCTGCGGCGAGCAGCGCGGGGATGGTCTTCTCGAGCAGGGCACGGTCCCCCTCATCGGTTTTCGGGGGGAAGAACTCGAAAGAAATCACCGGCCGCCCCGCCTCGCGGTTCGCCGCATAAATGTCCCGGACCAAGCTCATAACCCGGGAAGATGTGGCACGGACGGGGAAAAACCAAGCCGGAATGGGGCTGAAAAAACCCGCCGACTCCGCCGACCCGGCGACGGCCAGAATTCCTCCCCAAGCCCGCTGCCGATGCCAACCCGGCGGCGGGGTGTGCCCGTGGATGAGCCCCCCGGCCGTCGGCCGCTGGCCGGATTATTTCTCGCTCTTGGAGCTTTTCCCGCCGCCGCCCCCTTTGGTGCCGGCGGTGAGGATGGTGCCGCTGAGCACCCCCACGGCGAAAAAGGCAAAGTACATGATGGCCGCGGGCTGCTTCTGGGGGGTGGGCATGAGCGGGGGCATTTTCAACTCCACCGTCTGGCCGTTGTGCATCCCCATGATCACGAGGAGGAGGAGCACCGCGATGAGGAAAACCGTCTTGAGCAAAAGCTTCGGATTCATAAACAAAGGGGGTAAAAGGTCGTCGGCCAAAAGTCGCGCGGGAAACATACGGCCCCCCCTCGGAAACGCAACGCGATAATCGCCGCCGCGTGGCGGAATATGGCCGGCCCCCCGCTTCGAGCGGAGCGGGGGGAGGGGACCGCACGAGCGGGCCGTCCCTGCCGCCGGTTCCACCGGACGCGCTCCGCCGGGGACCCCACCAGCAGCTCCCGGGGGGTGTTGTTCACGTCGGCGGACCGGGCGCTTTTCGCGGCCGGCGGGGGAAGGGAAAAAATGGCAAAACTTCGCTTGCATCCGGGCGGCGCCGTCGGTAATAGTTAGGTGTTTCGGAGCGCGGGTGTGGTTCAGTGGTAGAATGCGGGCTTCCCAAGCCTGAGATGAGGGTTCGATTCCCTTCACCCGCTCCATTTTTCCCCCTCTGTTTAGTGGGCGCGAATCCGAGGCGCAGAGTTCGGCCGGAGTTCGTGCGGACACGACCGTCGCGCACGGCAAGCCACAATCCTGAAGGGAATGCACCCCAAAGCCCAGGGTTGGCGCGCCAGCGCCTACCCTGGGGAGGCTGCAACGCCAAATCATTAACCCTGAAAGGGTTACGGCCGGGATGCCCGAAACCCCGTTGCGCTTCAGAATCGCACTGGCCGGGCCACCCAAGCCACGGTCGGCGGGCCGTCCGTACCGCGCTGACCGACACTATCGACCGCCCCCCGCATCATGCCGCGTTTGCCATGCCCTCGGGGCTCATCGTAGCATTAGGATAGGTCAGCAGCCCTTGAGAGCATCGAGCAACAATTCAGGGAACTGTCACCGGTTGAGCAGGCTGAGGCCCTTGAGCGCCTCGCCAGGGCCGTCTGTGGCGACGAGGAGGTGGGCAGCCAGGTAATCGAGACCTTGGATCGCCGCCTGACCGAAGTTGAGGCCGGGGCCGGCGGCGGCAGGAATGCCTTCGCTGTCCTGGATGAACTGGAAGCCAGACATCGCCGGTGAAGCGGATCACGCTCCACCCGGAGGCTGAAGCCGAACTACGCGCGTCCGAGCGGTTTCACGAGGAGCGCGGCGGGACGATTGCTTTGCCGTGGTCGGAACTGACAATTGTGCTTCTTCCGCCTATCGTCCAGGACCATGAGCCGCGTTTTATTGACCACCTTGGGGTCCCTTGGTGATCTCCATCCGCTGATTGCCATCGGGCTGGAACTCCGCCAGCGCGGCCACGCCGTCTGGTTCTGCGCCAGCGGTTCCCACCGTGCCACGATTGAATCGTTAGGCTTCGACTTTTACCCCCTGCGGCCTGACCTCACGCCGGAGAATCCGGCGATGGCGCAGGTGGTCAAAGAGATTTTCGACCCGAGAACGGGGGTTGGGCGCCTGCTGCGGGGCTACTTGTTCCCCGAGCTGCGGGCGACTTACGATGACCTGATGCGAGCCGTTGCCGCCAACGGGGGGGCCGACCTGCTGGTTTCAGGAGAGCTTGTTTATGCGGCGCCGCTCGTCGCTGAAAAGACCGGCGTTCGCTGGGCGTCCGTCACTACCTCGCCGTTCGCATTTTTCTCCGCTTACGACCCGCCGGTTCTCCCGCCATTCCCCGAGCTCGCTCTCTTTCTGCGTTCCTTGGGTCTAACGGTAAATCGGTTGGCCATCGGCTTGGTCAAGCTCATGACCCGCACCTGGAGTGAGCCAGTGCGGCGGTTGCGAGCCGAATTGGGATTGCGGCGGGGCAGGGACGCTGTTTACGAGGACCGGTACTCGCCGCAACTTGTGCTGGCGCTCTTTTCGCCCGAACTGGCCGAGCCGCAACCGGATTGGCCCCCGAATACCATCGTCACCGGGTTCCCGTTTTACGACGGCTCGACTCAGGCGAGCTCTCTTCCGCCGGACTTGGTGAGTTTCCTCGGCTCGGGCGATCCGCCGATCGTTTTCACTCTCGGCTCGTCAGCGGTGGTCGATCCCGGAGACTTCTATCGAGAGAGTGCGGAAGCCGCCTGGCTGCTGAAGCGTCGCGCCGTACTGCTGCTCGGGAAGAACCCCCCGCCGGCGCCGTTGCCGGAAGGGGTGGTCGCTTTCGGCTACGTTCGATTCTCCGAGATATTTGCACGGGCAGCAGCCGTGGTGCATCAGGGCGGGATCGGGACCACGGGGCAGGCGCTGCGCGCAGGTCGTCCAATGGTGGTGATGCCCTATAGCTACGACCAACCGGACAACGGGGCGCGGATGGTCCGGTTGGGTGTGGGGCGCACCATTCCTCGCAGGCGCTATTCGGCAAAGCGTGCCGCCCGGGAATTGGAGGAGTTGCTCACCGAACCCAATTACGGGCTCGCGGCGGCGAAGATCGGCCAGCGCATCCAACAGGAACAAGGCACCGCGGCAGCTTGCGACGCGCTCGAACGGCTGCTCAGCTCCGGCGGCGAAGGGCAACGGCGCGCTCAGAGCGCGTCTTAACCCAGGCCGACGGGCGGATTGCGAACGCGGCTGGCTGGATGGCGAGGCGCACCGAGGGAGCATGTTCGGGAGAAATCTGTGACAAAGGCGCACCGACCTGTCCGCCGTAGCCTTGGCGAAGGCGGAAGCCGGCCGGCCGGTCCCGCCGCAATGCGCCCCGGAGTATTTTTAAGACGCGCTCCCAGGCCAACTAGTCCGTGTTTGGGGATTCCGCACAATTTGTAAAACTGCCTTGTCCGCGGGTTCGCGCAGGGGAAGTGCCGCACCGCGGGGCATCTCCTGGCGTTTGTGCATCAGGGTCCCATGGCGCTGCCTAAATCAGTAGGGAATTGTAATCGAATCAGGCGGCGCGGCGGGATAGACTGATGGGGCATATGGGCCCTCCGAGGAAGAACGGGACCCCGGTCGGGACCACGATCCCCGACGGCGCGATGGAGAATCTCCTGCCGCTCTGGGTCTTCGCGGTCGCATGGCTGGGGGCGTCCGTCTTCGTCACCACCCCGATGGCGCGCGACGCGCTCAAAGCTCACAACTCCTTTGAACTCCTGGTATTGGCATTTCCGGCGGCGGGCTTGGGCTTGGTGCTCTGGGCAGCGCGCCAGAGCTGGCGAATCCGGAAGTTCGGCCGGTCTGTCCTGCGGCTTGGCTCGGGTTCCGTCCCGCTTGGCGGCGAACTGGCCGGGACCGTCCACGTCGTCCGCGCGATCTCCGCTGACCGGCCAACGTGCCTCCGACTGCGGTGCATTCAACGCACACGGCGTCCGCACCGTCGGAACAGGGTTTCGGAGGTCGTGCTTTTCGAGCTATCGCAAACCCTGGATGGCCGTCCGAACGACCCTGGCGCGGCCGAGACACAAATTCCGATTCGATTTCACATCCCGCCCGACGCCGGGCTGAGCTCTCGCGTGGACGGTTTCCGCGAAATCCTCTGGCGTCTGGAGGTGCGCCGGTCATCCGGCCTGCTCAGCTATTTCGCGCGTTTCGAAGTGCCCGTCGGGGCTGCGGATGATCGGGATCTGACCTCCCTGCCCAGCCCGGAACAGGCCGTTCACCGTGCCGCCGGCGCTGGTCCGTGGAGGGAGCCGCGCGAATCGGGGATCACCTGCCGTCGGATCGAAGGCGGGGGCTTGGACGTTCGCCTTGCGGCGGCCCACCGCAAACCTGTTGGGCTCACCATCATCGGATTGTCCCTCACCGGCGTGGCGGCCGGGCTCTTCCTGGCGCCTGCGCCTGGATTGGCGCGAATCATCACGATCGCCTTCGGCTCCCTCATTCTCTTGCCGGCGGCGTTCCTCGATTTCATTGCGGCTTGGCTCTGGCTCGTGAGCCAGGAGGTGACCGTGCGCGGTACTTCGGTCCTCATGCGACGGAGCATCGGGCACTTCCACTGGGGCCGGACCTTTGAGGGCGGCGGCATCGCCGAAATCACCTGCAAAGTGGACGGCAGTTCGTCCACCAGCAACGGTCCCACGGTGACCTACCACGGTATCCAACTCCAGACGCGCGATGGCAAATCCGCCTGGCTCGCCAGCAACATCGCCGACGGGGATTATGCCGCCTGGCTCACGGAGGAGATCAATGCCGCCCGCGGGGAAGCCGAGCCGCCAGGCCGCTAAACCTGAACGGTGTGCCGGAGGTGGCCGAGCCCAGGCGGGAGTTCCCGGTGCTCTTGGGGGACCCGGACCTAGGGCAGGGGGTTATCCTCCATGTGGTGTTCCGGAAGAGCGGCAAGTGCGGCAAGTGCGGCAGTCGGCGGACGGCATTTTGTTCGTGCACCGACGCCGATTTGCCCCCACAATTCCCCTGTTCAGTTATGGGTGACGCACTTGCACGAAGACCTGTTGACGCGCTATCCCCCAGGGACCCCTGCGGCCAACGGGAGGCCGCCTCCGGTCGGCTCCGCGCCGGGCGCGCCGTTCGCTCGCCCGACCCAGGACCCCCGGCCAACTCAAGCCCAATGACGACACGGATGAGGAGTAGGCAGGCGGGGGCCAGAAGGGGGGCAAGGGCGATCTTGTGCTCCAGTTCGATGCGGTCCGCAAGGTCGCGGGGGGGCCCGGTTTGCATCTGGAGGATTTGGCCAGCCTCGTGGTCGTCGAGGGGGGAAGCGCCCGCCTCCTGCCGGTCTTCGAGTCTGCCCAAGCCCTCTACGGCAAAAGCGGGGGAAAAGGCGCACCGGTCCGGAGGATACGTGGACCTCAGACGGAACTTTCCAAGGGCTTGTCCACCCCCGAGCGAGGAGACGCCTTCCCCAGCGAGAGCAAAACCGAAAAGGAAGGCGCAACCCTCATCGACTGCGTCCACCAAAGAGAGCACCGCTTTGCCGTCGGCCGCCCGGATGCCCTGGAGCATTTTCTTATCGCTGGCGGCGATTGAGGCGATACCCGCGCCTGGACCGCTCAGCCAGGCGATCTCGCCCACGAACGGCGACGACAACCGCAGGGTAGATGCAGTGCCGGCGGGGAAGATGGGACTAGACTTTCGATGCCCCCCTTCGATCATGACGCACGACTATGAACTACATAACCAAGGCATTCAACAAGAAGCTCGCGTACTTGGAACAAGCGGCTGAACCGCATGAGCTTGCGAATCACTATAGGGTAAAGATTGAGTACGGCTTAATCGTCCTCTTGGGCTACCTATGGAATAAGAACTACTCGCGACTCCAGCCCGAGGCTATGGAGGTGGTGGCAGGCAGGCTCCTCCAACCAACCCTTGGGGCTTTGCTTGAGATTACCCGGACGCTTGATATAGATTCGGAGGTGTTCGGGATCAAGGAGCTGAGCAAGGCGATAAACAAGTATCCGCAACTACGGAACGAGAAAATCGGCCACGGCTATGTTTTTCAGGATGGTCTTGAGGATCTCATCGCAGCGCTTTCAGGGCTTGCGTCGACGATCTTCACCGCACCTGACTCCCTCCTCTCTGTCGACTGCGACCTGATATTAGTCCAGAAAGAGGTGAACTCGATTTACTCGGGCATTAACTTCGCGTCAGACGGCGACAACTATCATGTATGGCGATGTCCGAAGGCGCTCCGGGAGTTCGAGATCGGGAGCACGTACTGCCACGTGAACGGCCAATATCACAAGCTCTCTCCTTTCATCGAGATCGATGACAAACAGCAGTTTTTTGTGTTTCGGGATGTCCATGACCGGTTGACAGGAAAGGTCCGTTATAATCAGCTGTTGCAAACCGGCACTAAGAGCCGCGAGTGGCCTACTTTTGTTTCCTCAGTGCCTGATGGAGATACCCGCCTCCGGACGCCAAACGGAACTGTGGTGAACATGTTCCGCCCGAACTATCGCAAATACGCTTCGTCAGCAGAATCTGTGGGTAGGATTCGGTTCTGGCAGGCGGCCTAGCGTGTGATACAAGGCTATTTCCATGGCGCGGAACGTCCGGAACCCGTAGGCCCGTCTGGTAACCACTCGA
>Ga0182030_10010356_pt1 | contig 18947 bp, 11 predicted proteins | sample 812S3MmetaG_FD_121299 | JGI IMG/M metagenome (GOLD analysis project Ga0182030, IMG submission 121299) | Permafrost microbial communities from Stordalen Mire, Sweden - 812S3M metaG (Illumina Assembly) | ecosystem: Environmental > Terrestrial > Soil > Wetlands > Permafrost | place: Sweden...
CTGATCGCAGGCTTCCTTGTCACTTATTCAACACGAGGCACAGATATGTCCCGGTACCGCTTTGTCGTCCCTGTACTGCTGTCGCTGGGTGCGGCCGCAGGACCCTCCGCGGCGTTCGGGCAGGTGGGGATCAGCGTAAACATCACGATCGCGCCTCCTCCGCTTCCGATTTACGTGCAGCCGGCGATCCCAGCGCCCGGCTATATTTGGACGCCAGGATACTGGGCGTATGGCCCGGATGGCTATTACTGGGTCCCCGGCACCTGGATCCAGCCGCCGCAGGTCGGTCTGCTCTGGACCCCCGCCTGGTGGGGCTGGAACAACGGCGCTTACGTGTTCAATGACGGGTATTGGGGCTCGACCGTCGGATTCTATGGCGGCATCAATTACGGCTTTGGCTATGGCGGCTCGGGTTATCAGGGCGGCTACTGGAACCGCGGTGCGTTCTATTACAATCGCAACGTCAACAACATCAGCAATGTGCACATCACCAACGTGTACAATCGCACTGTCATCAACAACAACACGCATGTCAGCTTTAACGGTGGCCAGGGTGGCATCAGCGCACGCCCGAGTGCGCAGCAATTGGCTTATCAGCATGCGCAGCACACGCCGCCCACCGCCGTGCAAACGCAGCACATCGAGGCTGCCCGAACCAATCACGCCTTGCTGGCGTCGGTGAACAACGGCCGCCCGCCGATCGCGGCCACCGCCCGGCCGGGCGAATTCACCGGCAAGGGCATCGTGCCGGCGCGCAGTGCCGGCGGCCCGGTGCACCTGGCGCCGGCCCAGCACGCGACCCCGGCAGCGACCGGAGCCCCGCATGAGGCACCGGGACCGGCCATAACGCCGCATCCCGGCACGCCGGGCGCCGCTCCAGCACTGCGGACGCCAGCCGAGACGGGCCACCCGGCCGCCGCTCCGCACGAGGGGACGGTGACGCCCGAAACGCACGCGCCAGCATCCGAGGTTCACGGCGCGCCAACGCCGGAAACCCACCCCACCCAAGAGGTTCATCCTGGGCCGGCGGCGGTGCATCCGGAGGCAGCGCCACATCCGGAGACAGTGCCACATCCAGAGGCAGCGCCTGCAGCGCGTCCCGAGGCTGTGCCGGCGCCGCATCCGGTGACAGCGCCGCATCCTGAAGCGGCTCCGCGTCCTGCGGCCGCCCCGCATCCTGAAGCGGCTCCGCGTCCCGCGGCCGCCCCGCACCCTGAGGCGGCTCCGCATCCCGCAGCCGCCTCACACCCTGAGGCGGCCCCGCATCCCGCGGCCGCCCCGCATCCTCAAGCGGCGCCGCGCCCTGCTCCGGCTCCGCATCCCGAGGCGGCTCCGCACCCAGCGGCTGCGCCGGCGTCCCATCCCGAGCCGGCGCATGACGAGAAGAAGCCAGGCTGATCCAAAGCCCGCCGCGCATGGGCTGACGCCCACAGGGGCTGACACGTGACGGAACCGGGCGGGCCCTGCGGGCTCGCCCGGCGGCGTTCCAGCCGGCGTCCTTCGCACCTCGCCATCCTTCGCGCCACGTTTGTCGCCGGCGCGACGCCGGACCAATATCGACCGCACCCCTCCGACGTGTGATACCTACCGGCAGAAAGGTTGCCTCGCCGCTGCTGCCGGCTTCCCAGCGTCATCCCCGCGAAAGCGGGGACCCAGGTGCCTGGGTCCCCGCTTTCGCGGGGGTGACGGCACAGGCGACCGGTCAATCATCCGGCCACTTGGCATGAGGTGCGGCATGACCACCGACCGAGACCACCCCGGCAGTGCGGCACCGGCCCGCATGCTGCCCACCGACCGCATCGCCTATTCAGCCATTTCCGAGCGCTCGCCGCTCACCCTCCCCGGCAACGCCCGCGTCGCCGTGTGGGTGATCGTCAACGTGGAGGAATGGGACGCCACCCAGCCAATGCCACGCACCGTGCTGACCCCGCCGGCCGGCGGCTCGCCCAGCCCCGACGTGCCCAACTGGGCCTGGCACGAATACGGCAACCGCGTCGGTTTCTGGCGCCTGCTGCGCGTGTTCGACGATTTCAGCCTGCCCGCCGTGCTGGCGATCAACGGCTCGGCCATCGCCGCCTATCCCGCGATCGTGCAGGCTGCCATCGCGCGGCGATGGGAGTTCATTGGCCACGGTTTCACCCAGCGCAGCATGCAGAAGGTCCCGGACGAGCGCGCCGACATCGTCCGGACTCGCGACGTCATTGCCGCGGCGACCGGCAAGCCGCCGCGCGGCTGGCTCGGCCCGGGCCTGACCGAGACCTGGGAAACACCAGACCTCCTGGCGGAAACTGGCTACGATTACGTGTGCGACTGGGTGCTCGACGACCAGCCGGTGTGGCTGCGTACCCGGTCCCGGCCGATCCTGAACATCCCCTATACGCAGGAGTGCAACGACGTCGCCATGATGCTGATCCAGCATCACAAGGCGTCGGAATACAGCGACCGCGCGATCGACCAGTTCGAGCAAATCCATGCAGATGCCGAGGGGTCGGCGCGCGTGATGGCGCTGGTGCTGCATCCCTACATCATGGGCGCGCCGCACCGGACCCGGTACTTTCGCCAAGTCATCGAGCACATCAGCCGGAAGCCGGACGTGCTGTTCTGGACCGGAGCGCAGATCTGCGATTGGTATCGGACCGCCGGGGCCAGAGCGTTTTCACCGTGAGTTGAAACTGTCAGTGAGTTGAAACTGTCAGTGAGTTGAAACTGTCAGTGAGTTGAAACTGTCATTGCGAGGCGCGCAGCGCCGAAGCAATCCCCTGCCTGACGAGCGTACCTCGGCTCGTCAGGCAGGAGATTGCTTCGCCGCTACGCGCCTCGCAATGACAGGCTGTTCCGGCGATTCCACTCACAGTGAAAACGCTCTAACCGCGCCCGCCCGCGTCTCCGTATCAGCCCGCCGGCTCCAGCAGGCACGCGTCTCCGTAGGAGTAGAAGCGGTAGCCAGCGCCGATGGCGTGCGCATAGGCGGCGCGCATCCGGGCCGTGCCTGCGAACGCGCAGACCAGCATGAACAGCGTCGAGCGCGGCAGGTGGAAGTTGGTGACCATCAGGTCCACCGCGCGGAAGCGATAACCGGGCAGGATGAACAGCTCGGTGTCGCCGGCAAACGGCTGGATCCAACCGGCATCGTCTGCCGCCGATTCCAGCAGCCGCACGCAGGTGGTGCCCACCGCGACCACGCGGCCTCCGGCTTCGCGGGCGGCGTTGATCGTGGCGGCTGCGGGGAGAAGTATCTCGCCATACTCGGCGTGGATGCGGTGGCGCGCGATGTCGTCGCCCCGCACCGGCAGGAAGGTGCCCGCGCCGACATGCAGCGTCAGGGTGACGCGGCGGACGCCGCGCGCGTCCAGCGCCGCCAGCAAGGCCGGGGTGAAATGCAGGCCGGCGGTGGGCGCCGCGACGGCGCCCTCGCGCACGGCGAACACGGTCTGGTAGTCCGCGGCGTCCTCTGGCCGCGGGCCTTGCGGGCGGGCGATATAGGGAGGCAGGGCCAGCGCCCCTGCCTCCCGCAGCGCCGCGGCGAACGCCTCGCCCGCACGGTCGAACGCCAGGGCGACGCCGCCATCCGGATCGCGTTCCATCACGGTGGCCGTCAGGTCATCGCTGCCGTCGAAGCGCAGCACGTCCCCGGCGCGCAGGCGGCGGGCGTTGCGCGCCAGCGCGTGCCAGGTGCCATCGGCACGCGGGCGGTCGAGCGTGATGCCGATGCGCGCCGATGGCTCGCCCCCGGCGCGCACCCGACGCGCCGTGAGCTGCGCCGGGATCACCCGCGTGTCGTTCGACACCAGCACATCGCCCGGCCGCAGCAGGTCCGGCAGGTCCCGCACCAGCCGGTCGGCCAGGCCGTCACGCGCAACATGCAGCAGCCGCGCGGCATCGCGCGGCCGGGCGGGATGCTGCGCGATGCGGTCCGGCGGCAGGGCAAAGTCGAAGTCGGCGATATCGTGCGCCATCGGCTCGCGGCGGAAGCCAATTCTACGGCAGGTAGGCGGAGATCTCGATCAGGTTGCCGTCCGGGTCGCGGCAATACACCGACTGCATCGGCCCCAGCGCACCCTCGCGCGTCACCGGCCCTTCCAGGATCGCCACGCCGCAATCGTGCAGATGGCCGATCACCACGTCGGGTGGTGCGGCGGTGATGAAGCAGAGGTCGCCGGAACCGGGCCGGTCGTTGACGCCGGTCACCCAGCTTCCCTGATCGGACTCCGCCGGCCGCACGTTGATCTTCTGGCCGCCGAACTTCAGGGCGGTGCGGTGCCTGGGGCCGAATTCCTCGCGTTCCATGCCGAGCACGCGCTGATACCAGGCGGCGGTGATCTCGACGTCCTTCACGTTCAGCACGATGTGGTCGATGCGATCGATGGTGAAGCGCATGCTTGCCCGTGCCCCGGTTCCGCGAAGCGCCGTGGTAGCGGATTCCGCGAGGGAAGGGAACTCGGCGCGAAGCGCCAGGGGCTCCGCCCCGGAGACACCGCCTTACCGGCGTTACACACAGTCGTCCAACATCAACCCAGCCTGACCAGGACGCGATGGGTGGCCTCATCGTCCAGCAGACCAACATGCAACGGCCGCGTACCAATCTCCGTGCCGTCAGCCTCGGCGAACGTAATGCCCCGGCTACAGCCGCTTGGGTTTTCCACCACGATCTCATAACGGGCAGAGCGATACCGCAGGGTCGCTGTAAAACCCGGCCATGACTTCGGAATGCACGGGTCCAGCTCCAGCGCGTTCCCACGTAAGCGCAACCCGAGAATACCCTCGACGCCGGCCCGCTGCATCCATCCGGCCGACCCGGTGTACCACGTCCAGCCGCCACGCCCGACATGCGGTTTGGCGGCATAAACGTCAGCCGCAATGACATAGGGTTCCACCTTGTAGCGGTGCACCTCGGCACGGCTACGCGCGTGGTTGATGGGATTGAGCAGGGAGAATAGCGCGGCGGCCTTGTCGCCCTCTCCCAGCATTGCGAATGCCAGGACCGACCACAGCGCGGCATGGGTATATTGGCCACCGTTCTCGCGGATGCCGGGTGGATAGCCCTTGATATAGCCGGGATCGAGCGTGGTCTTGTCGAACGGCGGCGTAAACAGCAGCGCCACTTGGTCCTGCGGCCGGACCAGTTCGCGCTCAACCGCCGCCATGGCCCGCTCTGCGCGCGCAGGCTCGCCAGCCCCGGAGATCACCGCCCAGGATTGGGAAATCGAATCAATGCGGCACTCGTCATCCGTGGCGGAACCCAGCGGCGTGCCGTCGTCGAACCAGGCACGGCGGTACCAATCGCCATCCCAGGCCTCGCTCTCCAGTGCGGATTGCAGCGTGTCGGCATGCGCACGCCATGTCGCCGCGCGGGCGGTGTCGCCGCGCGCATCGGCCAACGGCGCGAATGCGCACAGCGCTGCGTACAGCAGCCAGCCGAGCCAGACGCTCTCGCCCTGCCCCAACTCGCCGACCCGGTTCATGCCGTCGTTCCAATCACCGGTGCCCATCAGCGGCAGTCCGCGATAGCCAACTTTGAGGCTGGCATCGAGAGCGCGCGCGCAATGCTCGAACAAGGTGCCGACCTCGTCGGACACCGTTGGCAGGAAGAAGCTGTCATGCTCTGCGGGCCGCAGAAGCTGGCCTTCCAGGAACGGCACCACAGCGTCGAGCACGGCGGCATCGCCGTTGGCATCGACATAATGCGCGACGGCGTAGGCGAGCCATGCCCGATCATCGGAGATGCGCGTGCGCACACCCTGACCGGAATGCGGCAGCCACCAATGCTGCACGTCGCCTTCGACGAACTGTCGCGCCGCGGCCCGCAGCAAATGCTCGCGTGTCAACGCCGGCCGAGCCGTCGTCAGCGCCATCCCGTCCTGCAACTGGTCGCGGAAGCCATAGGCACCGCTCGCCTGATAGAACGCCGAGCGCGCCCAGATGCGGCAGACCAGCGTCTGATACAGCAGCCAGCCGTTCAGCATGATGTCCATCGTCCGATCGGGCGTCTTCACCTGCACAGTGCCGAGGATATCCTCCCAGCGCCGGCCGACTTCGGACAGCACGGCATCGAGATCCTTCGTGCGGTAGCGCGTGATCAGCCTCCGCGCCTCTTGTGCGCTGGCCGCTTCGCCGAGAAAGAACACGATCTCGACCCGCGCGTTCGCCGGCAGCACAAGCGTGGTTCGCAACGCGGCGCAGGGATCGAGGCCGGCGCCAACGGTGTTGGAGAACGGCGCCGCGCTGGCAAGCGCTGCCGGATTTTCCAGCGTGCCATTGCGGCCGATGAACTCCCGCCGATCGGCGGTCCAGTCCATCCGGCGGCCGCGCAGATCGGCGAAGGCGACGCGCGTTCCGAAGGCGGCATTCCATGGGTTGCGCGCGAACATCGCGCCGGTTTCGGCATCGATCTCGGTGGTTACGAACGGTGCGGCGGCGGTGCGCGACGCACCCAGCACCCACTCCACATAGGCGGTCACCGACAGATGCCGCGTGCGCCCTGAATTGTTGCTCAGCGTCAGGCGCGAGATCTTGATTGGGCTATCGAGCGGCACGTACTGCACAAGCTCCGCGGTGATGCGATACGCCGAATGCTCGAACCGGCTATAGCCCCAACCATGCCGCGTCACATAGGCGGCGTTGTGGTCGCGGATCGGCAGCGCAGTCGGGCTCCACAGATCGCCGGTATCGTCGTCGCGCAGATAAAACACCTCGCCCGGTCGATCGCTGACCGGATCGTTTGACCAGGGCGTCAGTTGGTTCTCGCGGCTGTTGACCGACCAGGTGAAGCCGCTGCCCTCCGCCGACACCTGGAAGCCGAAATCGGGATTGGCAATGACATTGATCCACGGTGCCGGCGTGGACTGGCCTGGCCCGAGGATCGTGACATATTCGCGCCCGTTGGCCGCGAAGCCGCCGAGGCCGTTAAAGAACTCCAGACCCGGCGGTGGTGGCGCGAGGCGTGGTTCCGCGCCGGCAGCCGCCCGCTTTCGCGTGATCCGCTCAACTTCCTTCGGTTCCGGCACACGGTCGAGCTGATCGGCGAGCGAGCCGCGTTGTCCGACCAGAACAACGCGCGCCACCGCCACGAGCAAGCCGCGGGCTTCCGCCGAAAGCAGGTCGGCCCGCAGCACGAAGACCCGGCCCTGCTGGCGTTGCTGCGCGCCAACCGGCGGTCGCGACTGGCTCGCCCGGGCCAGGGTTTCGAGCGCGATCTGCAGATCCTGGACGTAGGAAGACGCACGCTCGTTCAGGATCACGAGATCCGCCGCGAATTGCTTCATCCGCCAGTATTCGTGCGCCCGCAGCAATTGGTGGGCGATGTCGAGATTCTCCATGTCGGCGATGCGCAGCAGCACGATCGGCAGGTCGCCGGAAATGCCCATGGGCCAGAGGCCCGGCTGTCCGCCGGCGCCGCGCAGGATGGTGTCGGAGGACGGCCGCAGGGACGGTCCGGCATGCAGCAGGTGGCCGGCGACACGCTGGAACAGGCCGGCCTCGCCTGGATCGATGCCGATGTGGTGAAGCTGCACCTGCGCCTGGGTCCAGGCCAGGGTGGCCGCCCGGTCGAACGCGCTGGCGTCGCGATGCTTGTCAACCAGGTCCAGCACTGCGTCCCGGGATTCGGCAACCACCGTCCAGAAGGCGATGCGCACGATGGCGCCCGGTGCGACCCGCACCCGCTGGCGCATGGCAAAGACCGGGTCGAGTACGGTGCCGACCGTGTTGGACAAATTCCGGCCGTCGATCACCGCGATCGGCCGGCGGATACCGTGGCCGCGGCCAAGGAACCGGGCCCTGTCGGTCTCCACTTCCGGCTTTCCCACCGCCTCGCCGTCCACAATCGCCAGATGCGCCGCCCAAATCTCCTGCTCGGCCGGCGAGCGGCGCCGCCGCGTTGCCAGGATGGTGCCCTGGTCGGCGAGATACTCGGTCTCGACGAACAACTTCATGAACGCCGGATGCGCGACGTCGTCGGCCTGCGGACCCAGCACCAGTTCGGCATAGGACGTGACTTCGATCTCGCGCGCCCGGCTGCCGGAATTCGTGATTGTGACGCGGCGGACCTCGGCATCGTCTTCGGCCGAGACCAGCACCTCCAGCGTTGTGGCGAGCGCGCCGTCCTGCCGGGTGAACTCGGCGCGGTCCTCGTTGAAGGTGACCAAATAGTCGTCGGGTTCGGCGCCGCTCGGCTGGAACCCGGCCGACCATACGTCGCCGCTGCGGACATCGCGGAAGAAGATATAGGAGCCCAGGTCGTCGCAGGTGCTGTCCTCGCGCCACCGCGTCACGGTCAGCCCCCGCCAGCGGCTGTAACCGGAGCCGGCGGCCGTCAGCATCACCGCGTAGCTTCCGTTGGACAGCAGGAGGGTGGCGACCGCCGCATTGTGCGCGGTGGCCAGTCGCCTGCCGCTTGGCGGCGCAACCAGCCGCACCCGGTCATCCGACTTCGCGTCCGCTGCCCAGGGACGCACCACGGCGACATCGCGCGGCGTGCCCTCCTGCAGCAGCAGTTCGGTCGCCTGGATCATCGGCTCGGCATGCAACCGCGCCCGCATGACGCCATCGAGCAACGCATCGGCGATGGCCACGATGCTCATGCCCTGATGGTGGGCCATGAAGGCGTGCACGATCGCGACCCGGGCATTCTCCGGCAGCCGGCTGGGCGTGTAGTCCAGCGCCTCGTAGAAGCCGTAGCGGCCGTGCGCGCCGAGGCTGGCAAGCAGCGCGAAGTTGCGCGCCGCCGCTGGTGGATCGACCATGGTCGCGAGCGCCGTCGCATACGGCGCCACGACGGTGTTCTCGCCCAGGCCGCGTTTCAGCCCGAGGCCGGGGACGCCGAAATTCGAGTACTGGTAGGTGAACTCCAGGTCACGGGCGTTGTAGGCGGATTCCGACATCCCCCAGGGCAGGCCGAGGCTGGTGCCATAAGCGATCTGCCGCCGCACGATCAGCCGGCTGGTTTGCTCCAGCAGGCTTTCCGCCGGGGCGCGCATGACCAGCGAGGGCATCAGGTACTCGAACATCGATCCCGACCAGGAGATCAGCGCCGCGCCGTGCGCGATCGGCGTGACGGCGCGGCCGAGGTGGAACCAGTGGCGGGCGGGCACGTCGCCCTTGGCGATCGCGATGAAGCTTGCGAGCCGCGCCTCGGAGGCAAGCAGATCGTAGCAACTCGGGTCGAGTGCACCCTCCGGCACGCGATAGCCGATCGATAGCAGCTTGCGGTCGTGGTCGAGCAAAAAGCCGTAGCCCATTTCGAGCGCCATGGTCCGCGACGTTGCTTCGAGGGAAGCCAGGCGCGCCGCCAGGGCAGCGGCGGCGTCCGGCGATTGATCGACGTCACGCCGGTGGCTCTCGATCGAGCGGCATACCGCCTGCAGCCAGAACAGCATGTCCGCGCCGTTGCCATCGCCCCGTTCGCTGGCGAATGCGGCGGCGATGTCGGCCACGGTCTCGGCCTGCGCGGCGAGGCCGGTCAGGCGTTGGGAGATGCTCTCACCGTCCACTTTCGCCTGCCGCACGGCGTCGGTAAGCGCGGTGAGAGTGGCGTCGATCTGGTTCCAGGTCACGGTCTGGGTTCGCCGGCCGGTGCGCAACTGGTCCGTCGCTGCGCGCGCGAGGTCGAGGGCGTCCGCGATTCCGGCCAGGCGCTGCGCGGACGTTGGCGTCAGGACGGTCCACTCGCGGCAGGCGTTGGCGAGCGCGATCAGATGGCCCGCCAGGTTTCCGCTGTCCACCGTGGAGACGTACTGCGGATCCAGCGGGCGCAGATCGCGCGTGTCGTACCAATTGAGGAAATGCCCACGGAAACGGGCGAGTTGGCCCATGGTGGCCAGCGTCGCCTCCAGCCGCTCGGCGGTTTCGGTGGTTCCGAGCCACGCGAAATCGCGGGCGGCTGCCGTCGAGAGCAGGTACAGACCGAGATTGGTCGGGGAAGTCCGATGGGCCAGCGCCGGGGCCGGGTCCTCCTGGAAATTGTCCGGCGGCAGCATGTGGTCGGCCGCCGTCACGAAGGTTTCGAAGAACCGCCAGGTTCGCCGCGCGATCAGCCGCAGGGCCTGGGCGTCGACGGCCGACACGGTCATCTGGCCGGCGTCCGGCAGAGGCCGGCTGGCCCAGCGCGCGATTGCCGGCGAGGCGATCCACAGGGCAGCGAGCGGCACCGCCAGGGGCCACGTGCCATGCCCGGACAACAGGGCGACCAGCACCGCCAGAACACCGAGGACGACCCCGCCGGCCATCACACGATAGAAGCCGAGAAGGTCGAGCCGGGGACCGATCGTCACCTGGGCCGCCGGAACCCATTCGAGGAGATGCCGGCGGGTGACAAACAGCCGCAGCAGGGTCCGCACGATCGCATCGCCCATCAGCCACGCCTGATGCGCCAGGAAAGTGACGATGAGCGCCGCCTGGGCGAGCGCGGTGCGCAGATCGGCGCCGAGTGCGTCGAAATGGCTGCGCAGCGTAACCCCGGCACGGCGCGGCACGATGGCGCCGGCGACAGGGATGAGGGGGGGCAGCAGGATCGTCAGCAGGACGCAGCCGGTCCATACCGACGCCGCAGCGAACGGCAACACCAATCCCGCCAGCAAGGCGAACATGCAAGCCGGCGCCGATAACGTTCGCCGCAGATTGTCGAGCATCTTGCAGCGGCCGATCGCCGGAATGGCGCCGCGTGTCCGATCCGTGCCGGCGACCGGCCCGCGGCCGAAGATCCACGGCAGCAATTGCCAGTCGCCGCGCGCCCAGCGGTGGTGGCGCGCCGCGTCCGCGACGTAACGGGCGGGGAACTCCTCGACGACCTCGACATCGGTGGCGAGGCCGGCGCGGGCGAAGATGCCCTCGAACAGATCGTGGCTGAGCAAGGTCGAGTCCGGCACCCGGTCGGCGAGCGCGGCCTCGAAGGCATCGATCTCATAGATGCCCTTGCCGGCATAGGAACCTTCGGCGAACAGGTCCTGATACACGTCGGAGACCGCGGCGGCATAAGGGTCGATGCCGTGCATGCTGGAAAAGACGTGCTGGTACAGGGACCCCTCGCGGCCGACCGGCAATGCGGGCGTGACCCTTGGCTGCAGCACGGCATAGCCTGCCACGACCCGGCCGGTGGCGGGGTCGAAGCGCGGCCGGTTGAGCGGGTGCGCCATTTTGCCGATCAGCCGGTGGACCGCATCGCGCGGCAGCCTGGTGTCCGAGTCGAGCGTGATAACGTAGCGGACGCCGGCGGGCACCCACGGCGGCTGCCCGCCGAGGTCCAGGAAACTGGTGTCGGTCGCGCCGCGCAGCAGCCGGTTCAGCTCGTGCAGCTTGCCACGCTTGCGTTCCCAGCCGATCCACCGCGCCTCGCCTGCGTTCCAGATCCGCTTGCGATGCAGCAGCAGGAAACGGTCGCCGCCGGGCGCCGGGCCGTAGCGCCGATTGAGCCGGGCGATGCCAGCCACCGCCGCCTCCAGCAGCGCTGCATCGCCGTCGACATGCTCGGTCGCGGCGTCCATCCAGTCGGAGAGCAGCGCGAAATGCAACTCGCCCTCCGGGCTTGCGAGGTAGTGGACCTCAAGATGCTCGATCTGCCCTTCGATCGCCGCCACGGTCGTCAGGAGCGTCGGCACCGCGACGAGCGTGCGAAAGCGCGCGGGCACGCCAGTGCGAAGGTCCAAGGCGGGCAGCAGCGCTGCGCCGAAGCCACGCGTCAGGGCACCGTTCACCAGCGCTACCGCCGCGTCGATGGCCGGGATCGCACCTAGCACGCCGAGCAAGCTCAGCCACACCGGATTGAGACCCTGGGAGTGCAGGATGAACAGCGGTATGACGAGGAGGACCGCGGCAATCGTGACGCCGGCGCCCACGTAACCACCGACGCCGACCGCCCGGATCAGGCGTCCGGGCCAGGTGTTCAGTGGCGGCCGGAAGCCGATCGCCGCCTCGAACGCCTGGCGTCCGTCGCCGAGGAGGTGATAGCCGGGATCGCCGAGACGATCTTCCTCCACGCCGGCGTGCGCACAGATTGTCTGCTTCGCCGCCAGGACGGCAGTCTGGGCGACGTCGAGTTCCGTGCGGTTCGCCCCGCGGGCCAGTTCCTCGATGGCGCTGCGGTAGAGATTGCGCGTCGGGAAATCCATGTCGCGAAACAAGCTGGCGGCAGAGAGCGTGTCGTCCACCAGGCTGATGCGCTCGATCAGTTCGTTCCAATCGACGTCGGAGATCAGGCGCATGCTGGTAATGATGTTGCGCACTGTGACCGTCGCGGCACCTTGCCTCTGGTGTTCGTCGCGGACGACCGCGTCCGCCGTCATTCCCTGTGCCGCCAGATGCCGGTCCAGCCAGGTCAGCGCGGGGGTGATCCTGGGGTCCTGGTCGCGCAGCCGATGCACCAACTGGACGGCGAACGCGGCGCGCAGCGTGGTGCCTTCGCGCGCCTCAAGCACCACCGGCGCCGGTTCGGCGGCGCGGCCGCCCACACCCAGCAAGCGGTCGGCGAGAGCATCCGCCTCCTGCCGCGCGGCACTGTTGAGCACGACCTGTTCGGCGAGGCGTCTGAGATTTTCGACCAGCACGACCCTGAGCGTGATCGCGATCGCCCAGAGTTCGCCGATCGTCAGCGGCTGCACCTCCTGATAGGCGTGCACGAAGCGGCACAGCATCTCGCTATCGAAGTGGCTGTCGGTGTGGGCGACGAAGGCCCAAGCCAGGCCGAACACCCGCGGATATCCCGTGAACGGCCCGTCGGCCAGTTTCGGCAGTTGCCGATAATAGCCGGGCGGTAGAGCGGAGCGGATTTCGCGAATCTGCCGTTCGACGAGGTAATAGTTGTCGACCAGCCATTCAGCCGCTGGCGTGATGGCGCGGCGCTGCTCGATCGCGCCGGCGATCGAGCGGTAGGAGTCGAGCAGGGTAGCGCCGTTGTCGGCCAGGCGGCGGGCCAGGGTATGGCCCTTGCTCCGCCCCGGGATGACCGGCTGCGCAATCGCGAGGCTGCGCGCGTGCTCTTCGAGGCGCTCGGCGCTGAACAGCTCGGCGCGAACGGGGTCGCCGCTGAGCCACGGTGACGGCGACAATTCGCGCCGAACGAGGCGATCAATGAGTGATGACAATTCGGCCTTTCTCCGGCGTTTGCAGCGCGAGTTGGCCGCTTATGTGGAGTGCCGCCGGCTGCGTGAGATGGTCACGGGCTTCGACGATTACCAACGCAGCTTAGCACGCATCTACCAACGCAGTTTAGCACGCATCGGGAGCGATGACCATACAAGCTGGGTACAAAACCGGATACAGCGACAATGCGCCGCGATCCCGGCGATGCGCCTGCGACTAGTACATCGATTCCATGAAATCGCTCATATCGTTGTGGTCCCACAGTGAGTCGCTTGGCCGAGATTGCCGGGTCCCCATAGGAGTCGTTCCATGGAAACGCCGTACTAGGTAGTTTCCGAGGGCTGACGATCGTCGGCCGCAGCGCTAGTTGACGATTTGGCACGTTGCCGTTGCGCCGATCACAAGCAGCGCAATGGCGACATCATCATGTTTTGCCGGAACCCAGAAAGGACACGCCCATGCTACGTCTCTCACATCCGGTCGCAATGCCCGCGCCGTTTGTACGCTCGGTCGCGATCGCCACGCTGCTAGGCGCCACGATGCTCGCCAGCCCGCTGACGGCAGCTCGCGCGGACAGCGCCAGTACGGCTCCAAGCCACATGACGCAAGCGGCCGCACCGCAGAAGAAGGTCGCCGCGGGCGCCATGGCAACGAAGGCGGAAACCGTTGAACAGCGGATCAGCAGTCTCCATACGGCGCTGAAAATCACACCGCAGGAAGAGGCAGACTGGACAAGCGTCGCCCAGGCAATGCGCGAAAATGCCGCTGCCATGCAAAAGCTGGCCGCGGACAATACCGTCCAGGCGCCGCAGAGCATGACCGCGGTGGACGATTTGAAGACCTACCAGAAGTTCGCCCAGGCACATGTTGACGGTCTGAAGAATCTGACATCGTCATTCGAGACGCTCTACAATTCAATGCCGGATGCGCAGAAGAAGGTCGCCGATCAGGTGTTCCAGAGCTCTCGCCATCAAGGCGCCTCGAAGCACGGCTAACGGCATCATCGCTCGACGATCTGATTCCATATTCATCAGAGGAGGTCGTTATGACCTGCATCAGCGACACCAATTCGAGTCGTCATCTGTCCCCAAGACTTGCGGCAGGGCTGGTACTCTCTGCGTTTCTCGTGCTGGGGACGTCGCTCACATCGGCCAGCGCGGAAGGGCGCCGGGATGATCATCGCGGCGGCAACCGTCACGGCGATTGGCATGGCGGCGGGGGCGGGGGCGGTGGGTATTATCCTGCCCCGCCGGTGGTTTACGGGACGCCGTATTATGCTCCACCGCCGGTGGTTTACGGCCCTGCCGTCGGCGTTTATCTGCCGGGCGTCACCATCGGCATTCAGTAACACCAGGTTGCCGGGGGGCAGTTGGCTCTCCGGCAGCGACGCGTCGGCATGGTGGGCGAAAGCCCGCGGTTTCGATTTGCCCGCGAGGTCGAGCAGGGTTGCCCCGCTTTAGAAGGGTGACCTTGTCGCCCGTCGAGGCCCAGAAGACCTTAAATCGATCTGCACCCATATTCTCGCCGTGCCTGTAGCCCTCCTGGCGTTCTGCGTCGGAGGTCTCCATCTCAGTGCGTCGAACTTGCTCCGCAACGTCCCGATGGCGAACCCCATCCGGTACGTGCCGATTCCGACCAACCCCCTTGCCATGGTTGGCCATGACAAGGCATTGGTCGGATCAGCCAACGTTCACCGGTCTTCGTCCCGTTCGAGTGACCATGCACGAGTCTATGACAGACTCACGCTGGCCGTTCGGATGCGAGCGGGGACCAGACGATCCGTCGGTATTGTCGCTGACGTGCTTGCGTGCACATCCAGGCGTGAGGGATTTGCAGTTCCGAGGATGGCTTTCGCACGTGCCATTTCCGCCTCTGAGCCATGTGCCATCACCAGAAAGGCATCGGCTTTCAGGGCTGACTCATATTCAATCACGCTGTCCTTTGGCACCCCGATGCTATAAAGCGCCGCACCGAGCGCGCTCAGTCCGCCGGCCATCACCGCGGTCTCGATACCCGAGATTGCAACCGAGGCCAGATAGCCGAGCACGATGACATGCCCGACGACCGGAACTGTCATGAACAGGCCGCCGAGGAACAAGCCCCAGAAGCCACCCCAGAACGCGCCGCGCGTGCCCCAGAACTTGATTCGATCGCCTGCAGTGTAGAAGCCGACGACTTTCTCCTCGCTGTGGTAGCCCTTGCCTACAACGCTCAGGTTCTTCATCTCAAAGCCGGAAGAGGCCAACTGTTTGACGGCGGCTTCGGCGGCAAGATGGTCTGCAAAAACCGCGACCACTGTGTCAGTTTTTTCCATTTGATGCTCCTCTTGAACAGAATGACGGCAACAGACCGCTATCCAGCATCGTGTGCTTCGAACCGTACGCGAGTGGGAAAGCGGCCAGCGGGCAGCGACCGATGCGGCGCGTCATCCAGCCAATGCGATCATAGCTGTGGCGCTTCCTCGAAGGGAGCTTCGGAAACTACTCAGCCTGTATGCGCAATTTTGTGAAATGGGCAATGCGGCCCACGAATAACCCACCAGTTACAGTTTACGTTACCCTCGCCAGCAGTTGCCAGAGGCAATGCACGCGCCAGGAGTTTGGGCGTTCTTCATTCCGCCGGCACCGACGTGGCCATTAGCGCTGGGCCATTAGCGGTGATTGCGCGTCGAGGCTGGCCTTGTGCGCAACTTCCAGGCACGCCTCCACGGTCTCTTGCAACGATCTGGCGTAATAATCCGCACCCACAGCCGTGCGCAGCCGTTCGTCTTGCAAGGCTTCTTCTTCGTCTGGCCACAACCCGACCAGAATCGGCACGTCAGGCGGCAAGCGCCAGCGCAACCGCCGCACTATGTAACGCAAATGCGATACGCTGCCGGACAGATCCAGGGAAGAAATGCACACCATTGCTACTCCGCCCATGTCCAATTTGCCGATTGCGGCCCGCGCAATCGTCGCATGCGGCACAACCCTCGACGCGAGGCCTCGCTTGGCCAGCAACTGTACAAGCATTGTGGCCGCGACATCGTCCAGCAATCCCCGGCCGGCAATGCACAGCACCGGCGCCGCACCGCGCCACGTCGGCGCAAGGTCGAGGCTCTGCGGCGCCAGACCGTTGGTTGCAGGATGCGCCGGGGCATCCGGGTTCGTGTCGGGGGAAGCGGCGGCCTCGGCTGCGGCCTGAGGTGGTCGCGGGTCTTCGTAGTCGTCCAGATCCTCGAGCAGGCTTTGGATGGACGTCCTGATCCGTTCGAGATGAGCAGGCGTCAAAACACCTCGGTCGGCGTCGATCACGGCTCGCCGCAGACCCTTCAACGCGACGTCGTCGTAATACGACGACAGCGACCGTTGCTTCAACAGGATCTCGGCCTGGTCGAACACCTCATCGGGGTCACCTGCCAACATCCGCTGATAGAAGCTTTCCACCGCTGTCAGCGCCGGGCGGTCGCCCAGCAGCACATCGAGAAACTCCAGCCTGCCCACGTGCCGCCCGAGCACCACCAGGCAGAGCGTGAGCGGGGTGGACAGGATCAGCCCGATCGGTCCCCACAGCCACGTCCAGAAGGTCGCCGCCACCACGACGGCGAAAGGCGAGAGCCCAGTGCTGCGGCCGTAGAGCAACGGCTCGACCACCTGACTCATGATCGGCTCAACAACGAGATAGAGCGAAGCGGTCCACAGCAGGCGCGACCAGCCAGGATCTGTGGCAGCCGCCAACGTCAAGGGCATAACGGCGGAGAGCGGCGCGCCGATATAGGGCACGAAACGCAACAGCGCTCCGAGAACGCCCCACAACACCGGTGACGGAATGCCGATAAAGGCCAGCCCGGTGGCGATGATCACCCCGAATGCGGTGTTCACGGCAAGCTGCGTGACAAGGTAGCGCGACAGCCGGCGCGACGCGTCGTTCATGGCGAGCGTGGTGCGGTGCAGGTCGGAAGAGCCGAACAACCGGATCATCCGATCTCGCAGATCCTCGCGCTGCAGCAGAATGAAAATCGAGACGATCAACACGATTGCAGTGGTGGAGAGCGGTTCGACAACCGGCGTGACGATACGCTGTGCAATCTGGATCGCGGTCAGGTCCGGTTGATGTACCTCCACCGGGATCGGCTTCTGCGTATCGACGGATGCGACCGCGGCCGGAGGAGGCTTGGTGTTGACCGCGACGGCGACACGAGCCGGCCTGGCACCGAGTGCGCGTGTAAGCTCCGTCATGTGGGCCAGCACGAGTTGCTGTAACGCATCGACCTTCTGCTGGATCGTTAACGCGTAGCGCGGCACATCCTGTGCCAGATCGGCCACCTGCGTGCCGATCAGGCCGCCGAGCGCGAGGATCACCGTGAGGGCCAGCAACACGGCGAGTAATACCGAGGGGATCCGCCCGAGATGAATCCGTCGCAGCAGGTTGACGAGCGGAGCGAGCAAGAAAGACAGCAGCATCGCGAGCGTAATCGGGATCAGCACCGAACGGCCGAAGTAGAGACCGGCAACGACCACGACACCGATGGCGATGGTCAGCAGACTGCGCAGACTGGGCGTCTCGGCAGATGGGATCTGGAGGTCTGGCCGGTCCAACGGCGTGTGTAAATCCGACATCAAACGATCACCCGATGTCGTTCAGATGGACTGCTCGCGCCAGTCATGGCGCAGCAATGGCGCCAGACAGGCGAGCAGCAGAAAGGCCAAAGCATGGGCGGTGACGATTGTGGCGCCATGGGCCGCTGGTTCCGCTGCCATGTCCATCAGCCCACCAGTGCGTGGGTTGATCACTCGGACCGGTCCATCGGCTGCGATGCGGATCGCCTCGCGGCCGGCGGTCAAGCCGTGGTCGAGCGACACGCGGCCAGGGACCCTGCCGAGCCAACTCTTATCGGACCGCGCAGCCATCGGCCCGTTGGTGCTCTGCGCGAGAGCACTGGGCCACACGAGCCGAGGCCGTTGATTATTTCCCATCAGGCGAGTTCCCCTTGCCCCGCAAGGCCACCGGAAGGCTCTGCAACAGCGGATGCAAACGGTGCCGTTGGCCCAGCCAGATTGGCGCTCGAGCGACCCATCCGGTTAACGGGACGATACTCGGGGCAAACCACCCAAGCGAGGCTCGGAAACTACTCAGCCTCTATTCCGCCCCCCGGCGAGGGGGGGGAAGAGAAGAGGGAAGGCCGGGGAATGTTCGGTGCGCGCTGTTCGGCAACGGATCGGCGCCTTCAGCTCGACAAAGCGAGGTCGATGCACTGGATGGCGCGCGCGCGGTTGCCGTTGCCGAGAGCGTGGCGTGCATCTCGGATTTGGGAAATCAGATGGCTGTCACTTGGCGCGGCGGTCTGGCCGGCTGCGACCGAACGATCAAGTGCCCGAGTCTCCGCCATTTCCAGCGACTGTTGAGCTTGTCCCGTGCGGCCGCCGACCAGCGACGCTCGTGCAGCCCGCAGGTAGTCAAGCGATGTCCCGTCGTTGCCGATGGCGGATGCCGGCAGGGTGGGTGCGATGGTGGACCGTGTGTCGGCGGCCCCGATATTGCTCGCGTTATTCGAAAGCGGCAGCGACTCACCAACGCCGATTTGGTGCCCCGGGCGCGCGCCGGTGGCCGGGTTTGCGCCGGCTGGCATCTGGGCCAGCGCCGGCATCGCGGTCATGCCGAGCAATGCAACGGCGAAGAGACTCAGACCGATGGTGGGGATCTTCGTGGTAACACTCTTTCGAGAATATTTGCGCATGGTGGTGCCTTCTGATGAAAGTTACGAAATCGCAATCCGACTTAGGCGACGCCCAGAAATAGTTGAACCACTTGGCGTTCAGACAGCATTCCACGTCATCCCCGCGAAAGCGGGGACCTAAGCCACCTGGGTCCCCGCTTTCGCGGGGATGACGGAGTTC
>Ga0182030_10010358_pt1 | contig 18946 bp, 10 predicted proteins | sample 812S3MmetaG_FD_121299 | JGI IMG/M metagenome (GOLD analysis project Ga0182030, IMG submission 121299) | Permafrost microbial communities from Stordalen Mire, Sweden - 812S3M metaG (Illumina Assembly) | ecosystem: Environmental > Terrestrial > Soil > Wetlands > Permafrost | place: Sweden...
GGATCGCTGCACGGCTTCCTCGTGACTGAGTCTTTGGCTGCTTCAGCTTCCGCTCAAACATGCATTGACGTGATCGCCGGCTACCTGAAAAGGGGATACGGAATCGCGCCCTGAGTCCTTCGGTACGCCGGAGTCAGCGATCTGCAGAACAGCCGCACGATTGTCGGATCACAAGATTTGCAGCAATCTCAATCTGCTGAGGTGAATTCACCTCGCCTGACATGTGATTCAGGAGGAGCTGTGTCGCTGTCCGGGCCAGCTCTTCGATTGACTGCCGGACTACGGTGATCGAGGGGCGAAGCGTGGCGGCCAGCGCAAAATCATCGAACCCGATCAGGCTTACGCGTTCCGGAACATTGATATTGTGATTCTGCATCACTTCGTAGGCGCGAATGGTCGATTGGTTATAGAGTCCGAAGATCGCGTCAATTTTCCCCGGCGTCGCCATGTGCTTCATGATTGCCGCTTCGGCAGACTGATAATCCGATGCCTCCATCTCCACCAATGGTTCCAATCCTGCCGCTGTGAGAGCGGCGGTGTAACCTTTCACGCGCTCACGAATGGTGTAGAGGTTGGGATCGCCGCCGAGACATAGAATGCGCTTGCGTCCATGATCGAGTAAATGGCGCACGGCATTGTGCGCGGCGGCGCAGTTAGCCGAAACCACGCTCGAGTAGGCTTGACCCGCCATGGGACGATCAAAGGCCACAACAGGGACGGAAAGACGGCGCAAATTCTGAATCAATGCCTTTGAGCCCGAACGCGGCGGCACCAGTAGCAGCCCATCGACACGATGGCGTTCGAATATCTGCAGATCGTTCAATTCCAACTGAGGCTTATCCTGCGACGTCAACAGAATAAGCACATAATCCTCGGCGCGGGCACACGTTTCCGCCACTCCGGCGAAATGCGCAAAAAAAGGATCCGTGATGGATGGGATGATGAGGCCTATGGTCCTCGATCGTTCGCTCTTCAGTGACCGGGCTGCCTCATTCGGCTGATATCCCAGATCCAGCATCACTCGCTGTATGCGAGCAAGCATTTTCGGAGCAACATAATGCCCGCCATTGATGACGCGAGACACAGTGGTGGTACCGACGCCGGCGGCTTTGGCCACGTCGTGGAGGGTGGGTCGGCTCTTCCTGGTGCTTATCATGTATTGAGGCGTCCTTCACTTTCAAGCGATGACCTTTGTTACGATTCCGTTCCTGCCTCGGATGCCTGTGGCGCCGCGGGAAACAGGATGCCCGCCATCAGCAATTAATATGGTTGTTCGGACCGGTAGCCGCAATTGGGCGGACCAACAATCTCCCGGTTCATCGGAGCCTATCTGCCGTGTCAGCACCGAACAGTAGCCGCACCCGGAGCGAGAGAGTAGAAGTTGCTCCGAGCGCCATGCACATGCAAAGCAACAGCGCATTCTGGAAGGCAATGCCAGTCTCAATGATTCCTCATCACTTTACACTGTCCTGGGCGTGGGTGGCAACGGTACCAGATGCCGATTTCAAGTGGAGAGCGGCCCGGTGTTTCCGTGTCTTGCTGATGCGGCTTGCCAGCACAGCCGCATCTTGAGCGACTTCCCGCAACGCATGAGAAACGGGTAATTTGGACTTCAGAAAGTTCGTCATCCGCGGGATGACTTGCACGCGGTGCTGCACGAAGAGCCGACGATATGATACAACTGGTATCGATTCCATAAACGGAAACCCGATGCAACCGAAGACGTGCCCGGCAAACAGGAACGTGCAACGGGAACGTCGATTATCGCGCTCACAGGAGTTCACTCAATGAAGCACTCGCAGGCTTATCCTTTCCTTGTTGCATCCCTGTGTCTTCTGTTCTTCGCGGCGAGTTCACTCGCGCAGCCTGGCGGCGGGACTCGGACGATCAGCCTGGATGGCAGTTGGGAATTCCACCAGAGCAGCGGAAGTAAAACTCCCGATGTGCCGTGGCTTCCGGCGCAGGTTCCAGGGGACGTTCACCTGGACCTGCTTAAGAACAAGCTGATACCGGATCCTTACTACCGTGATAATGAGTCGCGCTTGCAGTGGATTGAAAACGCCGACTGGGCCTATCGAAAGACCTTCGAAGCTACTCCGGATCTGCTCGCGAACCGCAGCATCGACCTGGTGTTCCTTGGTCTCGATACCGATGCGACGGTGTTTATCAATAATCGGTTGGCGCTAACCGCCAACAACATGTTTCGCCCTTGGCGCATGGACGCGAAGCCCTTCCTGCATTCAGGGTCCAATGAGATTCGTGTGGAGTTTCCTTCGCCCATCAAGCTGGCTGACAAACTCGCGGCGGAAGACAAGACACACGCCGACACGCACATACCCGAGAAATCGTACCTTCGCAAGGCGGCGTACGAATACGGATGGGATTGGGGACCGCGATTTGTGACCAGCGGAATCTGGCAGTCTGTCTATTTTGAGGTGTGGAACAAGGCGCGCATTTCCGCTGTGCAAATCGAGCAGCCCGATGTGCGGGCGGAGGTCGCCCACCTTTCTGCCAAAGTCAATATTGTCGCGGACGATGATATTGCTACAGATCTCAAGCTCACCTACGGTAAAGACGGAACGTCTGTGGAGATTCTTGAGGAGGTTCATCTCCATCCCGGGAATAATACTGTTGAGATTCCTGTGGAAATCGCGAAGCCTGCGTTGTGGTTTCCAGCAGGCTATGGTCTCCAGAACATGTACACGTTCAAGGCGACGCTCCAGGAATCGTCCCACAGGCTGGATGAGAAAACGGTTCGCACGGGCCTTCGCTCCGTTGTGCTCCTCCGCAAGCCAGACCAGTGGGGACGATCGTTCGAGTTTGTCGTCAATGGCATCCCGGTCTTTATCAAAGGGGCCGCCGTTATCCCCTTCGACAGTTTTCCCAATCGCGTGACGGAAGCGCGCTATCGGCAGGTTTTGCAATCCGCCAAAGACGCCAATATGAACATGGTGCGTCTGTGGGGCGGCGGTTACTACGAGTCCGACAAGTTTTATGACATATGCGATGAACTTGGCCTGATGGTGTGGAATGATTTCATGTTTGCCAGTAGCTGGTATCCGGGGTCGGAAGAGTGGAAGCAGAAGATCGAGGAGGAGTCGGAATACCAGGTCAACAGAATTCGCAATCATCCCAGCATCGCTCTGTGGTCCGGGAATAATGAAGTGGAATCGGTTCTCTATGCCTTCCTCGGCGGTCTGACGCCGGAAGCGAGGCTGCAGGTTTGGAAGAATTACCTGACGATCTTCAATGGCGTTCTTGCGCGCGTGGTTGAACGAGACGACTCTGAAGTTCCCTACTGGCCAAGTTCTCCCAGTGCCGACTATGAAGAAACGTCGGACAAGTTTCAAGCAGGCGACGCCCACGACTGGAGCATCTGGCATGGACGTGAGCCATTCACCAATTATCAAAAACACTTCTATCGATTTACTTCAGAGTACGGCTTTCAGTCTTTCCCTGAGCTACGTACCGTGGAGTCGTTCACGACTCCGGAAGACCGGGCCAACATATTTACTCCCGTCATGCTTGCCCACCAAAAGAACAATGAAGGCAACTCGATTATTCACGACTACCTGCTGCGCGACTATGCGGAGCCGAAGGACTTCGCGTCGTTTCTCTATGTGAGTCAAGTGCTGCAAGCGGAAGGCATCAAGGTTGGTGCCGAGCATATGCGCCGCAGCCGCCCTCGAATCATGGGCTCGCTCATCTGGCAATTGAACGACTGCTGGCCGGTCGCTTCGTGGTCGAGCATCGACTACTACGGCCGATGGAAGGCGCTTCAGTATTACGCGCGCCGCTTCTATAGTCCCATTCTGGTCTCGCCGCTGGTGGAAGATGGCAAGGTATCGGTCTATGTTGTTTCCGATCACACACAGGCAACGAACGGCACCTTGCGCGTACGCATGATGACCATGGAGGGAGGCACTGTAATGGAGCAGCATAAGCAGATCACTCTGCCGCCGCTCTCCAGTGATACTTATCTTGACGTGCCCTTCGAGTCGTTCATGAAAAGCAACACTGACCTTAGCAAGCTTGTTGTGCTGACGGATTTCACAGTAACCGGAGAGGTAGTGTCGAGCAATGTGAACTACCTCGCGCCAACCAAACAGGTTCATTTGCTGCCGGCGAATATCGGATCTGACCTGACTAAGGACGGGAATGTGTATCAGCTTAGGTTGAGTTCCAATGTCCTGGCCAGGGATGTATATGTCACCTTCGGGGAACTCGATGCACAGACTTCTGATAACTTCGTCGATCTGGTTCCGGGCGAACCGGCAACCATCAAGGTGAGTAGCACTGCCGGCCTCGAGGAGTTGAAACGAAACCTCAAGGTGACGTCTTTGGTGGATGCATTTGCGCCGGAGGCCTCCGCGCCCAAGGATCCCGCGTCAGCAAAACAGTGAGGCCCGAAGAACGACGATGCGGTCATGTCGATGCAGCCCACGATGAACTCGAAATGATGTCAAAAGTCGCACGGGCATCATGAACGGGCGCCCGAACGTCGATGTGGAGAGTTTCCGCTGCTGAAGCATTCCGGTCGTCACGAACTTGGAAAAAAGGAACAACATGGTTTACGAAATTGATCGGCGCAAGTTTGTATCGTTGACACTGGCCAGCGCAATGGCAACCCAGTTGCGGATCGCACACGCAGACACGAACTCGACCAGGACGGTGGATGCAGTGAATCCGCTGATCGGGGCCAGCACGAGCCTCGCGCTTGGCGAAGGCAAGACCTTCCCAGGGGCAACCACTCCCTTCGGCATGGTGCAGCTTAGTCCGGACACGATAACCGGAGGAGACAACGCGCCTGGATACTCCTACGAGCATACGACCATCGAGGGCTTCAGCTTCACACACATGAGTGGCGTTGGCTGGTTCGGCGACTTCGGTAATCTGCTCACCATGGCGACGACGGGGGATCTCAAGGTCGTGGCCGGGAGACCGGATCATCCCGGAGAAGGCTGGCGTTCGCGTTACAGCCACTCGAGCGAAGTGGCGCAGTGTGGATACTATGCTGTCACGCTCGATCGCTATGGAATTCGCGCGGAACTGACGGCCTCTCCTTACGCCGGTATTCTGCGCTTCACCTTTCCGAAGTCTGAAAGTGCGCGCATCCAAATCGATCTGGCCCGTCGAATTGGTGGAACTTCTACTCGTCAATTTGTGAAGTTCGTGGATGCGCATACCGTAGAAGGCTGGATGGAGTGCCCGTCTCGCGGCGGTGGCTGGGGAGATGGCGCGGGGCATGTGGGCTACACGATTTATTTTCGAACTGAGTTCTCGAAGCCGATCGTTCGCTCGGGAGTCTGGAGCATTGACGTCCCGAATGCGCTGCTCGAGCACGGCGAAGGTCTGCTCGTGGATCACTTGCAGAGCGACGCATTGTACGAGGCAGCCAAGAAGGCGCAGGTGTTGACGGACATCACCGAAAGAGAAGGCGACCATCTGGGCTTTTTTGTCGAGTACGCGACGGAGCCGAACGAGCAGATCCTGGTTAAATCAGGGATTTCCTTTGTCGATTTGGAGGGAGCGCGCCAGAACCTGCGCCACGACATTCCCCATTGGGACTTTGACTTGCCCAAGCGCCAGGCACGCGCACAATGGGCCGGAGAGTTTGACAAGGTTCAGATAGAAGGCGCAACAGAAAGCCAAAGAACGATCTTTGCGACGGCGCTGTATCACGCAATGATCGATCCTCGAAAAATCTCCGACATCGACGGCCGCTATCGCGCCGGTAACCAGACAATTCAGAAGGACAACAAGTCCACGCGCCGCACCATTTTCAGCGGCTGGGATGTGTTCCGCGCGGAACTTCCGTTGCTGACCATTCTGAATCCGACCATCGTCAATGACCAGATCGGCTCACTCGTGGATCTTGCTAAGGAAAGCGGCAAGGGCTATCTCGAGCGCTGGGAGATCATGAATGCCTACAGTGGGTGCATGGATGGCGATCCGGCTCTCTCTGTCATTCTGGACGCCTACAAGAAGGGCATCCGAAAATTCGATGTCGAACGAGCTTATTCGGCATGCAGACAATCGGCTGCAGGATCGGGCCAAGCCACAGGCCGCCCTGATAATGATTTCTATATGTCCAACGGCTTTGTTCCCGACCAGATTTCATGGACGCTGGATAACGCCTACTTCGATTGGTGCACAGGCCGCTTTGCTCAGATGCTGGGCAAGAAGCAGGATGCGGCTCTTTTTCTGGAACGCGCAGCGAATTACAAGAAGATCTATGATCCGACGGTGATGTCCATGAGAGCGCGCCATAAGGATGGCGGATGGATGGACTGGAAGGGTGAATTGGAATTCGGTCAGGGATGCACTGAAAGCAATCCGCTCCAGCAGTCCTGGTTTGTTCCACATGACATCTACGGGCTTATTTCCTTGATGGGCAAAGACCGGTTCGCGGCGAACCTGGAACGCCTGTTTGAACGCACGCCGGAGTCTTTTGGCTGGAACCCATATTACAATCACTCGAACGAGCCGGTCCATCATATCGCTTATCTGTTCGCATACGTGGGAAAGCCGTGGCTTACGCAAAAATGGGTGCGCCGAATTCTCAATCAGGCGTATAAGCCCCAAGTCAGCGGAATCTGTGGAAACGACGACGTGGGGCAGATGTCCGCGTGGTATGTGTTGAGCGCGATGGGCTTCTATCCTGTGTGCCCGGGAAGCAATGTCTATATACTGGGGTCTCCCCTCTTTAGCCGGACCACAATCCGGCTCGATCCAAAGTGGCATGCAGGGACCAATTTCACAATCGTCGCAAAAGACAATTCGCCCGAGAACATCTATGTGCGGTCGGCGCGGCTCAATGGCAAAGCGATTACCCGTGCCTGGATCACGCACGATGAAATTGTCTCCGGGGCGACGCTGGAGTTGACCATGGGCTCTGCTCCCAATGTCGAATGGGGTACCGATCCGGCGGATTTGCCTCCTGATACCATGAAGCCAAGCGACGCGATCTGAGAATGCACGGGGAGATCTGGAGACCCAGTCGGCCAGGACTCTGCGCGGGCTTTTGTCCGCAGGCGAAGTGACGTGGAAATGACAACAACCTTCGAAAGATCGACTCATGGAGCAGGAGAATCCAGAACGATGAAAGCTAAATTCGGCGTGATCGGCACCGCCCTCTTTGTTTTTCTTGCCGTCAATTCCACTTCCCTTTTTGCGCAGCCTGTCCCCCCGATGTGCCATATTTCCGAGACCGCACGAGGCGTGCAGGTGACCAGTGGAGAGGGCGTCATTGATCTGGAGATCCTCGGGCCGAATCTTCTTCGTGTCGACATCCGGCCTGGGGGAAAGACCAGCCCGCGCACTCTGGTGATGGATCCAAATCTGAAAGCTGCAAAGCTCGCCAAGGTTTCCGTTCGCCGCGACGGGGACTCGACCCAAATCGCGTCATCCGGAATCCAGGCGTCAGTTGCGTGCCGGTCGGCGATCACCCTGTCCGTGTCGGATGCGGCACAGCACAAGCTGGTGGAGCAGGTGGATCCCTTCAGCCAGGCAGCTGGGCACGAAGTGAATCTCATCCACGCTCCCAACGAGAATCTCTATGGCATGAGCGGCCTGAGCATGAACGAGAGCGGCGGTGCTCTAACCCGGAATAATGGCTCGGCGGTTTCGGCCGGAGCCCAGGGCGAAGCGGGCGCTCCCTGGTTTTTCACCACTCACTACGGTGTGCTGATCGACTCCGACGGCGGCGCATTCGCTTCCAGCGGAGAAGAGATTCGGTTTTCCGGCGACTCGCGCAACGACACCGAGTATTTCGTGATGACCGGCGCGCCCATGCAGCTGATTTCCGCCTTGTCCACCCTGACCGGCCGGCCTCCGATGCCGCCCAAATGGACGCTCGGTTTCCTGAATAGCCAATGGGGCTCAAACGAAGCGGAACTCAAACAGATTGCCTCGACCTACCGCGCAAAGCACATCCCTGTCGACGCCTTCATTATGGATTTCGACTGGAAGGCCTGGGGCGAGGACAATTACGGAGAATGGCGCTGGAATAGTACGGCGGCGGCGGGAGCCTTGAATCCGAACCAATTTCCCGATGGCGCCAGCGGCCTGTTTGGCAAAGAGATGGCAGCCCAGGGCTTTCACATGGCGGGCATTCTCAAGCCCCGCATTCTTCTTTACAAGCCGGGCAGCACAACCGAAATGCTTGAGGCCGCAGCGTACGCTCAGGCGCACGATCTGTGGGTTCCGAATCAAAAGGAATACACGGATTACGCTACGGGCCGGCCTGCGCGCGATCTCGATTTCTCCAAGCCAGAGGCTCGCTCGTGGTACTGGCAGCACCTGCAGCCCACCTTCGATACCGGCATGGTGGCGTGGTGGAACGACGAGGCCGACAATGCCAACAACTTCCAGTTCCTGAACATGGGCCGCACGCTCTATGAAGGGCAGCGCGGGCACTCCGACGTCCGCGTCTGGTCCATCAATCGCAACTACTATCTCGGTTCACAGCGTTATGGCTACGCCGAGTGGTCGGGAGACATTCAGACGGGCTTCGACAACATGGCACATCAGCGCATGCGCATGCTGGCCACGCTCGATACCGGCGAGCCGCATTGGAGCATGGATACAGGTGGATTCCACGGACACCCTACGCCCGAAAACTATGCACGCTGGATGGAGTTCGCCGCTTTCGTTCCCATCGATCGCGCGCACGGTGATATCGGCGAAAAACGGCAGCCATGGGTCTATGGTCCTGTCGCCGAAGCAGCCATCACCAAAGCTCTGCGCCTCCGCTACTCACTGTTGCCGTATATCTACTCCAATGAACGGACGACCACGGAAACGGGCATCGGTATTGTGCGCCCGCTCTTCTGGCTCTTCCCCGACGACCCGAAACTGACGAATGAGGGCTCATCCTGGATGTTCGGTGACGCCCTGCTGGTTTCCCCGGTTGTCACTCCAGGGGAGACCGAACACAGCGTTTACTTGCCCGTTGGCATCTGGTACGACTACTTCCACGGCACCAAGTTTGACGGAGCAAAGACCATCAGCTACGCGGTCAATCCAAATACGTGGGAAGATATTCCGCTCTTTGTCCGCGCGGGATCGATCCTTGCCTCGCAGCCGCCACAGGATTACACGAGCCAGCAGCCTGTCCCTGAAGTGACCCTGGACGTCTTCCCAACCGCCCAAGAAGCCAAGTTTGTCTACTACGACGACGACGGCAACACTTATGCGTACGAGCAAGGGAAGTATTACCGTCAGTCCGTTCAGGCATCAACGAGCGGACAGACCACCCGCCTCTCGTTGGGGAAACCTTCTGGCATTTTTCATTCCCCACTGCGTTCCTATCTCATTCACGTGCACGGAACCAGACCCGCGACGAGCGTTCTCCTGAATGGCAAAGCGCTTGCGGAGGTCCCGGCAAGCGAATTCGAGGCTGCCGCCGACCGCAATCTTTGGGTTGTCGGCGAGGATAAATTCGGTCCGGTAACCACGATCAGGATTCCTGCGCAGCAGGCATCAAGCATAGAACTTCGGCGATCCCAGAGCACGGCACGTCATGGCAATTGAATTCCCGGGGATGGGCAGGGGCGGGAGTGAGCGGCGTTGGCAATTCCAGGCAGGTGCTTTCCTGAAGGCAAAGGGGAACATGTTGCCCGCAAGTCGGTTGTCAATGAGAAATGCACGCGAACTCCTGCGCTCAGGCATGAACGATCTGGAGAAGGGCCGCCGTGTCAAGGCCGGAGTGATAGGGGCCTTTGCGCACTCTTGGTGACACTGCCCAACTAGCAGAAAGTGCGCTCAACTGGCACTGAATTTGCAAGGCTTGCTGCACTGCGTTCTTCCCGGCGCCTGCGCTGACGCTAGGGAACCTCGGATTAGACCCAGCCGAAGATCCTTGCTCCGCTTTGCGCCGCGGCCCAACCTTGTTATGCTGGCGGCACATGGAAATCGCAGCAATTCAAACGCATGGACTCACGCGGCGCTTTGGCGCGCTGACGGCTGTTGAGAATGTGACCTTGAGCGTGGCCCCGGGCCAGTTCTTTGGCTTTCTGGGGCCGAACGGGGCGGGCAAGTCGACCACCATCAAGATGCTGACCGGCCTGCTGGAGCCGACGGCCGGGACCGTCGAGATCCTGGGCCAGCCGTTTGCCGCCGGTGCGCTCGACCTGAAAAGGCAGATCGGCGTGGTGCCGGAAGGTATGGCGCTGCTGGGCCGTTTGACGGCGCCCGAATATCTGCGCTTCGTGGGCTGCATGTACGGGCTGGACCGCGAAACCGCCAATCGGCGCACCGTGGAACTGCTGGAGTTCATGCAGTTGGCCAATGAGAGCCGCAAGCTGGTGACCGACTTCTCGCACGGAATGCAGAAGAAGCTGGCGCTGGCGGCAGCGGTCATTCACGGACCCAAGGTCCTGTTTCTCGACGAGCCGTTCGAGGGCGTGGACGCCATTGCGGCAGGCATGTTGAAGGCCATGCTGCAGGGCATGATTAACCGCGGCGCAACGATTTTCCTGACCACGCACGTGCTGGAGATTGTGGAGCGGTTGTGCAGCCATGTGGCGATCATCTCCGCGGGCAGGCTGGTGGCCAATGGCTCGCTGGAGGAGTTGCGGGACGGGGTGGCGTCGACGCTGCCGGGCGCTGAAAGCAGCAAGAGGCTGACGCTTGAGGAGATTTTCCTGTCGATTGTGGGAGCGGGCGGCGGAGAGCCGGCGCAGGAGTTGTCATGGCTCGCATAGTCGCAGACGACGAGGCTGTGTTCAAGGCGACCGGCGGCGGTCCTTTGGGCGCGCTCGCCCGCGCGCAGTATGCAGCGCTGGCTGGACTTCGCTGGCGCCTTTGGATCAACGGCCTGCGTTCCAATCAGGGCGCTATCGAACTGGGCGCGCGCACGATTTCGTTTGTGTTTTACGCCCTCGTCGGGTTGGTTCTGGGCGCGGGAATGGGCGCGGGAGCCTATGCTCTGGCCTCCAATGGAATGTGGACGTTTCTGCCCATCCTGTTCTGGGTGCTGTTCGTGCTGTGGCAGGTGTTTCCGGTGATGCTGGCCTCGTTCCAGGAGCAGTTCGACCTGGCGGCCCTGCTGCGGTTTCCGGTGAGCTTCGCGACGTTCTTCCTGCTGTACGTGGTCTTCGGACTGGCAGACACATCGACGGTGCTGGGCGGGCTGTGCTGCCTGGGCCTCTGGACCGGAATTACGCTGGTGCGGCCCGAGCTGATTCTCTGGACGACGTTCGGCGTGGCTGGCTTTGCGGCTTTCAACATCCTGCTGGTGCGCGCCATCCTGGCGTGGATTGACCGCTGGCTGGCGCAGCGCAGGACGCGGGAGATCGTCGGCGCGATTTTCATGCTCTTGCTGCTGAGCCTGCAACTGCTGAATCCGGCGCTTCGGCAGAAGAGGCATCCGCAGGCGCAGAACCACGAGGAGCAGGCCGAAGGCTATGCCCGCATGGGAACTGAGCTGGCCCCGTGGCTGAAGACGGCCGACGCGGTGCAGAAGTGGCTGCCGCCAGGCCTCGCCGGGGTTGCCGTTGGGCAAGCGGCAGAAAGGCGTACGGTGCCAGCCTTGGGTGCACTGGGAGCGCTGGGGCTGTGGGTCCTGGGTGCGGGAGGTCTGCTGGCTGTGCGGCTCAGGGCCGCGTATCGCGGCGAGAACCTGGGCGAAGCACCAAGCCGCAAGAAGATCGCCAAAGATGCGGGCGTTTCAGCGCCAGTTCAGAGCGGGTTGACCCAGCAGGCGAATCTCGGCCGGCTTAGAGGTTCCGGCCCCATCGCGGCCATGATGGAAAAGGAACTGCGCACGGTGCTGCGCTCCCCGCCGCTGCTCTATGCGCTGGGGGTGCCGGTACTGATGGCTTTCATCTTTGGCGGATTGTTTCGCAACGGCTCCTCCGGGGCGGCTCTGCTTCCCATGGCGCTGCCGCTTTGTTTTGCCTATGTGCTTTTGGGATTCACGCAGATGATCTACAACAATCTCGGCGCGGAGGGAGCGGGGATTCAGTTGCTTTTTCTTTCCCCCACGCCGATCCGAACCGTTTTGCTGGCCAAGAATCTCTTCCATGCGATGCTGTTCGGGCTGGTCGCCCTGGTGGCGGGCCTGTTGATCAGCCTGCGAGTGGGATCGCCGGACAGCATGGTGGTGGCGGCCACCGTGTGCTGGGCGCTGTTTGCACTGCCCATCAACATGGCGGGCGGCAATGTGATTTCGCTGACCATGCCCTATCGCATCAATCTGGGACGGCTCACACGACAGCGCGGCTCTCAGGCGAACAACCTGCTCAGCTTGCTGGTTCAACTGGCAGCGCTAGCCATCAGCGCAGCGGTCTTCTGGGCGTGCCGCGCGGCCGGGCGGCTATGGCTCACGGTGCCGGTGTTTCTGATTCTGGCTTTGGGCGCCATCCTTGTCTGGCTGCGGATGCTTCGCAACGCAGACGCCATGGCCAACGCACGCCGCGACTCATTGATTGCCACCCTGATGAAGACCGAATAGAGACCGGAGCCGGGGAGGACGGCAGACAGGGACCTGTCCCCGCGCCGGCGCATACGCCTTCATGGCCGCAAGGGCCGCGTGATAGCCTGCTAGGCAATGCAGCCCACACCAGGTTGGCTGCTCCAATCTCAATCCCGGCCTCTCTGCACGAGCGCGCGCTGCGCCGATGGGGAGGCGGGTTGACCCTGTTTCCAAGAGGACATTCGATGAACTGTTTTCGTCTTGCACCCGTTCTGCTGCTGGCGGTTCCGATTTTGGCGGGGAACCCGGCTATCGCGCAGGCTCCCGACGCCTCGAAGCCAGCCCCACCCGCAGCCATCAAGAGTTTCGACCCGGCGGCCATCGACAAGACCGCCGATCCATGCACCGACTTTTATCAGTACTCTTGCGGCAACTGGGTCAAGAACAATCCTGTTCCGGCCGACCAGGTGCGTTGGGCTCGGTCGTTTTCGCTGCTCGGTGAGCGCAATCGCTACCTCCTTTGGGAGGAACTGAACGCTGCCGCCACCAGCCCCAAGAGCCCGCTCGAAAAGCAGTATGGCGACTATTTCGCCGCCTGCATGAACACCGGCCTCGTCGAGCAGAAGGGGCTCAAGCCCCTGGAGCCGGCGTTCCAGCGCATCGCAGCCTTGAAGGACGCCCATCAACTGGCCGCCGTTGCCAGCGAACTGGAGGCCGAGGGCAGCCCCATGACCCTGTTCGACTTCGGCGTGGAGCAGGACGAGAAGGACTCCTCCAAACAGATCGCAGCCGTCGGACAGGCCGGCCTCTCGCTGCCCGACCGCGACTACTACATCGTGGACAGCAAGCGTTTCCAGGACATCCGCAAGCAGTATGTCGAGCACCTGACGAAGATGTTCACCCTGGCCGGGGACACACCCGCGCAAGCCGCCAAGGAAGCCGCGTCGGTTCTGGAAATCGAAACCGCGCTGGCCAAGGCCTCCACCAGCCGCACCGACATGCGCCAGCCGGAAAACCGCTACCACATCTATACCCTGGCCGATTTCGAGAAGCTGACGCCCAACTTCGACTTCACGGTCTACTTCAAGGCCGTCAAGGTGCGTCCCTTCGATTCGCTCAATGTGGCCACACCGGACTTCTTCAAGGCCCTCAACGATCTGGTGGCGTCCGAACCAGTCGGCGCCTGGAAGTCGTATCTTCGCTGGCACACCCTGCACAGCTCCGCTTCCAACCTGCCCAAGGCCTTCTTCGACGAGAATTTCGCCTTCTTTGGCAAGACCCTGGCCGGCCAGAAGGAACCGACACCGCGCTGGAAGCAGTGCACCAGCATGACCGACCGCGCCCTGGGCGAGGCCGTGGGCCAGGACTGGGTGAAGCTCCACTTCCCACCTCAGGCCAAAACCAGCATGGACCAGCTTGTGGTCGCGCTTGAAAAGGCCTTGGGCGACGACATCAAGACCCTGCCGTGGATGAGCGACGCCACCAAGAAGGCCGCCGAGGAGAAACTGGCCCTGGTGCGCAACAAAATTGGTTACCCGGAAAAGTGGCGCGACTACTCCTCGCTGAAGGTGGAGCGCGGCGACCTGATCGGCAACCTGCACCGCAACTCAGTTTTTGCGCGTGAGTGGAATTTGAACCACCTTGGCAAGCCGGTGGACGAGAAGGAGTGGGGCATGACGCCTCCCACGGTCAATGCCTATTACGACCCCTCGTTCAACGACATCAACTTCCCGGCCGGCATTCTGCAGCCGCCCTTCTTTGACTTCACGGTCGATCCAGCCGTCAACTTTGGCGGCATTGGAGTGGTCATCGGCCACGAGATCACCCATGGATTCGACGACGAGGGCTCGAAGTACGACGGCAAGGGCAACCTGCGCGAGTGGCAGACCGAGGCGGATCGCAAGGCTTTCACCGAGCGCACCAAGTGCGTGGCGGATGAATACAGCGGCTTTGAGGCGGCTCCGGCCAAGGACGGCACACCTGCGCAGATGCTGAAGGGCGAACTGACCTTGGGCGAGAACACGGCCGACAACGGCGGCCTGCGCATCGCCTACATGGCCCTGCTGGACACCCTGGCGGCTCAGGGCAAGACGATCAACGACAAAATCGACGGCTACACCGAGGCGCAGCGCTACTTCCTCGGCTTTGCCCAGGTCTGGTGCCAGAACCAGACCGATCAGTCGGCGCGCCAGTCGGCGCTCACCGACCCTCACTCGCCCGGCCGCTGGCGCGTCAACGGCACCGTGCAGAACTTTGACGAATTCGGCAAGGCATTCGGTTGCACGAAGGGCCAGCCCATGGTCCCGGCGAACTCCTGCCGCGTCTGGTAGTCAAATCCAATCCCGGAGTTGCGGCGTTTCAATCCGCTGCTCCGGGCTTGCGCTCCTCCGCCTACAAGCCGGCGCAGGGTAGACTTATTCGGACTGGTCTTTTCTTTCGTTGACGTTTCCAGCCTTTCGGGCGTCCAAAACGCATCTGCGCCCGCAATCGGATCAATTGGCCCGAAAGGCGCCTGTTTCTTGAGCACCCCGGGGCGGGGACGGCCCTGGGAACTGTCCTGTTTTGCCCGGTCTGCATCTGAAACTAGGCACAACCTACCCTTGGCTTTTACAATGCAGCAGGGACCCGTCCCAACCCAGCTATGCTGTGGAACTAGCAAACTTGGCGGCGCACGCCTGACCAGGATGAAGGAATCGCATGAAGTTTAAGACATTCGGCAAGGCCCTTCTGATGAGCGCCCTCTCCGCTGGCGTTGTCCTCAGTGTTACGTCTTGCGTTCAGAGCTACACGATCGGCTATTTGTATGTGACAGGGACGGTAACAGCCAATCCCTCCGGTAACGGCACCATCACCGGTTTCAAGATCGACCACAATACAGGCAAGCTGAACGCCATCGCCGGGTTGCCTGTGTCTTCCGGCGGCGCCAACCCGATTCGGGCTCTGCTGCTGGGCGGTTCACGCTTTCTTTACGTGCTGAACCGCGGCATCAGCGACAACCCCGCGGGCAGTTCGATATGCACAACTCAATATCCCTGCAAGAACTCGAACATCACCCAGTTCGAAATCGGCGGCAACGGCATCCTCACACCGCAGGAGACATTTTATACCCAGGGTGTGAATCCGTTCCGCATCCTCAGCGACAGTTCGGGCAGCTTCATTTACGTGCTCGACCACGATTCTCCTGACCCGACCTCCACCAACAGTGTTCCAGTCGCGGCCCAGACTGTCGGCCCGAATGTGAATTGCGGTGCTGCCCTGACAGGAGCCACAACCTGCGGCGACATCACCGTCTTCCAGGTGAACGCAACCACCGGCCGGCTCTCCCTGGTGACCAACCAACAGGTAACCGTCGCCACCTGCGGGACAACTTCGACGACATGCCCGCTCACTTACTTCCCGGTGCCTGTCAATCCCATCGATTTCGTTTTCTCCGCCTCCACTTTCCTCACCCTGAGCGGTACTCCGACGACCGGCGATTCGGTGTTTCCTTACACCTATAGCAGCACTGGCCAGTTGACCACAAACCTGAATAGCTCCAATCCTCTGATCAGCGCCACGACCGCAAACGGGTTGGTGGACAACGCCACGGCCATCACCGTCGGCGGCGGACACATCTATGTCCTCGACAACGACCCGATCACGTACACCCCGACCGGGCAATCCTCATCGATCACCGCGCTCAGCCAGATTCTGCCTTATACCATCGGATCCGGAGGCGCTCTGCAAGCCGTGACCGGCGGTCCTGTGCCGGATGACCCGACGCTCGGCAACCCCACCGTCCTGCTGGTCGAAAGCAAAGGGACGTTCGTCTACGTGGCCAACACGGGATTCAACGATACCTCCTCGGGCTTGACCCAGGACGGCATCTCCGGTTACACGATCGACAAGAGCACCAGCCAACTCGGCTTCACGCCTGGTGAACCTTACGGTGTGGGATCCGGCCCCGTTTGCATCGTAGAAGACCCCTCCGGCCAGTTCATCTATGAGGGCAACTTCAACGATTCGACCGTCACCGGTCAGCAGATCAACCCGACCGCCGGCATCCTCACTCCGCTGTCGCAGGCCACCCGCGCGCCCTCCAGCTACACGGTCAACGGACCGGTCACCTGGTGCGTGGTGGATTCGCGTACCAGCTAGACCGCTGTTCGAAGCAATTCAAGCCTGGAGCGGCGGCCCGTCCCCGCTCCAGGCGAGTGATTCTTCCGCTGTCCTCAGGAACGAAGCCGAATGCCCGGCGCGCGGTTCTTTTTTCAAGCACCGGAGTTCGATTCCAAACTTGTTTTTACGGGTCAACGTAATATCAGCCCGCTGACGAAAGATGCGCATGAAGTTCAACAAATCGGGCCAGCTGCTGCTGGTCTCCACGGCCAGCCTCCTGCTGTCCGGACTTGTGACCGCCTGCGGTACGCTCACCGTGGATTTTGTTTTCGTGGCCAGTTCCAAGGCTGCGGGAACCAACAGCTACGGTGAGATCGACGTCTTTGAGGTCAACTCGGAGTCCGGCCATATGCGCCAGATTCCTACCTCGCCTTTTCCTTCGGGCGGACGTAATCCTGTTGCCGAAGCTGTCTCCTCCGACAAGACCAATCTGTACGTCGTCAATGAGGACGAGGACAACATTGTCCAGTTCGTCATTGGAAGCGACGGCAAGCTCTATCCGCAGAACACCGTGGATACGCCGGGGAGCTATCCCTTCGCCGTCGCTGTCAGCGGGCAGAATCTGTTCGTTGCAGACACCTACCAGCCGCTGTCTTCCTGTTCCACGGCTGAGCCGTGCTCGGGCTCGATTGCGGTCTTCCCGATCCTCACCGCAGCGCAGGCCAAGGCCCTCACGCCTGCCCCCGTCGCGAACACGCTGGGATCGCCTATACCCAACCCGGCCAACGGAGGCCTGACCTACTGGCCGCTGAGTCTGCCCACCAAGCCTACCGACGTGTTGGAGCCGACGGCCATCAGCGTGCTTCCTTCCGGCAACTTCCTTTACGTGGCCGCTTACGATACGACGTCGAGCGCCAATTACCTTTTCGGGTTCTCGATCGCCTCCGGCGGCGCGCTTGCTCCGCTGAACGGCGGCGCTCCCCTTACCGGTGCTCCCCTTGTCGGCAAACCCTTTGCCACCGGGACATGTCTCTCCGCATATCTCAACGCGCCTTATGTGGTGGGAACTTGCCCCTCGGCCATTGCCAGTGATTCGACCGGCGGCTACGTTTACGTCACTGACTCGGCGAACGGCAAGGTTCACGCCTACGCGGTTGCATCCAGCGGCCTCTTGACCGAACTGGGCGCATACCCGACCGGGAATCAACCTTCCGCTATCGTCGCGGAACCCCAATATCTCTATGTCACAAACTCGCAGGACGCCACAGTGACGGCCTACTCAATTTCGAGCGGTGTGCTCACCCCTCTGGGCAGCGCGGCTGCCGGAGGCGGCACCTACACAACGGGCACGCAGCCGGTAGCCATCGGCATCGATCCCTCGACCAACCATTTTCTTTACACCGTCAACTATCTTGGTGGCAACGTCTCGGGCTTTGTGTTGAGCACCACCACCGGGACATTGATCAACGCTCAGAATTCTCCGTTCACGGCGAACGCACAACCGACGGCCTTCGCCGCCATTCCGCACGGCAGCACGCAGAAGTAACTGCGAGGACGGCCCGCTGCCGGGCACTGAAGCCAACTCCCCGTATCGGGCTCTCAAGATCGATACGGGGCAACTTAAACTGTTTTCTTTGGGCCAGCACCTGACACGCCCACGACGAAGGAAGCGCATGAAGTTCAGCAAAATGAGCCAGCTCTTTCTGGTCTCTTCGATCGGCCTTCTAGTGGCCACTCTCTTGACTGCCTGCCAGATCGTTACCATCGACTATGTTTTCGTAGCCAGTTCCGCCGGTGCGGGGACCTCGGCCGACGGACAGATCGACACCTACGCGGTGGACTCCGAGTCCGGCGCATTGCGCACCGGTGCAGCATCGGTGTCCTCGGGAGGCGTTAACCCGGTTTCCATGGCGGTAACCACCGACTATGCAAATCTCTACGTCGCCAACAAGACCGACAGCACGGTGGTGCATTTCACCATTGGCCTGAATGGTGTTCTGACCGCCAAGGACACGATGACCACGAGCCATTCGCCCGTGGCCCTGGCAGTCGACACGGCCGGCAAGTACCTCTATGTGGTCTCCGGGCCTACCCCTGCTGTAATCACGGCCTATCCGCTCTCCAGCGGCACCATCGGGGCCGCAACCTCTTCACCGACGCCCCTCAGCCTGGCGGGCTACGGGAGCGATATTCTTGCTCCCACCGGAGTTGCGGTTCTGGCCAACACCACCACCATCCCCGGCAACGGCATCTACGTCACGCTCTATGATCAATCCGCCTACAATCCGGGCGGAGCGGTGGGCAGCACCGCCAATCCGGGCTGGATCTTCGGCTTTACCGCCGGCTCAGGCGGTGCTCTCACTCCGGTGAGTGGAAGTCCCTGGAAGGCGGGCATCAAGCCCAGCGCCATTGCGGCTGATCCCACCGACC
>Ga0182030_10010362_pt1 | contig 18941 bp, 17 predicted proteins | sample 812S3MmetaG_FD_121299 | JGI IMG/M metagenome (GOLD analysis project Ga0182030, IMG submission 121299) | Permafrost microbial communities from Stordalen Mire, Sweden - 812S3M metaG (Illumina Assembly) | ecosystem: Environmental > Terrestrial > Soil > Wetlands > Permafrost | place: Sweden...
TCTCCTCCAATTATCAATGAAAGAAAAGTATACGCACCGATGCCGCTCATGGCCCGCAACCGATTTTCAATTCGAGGCTTGGTTCTGCATCGATTCTCCTCGGCATGGCATCCTAGACAGAGCTAATCCTGCGATCGGCCACAGGCGGTTCGCTGGCGCCTCGAATCCCGAATGACCTCGCAGCAGTCTTTGCAGTATCCCCGCCGAGACCTGCGATGACGATTGCCCCGGATGTGACCAACTTGCCGAACGCGGACTGTCTCCCCATTACCGTTGTGCCGGGCCTGCACAGGCTCTTTCTCGATTTTTGCGTGGGTCAGCCGGGAGCCAGTTCCTTTTACGCAGCTTTGCCGCCTGATACGAAATGGCAATCCCGGCCAGAAATTCCGGTGCACTGGCCGCATTTGGTCAGCATTCTGGCTGCGCAGAATCCTTCGCCGACTGCCGCTCCGGCTCTTGATGGATTACGCGCCGGCGCCGGCGTCGTCGTTACCGGCCAACAGGTTGGCCTCTTCGGTGGTCCCCTCTTCACGCCATTCAAGGCCGCCACTGCCATTGCCCGCGCCCGCCACGCGACTGGGGCCGGCCACCCTCACGTCGCCATCTTTTGGCTCGCAACAGAGGATCACGACTTCGACGAAGTCAACCACGTCGTTTTCCCCGCGCGCAAGGAACTCCGCAAGCTCACCTACGCAATGGCACCGCCAGCTTCGAGGCCGGTCGGCGGAATCCATTTCGACGACTCCATCACGCCGCTTATTGATGCAGCATGGGAGCTGCTCGGCGCATCCGACGCCATGGACGCCCTGATAGCCGCTTACCGGCCCGGAAACACCTTTGCCCAGGCTTTTCGCAATTTCTACGCCCAGGCGTTCGCTGGGCAGGGCCTGCTTTTGCTCGATGCCGGCAGCAGGGAAGTCCACGCGCTTGGCGCGCCCGTTCTTCGCGCCGGAATTGAGCGGGCCGATGAGCTCCACGCCGCTCTGCTCGCCCGAAACGCCGAGCTTCAGGCCGCCGGCTATGGCGTCCAGGTGGCCGTCGCTGCACACTCAAGCCTGCTCTTTCTCATCGACGAACGAACCGGCGCGCGAAACGCACTGAAACGCACGGCCCCCACGCCATCCGAGCCCAACGGCCTGTGGACCATTGGCCGTCAGACGCTGTCTACCGACGAACTGCTGGGAATCCTCGATGCAGAGCCAGAGCGGATCTCCCCTTCAGCGCTTCTTCGCCCCGTCTTTCAGGACTACCTACTGTCCACTTCGCTCACCATCGGGGGCCCGGCAGAGATTGCGTACTTCGCCCAGTCGGCGGTCCTTTTCGAGCGCATCCTTGGCCGCATTACCCCGGTCCAGCCGCGCTTCTCTGCCACCCTTATCGAGCCGACCATTGCCGAGCTGTTGCGCAAGCACGAATTGCCGGTTGAGCGGGTATTTCAAGAAAGCGCTGCCTCGCTGGCCCAGTTACTTGGCGCTCGTTCCATGCCGGTGGAGGCTAAGCGGCACCTCTCCGCCGCCGGGCAGGCTCTCGACGCAGAACTCGAGCCACTGCTGGCGTATATGGCCAGCCTGGACGCGGGGATGGGCCGATCCGCACGGACTGCAGCCAGCAAGATGCGCTACCAGATGAATCGCTTGAGGCGTCTGGGCGCTAACTTCCAGTTGCAGCGCGAAGATTCCATCGGACGCCAGGCTGAAGCCATCAGCCAGGCTCTTTACCCCGGCGGCGGGCTTCAGGAGCGCCTCCACGGGGCTGCCTTCTACTTCGCGCGATATGGCTTCGAGCTGACAGAAACCTTTTCCAAATACGCAGAAAGCAACTGCCCCGGGCACACGACTGTCTGGCTATAAACCTCGCCAGCGGAGCGGAGGATTCAAATGAAGCACTTCAGCATTTTTCTGGCGGCGGCACTGCTGGCAGGATTTCAAGCGCCAGCCCAGCAGCAAACCCCCTGCGCCAAGCCCGGCAACGACAATGCCTTCCTGAACATCCAGACCGTTCGCCTGTGGCCGGGCAAAGCTCCTGAAGCCAGAGGTGATGCCTGCGAAGACATCCCCACCCTCACCATCGTCAATCCGCGCGACGGCTCGGCCAACGGCTCGGCTGTCATTATCTTCCCCGGAGGAGCCTATCTCAACCTCGCGGGCGACCTGGAGGGCGGCGAAATTGCCGATTGGTTTGCCGCTCACGGTTTCCGCGCCTTCATCCTCAGCTACCGCCTCACTTCCAACGGCTACGTCTTGCCCATTCCGCTGCTCGACGCTCGGCGCGCTGTCCAGACCGTTCGCGCCCGCGCGGCCGACTACCATATCAACCCCAACCGCATTGTCGTGATCGGCTTCTCTGCCGGCGGCCACCTCGCCGCGCTTGCCGGCACGCAGTTTGTCCCCGGCACCACGGACGCCGAAGACCCCATCGATCGCGCCTCCAGCCGACCCGACTTCCTCGTCCTCGGCTATCCCTGGATCGGCGCCATCTCCACCGACACATCCCACTTGAGCTATTGCAAGCTCTTCAACCTGATGGACCGCTGCGAGGCGCTGCGCGCTGCGTTTTCTCCGGACTTATTCGTAACAAAAGACACGCCTCCCACCTTCTGGTACCACACGTTCAATGACCATACGGTGCCCGTGGAGCAGGGACTGCGCTTCTACGAGGCTCTTGTGAAGGCTGGCGTTCCCGCCGAAGCACATATCTTTGCGAATGGACCGCACGGCACAGGCCTTGGCAAGGGCGATGCGGCGCTGGACCAGTGGCCTGACTTGCTCGAGACATGGCTTCGCGCCCAGGGACTGCTTACCCCGGACAAAGCCGTGGCGAAACCCTGATTTCGGTTCTGGGCCCTCCGTGCGAAACCAAGTTTTGTCCTGAAATAGAGAAGCGGGCTGCAAGCCGGAGGAGTGGAAGGACTTCCTCTGGCCGTGCAGCCCGCCGGACCCTGGACCGGGTCTAGGTGGTATCTTTAGTTTAGGCTCATTTTGCTCGAAATCAAGGACTATTTTGGGCGAAATACCCAATTCGTGACTGCTGTCACAGGTCGTCTCAAAATCGACCCCGTCTGCGTTGACCTTGAGGGTCGGCCCCTGTTAAAAATGAGTGTTCCACCCGCGTAAAAACTGAGCCTGTCGCCTCTTTCGATCCGTCAAGACCATGCAAGAAATCTCACAACAACTCGGGACTCTTCTGCTTAGCGCAGTGCCTACGATTCTGCTGTTCATCGTGTTTGTTGTTGCTTACCAGTTTCTGATCCAGGGACCGCTGGGGGCAACGCTCAAGCAGCGCCGTGCACGCACGGATGGAGCCGTCGAAGATGCACAAAAGGCCATCGCTCTCGCCGAGGAGCGCGCCGCAGAATACGCTGCCAAGCTCCGGTTGGCGCGCGCTGAGGTCTACAAGGTCCGCGAGCAGCGCGTGAAGCAGTGGGGCACCGAGCGCGATGCCGCATTGGACGCTGCCCGCAAGGCTGCAAGCCTCAAGGTGGGCGAGGCCAAGGCTGCACTGGAAGCCGAAGCTGAGTTGGCGCGCAAATCGATCCAGTCCTCCGCGGCTGAATTGGCCAGTCAGGTGGTCCGGGCTGTTCTGCCCGCGGTCGCCGGGGGTTCCCGTTGAGAGATTTCAGGCTTCAGTCGCGTCTTTCGCTTCGCATTACCCAACTCTTCTTTCTGGCCGTTCTCGCTGCGGGAGTCACCGTAGCGCCCTTGCGGCTTGTCGCGCAGGAATCTGCCACGCTGCCAGTCACCGCAGCCGGCCCTTCTGCGCCTTCCGCCTCGTCCGAGGCGAAACCAGCGAAAGCAGATTCCGACGAAGAAGCACAGACCAAGGCGTTCCGGCTTGAAGGTCCACTGGTCAAGGCAACCTCGCATGCGCTTCACTTGTCGCTTGAAACCACGGCGCGGATCTTCGAGTTCATCAACTTCGCGATCATCGTGCTGGCCATCGTTATCCCGCTCTTCCGGCTGTTCCCGGCGATCTTGCGCAAGCGGTCGAAGACCCTCGGTGAAAGCCTTGAATCTGCCCGCAAGATGACCGAGGACGCCAACGCCCGGCTTAACGCCGTGGAAGCGAAACTGGCTTCGCTCGATCAGCAGATTGCCGCATTTCGCGCCGAGGTCGAGCGGGACATCGTCGGCGACGAGGCCCGCATCAAGGCCGCTCTCGAAGAGGAGCGTACCCGCATCGTTCACTCTGCAGAGCAGGAGATTGGTCAGGCCGCTGTTTTGGCGCGACGCGGATTGCGTCACTTTGCGGCCGAACTGGCCGTCGACCAGGCTGCCCGCCAGCTTAACCTCACGACGGAAATCGATCGCGCCCTCATCGCCGAGTTTGCGGCCGGCGCATCCACGGGAGGGAAGAACTAAATGGCCGCTTTCGTCTCCCGCTACGCCTCTGCATTTCTCGACGTTGTTAGTGCTGCTCACCTTGACACCGCAGCCATCGACAGGCAGTTCACCGATTTTCTAGCCACATGGAACGGAAGTGCGGATCTCCGCGAGTTTTTCGTGAACCCCGCAATCCCGGCTATACAGAAGGTGTCCTTCCTCGACAAGCTGAACGCAAAGATGGGGCTTCAGAAAGAACTGCGCAACCTGCTCGCAGTGCTCATCAACAACGACCGCATCGGCGCGGTTGCCGAAGTCGCCGCGGCTTATCGGGAGCTCCTCCAGGATCAGCTTGGCATTCGCCAGGCAGAGATCACAACAGCGCGCGAACTGGACGCGGCGGAGCGCGAATCGCTCCTCGCCGGTGTCGGCAAACTGGCCGGCGCGCGTATTGAAGCAAGTTTCAAGTTGGATAAGTCCATCCTCGGCGGAACTGTGGTGCGCATTGGCTCCACGGTCTACGACGGTTCCGTTCGCGGACGGCTCGACAGGTTAAAGGTATCTCTAGTCAGTGGTTAGTGATGAGTGATTCGTGATCAGTTTTTCGCCGAGCAGCGGTCGGCGATTTCGGAGTAAACAGCTGGAAGTCGAAGATGAGGAGAGTTAGGGAACGGAGATAGGTGGCTGGCGAAACGACCACTCATCACTAATCACTGACCACTCGAAGGAAAGCAAATGGCTCAGATCAAGGCAGACGAGATTACACAACTTCTTCGCGAGCAGATCGCGAACTACGACTCCAAGGTCCAGGTCGACGAGGTCGGCACCATCACCTCGCTCGGCGACGGCATCGCCCGCCTTTACGGCCTCGATAAAGTCATGGCCGGCGAGTTGCTCGCCTTCCCGCACGACATCGCTGGCCTGGCGCTCTCGCTCGAAGAAGATTCCGTGGGCGCAGTTATTCTCGGCGACTACACCGAGCTCCGCGAAGGTATGGAAGTCAAGCGCACCGGCAAGATTCTCAGCGTGCCGGTGGGCGAAGGAATGATCGGCCGCGTGGTCGACGCTCTGGGCAACCCTATCGACGACAAGGGGCCCATTGCCAGCGCGGAAACCCTGCCCATCGAGCGCCTGGCGCCAGGAATCATTGACCGCCAGCCAGTTCGCGAGCCCATGGCCACCGGCCTCAAAGCCATCGACTCCATGATCCCGATCGGCCGAGGCCAGCGCGAGCTCATCATCGGCGATCGCCAGACCGGCAAGACCGCCGTCTTGCTCGACACCATCATCAACAATGCCAAGAACAACCTGATCTGCATCTACTGCGCTATTGGGCAGAAGCGCTCGTCGATCGCGCAGGTGGTGCAGACGCTGACCGAAGCCGGCGCCATGGGCCACACCATCATCGTGGCCGCCTCGGCCTCAGAGCCTGCGCCGATGCTCTACATCGCGCCCTACGCCGCAACCGCATTGGGCGAGTACTTCCGCGACTCGGGCCGCCATGCGCTGGTGATGTACGACGATCTCTCCAAGCACGCCATGGCCTATCGGGAAATCTCACTGCTGCTGCGCCGCCCGCCGGGTCGCGAAGCCTATCCTGGCGACGTTTTCTATCTCCATTCGCGTTTGCTTGAGCGCTCGGCCAAAATGAGCGACAAACGTGGCGGCGGATCGCTCACCGCTCTTCCTGTGATTGAAACCCAAGCGGGCGATGTCTCGGCTTACATTCCTACCAACGTCATCTCCATCACCGACGGGCAGATTTTTTTGGAGACGGACCTGTTCAACTCCGGCGTCCGTCCAGCCGTCAACGTGGGTCTCTCGGTCTCGCGCGTAGGGTTCTCGGCTGCCATCAAGGCCGTCAAGCAGGTTGGTTCCACTCTCAAGCTCGACCTTGCCCAGTACCGCGAGCTCGCCGCCTTCGCGCAGTTCGGCTCCGACCTCGACCCGCTCACCCAGAAGCAGCTCAACCGCGGTGCCCGCCTGACTGAATTGCTGAAGCAGCCGCAATTTCATCCGCTCACCTGGCAGCAGCAGACGATCATCCTCTTTACCGGAACGCAGGGATACTTGGACGATTTGAAGGTCTCCGACATCCGGGCCTTCGAGGATGGCTTGTACAAGTACTTCGACTCCGCACAAACCGCACTGATCGACGACCTGACCAAGAAGAAGCAGATTGACGACGACATCCGCGCCCGGCTGCACGCGGCGCTGAAAGAGTACTCGGCGAATTTCAAGGCGGAGTTGGAAGCAGCTGCCGCGACCGCGTAGCGGCAGTTCGTAGTTCTCAGTTCACAGTTCACAGTGGCCTGAGCGATCGCGAACTGGTTTAGTCAATTAACCGTGAACTAAAAACTGTGAACTACGAACTGTGAACTGAAGAATGGCAAACGTACTCGATCTAAGGCGTCGCATCCGCAGCGTGAAAAACACGCGGCAGATCACCAAGGCCATGAAGATGGTTTCGGCCGCCAAGCTGCGCCGTGCGCAGGAGCGCGCACTAGCGGCGCGGCCCTACGCCAGGATGATCACCAGCGTCCTCGAATCGCTGACTCGCCGCATCGACATCTTCGATCCCGAGACGGGAAACCTGCGCCATCCGCTCTTCCAATCACGCCCGGAAAAGCGCGTTCTGCTCATCGTCATCAGCGGCGACAAGGGATTTGCCGGCGCATTCAACGCCAACATCCTCAAGACGGCCTATCAGTTCATCTCCGGCAACACTGACCGGGAGATCGACCTTGAGGCAGTAGGCCGCAAGAGTCGCGATCATCTCCGCCGCAGCTTTCCGGTGGCCGCTTACACCGAGCAGACCGACGAAGCCGGCCACACCCGGCAAGTTCGCGACCCGCGCAAAGGCCCGGTCGAAATCACCGGCGACCACCCCGGCATGCTTCTCAAGCTTGAAGCCGGCCGCGTGCAGGATCTTGCCGAGAACATCGTGAGCCGTTACTGTCACGTGGAGATCGACGCCGCCTACATTGTCTACAACGAATTCAAGTCGGTTATCCAGCAGCGTCTAGTCGTCGAGCGCCTGCTGCCCATTCTGAAGCTCGGTATTCCCGAGATCGCGGGCGCCGTCGAGCCCACCAAAGAGGAAATCGAACGTGCCGCGGAAGCCGCTGCCAGCGCCGGTATCTCCATTGAGCCTGCCGACACGGCCGAAGCGGACGAAGAGGCGCGCAAGTTCGGAACTGCCCAGGTTGACTACATCTACGAGGAGTCGGCTGAAGAGCTCTTCAACGGGCTTCTGCCGCAGTACATCTTTTCCATGCTTTACCACGCCATGACCGAGTCAGTGGCAGCCGAGCACGCTGCGCGCATGACCGCCATGGATTCGGCAACCAACAACGCCTCCGACATGATCGACGACCTCACGCTGCACATGAATCGCGTGCGCCAGGCCGCCATCACCAAGGAGATCATCGAGATTGTTTCCGGCGCTGCGGCGCTGTAAGAACAGCTTCTAGCTTCTAGCTGCTAGCTTCTAGCCCCTAGCTCTTCCTCCGGGTCACACTTTGAGAGGAGGACTGAGTGGGGGATGAGATGGAAGAAACTAGGAGCTAGCGGCTAGAAGCCAGGAGCTTTAGAAATGGCAGAAAACATCGGCAAAGTAATTCAGGTATCCGGCCCGGCGGTCGACGTGCAGTTTGAAGAAGCGACCATGCCGGCCATCTATCAGGCGCTTCGCGTCACTTCGGATGGCTTCAATGTCCCCACGCCCATCAGCGTGGTTCTTGAGGTGGAGCAGCACCTGGGCGAGGGCCGCGTGCGCACCGTGGCCATGGAAGGCACCGACGGCATGGTTCGCGGCATGAAGGTCATCGACTTGGGCGGCCCCATCCGCGTGCCCGTGGGCAAGGAGACGCTGGGGCGCATCATCAACGTGATCGGCGAGCCCGTGGACGAGCTTGGTCCCATCGGTGAAAAATCCCGCATGCCCATTCACCGCCCAGCGCCGCTGTTTGACGAGCAGACCACCCACGAAGAGATGTTCGAGACCGGCATCAAGGTCATTGATCTCATCCAGCCCTTCTTGAAGGGCGGCTAGATCGGCCTATTTGGCGGCGCTGGTGTCGGCAAGACTGTCGTCATCATGGAACTCATCAACAACGTAGCCAAGAATCACGGCGGCTTCTCGGTGTTTGCCGGCGTCGGTGAGCGCACCCGTGAGGGCAACGATCTTTGGCTCGAAATGAGCGAGTCCGGCGTCATCAAGCCCGGAGACTGGGCCGACTCCAAGTGCGCCCTGGTCTACGGCCAGATGACAGAGCCGCCCGGCGCACGTCTTCGCGTGGCTCTCAGCGCACTCACCGTCGCCGAGTACTTCCGCGACGTCGAGGGATCTGACACGCTGCTCTTCATTGACAACATCTTCCGCTTTACGCAGGCCGGCTCCGAGGTCTCAACGCTGCTCGGCCGTATGCCTTCCGCCGTCGGCTACCAGCCCAACCTCGCCACCGAAATGGGCGAGCTGCAGGAGAGGATTACCTCCACCAGCAAGGGCTCGGTTACTTCGGTACAGGCCGTCTATGTCCCTGCCGACGACTTAACCGACCCGGCACCAGCCACCACCTTTGCTCACCTCGACGCCACTACCGTGCTGTCGCGTCCGCTTTCAGAGCTCGGCATCTACCCGGCCGTCGATCCGCTGGCTTCCACCTCGCGCATTCTTTCGGCGCGCATTGTGGGAGACGATCACTACGACGTGGCCCAGGGCGTGAAGAAGATTCTGCAGCGCTACAAAGACCTGCAGGACATTATCGCCATTCTCGGCATTGACGAGCTCTCTGAGGAAGACAAGCTTACCGTGGCTCGCGCCCGCAAGGTGCAGAAGTTTCTTTCGCAGCCCTTCCACGTGGCCGAGCAGTTTACGGGCATCCCCGGCAAGTACGTCAAGATTGCCGACACGGTCCGCGCATTCAAAGAGATCATCGACGGCAAGCACGACGATGTCCCCGAGCAAGCGTTCTACCTGAAGGGCGGCATCGAAGACGTGCTCGAAGCAGCAGAGAAACTTAAGGCAACGGTGTAAGAAAGGCAGTTCACAGTTCGCAGTTCTTAGTTCACAGTTGGGTGTTCCTCGAACGAGGATATGCGGATTAAACGAGTGGAATCTCAAACTAGGAACTGTGAGCTCCGAACGGCGAACCAGTAACTGCGAACTACGAACTGAGAACTGAAAAATGGCTGACGAAACCAATCAACTTCGCGTACGGCTGGTCACTCCCGAGCGCACGCTCTTCGAGCATGGCGCTTCAGCGGTGGAGTTGCCCGGCAAGTCCGGCTACATGGAAGTGCTCTTTGGCCACGCGCCGTTGCTCACCGAACTGGGCGCTGGCGACGTTACCGTGCATGGCGGACCGGATGGCCCCGACTCTGTCTCACGCTACAACGTCAGTTGGGGCTTTGCCGAAGTGCTTCCAGATCGCGTCACAGTTCTCGCTTCGGATGCACTTAAGCCCGAAGAGATCGATGTCGATCGCGCCGAGACTCAACTGGTGCGTGGCCAGAAGCTTTGGAACGAGGCTGGCGAAAGCGAAGAGGCCTATACCGAGGCTCTTCGTGTCATCGCGGAAGCGGAGGCCAAGCTGGCCACAGCTGCTGAAAAGCAATAACCTCCGCAAGCAAGGTGATAATCACAACGGCCCTGCTCAAACGAGCAGGGCCGTTGTGTCTTAACGCCATAAGCGTGCGGCAGGACCAACAGGCCCTGAGACTCTCTACTTCTGCCGCTTCAGCACTAGCGGCAGGCTGCCAGCACCCTGCGAAAAGGTGCCGTCGATCGACCCCAGATCCGCGGCGATCTTGCCTGAATACTCCGCTTGCAACGCAGTGAAGCTCGCTGTCAGCGTCCCGTTGGCGCGAGTTAGCGTGTTTGCTTTCAGCCAGATCGGGCTCTGGTCCGGGCTTTGCAGTTGTGCTGTCAGCCCATCGGCAGTGTTTGTAACCTTTAGCAGAATGTGCAGAGTTTGTCCGTTTACGTCCAGCGCACCGGTCCAGGTTCCGTCGATATCCGAGGGTGTCGCCGGCATTGCCGCCGCAGCCTTCGCCGCTCCGCGCGTAAGGTTCAACGTCATCGGCTGTCCCTGCGTCCAGGTCCCGTCAATGGCCGAACCGTCCGCTTTCACTGTGCCTTCGTAGCTTCCGTGGACGGTATCCACCGTAAGCGACAGTTTTGCGCCATTTAGAACTACCGTGTTTACCGGAATTCCATTCAAACCCTGGTCGAGGCTGTCGAGCGTCCCGGTCAGTGTGCCGTCTTTGGCAGCAGTAATGTGCAAAACCAGCCGCAGCGTTGCGCCGCCCGCATTCAACGATCCATTCCAGTCCCCGGCAATTGAAGCTGTAGCTGCCGGCGTCGCTGCTGGCGGATTGACCGCAGTCCCCACTCGCGTGAACTCGATCGGCGTGTCCTGGTCTCCCGCGAAGACACCGGTGATCTTAGCTCCATCGCTACTCAGCGTTCCCGTATACACGCCGTGATAGGCATCCACGTTCATGCTGAACTTCGAGTCCTTGAACGTGACTCCACTCGTCGGAATGCCAGTCGCACCCAGTTCGGGGCTGTCCAGCGTCGCTCCCAATGTGCCGTCACTGGCGGCTGTGATATGGACGATCACGTGATAATCCGTGCCCTGAATATTCGCGACCCCTTGCCAGTCGCCCGCAACCTGGGCTTGCGCTCTGCTCAGCGGCACTAGAGTCAGAAAAGTCATGGCCAGCAGCATCCATCTCGAATCGATTCGGCGAATCATTAGTCTCCTTGTACTTGAATTCCGTGTGTATGTGCAGTTCTTGCTGCGCAATGGTTGATCACCAGCGCGTACGCGTGATGCGATGGCCTGAAATTCAGCCTTCAGACGCAGCTTAGGCGATTATCCTGGTCTACGAAACTCCACCGCAGAAAGTTCACCCGTTTTGCCGGCTCGAAGTCCCGGCAGCCATTTTACAGGCACCCAGTTGACCCACGATGTAATGCATAGTGGACAATGAGAGTTCGCCGTACGGGGGCTCCAACTGGCCTAAGATTTCGGCTCGGCGCCGCTCTCGGGGAAGGGATGTCAGCGATGAACCATCCAGCCAGAGATTCGAATTCCAAACCAACGCGTCCTTCTTCCCACGGCGTCATTCAAAAGGCAGGAAAGGTTCACCTTGCCCCTCTTTTCATCGCGTTGCTCGGCGCCGCCGTTCCGTTCCTTGCTCAAACGCCCACACCCATGCACTATGACCCCAGGCACGTTGACAACTTCGCCGGCAAGCCACGCGTGATCGTCATCAGCGACATCGGCAACGAACCGGATGACCAGATGTCCCTCGTGCGTCTCCTGCTCTACTCCAACGAACTCGAAATTGAAGCTCTTATTGCCACCACATCCACCTGGCAACGCACCTTGATCCACCCCGAAACCATGCACACACTTGTGGCAGCCTATGGAGAGGTTCGGCCCAACCTGCTGCTTCATGCCCAGGGATGGCCAGAAGCCGCCGATCTTGACCGGCGCATCTATCCCGGCCAAACGGTCTATGGACTGGCCGCCACAGGCCCGGGCAAGTCGTCTCCCGGCTCCGAGGCCATTGTCCGTGCCGTTGAGCGCGACGATCCCCGTCCGCTCTGGATCACTCTCTGGGGCGGCGCCAATACGCTGGCGCAAGCCCTCATGGATCTCCGCGCCAAGCATACGCCTGACGAACTTGAGAAACTCGTCGCTCGGCTTCGCATATCTTCGATCAGCGATCAGGACGATGCCGGCCCCTGGATTCGTCGCGAGTTCCCCAGCCTCTTCTACATCGTTTCTCCATCCACGCCCACCAGCGCCGACTACTACGCTGCGACCTGGACGGGGATCAGCGGCGATCTCTACTACCGCAACGGCGATGGCGCGGACTTCACCACCGTCTCCAACGAATGGCTCGATGCCAACATCCGCAGCAAAGGCCCTCTGGGCAAGGTCTACCCACGTTTCCTGTTCATCATGGAGGGCGACACGCCGTCGTATCTCGGCCTGATCGACAACGGTCTCAACGCCTATCGCCGTCCCGATTGGGGCGGATGGGGTGGACGCTACGTTTATCGCCAGCCCTACGGCGAGACTCACCCCATCTGGACTCAGGGCGGCGATGAGTTTCTACGTACAACATCACAGGACACGGTCGTCGGCATCGACGGCAAGCTTCACACGTCCGACCAGACCACGATCTGGCGCTGGCGGACAGCCTTCCAGAATGACTTTGCCGGGCGCATGTCCTGGACAGTCTCGGACTTCGCCCATGCCAGCCACAATCCCCTTGTGGTGGTGAACGGTCAGGCCGGAACCGCTCCCATCGAGATCGACGCGGGGGTCGGCCGCCCCATCGTTCTCGACGCCACATCCACCACTGACCCAAACGGCCGCGCCCTTCAATTCCAATGGTTCCACTACGCCGAGGCGGGTATCGCCGACGGCAACCGTTCGACGGTCACACTCACTGGCGCCGACCAACCCCGAGCGGAAGTGGTGGCAACAGCCGTCTGCAGTCCCGCCTGGCTGTCGGGGCTGATTCCTTGCAAAGGCGACGGCGTCGCCCACATCATCCTGGCCGTCACCAACAAGGGATCACCGCCGATGACCTCGTACCGGCGCATCATTCTCCACGTCCATGCCAACGACGGGGCCGGCACAGTCTCCACATCATTGTCGCGCTGAGATCTGTTCAACAGCTTTCCTTGCGCCTACAATTCTCTTCAGCATGTCGAAAGCAAAAGACAAGACGTTTGAAGTTCCCTGTCCCGACTGCGGCGCAATGATCGTGGTTGACGCCTCCACCGGGCTCGTGGTGAGCCACACTCCGGCCCCGCGCAAGCGCATGTTCGAAGACCTTGAGACCGCGGCTCAGGCCATGCGCGCTCAGGACGAACGCAAGGAGTCAATCTTCCGCCAGTCTGTTGCGGCGGAGAAGAACAAGGAAGACTTATTCGAAAAGAAATTTGCCGAAGCCCTGCGCAAGGCCAAAGATGCGCCCGACGGCAAGCCATTGCGCGACTTTGACCTCGATTGAGCATTCCGCCTGACGCCCGCAGTTATCCCGGCTGCAATCCCTTCGCGCGGGCAAGCGTCTCGAAGGTTGGAATCATGTTTTTGTCGCAGAGAATCCGTTTCGCGGTGTTTCAGGGCATACTGATACAGGCTTCTTTCCAGTCCTATCAGCCGCAGAACGGAAGCCGGACCGCAAAGGAGAGCTCATGGTAGTTGTTCCGCTGTCGCAACCCGAAAAGGAATTAAAGGTCGCAGGTCAGGCCGGCCCGAGCGAAGGAATGAGTTGGACATCGGTCGCCGCAGCTGGCAGCCTGGTCGCTGGCGGCCTGCTGCTGCTCACCGGGAACCGCAAAGCCGGCACCGTTGCCGCCACTGCGGGCACCACTCTGTTGCTGCTCGACCAACAGGATCTGCTCCGCACCTGGTGGAACGCAATCCCCCGCGAAATTGAAAGCGTGCAAAGGCTTCTCGGCCAGGTCCAGGAATCAGTAAGCGAAGTCAGCGCCCAGCGCGAGAAACTGCACAGGATTTTGAACCGCTAGAGGTGAACTCCCGGATCCTCGACCGCAAGAGTATGGGGGGTGGGTCAGATTCCCAACTGTCTTCGCCCGGCTTCGCTGATACGATGGGGGGTCCATTTCGGCTCCCATACCAGGTCAACCTTTACCTTGCCAATCTGCTGGATTCCAGCCAGCCGGTTGTGTACCTGTTCAAAAATGAGCCCGCTTGCGGGGCACTGCGGAGTTGTCAGGGTCATAGTCACCTTCACCCATTGACGCGGCCACGCTGGTGTCGAATCCGGATCCGGGCCGGTCTCCACTGCGTAGATGAGGCCGAGATCGACAAGATTCAGCTTCACCTCCGGGTCGAAGCAGTCCCGCAGGGCCATCATAATCTCCGCTTCAGAGAGCATCGGCTAGTTCTTCCGGTCTACCAGGTAGCGCGCCACGGCCTTTAGACCGTCCGCGCGGCTCCCGTAAGGCTCGAGCGCAGCAAACGCCTCGTCGATCAACTGCGCGGCATCCCGCTGGCTCTGCTCAATGCCATAGACCGCCGGCCAGGTTGCCTTCTCCGTCGCTGCATCCTTGCCCGCCGTCTTGCCCAGTTGCGCCGAGTCCACTGTCATATCCAGCACGTCATCGACAATCTGGAAAGCCAAGCCCGCCTTCCGCCCGAACAGGTCAAGCCGTGTCACATCCTCGGCATTTGCCCCGCCGAAGATGCCTCCGGTGACGACGCTTACCCGGATTAGTGCTCCGGTCTTGGCGCGATGGATTCCCTCAACAAGCTCTGGCGTCGGCTTCAAGTGCTCGCTCTCAATGTCCAGTACCTGCCCGCCGATCATCCCGTCCACGGTGCCCACCGCGTTCGCAATCAGGCCGATGATCTGGACTGCGGCCGCAGGTGGAGTATCCAGCCCCGCCAGCACCTCGAATGCTCGCGTCTGCAGTGCGTCGCCGGCCAGAATCGCGATCGCCTCACCAAAAACCACGTGGCATGTTGGCTTACCCCGGCGAAGATCGTCATTGTCCAGAGCCGGAAGATCGTCGTGGATGAGTGAATATGTGTGCAGCATCTCAAGGGCCGCTCCGAGCCGCGCGATTCCCGCCGGCAACTTACCCGCGATCGTCACCGCCGCCTGCATTGCCAGCACCGGTCTCAACCGCTTGCCCCCGGCAAACATCGAGTGGCGCATCGCCCCGTGGATCGACGACGGCACCGTCTCTGCGCTCGGAATAAGCTCCTCGAGCGCCCGATCAGTCAGCTCAGCGCCTTCCTGAATCAGCGATTTCACGTCTGTGGCCATCATCTCTTATCTTAATTGACGGGCTTTCGCTTCCGACGATACGCACACAGCCCAGTGACCGCCAGCACGCTCAACGCGGTCAACCATCGTCCCGCCAGAACGTCGGGGGTGGTCGTCCAGTCTACATCGAGTTGTACGCGGCCCTGCTGCATCTGCACCGCAATAAGTCCGTCCTCGCGTTGGATCACAGGCGCAGGTTTTCCATTCACTTTCACCTGCCAGGCTGGATACGCTCGCCGTCGCAGAATCAGGTAGCCTGCGTGCTCGATGTTCGCAAAGGCGTGGAGACCCTCCGGTCGAGACCTGGATGAGTCGGGAATCGCGAGCTGTACAGGTTGGCAACTGCCCTGGCCGGCGTTCCACTCCAGCACCTGGTCGTCATTCATCCTGCCCAGCTCAACCTGGGGATCGTCCGCCAAACACCCTAGAGGCAGTCCCTTCACCGCAAGGCTCTCGTCCACTCCAACCCCTGCATATTCGTACACGCCCTCAAACCCCGCGCCCGACTTGTCCACGGCGACCATCGGCGCCACGGCATCCTCTTCGTCGCAGGGCTGAAGATAGTTGTGGCCGGCAATTTGAAGCGCCCAGGCGAACGCCGGAAAACACAACGCCCCAACCGCAATCTGCCGCCATCGCTTCGCCTGCCACACCGCCGCTGCAATGAAGACTCCCATAGGCGCCTCGACCGCAACCAGCCATCGCCAGGGGAACTGCAAAAATCGCATTTTAGGCAGATAACTCCACACTGGCCACGAGACCGGCAACTGCAGCAGCAGAACAAGGATCGGAATTGCCGCCAGCACCAGCCACAAGTCTCGTGTGCGGCCGTCATTCTTCTTGATTCGTCCGCGCAGCCACGCAACAACCAGTCCCGCCAGCGCCACGGCAATCATTGCCAGTGCAATATGTGACACCTTCTGCAACTCCGAGTCGTGCCCGGCCAGCGACGGGTCGAGATGGTAGGCAAACAGCCAGCCATTCTCAATCTTCAACCCCGGGTCGTTTGTTGCCTCAGCAATGTCCACCCACTTTTGTTCCCACGCGGCCGGAACCAGGTAGATTGCCGCCAATCCCAGGCCCAGAGCGACCCCCACAAGTGCGCGCAGCAACGGTGCCCACGACCGCTGGCGAACTGCCAGCACAGCCGCAACCGCGGCCAGCATATAACTGGCCATCACGCCCACAGGTGCATTCGAGAGCCACGCCCCGGCAATCACCAGTGCGATCGCTGCCGGACCGGAAAGTCCGCGTGCCCAGGTCCTATCGCTGCTTTCTCGGCCGCCCATCGCAAACATCAGCAGCAGCGGAATCCACATTCCGCCTGCGAGTTCTCCGAAAGCGGTTCGCTCATAGGCCGTGAACAGGGCGTAGCCCGAAAACATCGCTGCGCATCCGGCCAGCGTTGGGGCGCCCGCGCCAAACACATCGCGGGTAAGCACTTCGCGTGCCAGTGCCCGCGTCGCCAAGCCGGTTCCTGCGAGAAGCAGAAACGTGAGTGCAATCGGCACCAGCGTCCACGGCATCGCCAGGCTCAGCGCAGCGCCCAGCATCCACGTCAGCGGCGGGTAGAAGACAAACCGTGGTTCGCCGGCTCCGTAGTTCGCGCTTGGCGTCCAGTGTGGATAGAACTGCAGATTGTGCCAGCTAGCATTCGCGTCGAACCACGACACAAGGTGAAAGTCGAAGTCGTGTCCGCACGAGTTGCCTTTGACCAACTGCGGCGTCACTGCAATCGCTGCCGCCAGCAGGATCACCGCCGGCCCCGCCCAGCGCTGCAGCAGTCCTGACCCCTGACCCCGGACCCCTGGACCCTTGTTTCTCATGGCGTCAGCCGCAGTGTGTGGCGTGTCTGCGCAGCCACCGCCGCGTCAGAGAAGGGAAGCGCAAACGTCGTGCCGCTGTAGTAGTCCTTCCACTGGTCGCGGTAGTACGGGCTGTAGGGATCGCTGCTCTCACCCAGCACAATGTCCTCTGTCGATCCATCCACGTCGCTCCAGTCCATGGTGAACCGCTGCGAAGGCCCAAAGCCCGTGCCCACCTGTTTCACTGTTAGCTTGTCCCCGCTGAGCGGCTGCTCTCCGGTCCCGGCAAATCTGCCTATCCCCGGCAGAAACTTTGCCAGTGGGTGCTCGATGTCCACAACGTGCCAGCTTCCATAGCTCCACTCCGCCACATCGCCGGGAGCGTGGGCCGCTTCCATCCCCTTGCGGACCGCATCGGTGAGTAGCGCGTCCCAGTTCTTGTATCCCAGAGGCAGCCACGGAGAGTGAGAGTCGGAACCGCCGTGCATGATGATCTCTTCCTCGGCAAAGTCCGACTCCGCCCAGCGATACTCCGCGGCCAGGTCCTTGCCCAGCTTCGGCTCCAGGATGAGCGGCCAAAAGGCCTTTCGCGTCTGGGTCACCACCGACGCCGCTGCCGAGTCGGTCGTCAGCCGCCCATCCCAGCTGCGCATCAGGTCGGCGCCCTTCTTCAGTCGCTCGTCCACGCCGTCGGTGTGGTCGATCGCATAGGCCAGCCTATGGCCGATCTCCTGGTCCACCTCGCTGTAGATGTCGGTCTGCACCGCCAGCATGTCTGCGCGCGTGAGTCCATTGCGCCCGTCGAGCAGGCGGTAGATGCGCTCGGCGCGATAGGGGTCGGCCCATTCGAGCGTCAGCGGATGCGGCGATCTATCGTTCGTGACCTGCGAATTTGCTGTTGCCAGGAACCCAGACGGCGGATCAAACGTGTGCGGCATATCGTCGAAGGGGATGTAAATCTGCGGTTCCTTGATGCCAATGAACTTTCCCCACTCAAAGCGCAGGTTCATTGTGTCGTGCGGCAGTGGCCTTGCAAAAAGGGACTTCTCATCCGGCCCGCGCAACGGTACCTTGCCGATCGCGTGATACGCAATATGCTCCTGATCGTCCGCATAGACCACATTCTGGGTCGGCCAGCACCAGTTCTTGAGCGCGCCCTCGAATTCGCCCCAGTTAGCCGCCTTGTTTATCTCATAGACCGGCAGCGTGTTCAGATTGGGATCGTAGAGCGTCCACTTGAGCGCGATTGACCGCGTCTCCTTCGGTAAGATCGGGTTCAGCAGCGGGCCGTGCTCGGTCTCCTGCACATCGAGATGCACATCTTCTCCGCCACGGACTTTGATCGTCTCGTGGTTCACCTTCAGCGCGTGCAACTGGCCGTCGTTGCCGATGTAGCTGCCGCCCTCTACTTGCTCGACGTAGAGATCCTGCACGTCGGCATAGAGTGCCGTGAACCCCCATGCTACGTGCTCGTTGTGCCCGGCAATCACAAACGGCACTCCCGGCAGCGTTACTCCTGCTGCATGAAACCCGGGCGCTTTCAAGTCGGCCATGTACCAGATATTTGGCTCGGCCAGCCCCAGGTGCATATCGTTCGAGAGCAGCGGCTTTCCGCTCGCCGTGTGGTTGCCTGCAACGACCCAGTTGTTCGAACCGTAGGCGCACTCCGCACAGCCGCCCAGCCCTGCTTCGCGCAACCCGCGCAGGTCCGCCGCCGTCAGCTCCAGATCTGCGGCGCTTTGGGTTGTGGCGGAAGGCGAGAGGCCGGGAGGATTGGAGACAAGCGGTCCCTCAGGGGCTAAAGCCCCATTCATATTATTGGCCTTATCGGCACGGCTGAAGCCGTGCCCTGATACAAGGCCTCGATCACGGGTTTTTTCCGCAACCTGTCTAACCCCTGATCCCTGACCCCAGTTCATTGCCTGCGAACTGTCATCTTCATCGTCCTCGTCGCCTGAGTGCTTTGCCGGTGCCGGATGTGGCTGGCTCA
>Ga0182030_10010363_pt1 | contig 18940 bp, 17 predicted proteins | sample 812S3MmetaG_FD_121299 | JGI IMG/M metagenome (GOLD analysis project Ga0182030, IMG submission 121299) | Permafrost microbial communities from Stordalen Mire, Sweden - 812S3M metaG (Illumina Assembly) | ecosystem: Environmental > Terrestrial > Soil > Wetlands > Permafrost | place: Sweden...
ATGGGGAAGACCACCAGGGGCGAAGGGGAGCAAGAGGAGAAGGCAGTGGGAGCGTGAACAAGAACTTTGGCAACAAGAGCAATCTCGAGTTGAAGAGCTTGATAGCGATGATACAGATACACAAGGCGTTGGGTTGAATTTTGAGAAAAAACGATTTGTTAGCGATCCACTTCAATTTACGGGCATTGATTTAGCCTCTACATCTAGGGCCAGGAGGAGTTATTCTTATGACGATACGGAGGATTCTTCTGATTCTGATTCAGAGGAGTCTGAGGGCGGTAGTGATGCATTGCAAATAGCTTTACGGGACAAAGAGGAAGCGCTTGTACAGTCTGCGCTTGCTCGGATTCGACGTGCTCAGGAAAAGGGAAAACGGGAGGTCAAGCTCAATCAAGATGAGTTGGACGCCTTAGAGAAAAGACGAAAAAGGATGCAGGCAGCTGCAACAACCAAGGATAGAAAGGGAAGTGGATCTGGAAGTGGAAGCGAGAAAAAACGGCGCAGTACCCAGCAACTTGTTACTGTTCCCATCGCGGAACTGAAGAGCCACAAAAAGGGTAAATCGAAGAGATCTGGGACTAGTACACCTCCAGCAGGGCCAGCTCCACCTGGGATGATGCTCTCTGGGCCGGATGGTGTTAGCTTTGTTCCTCTAGGCTATCATCCGGGCGCGAGTCGTAACTCGCCTTCTCGACCACGATCATCCACTTCTCAGCAACTGCGCGGCAATCCACCTCCACAATTCGCTTACCAACAAAGTGCATCCAATCGGCATTACTCTGATGGTGCACGACCCACCTCATCTTCAAGCAACGGTTCCCGTCGACCTTTACCAGATGAGGAGGGCTGGATGCCTGCGCATTCAAGGCGCGGTTCAGTCTCTTCTCAACCTATTGACCCTTTTGAATACCAAATTGACTCAGGTCATCCACCCTCTATTCCTCAACAATACGTGCAAACTCGACGCATCGTCTCTGGACCTCCAGAAGTTGCTTATTCTTCACTTCGTCGCAGTCCTCCTCTTCCAAGCGGAGCCTATCCTAGTTCCGTCAGGGGACCTGCTTCAGATCCTACTTTGAGGAGAAGAAGCTCTCTTCACGACGAAGGGGAGAGTATTGATAGCAGTAGTTATGAGGAAGATGGAAGTGATGATTTGGGGAATGGGGTACAAGTTTTTGTGGAGGAGCGCGAGCATGAAAGGGAGAGAGCTGTTACAAGGAAACCGGTCGGGAAAAGAAAAGGCAAGGGTAGATAAATGGCTTTCTTTCGCTTTTACATTGCATAGAGACATTATTTTGCTTTTAATGGATTGATTTTTTTCGTCCTGACCTCTACCAATCGTCTGCATATTCTTATATTCTTTCTTTCGATAACTCAATGTCCGAAATCCCATCCATGGTTACGGGTCTCGAACTGGAATTTCGTGGCCAGTTATTTTGTATGGTGAACATAATCATAGTCAGGTGTGCCTATCCTTGTGCTGTTACACAATGCTTGACTGCTTAGCTGGTCTCATGTATGAAGTTAGCCAGTTTAGTAAGAGTTCATATTCACAAGTTTCTAAGACGAGTTTATGCAATTCAAGATTAGGATCTGGAAGGAGAATGATGTCCTCATGTCTTATTCTTCGAATAGGAAGTCTATTCGATGTATATTTCCACCGCAGGAGCATCCGGAACATCCCCGTATAACCTTTTGGGCCTTTTTCTCTACACGTTACTTTTTCATGGACGTTATTTCCCTTCATTTACCGTTCAATTTCACTTAACTTCAAGTCCTACGAGAAACCTTTTAAAGACAAACCAATCTTCATCAATTGTCTCACGTTTTTCCACTTCGACATTCGATATTCGACATTCAATATCAAACCTCAAGGCTTCGCAGGAAACTTTTCATCTAACGCCATGTTCTCTTCCCTCAGCCTTACGGCTTCAATTCTCTTTCTCTGCTTCCTCCTTCACTTGACCACCGCTGCCATGGCTCCCTACCAAATGCAATTAGTATCCATCACCTCCCAAGGAGAATCCTACCTCTGCGGCGGCGCAATCTTAAACTCAACCACCATGCTCCTTCCCGCACACTGCCTCATCTCCCGCGCCTCCAGGGACTTCCGCGTCCTCGACCCAACCGGAACCCTAACCCGCCTCCACACCCACAACGATATCACCATCCACCCCTCCTACAACCCCAACATATCCACCGGCTATGACATCGGCATCGTAACAACCGTCAAACCAATCACCATGGCGCCGTCCGGACCTAATAAGCCCGCAACGCTTTCAGCAACTGTTCCTGCCTTAGGAGATCAAGTCAATAGTGTGATGCAAGCCACGCTCAGCGACTCGATGGCGGTTATTCCTAAATATTTCTGCAAAGATGGGATTTTGAATGTTACTGTGACGGATAACCAGGTTTGCGTTTCGGCTCCATGGGTCTTGGCTGGAAGTTGTGATGGTGGGCCGCTCGTTAATGCCAAGGGGGAGGTTATTGGGTTAGTGAGTGATTCGGCGGGTTGCATGGCTCCTAGTATTTATACGCTTATTGGGCCGTATCTGGAGTGGATCACTGGGAAGAAGTGATAGGATGGAATGGAATGGAGGAGAGGAGCAAGGCGTTAGTAGACTGGCTTTGATGCGGAATTCGGCGTGTTTCATGGGAATGGGCTTTCCATTGCTTTACAAAATCACGGAATGAATTTGAGATCAAGAATCTGACACATTTCACTTCTTGTCTTCTGAACAGACCTCAGTTAATTTACCCGTTTGGCGCACATCGCTCGCACAACTTCAATAGCTTTATCATCATTCGAATCATTATCCTAAGCATCTTCAAGCCCTCCTTCACAATCCTAATACGGGTGGGTGAGGCTATGAAGAGGGTTCGGTAAGCTAACAGGTACCATTACTTTCTTAACATCGATGCATCTGCTTCAAGCCTGAGCGCGAAATCTGAGCGACCAAGTCTTACAGGGAATTTATTTCAAATGCTTTCCTTTGCTCTGAAGAATCGAAGGAGTTTTGAAGGATTTTCGGGGGAGTTAATAGGAATTTCATCCGAGTGGAGAAATCAGATAAAGGAGCACAAGGAGTGTCGAGCTGCGCAGATCAAAAGAAATGGCCTATCTCAATAGTGTTTTGTGGCATTTTCCCATGTGGAATCTTACCGCGGGCTCCCTACGTCTCTTTCTCAGTCAAGTGAGACTTTTGCTGCCCAAGACAACGTCACCGTTTCCAATGGTCTCTGATTTCCTTGACGCATGTATCTGGAGCATAGCAAGGGGTCTCTCTAGAATGATCTGACCAACTCTGGTGATGGTTTAATGCTAAACGAATCGTGCATACCGACAAAGAAATCTGCGTTTATCTTCTAACAGGGAGCCTATTCTGAGCTTTTCGAAATCTTGAATGAGAGACTTCTTAAAGGGGAGAGGTCCATCCCACGACCTTAGACATCATCCCTCTTTTCAAATTCCTCTGAACTTTCGAAAAATGTCAAAGCCCCGCTATCCATCGATCATGCTCCTACCCCCAAACGGTGCTTCGGCCTCCTCTCGGCCACCTCCGCAGCACTCATACCAGTCTTCTACTTCTTTGCTGCAGCTCCCTCACAACGACAATTCTGATACGACTTTCGCAGATGCTACTAAGGAATGGCTCGACAAACTGGTTCTTAAATGTTCCACAGATTTAGGATCCATTCAAGACGATGTCGTGGGTCTTGAGCAGACATCACTCCCGGAGGTCAAACGTCTTCTTCTTGTACTGGGAAGGGATCCTCGAAATCTCAAAGGCAAGGTCCTCGAGATATACAAGCTGTGTGAAAATGTGGCGAGATCTCTGAGATGGGCATCGACAGGACTCAACGAGATCGATGGTCAATTGCAAGGCGCAAATTTATCCCGATTCGATACAATACAGTCAAGCAACCACAATGTAAGGTCGAATATCACAAGTTGTCATCGTTTGCGTGACGATGTTGGGGAACTTGTCAAGAAAGTTGGTCGACAGGTGGATTCAGCTAGAAAGGACTTGGGGGAGACCCTCGAAGAGAGTTTAGAAGGCTTCCTGGAAAATGATGCATTATTCGATGTGTTGCTTGGAAGGTCTTTGGGTAAAATCAACTCCAATGAATGGATATTTGACTGTCCCGAAGGTTCGCAGCGAAGAGAATTGCAGAAGATGTACGACAGTATAGAAACAATATCGGGGAATGATGTGATGTATCAAGCGGTTGGCGAGCAGAAGAGAGTGATTGGGGAGCTCAGCGTTCACATTATTAGCTCCATTATTAACAACGGAGATCTAGCTGCGAGAATCTCCACGGTTGAGACCCAGAGCGCGGCTGCGGAACAGTCATTGGAGAGTATCACTACTTCACTCGATCTCATCAGTGAGAAGTTGGACAGTCTCGTTCAACGCAAAGATGAAGGAGAGCCCGATCATTCTCTAGCGAAAATTGATTCTACTATGCTCAGGGAAAGCACCGCCAAGTTTTATAATCTCCAAAACGAATTCATTAATACCGCAACAACGCTAGAGAAAAAGCTGGAAACTTTCAGCCAGCGCAAGACCGAAGAAGCAACGCATTTCCAGGCACTGAATGACACGGTCTCGATCCTCAAAGAAGAGAGAAAATCCACCGAGCGTATTCAGAACAATATCCTGGAATCGCTAGCTGATAGGGTGGAAAAGATGGAGTCCACTATAGATGCCATGGATCGGCACAATACTGACGGAGTTCAGCAGCTTACTGGCGCCTTTTCCGAGCTCAAGGACAGTATATTCGAGCATAAGGACATTATGCAAATCAGAGAGCAGCTCCAACAAGACCAAAGCGTCCCATCGACTTCAATAGAGGCGAAGATCGAGAGGTTGAACCAACGGATTGCACATGCATTAGAGCAATCCCAGCTCACCCGGAAATCCTCAATTCGACTTGAAGAGAAACTGGATCTTTTCATTGGTCTTCAAAGAATGCATATCACGGCCCCGAAAGATCCAGCAATCGTTGCCGAGGAGCTAAAAGAGGGGGCAGAGTCCCTGAAACCAACTGCAGAGCTTCCAGCAGACAAGCTGATGGACCCAAAGCCACCTTTCACTCACTATACAGTGCTCTCTCGGCTCTTGCAATTACTCGGAATCACTGCGGTCCTGTTGATTTTGATCGCGAATATCACCAACGTGATGAAATGGCTGGACAAAGTAGCGTCTTAGTTATAGGGGAGGGGGTTCTGCTCGGGTTCCTGGTCGGGTTGATGGTTCAGAGAAAGTGTCCGTGATTGCGGCGCGTGTAGCAAGTCATGCTACTTTCTTAGCAAGAGACTTATTTACAAGTAGTTTTAAGACATTAATGAATTCGAATTACTTTGCCCTATGGCTCGAGTGAACCCCTCCGATTTCTCACGGAATTGTGAAGCCAAAAGTGGGAGAAGAAGAAAAAAGTGCAAATAGCTCGAAGGCTATGAAGAGAAACGGCTATAACGAGGGTGCTGAAAATATGGTTCAAGATCCACTCTATCTGTTATTTGATAGCATACCTAGATATTAGAGACTCAGACTCGGAAAATTCTTGCCCACAACGTGGCACAGCCTTGGATAATGAAACTTCGGAGGGGTAGATACTTTTCCGCTCAATAGTTTTATCAAAGCTGGCAGGTGAATAATAAGCCCTCCAGAGAATTTACGTTGCACATCGCAAATTGTCTCATTGTCTCAACACATTCCAGACATTGAGCAAATCTCACCTAGTCCGACCGGCCTTTAGTACACATCCACACTCATTCTGACGCACACCGTTTACAAACCTTCAAAATATTCAAATACATCCTACTCGCCTTCCTAATCTTCCCGAAGCCTTCCTCCTTTCTTTTTTAGGATCAGTGAGACCTAGTGATTATACAACAGTTTTTTCTTACCTGAGCACCTCCGTCGTACTGAACTTGATAGCCACCAATTGTGCCAGTATATGACATGACGGCCATCTTATGACCAGGGATTGCACCAGAAAAAGGAGCTGCGGTTGGGGGTACCATTCCAAGGACCTATGCCAAGAATTGTTGGATGGATCAATGTTCTTGAATTGAGGCTGAGAAGATAATATACCAACTGCAAGAGAGCTAGGATGATGACGCTTAGCATTGTGAGTATTGACATTTTGGCTGTTTATATTGAGTAATTGAAGATTTAGTAAGTACGCGCTGTTCGTTGCACTCTTCTTATGTGGTAATGTACCGCAGATGCTGCTTGCTTGAATGCGCAAAGGAGGCGACGTTTAGAGGGATTCGATCACACTCCATGTTCACCTCCTGAGGGTTGTTTATACAGAGATTGAGCCTGGTTCAAGTAAATTGCAGTCGCAGGTAGCTTGGGACTGGAAATAACTCCACTTAAGTGTAATTGAAGAACCTTGTACTAAGCATTTTACGGGATCTACTTGAGTGACTACATCAGCATTGTTAAGATAGTTGTCAAGCACTTCATTACATGTGCCGCCTTAATCGACCTATGTAACTTAGTCCCAAGTTTTAGTATTTGCCACACGTAAAGCATATGCAGCACTTGCCAACGTAACCTGCACCTTCATCCCAATAACTTGAATTGCCGCCGTCCCTCCACCACAATGAAACCCAAAATAAAAATGCTGCCTTGAACTGTCAAATATGAGACGAAATTGAACTACAACAGCAATTGCTCAAAGTCTACATATTCGAAGAGAAGTCTTTTAGCCACCTTAAAAACAAAAGAAAAAGCCTCCTATTTCCAAACTTGGTATCCAGTTTCCAAACGCCAATTCAATCTTGTCTCCTCCATATCCTCCCATTCCTCCATGACTGACAGATGCTCACATGAACATCTTCGCAATGTTCATGGCTCCCCCAGCACCACTCATCACACTCGCCAATCCACCAAGAGCACCCATTCCGCCTTGGGCACCGCCTCTCTCAAATTGCATTCCACCATCAAATCCCCTTCCCACACCAACTCCACCTCCCATACCACCTCTGGCACCACCAAACATCTTATCCAATCCTCCTGGTAACCTAATCCCGAACTTTGCGAGCAGTCCACTCAATGCGCCGCCAGTGATGAGTGGCATAATGACCAGCATAAACACTTTCATCGGATGTCTCTTCATATAATAAATGAGATCGCGTAGCAGACGGCGAAGCTGCGAATAGATACGTTTGACATATCCGTCTCTCGGAGATCGTTTATAGTAGGAGGAAGAGCGATTTGTGAAACCTGTTCACTCGTCAGTTCCGTGTACTACACTTTCACAAACACAGAATTGAGTAATCGGGGAGAAGAAAAGTGAACCAGGCATACCAAAGAACGAGGATCTCGAAGAATTGTGCCTATGATCTCCAATCCCGAAGATACCACCTGAGCCCGATCCTGAAGAATGATGTCTCTTCGGACTACTTTTGTGACTGTGGTGTCCGTGTCCGTGCTTATCGCCCGCCCAATCCGCTGCTGATGCGCCGTCAAACCAACCCATTTTCTCTCTTCAAAAGATGTCTTAATGGGGTCGCGATGAGGGGTTCAATTCAATTGATGTATGGCAAAGAATGGAGGGGTTGAGCCAGGTTAATAAGAAGTGTACGTTGTATTGTTGAAGTATCTGAATGTAGGAGAGTGGAGCTCAGGCGTAATCGAAGCTTCTTGTGAGGATACCAGCCCCTCCAATAAACGGCGGTGAAGGGTTTCGCCTGCAACAGGGAAGATGCCAATATACGCTAATGCAGCAGGGATACTACTGGGCAGTTTTCACGTGCGATTCTAGACCGAAGTGGCAATTGCGCTACTAGTACTAGGTAGTACTAGTACACTAGTAAGAGTGTTGGAGATGTGGCTTGTTGAGCTTACGCCACAGGTGACGTTGTGAAGTCTCAAGTATCAAGAGACATCCCATAACTGGTTGATTCGTGGTTATCTTCTTCAATCTTGACTCCACGTTCTCTCCTTTTGATATTTAGATACCTGCCTACCTCTACATACATTTAATTAAGGCAGAAAACGCAATTATGAGTGCCCCTCCTACAGATTACTGTAAGTTTACTCCAGCCTTGCTCTGAGCCTACCAAGTTTACCAACTCACTCTCTCACCAGATGCTGCCCTTGGAATCTCCTCCTCAGCAACCCAACAACAAATTCGAGATGCCTATAAGAAGTAAGTCTTCTCTTCCAATATACCATGCCATAGAACTATATACTAACCTTCCCTAGAGCAGCCCTCAAAACCCACCCCGACCGCGTCCCCTCCGACTCTCCAGAACGTCCCGAGCGAACCCGCAAATTCCAAGTCATAAATGACGCCTACTATACACTCTCTGACCCCTCCCGTCGCAAAGACTACGACGCCGCACGCATCTATCATGGCTTCGGCTCCGGCGCATCAACCGCATCCACAGCTTTTGATTCTGAAGAGGACATCCCAGATCCCAACACTCAGACCGGCGGTGGTTTCCCTTGGTCTTCTTTTGGGTTCAAAGCCAAAAACACAGCCGAGAAGGAGAAATTTGAGAACGAACAGTTTGGTGACGTTTTTGAAGAGATGCTGCGAGAGGAAGGGATGGCTGAGCAGAGTGGGACACCGACGGGAAAGTTTTGGAGTGTAGTAGGAGGACTGAGTGGTGGGGCTATGGGGTTTATTGTTGCGAATTTTCCGGGGATGCTGGCGGGGGCTGTGGCTGGAAATAGGTTGGGGGCGATTAGGGATGCGAAGGGGAAGAGTGTTTATGCTGTTTTTCAGGAATTGCCGCAGGGGGATAAGGCGAGGTTGTTGAGTCAGTTGGCGCAGAAGGTTTTTAGTCATGCGGTGGGGGTTTAGGTATTTGGAGGTGTGAGGGGATTGGTAGAGGGAGGTTAGAGGATTGATATATGGGATTTGATTGGCGTTAGCAATGGGTTATTGACCTTGAGGTTAGGATTTGAAAGAGTTCGTGGATCTCCGGATTCCACACTCTTTGGATATGTCACAAATTATAGCACATTCAGGACACCAGAACCGAGGCGCTTTGGGCGGGTCATACTGGCCATATATCCCGATGATACACGTAGTTAGAATTTAACAAGATTTCAATATTTGATACCGTCTAACTCATCCCCATCTTCTCAATCCAATCCACAGTTTTAATTATCTTCTTCTTCTGCTCCCCACTGCAATCCTCTCTTCCTCCAAAACCCTCTTCTCAAACCCCGTCTTCCTCATCAACTCCCTCGCCCTCTCACCACTCGCTTCCAACCCCCTAAACACCACCGCCCTCGCTACCTCCTCCAACTCACCCCTAAACCCCCTCCACTCCTCCTCCAATAGCACCAAGACCGGCGCCCTATACTCTTTCACTTCAGCAACATAAACTCTCGTCTCCGGCGTAACCTCAATCGTCTTGCCCAAAAACTCTACCGGATCCTCATTCTACAACAAGGTCTTCACAGTCTCACCATGCCCGTTCAAAATTGCTTGATGCAGCGCCGGAGGCCCGTTCGCGAACTTGCCGCTTCCGAGATGAATATCTGCTTTATGGTGTTCTAACAGATAACGCACGACTTCTAGGTGTCCTTGAGCGATTGCGCAGAATAAGTGCGTGCTGCGGTATTTGATCGAGATGTGACTTACATTCGCGCCATATTTTCCAAGCAGGAGTTTCGTGGTTGAGAAACCACCGGTCCTGGTTGCGGTTATGAGACGCGGGTGAAGCCATTCTTGCTGCAGCCTTTTCTTCTCGGGGTCGATAGGGAGGATTGATGGAGGTGGACTGAGGAGTGTTTCCTAAAGGAGTTGGGAAATGTTTGCGTGGTCGCCGTTTCGATTACTGGGATTGTGGGGTTGAAGACGTGGACTTTCTTAATGTGGGAGGAGATTTCGTAGTATTGGAAATCGCCGTCTTCGTTTCATTTTGTAAGAGAGCAAGAGGTTTGAGGATTCGAGAGAACATTCTGTTGCTGAGCGAAATAAAAAGGTTTCTATTTATTAGATCGCCGTTCCAGGTACCGTCTCCTGAGTCGCCTATTGGGTATCCAGCCCGCTCTAGAAGGAATTCCAGAGCTTCGATGTTGCTGGGAGCTTAAAATGATTGAGATAGCGGAGATATGAGTTCGCCACCTGAATAGCCGATGATTGAAAAGGGGTTGAGGAAAGAGTCTCACGTGATTGTTGCCGAGCATCTACCGGCGGGGACACACCGCTCCACTAATCGTCTATGTAGTCATTTCTAGATTCTACTCTGTGCAGATGCTTCTCCTCCTGACTGCATGATTTCAGTGAATTTCAAGCAACCTTTAGGTACGGATGCAGCAGACTAAACCGTAGATACGAACTCTGATACTACCTTGTTGTGTTGTTCAACATCAAATATCTCCACAATTACTAATAACTTAGGTATCGACTGATAGATTGCATTGCTTCTCAACAGAAAAAAACATGCATGCAGCTTTGCATTTATTGCCAATATCGAAAGAACCCCTCTCCTAAAGTCTCAAATTCCACTGCTCTAATAGACAAATTCGTTGCACATCTGCAGGAATATCCTTGTTCCAAGCCTCCAGCAAAGTTGACTCGGATTTCGTTGCATATCTGAAAAAAACACGGCATCTAAAATCGCCGATCTTTAAGAATGGTTCGCAAAAGAGCAAACATTGCTTGCTACGATGGAGAAGAAAATCTCGAGCTATATAGCCTGGGAACATGTATTTAGATCTAGCCAATAAAATATACGAAGACTTTAGCAATGACTCTGACTAAGGGAAGCGACAGCTTGGTACTAGGACAATATCCCTAATAATCGTAAGGGAGATCCAAATGAGACAATAGAGTGCGTGCCATTCGTCTAGGAGAGAGCGGAAGGTGCCCATACCAGCTAGGTCATGGCTTTGATGTTCAAGATCCTTTGCCGCTGCCTGTGAAAATCCAATTGCAAATTACAAAAATGGAAATCAAACGGAGTGTGCCATTCCCTGTGCTTCTATAGCGATAATAGCCTGCGAAGCACGAGAAGCCACTTGGCAAGAATTTCAGCAAATTTTAGACCCAGAGGATTCGCAGGTCGTCGTCGATCAGGTAGCGATGAAATCAAGGGTTGGTTAAGGTTCCAAATGTTTCGACGGGGGGCGGGAATCGCAAAGTTGGATGGCTGAGGATGGGAAGTGTTTGATACCTAAGTAAAAACCACTCCAGTTGAAATAATCTTCAAAGTCTAACCCTCTTTGGCACTATCCAGAAGGATTCCATTGAAATACATGACCTGATCCCCGTTCATCACATCCTCTCAGTATCAGGCACTATTCACTGTTGCATGACTATCGCAGTCTCGCCAAAGCCCAGTAACCGAGTTCGAAAAAGGTAACACTCTTTAAATCAACAAAAAAATCAAAAATAAAACAAAGCCAATCCCGCAAATCAAACCTCAAAATATCAAAAGATAAAGGTATCTTCCATTGGGCTTTATCTCTTCCTTTAAAGAGCCTTCTCCCAAGTTCCATCTAGTGGGATCTACTAACTCATTTCACTTTTTACAGTATACTTGAGCTTTCGGTTTTTAATAATCGAAATTGGTGTGCGTATACGGGGTACAGCTCCGAATCTGGCGTTCGAGCTGATCTCACCGGTTGAGCCAGGTTGTCGTTGCGGTAAAATCTCTTATTTGAATCTATAGTATTATTAGCGAAGTTGGATTGAGTACGCGCATTATTACGCGAGATGGCCTAGGTTTCTCTATTGCATATCGCAGTTTTGGCCAAAACTGAGAGGTTTCAAGGCGGATATAAGGTTTTGCCTGCTCAAGTCTTGGTACATATTGGACTTAAGCCAGATGCTGGACTTTGGGCAATGAGGCTCATAATGGTCTACTTATCTCATAAAGGATGAAAGCGTCTTCCATTGATTACACGCCTGGTATGAAGGCCTCCCTCTTAGTCATACCTACTCAACACTGGTCGTCACAGCCTCCCCATCAAACCAAACCCAACCCTCAATCTCAACTTCTCATAATCACAATCAATAGTCTCGACTGGCTCTATGAGTTCCACCAACCTAGGCCACAGTATCTCTGATACCTAATGCGCTGTAGATCAATCGGATGAAAAGAAAGTGATGGGACATACGATGGGATTAGCTAGTCTATGAGTTGCGGCCTCATAAGATACTCCTTCCGTCTTCCGCACAAACCCCTTGCCGACGGTTTTCCAGTTCCAATGGTATATTGTGAAATACTCCTGCTGGTGAGTGGATATTGAGGGAGTAGAGTCTCTCATTTTGGGATGGGACGTGGTGGCCTTTTGGGGCGTAACGTGAGGTGGTTAAGCGAATCACGTGTGAGCCCCTGAATACCTAGCAAGTGAAGAGGGTGAGGATGAGTCGCGGCTGCTTTTGTAGACTGAGGCTTCTAAGATTGAGGGTAAATATAATTTGGGTGTCTTTCTGGTAATTGGGTTTCTCATCCATAACTTTGGAGGCCTAACACAGTAAAAATTGTGAAGTGATGCCATTTGAACTTGTGTATTAGGGGTAAAATCAACCCGGACGGCTTTGAGATTAAATTAATGTCACAAGCATAAAATGGAAATATACCTAATTAGAGTAATTCATTCCTTTTGTACTATTATATTTATCAGCTAAATCTTCATGATCGGCGGACGCGTCCCTAGATTAAAATGTGCCAATCCCCTTCTCGCAGCCGAAAAAGGCCCCAGCTGTGGAGGGATTTTTATCGCCGCAAAGAGAGATAGGGGTGATGCTCACTGTCAAGTACTCTCTCTAAGATAAGGCGCTTATATCTTTCATTTCGCTGCGTCCCCTTGCCGATATCTCCCTTTTTTAGACCACAGCGGGGTGGGTTTGCGTCGTCGATGGAATCTGGACGTTGAAAGGGGGTTCTTTGTATCACGTGACCTACGAGAAGCTATTTGCACGCTCGCATGTCGATGCTCCAGTCTCTCCGTAGGATAGATCATTAGTCTCATAATTTTGGTAGATATCATGGTAAGTAGCAACTCAAATCTGACAGTTTTCTTTTCCTCCGTACTTGTTTGAACGGCTCGAGGAGCTACAATAATATGATAGTTTACATGAGAATTGAACATTAACAAGAAAAAAGATCTATAAACAGAAAGTATAAAGGGTATCATAAATACAGCAAGGTCATCATAGAAATCCAAAGCTCTAAAGAAAGGGACCAATTATATAACCTAAGCAATGAATTTGACCTCGCGCCTAGCCAGGAATTGATCCTGAGGTTCACACAAATCAAGCCATAGAGCGCCCGTATCAACCGGACAGACCTATTCAGATTAGTCTCATTTTCTCATTACAACTCCAAATTATCTCGCTGATAACTCACAAGAGGAATCGCACAAGTCGGGCACTGGTAAGCTTCCCAACACACCGTCCCCGCCTTACACCTAATGTCCTGACACTGCCCCACTCCAGCGCCATTCCCGCTTGGTGAAACTTTCACATTATCGTTCTCAAACGGTGTCCCTACGAGATTCGGTCCTTTGCCATCCAAATTGCTGAAGTCGTACCAAAACCCGTTCCAGGCGAGGTTGTATTCTAATTGTAGGATTTTGGAGCGATCGGCGCCGCGGAACATTTTTACGGAGGTCCCTTGACCGTTAGCGATTAGGCCGAGCGTTAGGAGGGCGTGAGAGGGGATGAGGTAGGGGTCGCCGCCCGGGAGGGAGGAGCAGATCCCAGCGGGGCCGAAATCGCAGGATCCGCCGTTGGAGAGGTAGACGGATACGTCGTCGCCGCACCTAGGAACTTTTAGATTAAGTCATGTGAGATCAAGGGTTAAACTCCATACCAGTTGTTGATATTAAGAGTTTGAGCCAATACGGAGGTGACGCCCGCGAGCAGAGAGATGGAAGAGAGCCGCATATTGGTAGTTTTGAAATATGTACAAGGGAAGCAAGGACAGACTCTGTTCAAGGGGAGGGGTGAGACCCAGGTCCATGAGAGGCATGGGCGATCTTTATGTTTCAGAGTAGAAAAGAAAAAGGCCAAGAATGGTCTCAGCATGGAAGTAGCAGCACTTGCATAGCTATTTGCGAACATTTACCTAATAAGGAGAAACCACTAACAGCACCGCTGGTAATTGTACTAAGGGAATTATCACATCAATAAGTCTAACTAACTCGTCACTTTTCAAGATCTTAGATCTCTAAGCCTCCCTCACTAGCGGCGTACCTGCATGAGAAACTTGGAATGACCGACCCAACGAATGAAAGCCGGATCACGAATCAGAGTAATTGAACATGCTTTGATGAGATAGAACGACGCTTGTCAAGTGTTCAACGGCGGTAGAGGCTTAGAGGAGACAAAATATATATAACATAACAGGCTTTGGTGGGGCCCTGTGCCGTAAGACGGTGGCTGAGCAACGTAAGCAGTTGCTCAGCACGGTCGCAGTAAATGCCCTTCTAGTATAGATCAAAGATGCCAAATCCAATGTACTGGGCGTATGTGATCTACCGGGACATTGGACTTCCATATGATAGGTCAATAGAGGTTGATGCACCTGCTCGGAATGCGACCCCGAACTCGAGCGCTGGCCAGAAGCAGACCCAGAAAAACAGTGGATACTTCAATATTTCTCAAAGTAGGCAGTGTAGATAAAATGGATGTGGTGTGTTTGAATCCCATAGTATTGAACTTGATAGCGTGTCATCAAGAAGTTTAGGTGTCTTGGTCATGCTCCCTCCTCTCATCAGCGTATTCTCACGTGTCAGCTTTGGTAACCGAACTTCTTGGGCCATTCGAACAGTACACCAAATTCGCGACGCCTATTATGCATCTGGTATTCTGATATGTCTCTCCTGTTCTATATCCGTCTTGGGGGCGAACTCTGCCTCAATCGAAAGCACATCGAAGTGGGGACAATGCGCAGGAACCACCTGCAGCTGGTTCCTGACGTTATCGCAAGCGTTGCACGCAGGAACAAGGCACGTTATCGAAACGCTCCACAATGCCACCTGATAAAGACACGTTAGAGTCTTCGCCAGCTGAGAAGTCGTTGGTCGTTGGCCGGAAGGGGATCCGTGCCTCTGGTTTGGGGTCCAGGGGTGTGGCGGAGCGGGACGCTAGATCCTGCGATATTCTATAGGACTTCCATTTTTAGAAATACTTAGGATAAGGTATTCAAGTCATTTTTGATATCGCCCTTTTGATGGCTTCGTTTGCAGGTTGGGGCGAAATCGGGATATTCATGGTTGTAGGGGTAGGTTGTAATTGTCGTTCGCCAAGAAGGCTGACATTCACAATGTTTATTTCTGTGGTGAGGTCTTCTCGTCTCTCTATAGCTGGGCTGCTCCTTCCTGAAGTGCTTTTCTTGAATGTCTAATTTAGTTTTATACATGAAAGGGATCTCTTTCATTCGTGCTGGTCAAATGCCCAATCTTCTATACTCAAATTCCTCAAATTGATCTTAATCTATTCTCATTTCACTATGAGCTCTCCCATGTTTTCCTTGTTCCGGATGATGGGACCTCGCTCCGGTTTACCCACCTAAAACATAATGCCGCTTTCTTTTATTGAAAGGAGTGGGCGGAGGAGTGGGCGGCGCATCAGGAGGCAGCTTTGGTGTAGTCGGAGGTGTCACAGGCCTTCTCAAATCAACCCCAAGCCAATCAATGGCCCCATCCGCGGCCTGATACGCCTCATACCTCACCTCCCCCAGTGCCCCTTCAGGCTGTAACTGACTATCCCAAGCTGCAACCACCGCTGGTCTCGGAAGCGCGGGCATCAGACCCGGGAAATCTCTCCTTCCTTCCACAAACGCAATCTCCGCTATACTCGCCCTCATACTCGGATCATTGAACCCTGAGTCCGCAGGTAACGGCACCGGAAATGCTGGATCATCGGGATCAGAGATCGTAGAAGCTTCATCCGGAAACCAAGGCATCGGATCAACCCTATCGACCAACCGATCCGAAGTCTCAAACCTCTCAATCGGATTCGCAGTCCCATCATTATGTATACTCATATAATGGATCGCCCCGGAATTCCAGATTGCAATCTGGGGGTCGCCTTTCCTACCCCTAGCTCTCATAACATTCCTCCCGTTCGGTTCATCGTCGAACTCCTTTTTAAGCAATGGGTGATTTGGGGGAAGTCTCGGGCGCCACGAGCTTGGCAGTCCAAATTCCAGGACTTCCAGATGGTAGTAATCTGCTACAATTTGGTTCATACCTAGATACCAGTGCGGGTTCCAGCCGAAGCGGTCTGCGGTTAGGTTGTAGTGGAGACAGCGGGTTAGACTGCGTTCGCGGGGGGAGCCATCGGGATACCGAACGTTAAATGATTGTTGGTGAAAGACTATGTACATGCGGTAGCGGGGATGGTTGGGGTTAGTGAGGACGGACATAAGGTATTTGCGGATGTTGGCTTTGATTTCGGCATAGTGATGAGTGTCGTTGTATATACATTGGCTGAGAGTTTCAAGGTTAGTTGATTCATTGGAAAGGAGGGAAAGGGTACCTTAATGCTGTCCAGTAACAATGACCTTCTCCCTGGCATTCTCGGACTTCTACTTCCCTGGCCCCAGGCTCTACTGTCTGTTCTTGGGCAAGGTACTTCCCTCTATACCGTCCCTCTCCAGAAAGAAACGGATCGTCCAGAGTCCCTCGATGTTTTATCATCCGTTGAATCATCACTTCGAATATGCTCGGAGCAGTAATTTCGGCGACTACATTTGATCTATCTTTCGGCAAAGTAGCCAAATGGTCCTTTAATTCTTCAAGATTCAACGGAGGCGTGACCAAACTCCAAGGCCCAATTCCTCTCGGCCGATCCAACGCCGTAATATCCAAAACATAATCTTCCACCGTATCCCAGTTCCTATCCCACCACTGCCGCCGAAACTTTCCAATCGCAAACACAGCATCCATAACTTTTTTCGTCGCTGTCTTTGCATTTTCAACCAAGCTTGCGAATTGCTCATCAGTTAGGTCTTCATAGTTGATCTTGAGGAATTGAGTTGGGGCGACGAGAAGGAAGATCTTGTTTGCATTGTGGATGAAGTCTTCTAAGGGAGGAAGACCGGGGTCGGGATTGGAGGCTGTGGCATGAAGATTGAGAATTATATAAGCTAGTTGGATGTCGCCTTTGATTTCGGGGGTTGCTAGGATGCGAGCCACTTCGGCGGACATGGACTGAGGGCTGTTCATCATGCAATAATGTACAGGATTTGTCAAGGAAAAAGTTGAGCATTGTGAGATTGGATGAGTTTCGAGAATATTTAAATTCTAGAACATAACAAAGAGCGTCAATGTCTGCTCTGAGGTAGAGCTCGGGTGTGTAGTTAAGGCTTTGTTCCAGGATGGCAGTCGACCGAGTCCGGTAACATAATGCGGTTTCTCTGAACAATCAACAAAGATACCAAGCGCGAGACTCTACTTATTACCTATTGGTACATTTATGATGAGATAAAACTCTCACTGGCGTGGGAAATATACCTTGCCATCTCATCCGCTCACCTGGTAACTACACCCAATGGCACGGATCTCTTTGAAAGATTTATCCCAGACTTACAGGATTTGTTGAAAGTATGAAAATCGAAGACGAGCAGCAGAAATTGGATGAGATAGAACTAATTGTGGAGGCGGATATGAAAGAAGCCACAAGCACCTTTGAAATTTATCCCTACATAAGATAGAGCTTGGGTGGCACTCTCACCTTAAAAGCTTATCCTCAAATAATGATATTAAAACTAAATTTACCAACTTATTAATCTCCATTCATTAGATACTCGAATCGCCTCTAATGAAATTCCTAGACAATGACTGCGCGAGACTTCAGACCTCTTGATTTCAATATCAAAATCATAATCCAGTCTACTAACCCATGAGAGTATGAGATCTCCCGACTATTTGCTGTTAATGCCAGAGATATCATTGCTTAAAGGAAAGATAGCAGGGAAGACGAGATGAACTAAATGACGATTGTCGTTGCCATGATTTTGCTATAGTGAATAGAGGATCACAGATCAAAAAGTTGACTGCAATGACTTCTCATTTCAGTAACATGTGTCTATAAATACACTGAGGGGCGAGGCCACATTCTGGGCACTTGCCGCAGGTCTGCTTTTCTGATGATACCAGAAAAATTAACTATATTTCATTACTCATAGGATATTTTATATACTGATACAAGGAAGGCCTTCATTAACCAAACGCCAAAGCTAGGACCGAACCCAAGCCTAAACCTATACCAGCATCCCACCTTCGTTTCCAAACCCAAATTATTCACAATTCCCCCTCACTCCCCTCATCCCCATTCCCAAATTCATACCCATCCCTCCCCCAATCCAGCGGATCACCTCCGGGAGCACAAAGTCCCAACCTCCAGAAATAATCCCTATGCGCAAAGAACAGCTGCCAGATTTTATATCTAGCCGGAATTGGGATTCCCCATCTCTTTTCCAAAATATGTCTATTCCCAACGCTTTCCTCAATCACTGAATCAATCCCATTAATATTACCGACGGCGTTGAGCCACGACTCATCAACTTCAGCGCTAGCAATGCAATCCACATCTTCGTCACCGAAACAGAGACGGATGTCGGTGATGGTGGGTTGGAGTGCGGCTTTAGAAATATAGACTTCGCCTGCGTGGGCTCTGTACCCCCATTCTTGGAGTGGGAGGAGAGGCACCGGATCGTCAATGTGAGTGACTCGTCTATATCTCCCTGCATGTAAGGGTTCCTTCTCACCAGCAGCGTGCTCAGACGGTAGAGAGAATGTCCAATCTATCCAGTTCCGTAATCCTGAATTTCCAACTCGTGGTTCACCGAACGTTGTAACTGTGGGATGATATCCTATGCCTTCGAATTCCAGACCTGCGAGGGCAGCGACTGCGCCACCTAATGAGTGTCCCACTAGATGGAGTCTGTATTCTGGGTATTTCAAGCGTAGATATTCAATATGTGGCAGGATGAATGGCCGTG
>Ga0182030_10010364_pt1 | contig 18940 bp, 17 predicted proteins | sample 812S3MmetaG_FD_121299 | JGI IMG/M metagenome (GOLD analysis project Ga0182030, IMG submission 121299) | Permafrost microbial communities from Stordalen Mire, Sweden - 812S3M metaG (Illumina Assembly) | ecosystem: Environmental > Terrestrial > Soil > Wetlands > Permafrost | place: Sweden...
AGCATGCCGTTCGCACCAAAGCGCTCATCGGCATTGGCGATCGACGCCCGGGCGCGGTCGCCGTCGATGGCGCCGTCGACGATCACATGGGCGAGGTGGATGCCGCTGGGGCCAAATTCGCGCGCCACGCCCTCCGCTCTGCTCACGTCACCGACCTCGAGTGTCGCCGCCGCACCCGTCACGACGATGCTTGGGCCTGCCTCAGCCAGCTTGTCCTGGTGACGTCCGGCGATGACGACGCGGTAGCCTGCGGCCGCGAAGGCGCGGGCCGTGGCGGCGCCGCGCGCCGCGCGCCGCTCGACGCGGCGCCAAATCGTGCTGCTCGAGCGCCGATTTGCCTATAGGATACCGCGCTTCAATGCCCCTGCCAGGCTAGTGACAGGCACTGACCATGGATGCGATTTCGCGGTCTCTGATTGCAGCCCAGAACAAGGCGCAAGCGCTGTTTGACGCGGTCGTGGCGACCGGGATGATCCAGCCTGGCAAGCTCGAAAGCCAGCTCACCGATGAGATTCATGCGCTTGCCCAGGCGCAGTTCGGAGTGCGTCGCCACTGGCACAAGCGCATCGCGCGTTCCGGGCCGAACACGCTGCTGACCTACTACGACCCGGACTCCGACCGCGCGATCACGGACGATGATGTCGTCTACCTGGACTTCGGCCCCGTTTTCGAGGAGTGGGAGGCGGACTTCGGGCGCACCTACGCACTCGGCGGCGATCCGGCCAAACATCGGCTGGTCGCAGACATTGCCACCGCGTTCAATCGCGGTAAGCAGTTTTACCGCCAGACCCCGGATCTGACCGCAGGGCAGTTGTACGACTTCGTAGCCGCCCTGGCGAGACCGGCCGGTTGGGAATTCGGTGCGGCTACTGCCGGACACCTGATCGGGCGTTTCCCACATGAGGTCGCGCGGCCCGACCCGGCGCGTTTCTCGATCCGTCATGACAACAGGCAACGGCTGCGTGAACCCGACGAGAATGGCATCGCGCGGCACTGGATTTTGGAAATTCATTTTGTCGACCGCAGCAGCAGCATCGGCGGCTTTTTCGAAGAGCTGCTGACCATCGACGTCGAGAACGCCAATTGATGGCGATGCCGGCTGCAATGCCGTTTAATTCCGTGGCACGAAGCTCGCACACGCGGGCATGGGAGAGTGCGATGAATCCGCGGTGGCGAGTCAATCTACGACGGACGTTCGCGGCGACCATGCTGGCCCTCGGGCTCGGTGCCTGCGACAGCAGGCCATCACCGCCCGCTGTGGTTACGCCGGCGCCGGCAAAACCGGCGGCACTGGATGCGGCGCGCCTGGCGCGCGCGGCCGATGAGCCGGATCAATGGTTCACGCCCGGCCGCGATGCAACCGGAGCCTATTACTCGCCGCTCGCCGACATCAATGCCGGAAACGTTGCGCGGCTCGGATTCGCCTGGCAGTACCACCTGGGATCGCATCGGGGTCTGGAGGCGACGCCCATCGTCATCGACGGGGTGATGTACGCGGTGGGCAATTTCGGTCACGTCTACGTGCTCGACGCCGCCACTGGCCGTGAGCTGTGGACCTACGATCCAGGAGTCGACGGTCAGTGGGGACGCTACGCCTGCTGCGATGCCAACAACCGCGGTGTTGCGGTGTGGAATGGCCGCGTCTATGTCGGCGCACTCGATGGCTACCTGCATGCGCTCGACGCGGCAACCGGCCAGCGGCTGTGGAAGGTGGACACGCTGCCGGCGCGCGGCCCGAAGACGCCCTATACGCTGTCGGCAGCGCCGGTCATTGCCGGCGACCAGATCATCGTGGGCAGTGCCGGCGCCGACTTCAGCGGTGGCCGCGGCTACGTGGCCGCGTACGATCTGGAAACCGGCGCATTTCGCTGGCGGTTCTACACCGTGCCGCGCGACCCGAAGCAGGGGCCGCAGGATCAACCGCATCTGGTCGCTGCGCTGAAGAGCTGGGACCCGCGCCACCAATGGGAGGCCAGTGGCGGCGGCACCGTATGGGACGGCATCAGCTACGACCCGGAATTGAAGCTGCTGTACGTGGGTACCGCAAACGGGGCGCCGTATAACATCAAGCTGGATGGCCGCAAGGGCGGCGATGACCTGTATACGGCCGCAATCGTCGCGATCCACGCGGATACCGGGCAGCTGGCCTGGTACTACCAGACCACGCCGGGCGATCGCTGGGACTACGACAGCACGCAGAAGATGATCCTGGTGGACCTTGATCTGGGACAGGGACCACGCAAGGTGCTGATGCAGGCATCGAAGAACGGCTATTACTATGTGCTCGATCGCACCAACGGCCAGCTGCTGTCAGCCAACAACTTTGCGTACGTGAACTGGGCCAAGGGCATCGATCCTAAGACCGGACGACCGATCGTCTCCCCGCAGGCGGATTACCAGAACGGCGCTAAACTGATGTTTCCCGCCAACGCCGGCGCGCACAGCTGGCAGCCGATGTCGTACGACCCGCAGACAAGGTTGACCTACATCCCGGCGATGGAATGGCCGATGGTGTACTTCGACTCGACCCACTTGCGTGCCGGCCTGATCGAAGGCTTCTTCAGCGTGCCGGCATTTCCATCGGAGGACTACGATCCGAAGGCACTCGCCAGCCTGTACGGGCCACAACCGCCACTGGCGCAGCTCGATCATGGCTTTCCGCCGGCCAAGAGTCGCGGCTTCCTTCGCGCCTGGGACCCGATTCATCAACGTCTTGCCTGGGAAGTGCCGAGCCTGAGCAATTGGGACGGTGGCGTAATGTCCACCGGAGGCGGGCTGGTGTTTCAGGGCGATGGCGGCGGCTATCTGAATGTCTATGCGGCCGACAGCGGCACGCAGCTTGCCCACGTGCTGCTCGGTACCGGCGTGATGGCGGCGCCGATGACCTATCGGAGCGCAGGCACCCAGTACATCGCGGTCGAGGCCGGCTACGGCGGCAACATGGTGGGTTATCCATTGCGCGCGAATTACGCCGCCTACAGCCATGATAACGAGGGCCGCATCATCGTCCTGAAGCTCGACGGCGGCGCGGTGCCACAGCCGCCGGCGCTGGCGGCGCAGGTATTCCCGACACCGCCGGCGCACGAGGGTACGCCGCGCCAGATCGCAGCCGGCGAGGTGCTCTACAACCGCTTCTGCGCGCGCTGCCATGAACTGGGTCGCGGCATACTGCCCGATCTGCGCGGCCTGAGCCCCGGCCTGCACCAGGCGTTCTACGACATCGTGCTCAGGGGTGCACTGGTGTCGCTGGGCATGGGGCGTTGGGACGACGTGCTGTCGCAGGCGGATGCCGAATCGATTCACGCCTATATCGTGGACGAAGCATGGAAAGCCTACAACGCGCAAATGGCGGCGAACAGCGCGCCGGCGCACCAATGAGCCACTGGCGACGACGACTACATGTTGTGCATAAACAATGGTTTAAGGTAACTTTATTTCCAACTGCATGAAGCAGTAATGGGGACTTGCTGCATAATCGCGGCCAGAACGAACTGGCGCCACGACCGAGGCCGCGCCGCAGGATATGCCTGACCAATTCATTATCGAAACGCGTGGCCTGACCAGGGAGTTCAACGGCTTCCTCGCCGTGAATGACGTCAGCCTGCGGGTACGACGCGGGCACATTCACGCGCTGATCGGCCCGAACGGCGCCGGCAAGACGACCTGTTTCAACTTGCTCACCAAGTTCCTGATTCCTACCCGCGGCCAGATCCTGTTCAAGGGCGAGGACATCACGCACGCGCGCGCGGCCGAAGTAGCGCGCCGTGGAATGGTGCGCTCATTTCAGGTGTCCGCAGTGTTTCCGCACCTGACGGTGCTGGAGAATGTACGCGTCGCCCTGCAGCGCACGCTGGGCAGGACATTCCACTTCTGGAGGTGCGATTCAAGCCTGGCGGTTCTGGATCCGCGGGCGCTGGCCCTGCTCGAGGCGGTGGATCTCGCGTCATTCGCCCAGACTTTGGCGGTCGCACTGCCTTATGGGCGCAAGCGGGCGCTCGAGATCGCCACGACGCTGGCGATGGAGCCGGAATTGATGCTGCTCGATGAACCGACGCAGGGCATGGGCCATGAAGACGTCGGTAAAGTCACCGCGCTGATCAAGCGGGCGGCGGCAGAGCGCACGGTGCTGATGGTCGAGCACAACATGAACGTGGTGGCGACCATCGCCGATACGATCACGGTGATGCAGCGCGGTCGTATCATCGCGGACGGCACCTACGCCGAGGTGTCGCGCAGTGCCCAGGTCATCGAGGCGTACATGGGATCAGGGCAGCAGGAACTGCAAGGGGCGCGCGCGTGACGGCCGAAATGCTGCGCGTCAGCGGTCTGCATGCCTTCTACGGCGAGTCGCACATTTTGCACGGAGTGGATTTCCTGGTGAACCGTGGCGAAGTCGTGACGCTGCTGGGTCGCAACGGGGCGGGGCGCACCACCACCCTGAAGGCATTGCTGGGCCTGGTCGGCAGGCGCCACGGATCGGTGCTGATCGACGGCCGTGAAGCCATCGGGTTACCGCCGCATAGGATCGCGCACCTTGGGGTCGGCTACTGCCCGGAGGAGCGCGGTATCTATTCAAGCCTGTCGGCGGAAGAGAACCTGCTGCTGCCGCCGATAGTCAGCTCGGGAGGCATGCCAATCGGCGAAATCTATGGCATGTTCCCGAATCTGAAAGAGCGACGCGCCATCCAGGGAACGCGACTGTCGGGTGGCGAACAGCAGATGCTCGCCGTGGCGCGCACCCTGCGTACCGGCGCGCGGCTGCTGCTGCTGGATGAGATCTCGGAGGGACTCGCACCAGTCATAGTGCAGGGGTTATCACGTACCATTCATGAGCTGCGCGCCAGGGGATACACCATCGTGATGGTGGAGCAGAACTTCCGTTTCGCCGCGCCACTGGCGGATCGGTTCTACATCATGGAGCGCGGACAGGTGGTGCAGGAATTTGCCGCCTCGGAACTGCAGCATCGGATGAACACGGTCCAGGAATTCCTCGGCGTCTGACGCTCGAGCCAAATAATTGATCATTTCAGGGGGACGAACATGAAACTAAAAACATTGGCGCTGGCGCTAACTGCGGGCTGTGCGGGCATCATGAGCGCAGCGGCTGCGCTGGCTGCGGCTCCCGACATCGTGATCGGCGACATCGATGACCTGTCCGGAAATTACGCCGATGTGGCCGGAACCGGCGCGGTCGAGGCCATCAAGATGGCGATCGCGGACTCCGGCGGCACGGTACTGGGCAGGAAAGTCAGCATCCTGGTTGCGGACCACCAGAACAAGCCCGACATCGGTGCATCAAAATTCCGCGAATGGGCGGACCAGAACGGCCTCAACCTGCTGCTGGGGGGCTCCAACACCGGCGTCAGTATCGCGATGTCCAAGGTCGCCGCGGCCAAGAAAGTACCGTTCTTCGCGATCGGCGCCGGCGGCGCGTCGCTGACGAATGAGGATTGCACCGCATACACCGTGCACTATGTGTATGACACCACCGCACTGGCCAATGGCACCGCCACGACCATCGTCCAGAATGGCGGCAAGAGCTGGTTCTACCTGACCGCTGACTACGCCTTCGGCACCCAGCTGCAAACGGCCGCCTCCAAGGTGGTTGAGGCGAACGGCGGCAAGACGGTCGGCGCGGTGCGGGTGCCGCTGGCGGCGTCGGATTTTTCCTCGTTCCTGCTGCAGGCGCAGGCCTCCGGGGCCCAGGTACTTGGCCTTGCGAACGCCGGCGAGGATTTCAGCAACTCGCTCAAGGCCGCCAACGAATTCGGCATCACCAAAAAGATGAAGCCGGCAGCCCTGCTCGCCTTCATCACTAACATCGACAGCCTTGGCTTGCAGACTGCGCAGGGTCTTTATCTGACCACCGGATTTTACTGGGATCTGAACGATGACACGCGCGCCTTCTCCAAGCGCTATTTCGAGAAGACCAAAAAGGAGCCGACGATGGATCAGGGCGGCTATTACTCGGCGACCCTGACCTACCTAAAAGCGGTCAAAGCCGTCGGCAGCACCGATCCCGACAAGATCATGGCGGAGCTCAAGCGCACCAAGATCAACGACATGTTCGCCAAGGGCGCCTATATCCGCGCTGACGGCGTGATGGTCCATGACATGTATGTGATGCAGGTAAAGGCGCCGCAGGAATCCAAATACCCCTGGGACTACTACAAGCTGCTGAAGGTGATGAAGGGCGAAGAGGCCTTCGGCCCGATCACGGGTCTTTGCCCGCTGGCACCAAAATAGATTTGCTGCTGTTCGGCATTCCTGTGGGAGTGATACTCGGGCAGCTGATGCTCGGGCTGGTCAACGGTTCGTTCTACGCGCTGCTGAGCCTGGGGCTGGCAGTGATATTTGGCCTGATGGGCATCGTGAATTTCGCCCACGGGGCGTTCTATGCATTGGGTGCATTCGCAGCGTTGCTGGGAATGCAGTGGTTCGGCATCGACTACTGGGCAGCACTGCTGCTGGCGCCGCTGGCGGTCGGCCTGTTTGGCGTCGTGGTGGAGCGGCTGTTTCTGCGTCACCTGTACCGCCTCGACCCGCTCTATGGGCTGCTGCTGACCTTTGGCTTGGCGCTGGTGATCGAAGGCACGCTGCACCAGCTGTTTGGCGCCTCGGGACATTCTTACTCGGTGCCCGCCGCGCTTGCCGGCGCAGTCAATCTCGGCTTCATGATCCTGCCGATCTATCGTGGCTGGGTGATCGTGGTGTCGGTCGTGGTGTGCTTTGCCACCTGGTTTGTCATCGAGCGCACCCGGCTCGGGGCGACGCTGCGCGCCGCGACCGAAAATGCGCCGCTGCTGCAGGCCTTCGGCGTCAATGTACCGCTGCTGGTAGTCGCGACCTACGGCGGCGGCGTAGCGCTGGCCGCGCTGGCCGGCGTGCTGTCGGCGCCGGTGGTACTGGTGAGCCCGCTGATGGGTAACTCGCTGGTAATCGTCGTGTTTGCGGTGGTTGTCATCGGCGGCATGGGATCGATCCTGGGCGCCATCGTCAGCGGCCTGGCGCTCGGCCTGATTGAGGGCCTTACCAAGGTGATCTACCCCGAGGCATCGAACATCGTGGTATTCGTGATCATGGCGCTGGTCCTGATCCTGCGGCCGGCCGGCCTGTTCGGCAAGGAATAGCGCCGATGCGCGTCGTGGTCATGTTCTATCTGATTGCCGCGCTGTTCGCGCTGTGCGTACCGGCGCTGGGGATCTATCCGGTGTTCATGATGAAGCTGCTGTGCTTCGCGATGTTTGCCTGCGCCTACAACCTGTTGCTGGGCTTCAGCGGCATGCTGTCCTTCGGGCACGCGGCGTTCTTCGGCTCCGCAGCCTATGCGACCGCATGGCTGGCGACCGCGCATGGCTGGGGACCGGCATCGGCGATACTGGCCGGCGTCGCGCTGTCGGGGCTGGTCGGCCTGCTGGTCGGCAGCATTGCGATCCGCCGCCGCGGCATCTATTTCGCGATGATCACCCTGGCGCTGGCACAACTGATCTATTTTGTGTGCCTGGAGGCGCCGTTCACCGGCGGCGAAAACGGGCTGCAGGGTGTGCCGCGCGGCAGCCTGTTCGGATTGCTGTCGCTACGATCCGACATCGTGATGTACTACCTGGTATTGGCGGCGTTCGCCGCGCAATTCCTGTTTATCCGTCGGGTGGTTCAGTCCCCGTTCGGCCAGGTGCTGCGGGCAATCCGCGAGAACGAGAATCGCGCCATCTCGCTCGGCTACGACGTCAATCGCTACCGCCTGCTCGCATTCGTGCTGTCCGCAACGCTCGCAGGGCTCGCCGGCTCGCTTAAGGCACTGGTGCTCGGCTTCGTAACGCTGTCAGACGTACAGCAGGCGAACTCGGGCGAGGTAATCCTGATGACGCTGCTCGGAGGCACTGGCACGTTCGCCGGTCCGGTCGTCGGCGCGGCCGTCGTGGTCACGCTGCAGGAATACCTGTCCGATATCGTCGGCGGCTGGGTGACGGTCATCATCGGGGCGGTATTCATCGCCTGTGTGCTGGCATTTCGCCGCGGCATCATCGGCGTGCTGGTGGCCCTGATGCGCGCGAGGCGCTGAGTCTTCCGGCCGCGCTCATGGCGGCCGCCAGCACCTGGTGCCGGATAAGATTGGCGACGCCGTTCGCCCAGCCGTCATCGCCGGCGGCGAATTTCGCGACCTCCTGCGTGAGGACCTTGCCGCTCCGGCCAGTCGCTGATCTGCACCAGCACGTAGTGGTCGCTCAGCTGATGCGCCTGACCACGCCGATCATGGCCTGCTCGGCAGCACATTGGCAGCGACACTCTCCGTTTGCGGCACACTACAATGCACAGGTGAATCTGAAGCTTCACCGGCTTATCCGCATGACATTGATGGGACTGCTATGGTCGCCGACCTTCGCAGCGTCGCACGACCTGGCGACGGGCGCCAGTTGATCTCCTGTCCGCACCGGCCGCCGTGCAGCGCATGCCCGCGGTTTGGCGAGCGCGATATCTCGGTCAGCGCACGCGCTGTCCTCAACGAGCTGGCGCGCGCTCACGGCTTGCCGGATGTGGCGGAAATCTGCGGACCGACCGCAGGGTTTCGATGTCGCGCACGGCTGGCGATTCGCGGGCGGCTCGGTTCGCCCAAGCTGGGATTGTTCGAGTCCGACAGCCACCGGGTGGTCCACATTCCCAGCTGCAGCGTGCAGCACCCACTGATCAACCGCGTCGCAGCTGTGGTACGAAGCGCCCTGATCGATGCCCGGATCACCAGTTATTCGGACCAAGCTCATCTGGGCCTGGCGCGCTACCTGCAGGTGGTCGTGCAACGCAGCTCGCAGAGCGCGCAGCTGGTGATAGTAGGCAACAGCGCGAGCGCCGCGCCATTTGCCGCCTGCCTGGATCTGATCCGCGAGCGGCTTGGCAGCGAACTGCACAGCCTGTGGTTCAACTCGAATTGCACGCGCTCCAATGCCATTCTCGGCCAGCAGTTCGAACACTGGTGCGGGCCGGCCAGTGTGGTCGAGCATTTCGGCGGGGCCGCGGTACACTATCCCCCTGGTGCGTTCGGGCAGAACAATCTCGAGGTAGCGCAGCAGATCATCGCGCACGTGCGTGCCCAGATCCCCCAGGGTGCGCGCGTGGTGGAATTCTACGCCGGGGTAGGCGCCACCGGCCTGTCACTGCTGGATCGCGCAGCCGAAATCCAGATGAACGAATTCAATCCGCATTCGCTGCACGGGCTGGAACTGGGCCGCGCTGCGCTGCCGCCGGCCGAGCGAGCCCGGATTGGCGTGCTGCCGGGCCCGGCGGGCGCAGCATGCCTGGCGGCAGACGGCGCGCATGTGGTCATCGCCGATCCGCCACGCAAGGGCCTGGATCCGGCTTTGACCGCGCATCTGCGGCAGTATCCGCCCGAGCGCTTCGTGTACGTGAGCTGCGGGCTTGAGTCCTTTCGGGACGACCTCGCGCGCCTGACCACGGCGGGCAAGCTGCGCCTGACTGCACTCACCGCCTTCAATCTGCTGCCGTTCACCGAGCACGTCGAGACCGTTGCCGTGCTGAAACGCGCCTGACGCCAGTGAGACAGTGCGTGATCCCCCGGTTTTTGCCCGGCGATTGTGCTTTAATTTTCCAATGATGGCGGCAACGCCCGAAGCGACAAAAACCATCCTGGTAACAGGAGGCAGCCGTGGAATCGGCCGGGCCACGGCGCTGGTGTGTGCCAGCAGGGGCTGGTCCGTGGCCATCAACTATGCGCACGACCGCTGAAGGGAGAACTCGTGGATCAACATCTGCTGACTCCGATTCTGGTGAGCGCCCTGGTGTGCTGGGCGATCTATCGCCGCGTGCGGCGCAGTTTCGGGCGCCAGCCGGTGCGAGTCGGGCGCATGCAGTTGCGCCTCGCGCTGCTGACGGTAATTGGCGTGCTGGTGCTGGTTGCCTCGGTCCGGGACACGCAGCTACTGGGTGCGCTGATCGGTGGTGTCGCCTGTGGGCTGGCACTCGGGTATATCGGTCTGCGCCACACCAGGATTGAGGTAACGCCGCAGGGGCGTTTCTATACTCCGCATACCTATATCGGTCTGTTCGTGACGGCGTTATTTCTATCGCGCCTGATATTTCGCCTGCTGACTGTGCACTTGTCTGAGAACGCTGCTGGACAGCCGGATTCGAATCCATTCGATGCCTACCAGAGAAGCCCGCTGACCATGGCGATGTTCGGCCTATTGCTAGGCTACTACGAGTTTTATATCGTTGGCGTGCTCAAGACGAGCCGCGAGTTTGTGGTGCCGGCGACCGATACGCCAAAGTCATAGCCGGTTGGATCGCCGGCTCAGTTGCCGGGCGGCGCAGCGCCAGGAGGATGCTGCGCGCGCCGATCGTGCGCAGCCTGCATCGCAGCCTTGCAGTCCGGGGACACCTTGTCGGCGTGACTGTTCAGGCATTGCATGATCCGGCCGGCACCGCGCTGCACATCGGCGCACAGCGTCTGCACGTCCTGCTTGCAGGCCGCCATCGCGCCGCCGCGCGGCGGCGCATCGTCCGCGAACGCCGCCAAGGCGAGCAGGGCGATCGCGGGCAAAGTGAACAAAGTTCTGATCAGTGTCACGAAATCTCTCCTTGGGGAAGCAGGGCGCCGGCCGCCTGCGGTAGACAACGCACGGCAGGCCGCGTGGCTGACAGCCTGTCAACCGAAATGGTTTCCAAACGCTAGGCCAACGCGGCGTGGTTGCATGCAGACCAATTGCCGCGCCGCGATAAAGGCAGAGGGCAGCATTCGGTATGCGTATTCATTCCTGGGCGCTGGCCTCCTTCGGTCTGCTCGCCGCCTTTGCCACCATCTCGGCCTCGACCTCGCGGCCATTGCCTGCCGCCCGTCCCGGAACACGCCCGGCCGCGATCGGAGCGGCGGCGCCGCTGCGCGCCTTCGGCATCCGCGGCGCAGTGCAATCGCCAGGGGCTGGGGGCGCGAAGCTCGACGGGGCGCTCAGCGATCTGCTGCGCCATGTGAACCGTGCGCGGCCCGGGCACGAGCTGGCCGACGTGCGCGCACTGAGTCCCGCCGCCCGCTTTCGGCAGCTCGCTGGCGACGATGGCCCGCTGGTGCTGGTCGATGCGGTCACTCGCGGGGATCCGCAGCAGCTCAAGGCGCGCCTGGTCGCGCTCGGCATGCGCGGCGCATCGCTGTTCAGCAACGATGTGGGAGGCTGGCTGCCGGTGTCGCAGTTGCTGGTCGCCGGAAGCAGTGCCGAAGTACATGCGCTGCGCGCTGCCATGCCGCACACGCGCGCCGGCGCCGTGACCTCGCAGGGTGACTTCGCGCAGCGCAGCGATATCATCCGTACCACCTATCCGAGTGTTACCGGCGCCGGCGTCACGGTAGGTGTGCTGTCCGACAGTTTCAACTGCTACGCAGTCTATGAGCAGTCCGGCAGCGGTGTTCCGGCGACCGGCACTCAGGGCTTCGCCTACTACAGCTATCTCGGGGCCACGTATCTGGCGGACTACGCGACCGACGTGTCCACTGGAGATCTGCCGGCCAACGTCAATGTACTCGCGGAGCCCTATACGGATTCTCCTCCCGATCCGGTGTCGGCTGCCGGGGGTTGCCTGAACTACGGTGCCCCGGAATACCTGCCATTCACCGATGAAGGACGGGCGATGCTGCAGGTGGTGTACGACGTGGCCCCCGGGGCGAGCCTGGCGTTCTACACCGCCGATAACAGCGAAGCAGACTTTGCCAACGGTATCCTGGCGCTGGCCGCGGCCGGCGCCAAGGTGGAAGCGGACGACAGCGGCTATTACGATGAACCGTTTTACCAGGATGGGTTGCTGGCCCAGGCCGTGGACACGGTCGAGGCCCAGGGCGTGGCGTATTTCTCCGCCGCCGGCAACGACGGCACTACGTCCTACGAGAACACGGCGCCATCATTTTCCACGCTGTCGAGCAGTGGCCAGACCGCGGGCCAGTACCTGTTGAACTTCGACACCTCGCGCGCGACCACGAACACTGCGCTGCCAGTGACAATTCCTGCGCTCTATCCGGGTGAGTTCATCGCCATCGTGGTCGAATGGGATCAGCCTTACGTCACCGGCGCGCCCGGCAGTCCCGGCGCCAGCAGTCAGGTGAACTTGTGCTACAGCGGTTCAGCCGGCACTGATGTCATCACCGATAGCGATGGCAACGCCGCAAGCTGCACCGGCTTCAACAACATCGGCGACGACCCGGTGCAGATATTGGTCATCGGCAATCCGGACAGCAACAACGCCAACAGCGCCCAGACTCAGCTCACCTTTACCATTGGGCTGGCCAGTGCCACTCCCGCGCCGGGACGCATCATCCTGTCGCTGGAATCGGATACCTATGGAAGTATCGATGCGTTTGCGACCAATAGCGCCACCGTTCAGGGCCATCCGGGCGCTGCGGGTGCGATGGCCGTGGGCGCGGCGTTCTTCGCGCAGACACCGCGTTGCGGCGTAACCCCGGCAGTACTCGAGAACTTCTCGTCGCAAGGCGGGGCACCGATCCTGTTCGACACTTCCGGCAATCGGCTCGCATCCCCCGTTGTTCGGGTCAAGCCGGACATCGTCGGCCCGGACGGCGTCAACACGACCTTCTTCGGGTATCCGCTCTCGGATTCCGGCCAATCCGATACCTCCACCGTCACGCAGTGCCAGAACAGCGCGGCTTACCCGAGCTACTTCGGTACCTCGGCGGCCACGCCGCATCCAGCGGGCGTCGCAGCGCTGATGCTGCAGGCCAATGCCGCCCTCACGCCGACGCAGATTTACACGGCGCTGCGAAGCAGCGCATCGCCGATGGGGGCGACTGTTCCGAATGACTCCTCCGGCTGGGGCTTTGTGCAGGCGGATATGGCGCTGGCCGCGGCCGGTGGACTAAGCAGCAGCAGCAGCGGCGGCGGCAGTTCAAGTTCGAGCAGCGGCTCAGGCGCGAGCAGCACTTCAGGCTCGAGCAGCAGTTCAGGCTCGAGCAGCGGCTCCGGCAGCAGCAGCAAAGGCGGGGGCGGGGGCTTCGATGCCTTCGCGCTACTGGCGCTGGCGGGGACCGCTATCGCGCGGCGTCGGCGATCTCAGGATTTCACGGTCACGCCGATGCCGAACGACCGGCCTGCAAGGGGAGCAAGCAACAAGCAGCGCCAATGCGCCCATGAGGGCTGAAGACGAACGGTCGAAGCCGCGGCGGATACCCGGCATCCTAGCGGGACCGGCGACCCAGTTGACTGAGTGCCAGCAGCGCGACCAGCGTCATCAGCCCCGCCGCAGACAGGTAATAGCCCACGTAGGCCAGCCCGTATCGAGTGGCCAGCCGGGTCGCTATATAGGGCGCGAGCGACGCGCCGACGATTCCCGCCAGATTGAAGCTCAGCGACGCCCCGGTGTAGCGCACCACAGTGGGATAGAGCTCGGTAAGTGCAGTTCCGAGCGGTCCATAGGTGAGCCCCATCAGCCCAAGCCCCAGGGCCAGAAAGGCGAGTACCGCAGGCGTGCTGCCAGACCCGAACAGCGGTGCGAATGCCAGGCCGAACGTGATGATTCCCAACGTGGCACCGATCAGCGTCACGTAGCCCCCGCGCCGGTCAGCAATTATAGCCGAGATTGGAATTGTCAACGCCAGGAACAGCACACCGACCATCTGCAGGATCAGAAAGCTCCTGCGCGTGTAGCCCAGGACAGAGGTGGCCCAGCTCAGTGTGAACACAGTCATCAGGTAGAACAGCACAAAGGTGGCCACTGCAGCGAAGCTTCCAAGCAGCACGATGTGCGCGTGTCTTGCCATCAGCGTCAACATCGGCACGCGTACCCGTTCGTTGCTGTCGATGGCGCGCTGGAACTCTGGTGTTTCCGTGAGCCGCAGGCGAACGTACAGGCCGACGAGTACCAGCGGAGCGCTGGCAAGAAACGGAATGCGCCATCCGTAATTGAAGAAGTCGGAGTCGCTTAACCGATCGGTCAGCAACAGGAACACTCCGGTCGAGCATAGAAAGCCGACCGGCGCGCCAAGCTGCGGAAACATTCCATACCAGGAGCGCCTGCCGGCAGGTGCATTCTCGGTGGCCAGCAGCACCGCGCCACCCCATTCGCCCCCCAGGCCGAGGCCCTGGCCGAACCGGCACAATGCAAGCAGTGCCGGCGCCGCGACGCCGATCGACGCGTAGGTCGGCAGCAGGCCGATCAGTATTGTCGAGAGGCCCATGGTCAGCAGTGCCGCCACCAGCGTGGCCTTGCGACCGATGCGATCGCCGAAATGCCCGAACAGCGCAGAACCTACCGGGCGCGCGAAGAAGGCGAGCGCGAAGGTCGCTAGCGACTGCAATGTGGCCGACGCAGGGTCGCCGGCCGCAAAGAACATTCGCGGAAACACCAGCACCGCGGCCGTGGCGTAAATGTAGAAATCGTAGAACTCAATCGTAGTGCCGACCGCGCTCGCGAACAGCACGCGCCGGGCATTCGACTCGCCCCGTTTACCGGTGGCTTCGCCAGTCAGGGTCATGTATCGATCGAATCGTGCCACAGATTCGGGTCCGGAACATCCACGGGACTGGGCCCGCTCGTTATGGCGATGCCGAGGACGCGTATCATCTAGGCGGCTATTCGGTGACCAATCTGGCGTTCAACTTCACCTTCCTGCAATCTCTTGGTGTGTTGAAGGATGCCAAGGCGGCCTTCGAACTGCAGAACCTGCTCGATCGCACCTCGATCTACTTCCTGGCCGGCCACACCGTCGGAAACACGCCCTTATGGTTCACAAACCCCGGTCGCAACGCTATGGTCAGTTTGTCAGCATCGCTTTAGGCTGCTCGCGGTACTCTATCGGCGACGTTCGGCGTGAGATTAGCGGGGAGGGGGCCTGGCAGTGATGGAGTAGATTACCAGGGGATCTCCTGACCGCTATAGCTGTAGAAGCGACCGGCCTTGTCTGGTCCAAGAGTTTCGATGTACGTCGCCAAGGTGCGCGCGCTCTCTGCCGGCGAGAGTTGCGGCGTGGTGATCGGGATACCCGTCTGGCTCGCGGCGGCTCGGTACCCTCGCTGCATGTCGGTGTCCACCGGGCCAGGGCTCACGATACCGACGACAATGCCCCGATCACGCACTTCATTCTGAAGCAAACGCATGCCCATGTTTAGTCCTGCCTTGCTGATGGCGTACGAATAGGCGACTGTCGCCGCTTGCGGCGCTTGCCAAATTGATCCAAAGCCGCTGGTGATAGCGATGATCTTGCGTTGTTGACTCGCCGCTACTTGCTCCAGAAATGCGCCCGACAGGCGCAACGGCGCGTAGGTGTTCACGAGCATAAGCCGCTGAAACTCTTCTGGATCCAATTCACCGGCCCTCGGAAAGGCGAGGACCCCTATGCCTGCGTTATTGATTAGTGCATCTATCGGTTTACCGTGATATTTGAGAGCGAGAGCGTCGATCGCCGATGTGTTGCTTACGTCGAGTGTTTCGATGGTAACTACTGGATGGGTGGCAGCAAATTCTTGCAGGGCCTGCGCGTGCTCTGGATCCCGGCAGGTGGCTATTACTTTCCATCCTCGCGCAACCAGTTCCTGTGTGAGTGCGAAACCGACTCCCCGATCTGAGCCCGTAATCAGCGCTACGGGCTGTCCCGCGGCAACTGCCGCGTGACCGCGCTCCGTCGCTTGCGCGACGTAACCCACAAGTAGCAGTGCAACGACAACGAGGAGCGAGGGCATTTTCATAAGAAATCTCCTTGATCCAGTAACTCAATACTAGAGTGGCGACCTTTCAGGTCAAAGCTTTCTGCCAGACTTAGGAAGTTGCCACATGATGCTTTGCCAAGACAATCAAACGACCGAAGACGCCGTCATGCCCTCCAAGCTCGAGCAACTGCCGGATTTGACAGGTTTCCTGAACATCGCACCCCAGCCACAATGGCGGCGGGTGCAGTTGCGGCGGACGTAGGCAGTTGCCAGTGAATCGGGGAAGCGGGCATCATAGGGTTCCGATTGTCAAAGAAGACGAACAGGTCGGATATGTTGAAGACACTTCCGGAGCTGACATCGCCGAAGCAGGTTGTGTTCCTCCTGACAGTGGCACTCCTCATCAACTATATCGATCGCGGCAACCTCGCTACAGCAGGTCCGCTGATACTGAATGAGCTCAAGCTATCGCCCACCCAACTTGGCACGCTGCTGTCCGCGTTCTATGTTGCATACGCGGTAGCCATGGTGCCTGCCGGTTGGTTGGCCGATCGCTATGGAGCCAAGGTGGTTCTCGGTTTCGGGGTCGCCATCTGGTCGCTCGCCACGTTTCTGACAGGATTCGTCAGTGGTTTCGCCTCGCTGGTGGTGCTGCGGCTCCTGTTGGGAGTGGGGGAGGCGCCCATCATGCCGGGGACCTCAAAGCTCATTCGTGCAGGAGTGAGCAGTGGTCGAATCGGCTTTGCCAACGGCGTTCTCGGGTTCGGATATCAGATTGGGCCCGCGGTCGGCACATTTGCCGGCGGCTTGCTGATGGCGCGTCTCGGCTGGCGTCCCGTATTCGTGATGTTCGGTGTGCTGTCGCTGCTTTGGCTCTTGCCATGGGCACGTGTCCAATTAAACGAGGCGACGAGTCGCAACAGAGGAAACTCGGCCGAAGCACCGCGGTTTGGCGATATCGTTCGTCAGCGAGCGCTTTGGGGTGCCTCCCTTGGTAGCTTTGGAATGAATTACAGCTTTTTCTTCATCCTCGCGTGGCTGCCAACCTATCTTGTGAAAGCGCGGGGCTTTTCAATGGATGAGATGGCTCAAACAGCGGCCCCGGCTTATGCGCTCTGTGCTGTGGCCGCGATCATCGGCGGCCTGTGGATAGATAGATGTGTGCGCGTCGGTGGTTCATCCAGCGGTGCGCAGAAATGGCTTATGGTGCTCGGCTATCTCTCGAGTCTCATTGCAATGATTGGCATGGTGTTGCTACCGCGTCACGGCTCAATTGCATGTTTGTATGTCTACGAACTGTTCAGCGGACTCGCTTCGCCCTGCATGTACGCGACGGCCCAGATTTTCGCGGGCCCAGGCGCCACCGCACGTTGGGTTGGCATCCAAAACCTGTGCGGGATCCTTTCCGGGATACTCGCGCCGGCATTGACAGGGGTCTTGGTCGACTCCTCAGGTTCATATATATCAGCCTTCGTCGTAGCCGGTGTTGCCAATATCATCGGATTCGTCGGCTGGGTACTGGTGATGCCTAGGATAGAGCCTGTTGAATGGACGTCTCTTGCTGAGGCGGCATGAGTCGTCAGCTCAGCACAGCCTGCCCGGCAGCGCCCACGGTCTTGCTTTCGACGCTCGCGAATGGGTATCGAAGTGCGGCGTGCGACCAACCAACGGGCCGTGTCCGGGAAATAAGAAAAATAAATCTAGGTTAAGACGATGCTGCGACCGGCGAACCAGAACAAGCCCTCCGCGACCAGAAAGGCGGCGGCGACATCGCTGAACAGGGGCCTCGGTATCGCAAGCCGAAGGCGCACCAGGACATAGACCAGGAACAGTGCGCTCAGCACCACAGTCACTTGACCGATCTCCACGCCGAGGTTGAAACCCAGCAGCAGCTCGGCCAGTCGGTCACGCGGCAGCTGCATTTGCAATAAATTCGACGCAAATCCGAAGCCATGAATTAGGCCGAAGACCAACGTCATGAGCAAGCGCACACGTCCGGCGTCGCCCATATGTCCGGTGAGCATCAGATAGCTGCTAGTAAACACCGCGCCGCCCACCAACAGCGTAGCAGGCAAAGTGACCCCGAGGCCGATGATCTTCGCAAGCGCGAAGCAGAGCAGTAAGCCGCCCAGACTCAAGGCGATGGGCAAAGGACGATGCGTACTGTCGCCGATATTCTCCGCACCGATCAACGCAATTGTGAGCGCGACTAATGCGTCGATGTACTGTGGGTTCGGCCGCAGGATCCCCGTGACAGCAAGACCGAGCGTCAGGCTATGACCGAGCGTGAAGCCAGTGATGACAAACAACAGGTCACGCACCCGTCGCGATATCAACACCAGACCCAGCATAAACGACATGTGATCGACGCCGGTGAAGATGTGCATGATACCCATGCGGATGTACTGGAGCAGTCCTGCACTCTCCAGCACGTTCTGCGACGCGCGGCCAGACACATCGACTTCCTTATGGTCGCTGGTTAACAGTTGCTCGACGAGATTCCCGTCGCTGTCCAGGATCCGAGCAAAGTTAGTGTGAGAGGGCACCCGATCATAGAACGCCGCAGAGTGTAGTTTGATGTCGCTCATTAGGGGGCACGTGAAGACGAATTCGAAGCGCCGGAAGCCGGCAATAGCCGATAGCGCAAGGGGCCCCTGCGTCCGGGGGCATCGCTGCTCGCCCGTGGCCACGCCGACGCGATCCGCCAAATAGCGGCCGAGTTGCTCAACCGTCGGCTGCTCCTTGCCTGATTCCGATAGGCGCCGTGCCTCAAGATCCGGTACTGTGAATTGCAGGCGTACCGTATTGCTGTTGATTTGCCACGATGAATAGCTTTCGCTGAGCGTATGAGCGCACGCGGTCTGCGCCCAAATCGGCCCGAGAATCAGTAGCGCCAGCGGCGCTCGGGGCGACCAGCTCATGGCTTGTAATCGGCAGCATAATCGCTGCCAATGAGAATCTTCGCCCGATGACGTAGGAATTTCAAAGTCGCGTCGGTAATGCGCGTCTCCCGGTCCATTTTGAAGTCGCTCTGTACGTTTTCACGGGCGGTGTCGAAACTCATGCCGACGGGCGGCGTGTTTTCGATGAGCTTTAGGATATGAATGCCGTCTGCAGTCGGGACGGGCTCGGATATCGCCCCTGCGGCCATTCCTTTGGCCAACTCATACAGCTCGTCGCCGAGGTGAATCTTGGCGGCGAAATAAACGTCGTCGTCGCACTTGTTGATGTTAACGAGTCCAAAGCGCTTCAATACTTGGTCGAGCGCACCACCGGAGCGCAGGGCG